>JAEEGL016731265.1_pt1 | contig 29679 bp, 25 predicted proteins | sample 9134231 | NCBI WGS metagenome assembly JAEEGL01 (sample SAMN16246548, study PRJNA631951) | gut metagenome | biome: gut microbiome; feature: rumen; material: fiber-attached | host: Bos | place: Iran: Karaj | collected 2018-10
AATATTACTCATAAAGAATTTTCTTGGTTCCTTTATCTAAATATACTAGACTTTATATCTTTTCGATATACCGTCTGCATATCCTCTTATTTACTATATTCACGATTTTTTTATAACTCCGGTCGCTTTTCCGCAACCGCCCTTCCGCTCAAGTTACCCCCTTGCGGCCGGTAACGCGTTTTATACGTTATTACTTTCTCATTGTCAACACCTTTTTGCAACTTTTTTAAAATTTTTTTACGATTTTTAATAACTATTTGATTTTGCACAAATTTAAATTGTGATAAAATTATCAACAGCCCCTCATTTTTACGGTTTCCATCCCCCGTCAAATTTTGCCTTTTGCTACCTGTTCGGCTCCGTTTTTCCTAAAAAAGTATTAAAAATCAAAACATTAAGTTTTTATTAAACATTTTCTTTCAAGATTCGAATCAGATTCGGAGGTTAATTTTATGAAATTCGATTTTTTCACATTCGGCGGTCGATTCTTTTGGGAAGATTTGTATAATTATCAGGATTGGGTAATACAACGCAATATCATCAACAATAAATGCCGCCTGCTGGACCCGCATAATATACGGCGTCACTCCGGAACTTTTGCCCAGTGCAAAGACATACTTTTAAAATATATAGAGGCCTACGAGTTAAATCCGCTTTATGACGATACCATTTTAATACTGCACGGATTCGGTCGTTCCAAGAAATCGGTGCAGAAATTGGCCGATTCGCTCAAAGAGTTGCCGATGAATGTCGTTTGTTTGGGATATCCGTCGCTCAGACGCAATATTTATTATCATGCCACCATGCTGTCGCAATTTTTGAAAAATATCGATATTCGCGGCAGGCTTTATATCATCAATGTCGGTTGCAGCTGTCTGATTACGCGGAAATTGCTCAGCAAGAGCAACAATTATCGCCAATATAATATTGCACGAATCCTTGACATCAACCCGTTGAATTCCGGCAGCGATTTGGCCGAATTGCTTACTACGCGCAAGTTTTTCAATTTTACTTTGGGACCGATGTTGCGCGATATTTCCACTCCGCGAGCGGTTGCTCTGGCGCGTTTGCCGCACGATATCGAACACGGAATTTTGTTTGCGCCGCTGACCGTTCATGATCGGGTGAAAAAACTGCTTTCCCGATTCGACAGTTTTCCGTTTACTACTCCGCCGAGTGAAGAATCTTACTCCGATAATGTGAAAAAAATCCGCAAAGATACTTATTTTCCGCTGGGCAGCGATGCGGTAGCACAATATGCCCGTAATTACATCGTCAGCGGCGAATTCGGTAAGTTATCCGACGACGACGATGACGACGAAGATGAAGACGATAATCACAGCGCAACCATAGTGATTGAAAACAACACCGAAGCCATGCCGATATAGCCGATTTTACGTGTTTTGTGAGCGAATCCCCTATCTAATTGTTACGAAAATTTAACAAATTTGTCATAAAATATTGAAAAATTTTATGTTATACTGTATTCATAGTAGTATAAGAACTAAGGATTTTGCCATGGAACTGAGGAGCTGTGTCCGTTATTTATTTTTATTATTCCTAACCCTTGCGGTGTTATGGACAGCGCCTGCTTTTGCCGCCAGCGCACTTCATACTTGTCCTTTTCCGCTTCCGAATGACGGGCAAGATTGTTTGTGTGACGACAGCAACAAAATCGTTTGTGACCGCTCAAACCCGCAAAACACCCCGACGGAAGAAGGGCAAGATGCGGACGACGAATGCGAAACCGTTACGGGTTACGAGCAACAATTCTTAGAAAAATGCTTTACCTGCAGTTTGTTTGCCAATTTGATGGGAGCGGTGCAAACCATTTCCAAGAGTTCGTTTGAGGCAACCGGCGATGCGTTGAGCGAGCTACTGATTATTGCTTTTCTGATTTATGTCGGATATCTGACTTTGATGTCCGTTGCCTCGCCTGAGGCGCAACAACTCGGCAAATATTTAACCACTCTGCTGTTGCAGGGCTTTAAGGTCGGCATTACCATTTTGATTTTACAACATCCGTCGTTTTTATATAACAAGTTGCTCAGCCCGATTTTGGAAAGCAGCGTAGATTTCGGTATGGCTCTTACCGGCACAAATTCGCAAAAAGCGGCGGAAACCGGTGCAAAATATGCCAGCGCTTTTGATACTTCCAATGAATATTTTTCGGCCCGAACCGCACAAATTATGGTCGGTGCCGTAGAAAACTTCAGCAACGGCGCAACCACCATGCCGGCCATCGGGCGCGGTTTTATTTGCAATTCGTGGAAGGACTTGGAATGGTTCTTCCGCATGAAAGTTATTCCGCGTATCGGTATGTTGACCGAGGGCGCATTGCTGTATATTTCCGGCGTCGGTATTTGGCTGGCCATCGGGTTTTATATGCTCGATTGCGCCATAGAATTGGGAATTGTGTGTGCGCTGATGGCGTTTTTCGTGGCGTGTTGGCCGTTCAAAATGACTTCGGGCTACACCAAAATCGGCTGGAATATGTTTTTAAACGTTTTCTTCAACTTTGTGATGATGGGCATCATTGTTGCTACGATTGTCGGTATTTCCGGACAGGCGCTTTCCGTCGGGATATCGCAGGAAGAATTGATAAATCTGATTAACAGCGACAGTGTTACCAGCTTGGAAGACACCATCCAAATCGGCGGTTTGCAAATGCTGATGGTTATCGTATGTTGCTTTATGTGCTTTAAATTACCGGGAGAAGCCGGCCGTTTGGCCAGCAAGTTCGCATCGGGTGCACAACTCGGAGGATTGGGCGGCAACATCGGCGGTACCGCTGCCGCGTTGGTAACCAAAGCCGCAGTCGGCGATGCTTTGAGCGGCAAAGGCGGACAGCCTGGCAAGCTCGGCGGTGTGGCCGGTTTAGCCAAGAGTGCGGCTCAGGGTGCCGGTTCGCAACTCAAGTCGGCAAGTGACGACCTCGGTGTTACCGGTGCGGCCAAAGCCGGCGCCAACAAAGTTAAAACCGCAACGAAAAACTTTAAAGACAAAGCGGTAAACGGTGCCAAGGCCGCCTTGGGTATGGATACGGATAGCGATAAATCCGGCCAACAAAAAGACGAAATTACCAACGGGTTCAATCAGGATAAGTAAAGGGAGAAAATAAATGAAATCTACAATTTTATCATTATTTATCCTGATTTCGATCTTCATGCTGTTTAAGTGCGGAGCTCTTTCCGTATTGGGTTCGCAAGCTTTTCACGTTACCGCTTTTGCGGCGCTGGCCGTAGTTTTGGCGGCGGCCGCCTATTTTGTTGGTTTCGGCGGTAAAAACATTAACTCGGGACAAACGGAAGTTCCGGCAAACACAGAGGATAAAGCCGATGAAAAATAAGTGGTATAAAATTCTCTCGGTTTTGTTGCTGACGGTAATTTTACCGGCGGTACGACCGGCGTTTGCCGCAGAAGAAAATACCTGCAAACCGGACGTGCAGGACACAATCAAACAAGCTCTTACGGATAACTTGAAAACTTCGTTTAATCAATTCAAATCCGCAGTCGGACCGTATAATTCGTTGGCTCGTACCTATATGGGCAACTGCCTGGACGAGAGCGGAAATCCGGGGCCGAAAGTACGTATTTCGGTGGAAGACTCGGTTACCGCCAGAACGGCCGGCGTAAATATTGAAGATGACAGTTTATACGAATATATCAGCATTCCGTGGGGTAACGTTCGCGGTGATACTTCCGCTTGCATTCAGTTGTTGCAAGAAGTTAAAGCCGCCTATACTCCGGCGATTGAAGCCTATAACAATATGCGCAAGGATATTCAGGCACTTAAAAATCCTGCCGCTACAAGATGTGACTGCGATGAAAACGGTGAAGTTCAGCAATGTTATACTCTTAATAAAGACACCGGTGAGATCCAGGGACAGGGCGGAAAATGCGAATCCTTTACCGGTATTCAGCAACGCTTGGCGGCCTGCCCGTTGTGCGGTGTGTTTGAAGCGGCTTTGAACGCCAGCGCCCGAGTGGCCCACGTTGCCTGGCAGAGTACGGCCAAACCGCTCAGCGAAGTCGTTATTATCTTTTTCCTGGTGCTGTTGGCCATAGAATCCCTTAAAGCCATCGGCTCAACTGCCGGTGTCAAGCTCGGCACGTATTTGAAATCGGTTCTGCTTATCGGTTTGAAGATTGCCATCACCGTTACTTTGCTGAGCAGCTCGCAATATATCTACACTTTGTTTATTTCGCCGGTTATCCGCGGCGGCCTGGATATGGGTTTGGCGATTGCGTCTGCCGGCGGCAACATCCAATGCGATACCAATCCGGGCGGCTACGGGATAATTGCGTCTTCCGAATTGGATGAATCGCTGTTTAACCAAGTTCTCAGCACCGTCAGATGTTTCGGCGCCACCGCTGCCACTTTGCCGGCCGTGGGAATGGGCCTGATTTGCCACTCGGCTCCGAGCGGAACCTGGGGCGGTGACTTGTTGCCTGATTTACACATGTTCCTCAGCGGTTTGATTATGTTGGCTTTCGGCCTGATGATTTGGCTGGCGCTGTCATTCTATTTGATTGATTGCACGGTACAAATCGGTATGCTCAGCGCGTTGGTACCGCTGTTGGTGGCCTGCTGGCCTTTTGATCTGACCAAGCAATACACCACCAAAGGCGTTAAGATGCTGATGAACACCTTCTTTAACTTTGCCCTGATGGGTACCGTCCTGTTGGTGGGAACGGCCATCATAGCGTTTGCCGTATCCGGTGACGGAAGCTCCAATATGCAGGAAATACTCCACGCCGTAAACAATAACGAGGCCGATACCCTCAAAAAGTTGGCATCGCTCGACGGCATCAGAGTTTTGATGTTGCTCGCATGCTGCATTTTTGCCTTAAAACTGATTGCCAAAGTCAGCTCGCTGGCACAACAGTTCTCGCAAGGTGCCGGTTCCGATGCCGGTGCGAAGATGGGCACTGCGGCCATCGGTGCAGCAACCGCACTCGGCAAAGGCGGATTACATTCTATGGGCAGACTTGGCGGTTATGCCGGTAATGCCGCGCTGGAAAATACCGGTATTAAGGCCGGCTTTAACGAATTGACCGATAAGATATCGGATGTCAAACACAGCGGATTACAAACCCTCGGCCAGAAGATGGGCTTGGGAAGATTCCAAAATCAACAGACCGGCTCCGGACTTCCGACGCAAACGAGCGGAGATATGCCGCCGGCAAGAGGAGCAACATCGCCGAATGACGGTAATCCGTTGCCATATAATGATGAGAACACACTTCCGGATAACGAAACGCAGTTGGAGAATACAAACGGCGAGGAGACCCCGCCGACCGAGGGAACAACTCCGCCGTCCGGCGAAAGCAGACAAGCCGACGAAAAAGGTACGCCGCACTCCGGCGAAGAAGCCGGCCCGAAAGGCAAAGGCCCGACATCAAGGACCGGTAATTCGGGCGAACCGGTAACACCTCTGGCAAATGATGAAGCGGCACCGGCAGATGAAGCATCCGGAGAACCGGCGGTAGCACCGGCAGAAGCAGAGGCAGCCGAACCGACCGACCAAAAGCAAGATGATAAAGGTACACAAAAACCGCAACAACAGCCGTCTAAACCGCAAAAAGAGGCTCCGACGGAAGCGGCAACACAACAAAACAATGAGCCGGGAGAAGGCCCGCAACGCACTCGGGTAAGTACCAGTCCGAACCCGACCGCAACAGCGGAAGCTCCGAGTGAAACCGGAGAACCGGCGGCTCAAAACAATTCCGAACCGACCAACAAACCGGCCGCACAGGAAAATGAAAATGTACCGAGCGGACAACAAGAGGGACAACCTAAGGGAGCGGCCGACGGTCAGACCCAGCCAAAGTCAAACGGTGAAGGCGGTTCTGCCACAAGACCGACGGCTCAACAACAACCGCAGCAACCGGCGCAACCGACGCAAACAACGGAGCAACCGCAACAGCCTCAGCAACCGCAGCAAACGGAACAGTCGGCACAGCCGCAGCAGCCGAAGGGACCGCAGGTTGAAACTCCTCAGCCGCAACCGAACAAACCGGATATAAAATGAGGATAGCGACGGCTTGTAACCATATTGAAAGAGATACTAAACTATGATAGAATAAATACAACGGGTGGAACTGCAATGATTAGGATAAAGGACATAAATATTTGGAAAATTTTGAAGATACTGTGCCTTGTTTTATGCACTGTTGTCCTTCTTTCCGCATGCGGTGACGAAGAAAATGCCAAGCAATCGCAAGGTTCGAGTGAGCCGCAAACCGCAGCCAGCCAGCGTTTTGAATGTCCTTCCGTCGGCGACGGCAAGAGCGTGATGCAAAACGAACAACCGGACGAGGACAACCGCTGTGCTTCCGGCCGCAAACAATGCATTCAGGCTTCTCTTCTCAAAGTTTTCTACAACGGTCTCAGCAGTATGGCTCTCAACGTTTACGGCAAAGTAACGACCGAAGATTTGTTGTCGCTGATGGTGCTGGCATTTGCCCTGTGGCTGGCGTTTCAGGTTTTGCGACACGTTTCCGCCACCTCACCGGAATCTATCGGCGAATTCTGGACCAAGGTGCTGCGAAAGGCGGCAATATGCTTTGCCTGCGGCTATTTGGCATCTTCTCCGACCAATATCATTTATGTAATCAACACCTTTGTGTTCCCGATTTATATGACGTTGCTCGAATTTGCCGCGGCGATATTGTCGCTGATGTCGCAAAAATCGGGCTCGCTCCGTGATGTTGTCATAGACGGCGAAACGGAACCGGTTAACTTTACCATTGCCGACGGCGGATGCTCGGTTCCGGCCGGTACGTCCATGCAGATGAGCAGTTCTTCGTTCCCGCAGGAGCCGCTTGATATGATGAGTTGTATGGCATGTGCGGTAAGCGACCAGCTCAATGCCGGTTATACCGTGGCTTTGCGAGGTGTGTTCGGCAATGGCATTTTCCCGTTCATTGTCGGTATATTCCTGATGGCGGCATTTTTGATTGCCAAATGGGGTTTCGTACTTTATCTGGTAGACGCGATTTTCCGTATGGTTATGATGATTGTCATTATGCCGTTCCTGATTTTGTTCTACGCCTTTGAACAAACCCGCAAATGGAGCAATGTCGGATTTAAAATCATTTTGAACTCTGCCGCTATTATGCTGTGTTTGGCTATTTTGGTTTCGATGACCGTGTTTGCCGTGAACGAATTATTGACCGCAAACGGCAACCAGTACGGCGACCTCGAACAATACCAAAGTTTCGGCACGATTCCTCTGTCATTGATTATGATGGGCTTTATCATCATTAAGGCAACCGGTATGGCCGTTACCATGTCCGAGAGCGTTTCGGGCGGCGGCGGCGACACCAAGTTCCAACAAAAAGTTGCCGCTCTCATCGGTACAATCGCGCAAGTTTCGTTTGAAGCGCTTACGTCCGGTGCTGGTAAGGTTGCGACGGTGGCCGTTAAATACAGCGCAAGATTAAAGGCTCTGCGTGATAAAGTACAAAAAGCCAGAGAGGCTATGAATAAGGCCAGACAGGCCATGCAACGTGCGGCAGGTCGCGATAAGAAACAGAATCAGCAAGGGGGAGAACAATAATGAGAAAAGGTATTTTTGCATTTTTGTTCCTGTTCGTCGCGATGCTGTGTATTTCACCGCGTGAGGCTTGGGCTGACAAAAGTTTGGTAGAATATCAGATTGCCGCCGTTTTGATGGATGAAACGCGTAACGGCAACGAAGTTTCCATGACTTATATGGCCAACGTTCTCCGCAACCGCCTCAAAGAGCAGCAATCTACTCACGGCAGAAAAGATGTTACCTACACCGATATTATTTATAATTCCGGCGCCTTCTCGCCGTCCGGTGATTTAAGCAGTATTGAAAGAATTGAGAAAAGATGGCAAAATTCCGCCGGTTGGAATACGGCTCTCCGCTTGGCAAAGCAAACCGTCAGCGGCACGTTATCCTCCCTCGGACACGGCGATATTAACGATTTCAGCCGCGGCGGCGGACCGACCGGTTCGTTTAAGGATACCAATACCGGCACGTATTTCTTCAGTCAGGAACACGGCGCGTTGTCGCACGACCCTTCTCTGCCGACCGATAAGGAAGAAGAAGTGCAGGAACAGGAAGCTCCGGAAGAACCGAGTAACCCGCATTATAAAGACAACAGCGACGGTGCCAAGGCGGCCGGCGGTTGCAAGTTTGATGCCATGAAAAAGATATATATGGACGATACAAACGACGCCAAACTCTGCTGGTATTGCAACGTTGTCGTGGTACTGATGAATTCGTTTTTCCAGGCAGCGGGCAAGGCTTTGCCGAGTGCGATATCGTTGGGTAAGCTGATTTTGCAAATCGGATTTATGTTGTGGCTGGCATATTATTTGTTGCAACGACTGGCTTCTTTTACGCCGACCACCACCGGTAAATTGTTGCAAGATATTCTCAAGATGGGATTCAAAGTGGCATTGGCGTATTTGTTTGTGGAAAGAGCCGGTCCGCTGATTGCGTACTATTTCATAAATCCGGTATTGGATTTGGGGTTGCAATACGGTCTGGACCTGTTTGCCGGATTGGCCGGGCAAGCTTTGCGATGAAAGGAAATATGATGAGAAACGGAATAAAAAATATCATCTTCCTTGTTTGGGCATTCATTATTGCTCAAGTGCTCTTTGCCGTGCCGGCGCATGCTCAGGTTGCGGCAGACAGCGCGGGCTTGTTTGATAACGGAATTCTGCAGGGAATGCACTTATTGATGACCGCTACTTATAAAACCATGGGTAATGTTCTGATGGTGGGACACGCGCTGATGTGCTATGCCATTGATGTTGATAAAACCTCTGTTTTCGGCTTGATAGACGTACCGAACATCGGCTTATTGTTGGTCGGATTGGCTATTTATGTGGTGGGAATCTTTATGTCTTTGAGCGTCGGCATGTATTTTGTTGATGCGTCATTGCGGCTCGGTGTTGCCATTATCTTTATGCCGATAAGTATTGCTTTGTGGCCGTTCCCGCCGACCAGCAACAAATTTGCCGATAACCTGGGTACGATTATCCGCAATTCCATGCTGTTTATGCTGATGTCGGTCGGTGTGGCGTTTGCCGTTTGCCTGATAGACGCCGGATTGTTTGAGGGCGGCGACCAGGCCTTCTGGTACGCCATTGACCAGGAACAAACGGAAGTAATCAGCGAAAACTTCTCGTTCTTCAGTTCGCATATTCTGGTAGTCGGGTTCAGCTTGGTCTTCGGCTTCAGAATTTTGGAATCCAGCGTAAACGACTATTTGAACGCGTTTTTCAGCGATGCCATGTTCGGCAGTTCGAGCCCGATAAACCAGATGGGTACGCAGGCTTTTGCCATGGCGGCGGAAAATGTGGCCAAACCGGCCATGGACTATGCCAAAGACGTGGTTACTCACCAGGCCGGACGCGCCATCGGCGGCGTAGGTTCGCTGATTTCGGCCGAGGGCAGAGAAAAAATTGCCGACGGATGGAAGGGCGTAAAACGGGTGATGGCCAACCCGCGACAATACTACAATAACGCCATGCACAATGCCGGAAGAAGAGCTAATGAAACCATACAAAATCTCGGGCAAAAAGCCAACGAGGCCGTTCAAGCCGCCGGCGAAGGGGTAAAAACAGCCGCCGATTTTGTTACTGCGGCAGCACCTTTGCCATACACCGAAGACGAGCGTCAGAACTTTTTGGAAGGCAAATTGGAAAACGGCAAGCGCTCCGGCAAAGGATTTAATGATAAAGTTGACCGCCTAACCAAAAAGGTCGGCGATAAGCTTCAGCGCAAAATCGACAGCGTAACGCCGACGGCCGGACAAGCTACCGAAGAAGTGATTGCCCACGGCGGCGGAGCGGCAAAAGAAGCCGGAAAGCAAGCGGTTGCTGCCACCATAGCTTCGGTTTCGGATAAGTCAACGGAAGAAGTTCGCGCCGATTTGCATGAGACCAAGGAAACGGTTAAGGAAAAAGCCGGAGCCGCGGCTCAAACCGTTTCTTCTACTGCCAAAGCCGCCAAAGAAGAGGCTTCGAATACCAAGGTCGGAAAAGGCGTCAAAGAATTTGCGCAAGGGTTTAAGGAAGGTCTGAAAGAAGCTGATCAGGCGCCGGTTACTCTCAACCCTACCGATGTGTTGGCAACTCCGTTCAAAAAAATGGCCCATCCGATTAAAACGGTACGCCAGATGGCAAATATGCCGCAATCGACCAAAGATGCTCTTCAGGCCATGAAAGATAACAAAGGTCAGCGGACTCGCTTTATTGCCAAGAAAACCGGCCAAATTGTGGCTCGTACCGGTAAGGATATGGGTAAATCGGCAGATACGCTCGGCGGAGTGCTGAAAGATTTCGGCAACTGGCTCGGCGATAACAGCAACCGTCAGAAAGATAACCGTTCATGGACGCAAAAATGGCAGGATATCGTGGATGACGATAAAGAAACCGAGAAATTAAAGGCCGAAGAAGCCGAAGCAAATCGTGAGATAGAGGTCTGAGACAGATAACCAAAAAACAGGATGACGAATATGAGAAAAGTGCAGTTATATATGTTTTTATTGATGTTATTGCTTGGTGCGTTTGCTCCTCTGGCTTCGGCATGGGCCGGTGCTTCCGATTGGGGCGGTGCCTGCGGCAGCTGCCCGGAGGGAAGCCCTTGCGGTTCGTCAGGTTATTGCGGCAGTCCGGAAATTGTTCACGGCGGGGGAGCCGGCGGTTCCAGCAACACGGAAGTAACCGGAGCACAAATTAAGGAAGGAGATTCCAAAGACTGCGCCTTGGGCGAATTCTTAGATTCAAAAAGCTGCGTTTTCTGCAACTTATTCAAAATTATGTTCAATGTTGCCAGCTCGTTGGCCTTAACCGCCAACAACCAACTGGCAATACCTAGTAAAAACCTGGTGGTTATCGGCTTTTTAATCTGGATGCTGTTCTATTTCGGCAAACAAATCGGCACCATGAGTGCCACCTCCACCGGCGAAATGCTGAAGGGATTTTTGTTCCAGGGTTTCCGCGTGGCGGTTGTGGTAATGATTTTGAACGGAGCGATTTTCCAGGTTATGAATCTGACGCTGAATCCGGTCATGAAAACGGGGTTTAACTTCGTCAACACGCTTAATTCGACCTCAACTTGCGATAAATCAAGTGATTATATGCAGAATATCAAAGGATATAAGGGCAATTATGCCATCGGTGCGGACGGCGGTTTGCCGGTTGAAATCGGTGAATCGATTGTCTGCAACATCAAAAATTTGGAAGATGCCACCGGGATTATGGTCGGCTTAGGCAAATATTCGATATGTTTGGCCCACAACAAACACCGCTTTTTGAAAAACCTTTTGCCGGGGTTGGGATACGTTTCTACCGGCTGGGTATTATGGATAGTCGGCTCAATTCTGATGTTGGCGTTCCCGTGGTGTTTGGTGGATTGCATTTTGCAACTGTGTATCGCCGCCGCGCTGATTCCGTGCGCGATTGCCGCCTACGCCTTTAAGATTACCGAGAAATACGTCAAGATAATTTGGACCTTCTTCATGAACGCCATGTTCAACTTCGTATTTATGGCTCTGATAATTTACGTTATTAACTCCAACCTGGCTTCGTGGCTCGGATTATCCAGCCTGTCGCCGGCAGAAATTGAGGCCCACGATGAAATATTCGTAACCGGCAGCTTTATGGATATGCTTGATAACAAGATGGAGGGCTTGGCCTGGTGGGGTATCGGCGCCTTCAAACTGATGGCTATCTGCTTCTTCTGCTGGTCGTTTATGGACGAGGCCGGAAGTATGGCCAAACGCTTTGCCGATTCTCCGGGATTGGGCGGCAGCGAAGGTATCGGCCGTATGGTCGGCGGTACCATGGCACAGGGATTTACCAACTATGCAATGCAACCGGCCGCACACTATGCCGCCGAAGGGGCAAAGGCCGCAGGACAAGGACTGAATTCAAAATTCGGCAATTCCTTCCGCAGCGGCTATAACCATTTGACCGGCGCGGCCATGAACGGATTGAGCAAAATCGGTTTAAGCAACAGCGAGGCAATACGTGACCCGTCAACCGGCGACATTATCGGTTATCGCAGCAATATGCGCCTGCTCGGCAAAGAAATCGAGCGCACGGTTACGCGTGATGCCAATGGTGTATGGACGTCAATGCAAAACGCCAAAGAACGCACGGCCGTGGATAAGGCATTTGAAGTGATGAAAGACGAAAATGGCGAGCCGATGCGTGATGAAAACGGCAATATCAAATATCAATCGCGGCAACGTGCCTTGGGTGTAGTTACCGGTTATGAGGAAATGACGGCCACCAGAGACGAAGAAGGCTATACCCACTACACTACCGCCGACGGCAGCCGCAGCTTTACCATGAATCCGGAAGGCGAAATCGTGTCGTATAAAACGCCGTATACCCGTTCGGTTCTGCATCCGTTGGAAGGACAGGAAATAACCGCCAAAAAGTCTCCGGGCGTGACTCAGACCATTAACGACGGTGCTTCCACCACAACCAATCAGTATGACAGTCAGGGCAATCTCGTCAGCTCAAAGACGGATTACCGGGGTACTGCCGCCGATAAATTGGTAAAGACCGACGGTACTCTCAACGCCAAGGCTTTCAACCAAATCAAAAACGAGTCATCAAATCCGGAAGCCGCCGCAACGTTTATGGTTTCGGAGGTTATGGAAAGCCGCGGTTTGAATTTGCCGGATACGTTTGCGAGTCGTGAAGTAACCATCAATGAAGACGGTTCGTTTACCATTACTCAAAGCAATCAGGAAGGTGTTGATAAAGCAACCGGACAAGCCCAAATGACCCAGCGTGTGATTAATGCTAAAATCGTCGGCAAACAGATGGTTATCGATATGAAGACGATGGACAGCAAGGGCAATATTACTCATCACAAGAGCAACGGTATCCAGACCGCCGTCAACAAATATACGGTTAAACGCGATGCCAAAGGCAAAGTCGTGCTCGGGCCGGACGGTAAGCCGTTGTATGACCACGACAGCAAGAGCAGTTTCTCGGAATACACGAATCAACGCAACAAGGGACGTCAACCGCTCGACGCTCAGGGACGTTGGGGCAACAATATCGACCGCGACCAGGCAATGGCCGGATTTACGCAGGAAGATTATGACCGTCATCTGGCGCAAATCCAACTTGACCAAATGCAGCGTACCACCCGTGCCCAAAAGTTTGAAGAAGCTCTGAATACCGAAAATTCGGAAGTCAGCGCGTTGAACGGAATGTTGCATCAGACCGGTATATCGTCCGACGATGTGATGGCCGCGACCGGTTTCAGTTTCACGCCTCCGGCTGAGGGTTAACGAATAATTTTGACGACAGTTCTAAAAAAATGCCGTGCAATCGGCAGCGGGTCGGTGTTATGCGGATAATGCCGACGCCGCAAGCTTTTTGTATATAAATTAATTTTTGTCTTGCTTTTTTGGGATAAGTGCATATTATGAGTGCAGATGTTATGTGTTTTATAGGGGCTGAATATGGAAGAAATTATTTTCCCAAATCAAATAAGAATGCATCGTCGTATTCATGGTATGCCGATGCAGGAATTGGCTGATCACTTAGGTGTCAGTTTGTCTGCAGTTTCCAAAATCGAGAAAGGTTATCGCAGATTGAATCAGGAACAGCTGATTCAAGTGGCCGAGCTTTTGGATTGCTCTTTGCAGGATTTATACGTTAACGAGCAAAACTCGCAGCAGGAAGTTGTCCAGGCATGGAAGCGCGAGCAGGAACGCCGCAGCAAAATCAATCAGAGCGCGGGTTTAAAAACCCTCGGTGCCGGTTTACGTCATATTCGTACCAATAAAGGCTTAACCCTGATTGAGGTTTCGGAACACGCCGATATGACTTTGTCGGTATATCACCGTATTGAAATGGGGCAGCGCGAAGTTTCGGATAAAGAATACAAAAATATTGCCAAAGCTTTATCCATGACGGTAGACCAATTAAAGTCCACCATTCAAAAACTTGATGCCGAAGGTCAGCTTGAAGACATTATTGAGCATAACGATACGCGTTACAAAGTGTTGAACAATGCCCGTTATGCCAACCTCGGAGTTTCGTCGGTTGACGGCAATGACGACATTCTGGTACCGCTGTACGGTGTCGGTAATGCCGAAGGAAATATCATTGTCAGCCGCTCCGGTAATTTCAAGGAAGTTGCGTGTCCGAGCATTCTTCGCGGCAAGCAGGATATTTATGCCGTTAATTTGTGCACGCGCCGCTTGGGTTCTTTGCTTTCCAGCCGTTCCGTGTTGTTTATCGACCCGTCTGAAGTAGTCAGCGCCGGAGATATTGCACTGTTTTACATCAACGAAACGGAAACAAAGCTGTTGAGCATTCGCGAAGATGAGAACGGTCAACTTTACGGATTACGTTGGAATCCTGAAGAACGCATTAATTTCACCAATGAAGATTTAACCAAAATTCATAAGGTTGCGGTTATCAATCTTTAAGGTCTTATTTGTTATGCGATATTAATAAGATATTTACTCTCTCTATATTAAAATAGGGAGAGTAAATGCATAATAGATTGCTGGGAGCAAAATGGTAGAAGCCAAAGAAAAAGAAAAACCGGTACCTGCCGTAAGTTCGGAACTGAATGAAAACGCGGAGTATAGAGGCAATAGAGAAGATCAGGAAGATTTATTGCTGACGGCTCAGCGTTATCTGAACATTTTTCACCAGATTCATATTTTCCGTGAAGCAAAACGGGCCGAATTTGACCAGCAACTTTTGGATATGCCTAATAAAATTCGCCAGATTTTGGCTTTGTTGCCGGGCGGACGCATTTTGTTGGAGCATATCAGCGATCTGGAAACGCAAAAAGGTATCAAAGATGCCGTATTGAGCAATCTTATCAATCAGAAAACCCCTACTGCCGATTCCGCTCCGAATCCTATGCAAGCCGCCGCAGTGCCGCCGACACAGGTTGTTCCGACGGTTATCAGCGCGCCGGTGGAATTGGGTAGCGATTTTACCAAGGCATTGACCGATTCTTTCAGCACCTACTCCCAAAATCTGCAGAAGCTTAATGCCAATATTCAGCAAATTGCCGTGCAACAAGGCAATTCTTCTACCGATAAAAATGCTCCGAACATTGATATTGCGGATACGATAAGCACGTTGCTTAAAGAAAATTCGCAACAACAAATGGATGTTTTGAAAAACTTCGGGCAGACTTTATCGCAGACCATTTTGGAATCGCAAAAAGAATTTATTTCTTCGCTGATGGCACAGCAAAAAGATATGCAGCCGCAGATTATTGAGCGCACCATTATTCAAAAAGAAGCTCCGACGGTTGCGCCTGTTGCACCGATTGCTCCGGTAGCGCCGGTTATTGCTCCCGTCCCTGTTGCTCCAGCGCCGGTTGCTCCAGCGCCGGTGGCACCGATTGCTCCGGTTGCCGCTCCCTCGCCGGAAGTTAAGGCCGAAAAGGTTGCCGCGGCAAGCGAATCGCTCAACCGCGAAGATGAAGATGCCGCCAAACAGCCTCATGAAAGTATTACCGATAAGATTTTGAAGGTTGCTTCCAACATATCTTCCAATATCATCAAAAAAGAGAAAACCGAGCAGCCGGTTAAAGCCGAAGCAGAGCCGGAGAAAAAAGAGATTGCGCAGGAGAAAAAGCCGGAAGTCAAAGCCGAAGCGGCTCCGAAAAAGAAAGAAATTGCGCCGGAGAAAAAGCCGGAAGTCAAAACCGAAACGGCTCCGGAAAAGAAAGAAATTACGCCGGAGAAAAAGCCGGAAGTCAAAACCGAAACGGCTCTGAAGAACAAAGATAAGCAACACGCGCCGCAAACAAAGGAGCCGGATAATAAAAAGGCCGAACCGATTAAGGCGTCGACCGAAAGTTCGGCAAAACCGGCAAATCAGCAGGCAAACAATGTTGCTAAAAAAGACGAAGCCAAGACCAAGCACGAGACCAAAACGATTGATATTTCCGATATTATCGTTGATAACAAAGGCCCGAAAGAAAAACCGCTTGATAAAAAAGAGCCAAAGGCTAAGTCTGAGAATAAAGAAATCGATATTTCCGATATTATCGTCAATAGCGACAAAGGCCCGAAAGAAAAACCGCTCGATAAAAAAGAGCCTAAGGCCAAGTCTGAGAATAAAGAAATCGATATTTCCGATATTATCGTCAATAACGGCGTCGAAGAAGAACCGATTGATAAGGTTGTCGATATTGACATTGATGCTCTCTTTGCGGCAGCGCAAGGCACAAAGAATAAGCCGGAAACGCCGGTTCAGGATAAAAAGCCGACTCCGGCAACACCGGCAAAGGCCGCCAAACCGGCTGATGATATAGCTGCGGCATTCGGTATGGAAACCAAGCCGGCAACACCGGCAAAGGCCGCCAAACCGGCTGATGATATAGCTGCGGCATTCGGTATGGAAACCAAGCCGGCACCGCAAGCAAAGGCCGCTAAGCCAGCGGACGATATTGCCGCCGCATTCGGCATGGAAAGCAAGCCGGCGGCGCAACCAAAAGCCGCCAAGCCGGTTGATGATTTAAGCGCCGCATTCGGTATGGAAAGCAAGCCGGCAGCACAACCGAAGGCCGCTAAGCCGGCGGATGATATTGCCGCCGCATTCGGTATGGAAAGCAAGCCGACGCAAGCAAAAACCGCTAAACCGGCTGACGATATTGCCGCCGCGTTCGGTATGGAAAGCAAGCCGACGCAAGCAAAAGCCGCTAAGCCGGCGGATGACTTAAGCGCCGCGTTCGGTATGGAAAGCAAGCCGGCGCAGACAAAAGCCGCTAAGCCGGCGGATGACTTAAGCGCCGCATTTGCAACCAGCAGCAAAGCCCCTGCCGGTAATCCGGGCTATGACAGCGCCATGCAAAAAATCAAAGATGCCATTAACTCAACCGATTCGGTTTCGCTGGATGATTTGGATGTAACTCCGGTATCTTTAACTGCCGACAACGACAAAGGTCCGGTCAGTCTGGAGGCCGCTTTCGGTGATTTGGAAGATGCTTTCGCGGATAACAACGCCGAAGCCGCAACCGCCGAAGACGAGTGGGAATACGTCGACGAAAACGGCAATCCGGTTGAAGCATCGGCTGACGACGAATGGGAATACGTTGATGAAAACGGCAATCCGGTCGAAGCATCGGCTGACGACGAATGGGAATATGTTGATGAAAACGGCAATCCGGTGGCGGCATCGGCTGACGACGAATGGGAATACGTCGACGAAAACGGCAACCCGGTAACATCGGCCGATGGTGATGAGTGGGAATATGTTGATGAAAACGGCAATCCGATTGAGCCGTCGGATGGCGACGAGTGGGAATATGTTGATGAAAACGGCAATCCGATTGCCTCATAAAACACTCGCGACAAGTTGCTCAAAAATATTTACAAACCATATATTCTTTAGTAGAATGATGGAAAAATGAAAGGAACAAATAACATGGCAGAAGTTGCAAATAAAGCCGTTTCAAAAGAATCTTTATGGTATGTCGATAATTATATCGTGTTGATTGATTATTACGACCGCACCATTTCGCGTATTGCGGCCCGTTGCATACGTATGGGAAACATTGCCATGGAAGAATATCCTTTTTATCCGTATATTCTCGATATATTGGAAGAAATTTGCGACACGGGAAATTATGTTTTGGAACATCAGGAATTATACCCTTATGTAGAAAAAAGAATCGCCGGCGGAATTGAGGCGTTGCGCAAGAATTTATCGCTGTATCAGCAGGAACTGACCAACAATCAGACGCCGGAAATGTTGCGAACCGACCCGAACGAAGCAAAGAAGTTAAACGAGGTTATGAGTAACTTTGATAAGGCAACCGATCCGACCGTCGGTGCCGGCATGAATATTGATGATTTAATGAATAAACTTATGGCGGAGAACGCTGCGGAAACAGGTAATGAAGCCGCTGACACTCAAAAATAAGAGGATACCGACAATGAAAAAATTGCTTAATTCAGGACTATATATTTTCTCGGCATCTTTGTTGTTTGCAATAACCGGATGTCTCGAAAACAGCGAAGCCGTCAGACAGGCAGAAGCGGAACAGCTCGCCGCCCGGCAGGAATATGAACACGCCATGCAAATGATGGAAGCCGAACCGGTACGTAAAGAACCGCAGGACCCGTTTATGATCAGAACTACCGAAGGCGCCAATGCTTTGGATTTGGAAACCCCGTTGCGCTGCAACGTTAACTGGGGAACCCAGCAAATGATTCTGACGTTGCCGTATGTTCGCTCCGCCTTCAAACTCGAACGCAACGGGCAAAACGACGCGTTGCCGCGTTTTGAAGTTACCGGATTTTCGTTTGATATGATGCCGGCAGAGCAGGCTTTGGTACGCTTAACCAAAGAAGCGGGCATTCGCGTTTCTTCCGCCGACGGTCCGTATACCAGCATTTCGGCACAAGATTTGAAGGGTGAGTTTTCGGAAGTTATCAAGATGATTGCCGAATCGGCCGATATTTACTATTCTTACAATGCCAAAGATAAGATTTTGACATTGAGCCGCCGTGCCAATATGACCTTATACACGCCGCATTCGCGCCCGATTATTCTCGGTTTGCTGGACGTTATCCGCGGTGCCGGCATTACCAATATTACGACCAACTGGGCGGATTATTCCATTACTTTTGATGCCGATATTGAAATGCAGAAAAAGATGACCGAGCTGATTAAGATTTTTGAAAACAGCCCGACTTTGGTGGCTTATGACGTCAGCGTATTCCGTTTGTATCCTAACGACCCGACGCGTGATATCGAATGGAAAGAAATGCTTAAAGCGTTTGATTTCGGCTCGATTACCACGGCACAAACCGGGGTTATCGGCAGAGTTTTGACCACCACCAACGACATTTCGATTGAAAAATTGCAGCAATTTTTGGGCAGTCAGGCCAAAATCGAAGCGGTTTCCGAAGGCAAGTTCGTAGTACCTAATCTGTGGCTGGCGCGCTTTGACATCGGCAAATGCAGCCAACCGGGGGCAGACCCTTACGGTATGTCCGTCTTAGCTAAAGCTTCGGTCGAAAAGAACAACGAAATATTTACCGACGTTACGGTTGAAGTTACGGACGGCCAGGTTACAAAATTCAATATTCGCAACAAACTCGGCGAAAACTTCCTGATTATAGGTATGCCGAACGAGTTATTCGGGGTAAGCTCGCCGAAGTCCGAAACCATTATCTTTATGGTACCGCGCTTGATTCGTACCTTAAAGACCAGTGAAGCTATTAAGAATAAGATTAAATAAGGGGGTATTATGGAACAAAATCAAAATGCGCCTAAAATTCGCAAACTGCGCAAAATCAAAAGATCCAGACCGCAAAATCAACCGATGTCGTTCGGGGCACCGACGAAGGTGAATTATTCTCAGCCGAGTTCGTTTTTAGAAGATGCTTTCAACGAAACGACCGACAATAATACCGTATACGACAACAACGGCGATGCGGAAAATATCCATTTTATTACCGAAGAAGAACTGGTGCCGCAGACGCAGGATTCCATAGCGATATTGTTGCGTAACAAAACCGTGTTTATGTTGCTGATTATCGCCGGTTTAATCGGGGCGATTATCGGTTATATTCTGGCGCCGACATCGTCCTCCTCCACCTCGCGCGGGCTTGACGGTGTTATCCTTAATCCGGACTTGCCGCAGGGTCGCAGCCGTTGCGGTGTTGCCGAACCGCACCAGGGTTGCGTATTGTATATGATGAATCCGAAAAATCAGGAAATTCTGGCCAAAGACTTTTATAAAACGGCGGCAAACTGGACCGGACGTGAGTTGTATATGATTGATACCAGCAATATGAAATACAGTTCGACCAGAATTAAGCCGGGATACATTGCGCAAATCAATATTCCGCCGAAGAACTGAGTGCAGTTCAGGCATAAAAAAAGACCGATATATGTATCGGTCTTTTTTTATAACACCGAGAGATTATTCTTCCGCCATGGCGTTGGCACCGGAAATAACATCTATCAATTCGCCGGTAATTTCTTCCTGACGTTGCTGCTGAAATTCCAAATTAAGTTCTTCCAGGCTTTCATCAATATTTTTCTCGGCATTTTGCATATTGGTCATACGAATATAGTGTTCGGCCGCCAGCGAAGCATTGATTTGTTTAGATAAGGCAATCATCAGAATTTCTCCGACCAAGGCCGCAAACATTTTATCTTTATTTACGGGTAACATCGGGATATTGTTGGTTTCCCATCTTTTTTTCTTGAGCTTCAGCAGCCCCTCTTTATCCACCGGCAGAATTCTTTGCAAATTAACATTTACGCCGGTGCCGCTGCGCCGATGGAAACAGGCATAGACATTGGTCACGCGTTGGCGGCGCATAGTCTGTTCCAGACGCAAGATTATCGTTTCGGCCAGCGATACCACCGCCTTTACCGAATTAGAGGTGGCATAGCCGGTTAAAACGTTAAAATCAGCCTGTTCGCTCAAGGCCGACAATCTCTTGCCGATGGTGATAAAATAGGCGTCGGAGGCGGCGATTTTTTCCGTTTTGATAAACTGTTGCACCCGCTCGGTCAAATCACGATTGAAGCGCCCGACCATACCGTTATCCGAACCGATGATGATAAACAAATAACGCGGATGCGCCGGCTGCTCGGAAGCCGATTGCGGAATGCCGTTATGCAGCGCCAACACATGAATTGCATCTTGCAAATTGCGCTGATATTTTTCCAAAACCGCATTAGCCTGATCATATTGCAAGATACTGACCGACGACAGCGTTTTCATATTGCTGACGATTTCCCGCAATTCCTGAGTGGTTTTTATTTTGCGCTGCAGTTTTTCAATCGGCATATTATTCCTCGCCTTGCAAAACAGACCTGAAAGTTTGTATCATATTATTCATATCGGCATCGGAAATTTTGTGGCGCTTATCCACGGCGTGTATCAGCTTTTTGAAGCGGCTGTGCAACACCTGCAAGATAACTTCCTGAACATGGTTGGTTTGCTCGGCATCCAAGCCGTCAAACATACCGTTGTTGGTTGCGGCAAAAATTGCTATTTGCTCGGCCGCCGTCAACAAAGCATATCGCCGTTGTTGCAGTACCGCACGCACCGCCTGACCGCGGGCAATTCTTTGCTGGGTTTCTTTATCAAGCTGAGTGCCGAATTTGGTAAACGACTCCAGTTCCTCAAATTGCGCATAAAACAATTTTAACGGCCCGACCACCGATTTATAGGCCGGCAACTGCGCATCACCGCCCACGCGCGAAACCGATTTTCCGGTGTCTATCGCCGGCATCAGGCCCTTTTGAAACATTTGCGCCGATAAATAAATCTGGCCGTCGGTAATCGAAATAATGTTGGTCGGAATATAGGCCGAAATATTGCCGGCTTCGGTCGAAACAATCGGCAACGCGGTCAAAGAACCGCCGCCCGCTTCCGGCCGCAAATGAGTAGCTCTTTCCAACAAACGGGAGTGAATATAGAAAATATCGCCCGGAAAAGCCTCACGCCCCGGCGGACGACGCAACAACAGCGACATTTGCCGATAAGCCCGGGCGTGGTTGGTTAAATCGTCATACACCACCAAAACATCATAACCGCGCTGCATAAAATATTCGCCGATGGTGGTGGCGGCATACGGAGCAATATATTGCATTCCGGCTTCGTCGTCGGCCGAGGCCGAAACAACGATTGTTTTATCCATCACATCATATTTTTGCAAATCGGCAATTACCGAAGCCACCGCCGCATTACGTTGCCCTATGGCGCAATAAATGCTGATTACGTCGCTGTTTTTTTGATTGATTATCGTATCCAACGCAATCGCGGTTTTGCCAGTTTGACGGTCACCTAAAATCAACTCACGTTGCCCGCGCCCGATAGGAGTAAAAGCATCAACGGCTTTAATTCCGGTCTGCAGAGGCATATCGACCGGCGCTCTATCCATAATCGGAACTGCCTCGACTTCAAGCGGGCGACGTTCTTCGTAGGTGTAAGCCCCCTTGCCGTCCAACGGCTCGCCCAGCGGATTGATTACCCGACCCAACAGGTTTTCGCTGACCGGGACATCGGAAACGCGGCCGGTTCGCACCACGCGATCGCCGGCTTTTATTTTTTGCGGGTCATCCAAAAACACCACCCCGACCGACTGTCGATTAAGCGTCTGCACCATTCCCGAAACGTTGTGAGGAAATTGCAGCAACTCGTCCATCTGTGCGTTTTCCAAACCGCTTACAATCGCCGTTCCGGCCGAAACCGATTGCACGGTGCTAACTTCTTCCTTTTTCAGCTCCATATCGGTTTTTTCGATACTTTGCTGAATAGCCTGCAACATATTTTTCGCTTCAATCATTTTTACCTCTGTTTAAAAATTGTGTTGCTTCCTGTTTCAGATTCTGCCCGAACTGACGCATATATTCTTCCAAATTCCACGAAATCAACTGTTCTTCGGCCATCAGGCTCAAACCGCAGATCAGCTCATCGTTAACCGTAAAAATAATTTGGGTTTGCGGCAAAAGCTGCCATTTTTCCCGCAGATATTTTTCTAATTTTTTTTGATTTTTTTCACTCAATACCGCCGCAGATTGAATCTCAATACGCTTTTTGGAGTGAAAATCCGCGGCATATTCGGCCTGCTGTTCCGGTGACAGATTATCCAGTTGTTTTAACAAACAATCCACCGCCAAATCGTTGATATCAACATCGGCAATCTGCTTTAAGGCCTTTTGCGCAAAGCGATTGAATTGCAAACTTACGGCCTTTTGCATCGTATGCACAAAGCTGTCTTGTTCCGCCGCCATCCGGCGTTGCCATTGTTTTTGCGCCGCAACGTATTCCTGTTGAGCTTGAGCGGTCAATTCCGCCGACAAATCATCGGCTTCCTGATGTGCTTTTTGCAAAATTTCCTGTTTTTGCGCCTCAAGTTTCTGAGTTTGTTTTTCGCACGCCTTTATGGTAATTTGCGCGTGCTTTTGCGCCTCTTCCGCCGCTTGCAATTCGTCGGCAACGGCTTTTTGCCTTGCCTCCACCGCCTTCAAAACCGGAAGATATAAAAATTTTCTGAGCAAAAACAACAAAATCAGTAAATTGATGATTTGCGCAATTAATGTTACCAGGTCAATTTCCATCGGTCCTCGCGTATTTTATTGGTTGACGGCATAATTCCAAAACGGATTGGCATACAGCGTTAAAAATGCAATCAACAACGCATACAGCGCCGTTGTTTCGACCATTGCCAACGTGACAAACATGGTGGAACGAATCCGTCCGGCCTCATCCGGTTGCTGTGCCATTGCAGTCAAGGCCGCGGCTGCCGCCTGCCCTTCGCCGAGTGCCGAACCGATACTGCCGATGCCCATACATAAACAAGCACCCAAAACCGAAACCGCACCGATAATTGTATAAGAATCCATTGTTTTCTCCTTTACGTTAAGTTATTGATAATTCTTCTTCCTTTTTAACACTTGAGGTATACACAAGTGCCAACAAAGCAAAAATATACGCCTGAATCGAACCGGTCAACAAGCCGAGCGTTTGCATGGTCAGCGGCGCAATAAACGGTATAAATGCGCTCAAAATGCCGGCAAACATCACTCCGCTCAGCATATTGCCGAATAGCCGCAACCCCATGGCAAAAACCGAAAACACTTCGCTGAATATGTTCATCGGCAACAACAGCGGCACCGGTTCAATAAATTTTTTCAAATAGCCCTTAATTCCCGCGTTTTTGATTGAAAAATACGGTATGGCCATAAACACAATCAGAGCCAGAGCCATGGTTGTGCTCAAAGACGCGGTCGGCGGCCGAAACCACGGAATAAAGGTCAGCAAGTTGGCCGTAACAATAAAGCAAAACAGCCCCAGCGCCATGGAAAAATATTTCCGGTTGCCGGAACCGCTGGTCTCTTTGGCCTCATTTTGCATCCAGGTTACCAAAGTTTCCAAAACGATTTGCATTTTTGAGACATTTTTGCCGGTGCTGATACGGCGCGTAACCAGCCACGAAACCAGCGTAATCAGCGCTATTACCAGCCAAGAATTGAAAATCGTGACATTAATGCCGAAACTACCGCAATCGATTAACTTAATCGAATCAAAATTCTCCAGGCCGATGGCCTTATCCTGCCACGGCAAATCAAACCACTGCGAAAAATCAGCTCGGCACTCCATTACTTTTTCACCTCATCTTTGTTATCGGCGGCAACATATTTGCGCTTTTCCAGCCAAATAATCGCGATTTTGGTCAGGAAAAATGCCAGAATATATAACAGAATAACGGCAATATTGCGATGTCCGATTAAAATCAAAACTCCGAAAAACAGAGCAATCCGGCACAACGCCGTCAGGGCATAAATCTTGAATTTATGTTCCAATTCGCCGCAGTGATTTATACTCCAGCGCAGGCTGTAAAAATATACCAGTCCGACCGCAATACCGCAGATAAACGCGATGATCAATCGCCATTCTTCCGCTTGCTGCCACATCAGTTCCAAATAACCGCTACTCATTTTTTTCTCCTTTTTTCAGCGCGTCCATTTTGGCGTCCAACTCGGCAATTTTACGATTTTCCATCGCCACCCACATATAAGCATTGAATACTCCCCACACAAAGCCGACAAACAACAGCGACAACCGCCATGAAAAGCGTTGCGGCCAAGTTTCGTCCAGATATCCGCCCAACCATATTCCCAGCAAAATCGGAATAATAATCACTCCGCCGAGAGAGGCTATCATCCCGAAATTAGAATGCCAATGCCGCTCCGGACGTTGCTTCATCAGCGAGGCTTTATAGACCAGCTCGTCCCGCACTTTGCTGTTTTGCACCTTTTCAAATTCCGCCATTGAAGTCTCCTTTACTCAGTTGCCCGAAACCGCGGATAATCCCCAGTTCCAAACGAGCCATGGCACTGTTGAGTTCTTTGCGCTGTTCATCGGTCTGTTTAAAGTCGCGATTGATTATCTCGGTCAGTTCGTCCAGCGTATCGCCGACAACCGCGTTTTGCACGGTGATGGTAACGGCCTCGCCTTTTTTCACCACAATTCCCCGATGGCAGGCTATATATTTTTGTTGCATTTGCTCGGTGGTATAAGTAACGATGTTTTCACTCATTGCTGCCGCAAAATCAATATGTTTGGGTAGCAAAGTATAGTGCCCGTTTAAGGTTTCAACGGTGATTTTTTTGATTTTGCATCTGAGCACTTCGCCCAAAGGCGTGAACACCGTCAACTTCATCAGGCACTCTCTTTCAGCGATTGTTCATAAGCCGCTTTTTTATCTTTGGTTTTGGCCAGCACCTCATCAATGTCGCCGACCATAAAGAAATCGTTTTCGGAAAGATAATTGAATTCTCCCGACAATATGCGCTCACAGCCCTCAATGGTCTTTTCCAAATCAACCGAGCGCCCTTTCATCCCCGTAAATTGGAAAGTGGTGTGGAAAGGCTGAGTCAAAAAACGCTCCAGTTTGCGCGCGGTCAAAACTGTTTGCTGGTCGTGTTCCGGCAACTCATCAAAGCCGAGCATGGCGATAATATCCTTGAGCTCCTCATATTCGGCCAAACATTTACGCACGGCAATCGCCACCCGATAATGCCGTTCGCCCACAATCTGCGGCACCAGCATATTGGAAGCCGAAGCCAGCGGGTCAACCGCCGGATATAGGCCCTGCGCCGCCCGCGCTCTTGAAAGCACAATGCTGGAAGACAGGTGCGCAAACGTATGTACCGCTGACGGATCGGTAAAATCATCGGCCGGCACGTATACCGCCTGAATTGAAGTAATCGCGGCATTTTCGGTGGAAGCAATACGCTCTTCCAAATCGGCAATATCGGTACCGAGCGACGGCTGATAACCAACGCGCGACGGAATTTGCCCAAGCAACACCGAAACTTCGGAGCCGGCCTGCACAAAACGGAAAATGTTATCCACCAGTAACAGCACATCTTTTTTCTCTTTGTCGCGGAAATATTCGGCCATGGTCAAACCGGTCAGCGGCACGCGAAAACGAATGCCCGGAGCCTCGTTCATTTGCCCGAAAACCATCACGGTTTTATCCAAAACGCCGGCCTCTTTCATTTCACGATACAGCTGCTCGCCCTCACGCGAACGCTCGCCGACGCCGCAAAAAATACTGGCGCCTTCGTAGCGTCCGACCATGTTGTTAATCAGCTCGGTAATCAATACGGTTTTGCCCACGCCGGCACCGCCGAATAAACCGGCCTTGCCGCCGCGTTCCATCGGTGCCAGCAAATCAATGGCTTTAATGCCGGAGATAAATATTTCGGACGAAGCCTTGCGCTCGCTCAGTGGCAATGCTTTGGCGTGTATTGATTGTTTGTGTTTGGCTTTGAGTTCTCCCGCATGGTCAATCGGTTGTCCGAACATATTGAACATCCGCCCCAGCACCGCATCGCCGACCGGTACTTCAATCGGATGGCCGCTGTCCACCACTTCGGTATGGCGCGACAACCCTTGAGTAGGCCCCATTACCAACGCCCGAACGTTTTGCTGATTTATATATCCCTGAACTTCGGCCACCAATTTGCCTATTTTCAATTCGTTATACAATGCCGGCAATTTTTCCGGAAACGTAACCTCAATAACTCCGCCGTTGATGGCCGCGATATACCCGATATTTTTCTTTTCTGCCATTTTTCACCGCTCTGCTTAAAATAATCCTTTTAAGATATAATCTTAACCTTACCGAAAAGAATATATTAATTCGGTTAACTTAATCTTAAAAACAAAGCGATTTTATGCGTTTTTACGCTTGGCGCAACAGGGCGGCGATAATCGGCTTATCCGCAGGTGCAAAATCGTATTGCGGCAATTCCTCAATCGTAACCCATTTATATTGTTCGTGCTCGTTGACAACAGCAATATCCCGACTGTTGCAAGTAGCCCAATATGCGTGCAAAATTATGGTACCGAAGTCGTAATCGTAGGCGGAATCGACAAAGTGCTCGCCGACGGTGATTTCAAGTTGCATTTCTTCCATCATTTCACGTGCCAGACACTCTTGCAAGGTTTCCCCCTCTTCCAATTTGCCGCCCGGAAATTCCCATTTATATTCCAAACTTTTGCCGTGCTTGCGTTGGGCAATCAAAATTAAGCCGTTACACATTATCAATCCGGCGGCAACATCGCGCACCGATTTTATTTTTTCTGCAGTATTCATTTTTTTCTCCATGTATTATTATGCTTTATAGCATATTGTTATGCGGCTGGCAATGCATATATCCGTACTGTTCACAATTTCAGAGGAGAAAAAAATGAAAAAAATTTTTGCACTTTTGACGATTGCATTAATCGGAATTTCGGCGGCGGATTGTATGGCCGGAGACGGCAGTTATAAAAATTCAGACGAGTATAAGAAGATGGATAACGATATGCGTGCCGATTTACAAAGCTGTTTGAGCAATACCCAAATGAGCACCCACGATTGCATCAAACAGACTAAGGAAAAGTATAAAGAACAGAAAAAAATGATTAAAAAAGAATACAGGCAAAAGATGAAGATGTAATAGTAAAATATTGAATATAAATAACAAAATCAATAATCATAGACTTTAAAAACTCAGCTGATGAGATAAATACGAAGAGGTTTTTCGACGACGTGTACATCAAGAAGTACACGAGGAGAAAAACCTCAAGTAGTTATCCGTTAGATGAGTTTTTACTTACCAGGAATAGGTGGTGCGGCGAATATACCGACTCAACCTCCTATAAGGGCAAAGTAATGAGTACCCTCAAGCCTCCTAACTCACTGTCTGATAATTCAATCGAACCGCCATGCGAAACTATGATGTCTTTGGCTATGGCCAAACCCAAACCGACACCGCCGGTATCTTTGTTGCGCGAACCTTCAACACGATAGAAAGCTTTGAATACATCATCGCGCTTGTCGGCCGGAATACCCGGACCGTCGTCATCGATACTGAGTTGGACGTGCTTGTTATCGCTATCCAGCTTGACTGCTACGGTTTCGCCATAATGAAATGCATTTTCGATGATGTTGGTAACGGCACGGCGCAGAGCCTGCTCACGCCCCTGTACGGCGCTGACATCGTAATTGGTGGCAAAACGCACCATTGCATTGGAGTTTTTGCGATATTTGTTGATAATGCCGGAAATCATCTCGTTCAAGTCAACGAAAGTAGATTTTTCACCGCCCTCACCACTGACGAATGCCAAATAGCCGTCGAGCATTTTTTCCATCTCATCAATATCTTGTACAAACTCCTGATTTTCCTTGCTGTCCGGCAACATTGCCATTTGCAGTTTCATCCGCGTCAACGGCGTACGCAAATCGTGCGAAACACCGGCAAGCATCTGAGTTCTTTCCGAAATTTGGCGCATAATGCGCTCTTTCATTTTGGTAAAGGCCAGACCGGCGCGGCGCACTTCAATCGAGCCGTACGGTTTGAACTTGGTATTGATACCTTTACCGAAATCTTCGGCCGCTTCAGCCAACTGCGAAATCGAGCGTGCCTGTACCCGAAGGAACAATGCCGCCACCACAAACAACAGCAGTCCGCAACCGATCATCCAGATTACAAAACCGAAAATCGACGAGCTGAAAATATTTTTGGCCGGCGTACTGAAAACATACAATCCCTGGTCGGTATCCACCAAAACATCCAGATTTGAATGGTGTTGAGTCAGGAAAATTTCGGTATTTGCCAACGGAAATTGCTTTTTTAGGGCGTCTTCCAAATATTTGGTGGCAAAGTGGTGATTCTTCTTGTTTTCGCGCCATACCGAATGTTTGTTGTCGTTATCATAAAAAGTAACGTCGAGATTATACAGGGTTGAAGCCAACTGACGCACCCGCTCAAAATCAACTCCGTCGTTTTTCATCTGGATGGTATAGGCCATATTTGCCGTCAGATTCTCGGACAAATGACGGCCGACGCGTTTCCAGTTACCGTCCAAAAAGGCATAAATCGACACCACCTGCACCACAATCAGCGGAATAAAAATCAGCAGCATGGTCCGAAAAAACATGGTCTTCGGCAACAATTTACGCTTCATCAGCGTCAAAAAATTATCTACTTTTTTAGGAAATCTGATATGCATTTTTTGCTCCTATTCTGTTAGTAACATATAACCTTTACCGCGTACGGTCTGTAAATAGCGCGGATTTTTGCTGTCCGCCTCGATTTTTTTGCGCAACCGCGTAATTTGTACATCGATGGAACGCGGGTTCTGCCCGCTACCCAACATTTCCGCCAACCGTTCCCGCGTAAAAATCTGTCCGCTTTTCTGCCCCAATATGTTCAAAATCGTCTGTTCAACCGGTGTAATATGAATAATTCCCTCGCCTTTGCGCCGAAATTCTTTTTTATTCATATCGTACGCGCAATCTCCCATTTTCAGCACGGAAGCATTATCGGACTTAGCTTCCGGCACCCGGCGCAGAATATTGTTTATGCGCAAAACCAGCTCTTTAGGCTCAAACGGCTTAGGCAAATAATCGTCGGCACCGGCTTCCAAACCGCAAATCCGGTCTTCGGTCGTCCCCATCGCTGTCAACACGATGGCCGGTATATCGCTGTCGCGGCGCAATTTTTGCAAAAACTCGATGCCGCTCTCGTTCGGCATCATCACGTCAACAATCAAAAGATCAAACTGATATTGTTGCAAAAACATCCGCGCATTTTCGGCATCACAGGCACCGGTTACGATAAAACCGTTTTCCTGCAAATAGCGTTGCAAC
>JAEEGL010481228.1_pt1 | contig 29678 bp, 29 predicted proteins | sample 9134231 | NCBI WGS metagenome assembly JAEEGL01 (sample SAMN16246548, study PRJNA631951) | gut metagenome | biome: gut microbiome; feature: rumen; material: fiber-attached | host: Bos | place: Iran: Karaj | collected 2018-10
ACTGCGGTACTCACAGCGGTATTCGCGGCTGAAAAGGCGGTGATGCTGTTATGATAATGATAACGGGCGGTGCATTTCAGGGCAAACGTGATTTCGTGAAACGGCGCTTCGGATTTGCGGACACCGACATTGCCGACGGCGGGAGCTGCGAATTGCAGGAGCTTTCGGAAGCAAGGTGCATCGCGCATTACGAGCTTGCTGTAAAGCGTATGCTCGCAGAAAACACAGACCCTCTGGAATTTACGGAAAAGCTGAACTGCAGCGTTATAATAATGAACGAGATCGGCTGTGGGATAATCCCGCTCGACAGAGGCGAACGCGAATGGCGTGAAATGACCGGGCGTGCCGGGTGTATTCTTGCCGACAAAGCTGAAAAAGTATATCGGATATGCTGCGGAATAGCAATGCTCATCAAAGGAGAAGAAAATTGACTATCAACTTTATCCGTCACGGAAAAACAGCGGGAAATCTTGAGAAGCGCTACATCGGGATAACCGATGAACCGCTTTGTGAAGCGGGTATCGCAGAACTTAAAAGCATCGTCTGCCCCGCCTGTGATATAATTGTTTCAAGTCCTATGTTACGCTGTCTTACAACCGCGGCTCTGCTCTATCCGCACGCAGATGTCTCCGTATATGAGGAACTCCGGGAATGTGATTTCGGAGACTTCGAAGGCAAAAATCACATTGAGCTGAACGGTAACGCAGCTTATCAGAAATGGCTCGACGGAGGCGGCCTTTCAGCTTTTCCCAACGGTGAGGACAGCACGGTTTTCCGTGCGCGCAGCGTTAACGGATTTCTGAAAGCCGTTTCAGATCATAAGACTGTCAGCACTATATCTTTCATCGTTCATGGCGGAACGATAATGTCCATACTCGAAAGATTCGCTGTTCCGCACAGGGAGTTTTATGATTATATGATCGGAAACGCGCACGGCTTCATTACAGAATACGACGGAGAAAAAATAGAGATCACCGGAAATATATGAATTTTATTATACCTGCTATACCGATGATCATCGGGTTTCTGCTCGATGCACTGATCGGTGACCCATACAGACTGCCGCACCCGATACGGCTCATCGGTCGGCTCATAGGAACACTTGAAAAATTCATCCGCGCACATTTCAGGAATCTGATGGCTGGCGGAGTTTTTCTCGCACTTACAGTGCTTGTTCTGTCCGCCGGGATCCCTTTTCTGCTTTTGTTTTTCTGCTATCGGATCAATGTCTGGCTCGGCGTTGCGGCCGAGAGTGTCATGTGCTTCTACATGCTCGCTGCGCGGAGCCTTTATAACGAAAGCATGAAAGTATATCACGCACCCGACACCGAAACCGCACGCAAAGCCGTTTCCATGATAGTAGGACGCGATACGGCTGTTCTTGACCGTGACGGGATAATCCGTGCGGCGGTGGAAACTGTGGCTGAGAACACTTCCGACGGAGTTACCGCCCCTATTATTTACATGGCGCTTTCCGGAGCTGTCGGAGGCTTCTTCTATAAGGCCGCGAACACAATGGATTCGATGATCGGGTATAAGAACGAAAAATACGAAAAGCTGGGAAAATTCGCTGCCCGGCTCGATGATGTGCTGAATTTCATCCCTTCGCGGCTTACCGCTCTTGTGATGATAATGTCCGCATTCCTGGCGGGCTTCAACGGCAGAAGCGCATGGAAGATATGGCGGCGTGACAGGCGAAAGCACGCAAGCCCGAATTCCGCGCAGACAGAATCGGTATGCGCGGGCGCCCTCGGAGTGCGGCTGGCAGGCGATGCATGGTATTTCGGAGAACTGCACAGAAAGCCCTATATAGGAGATGATCTGCGTCCGATCGAAAACGAAGATATACACCGTGCAAACAGACTGATGTATGTTACATCGGTGATTACGCTGATCGTTTTTACAGGGCTCCGTGCGATCATTTTCGGGGGTGTTTTTTCATGCTGAACGTACACGGCGGCGATACTTACGGCCGGAAGATCAGACTCGACTTTTCCGCAAATCTCAATCCTCTCGGAATGCCGGAAAGCGTAAAGAACGCGGCACTTGCCGCAGTCGCATACAGCAGCCGCTACCCCGACCCGTACTGTCGGAAGCTGGTAAAAAAACTGTCACGGCACGAGGACACTGAACCGGAAAAGATAGTCTGCGGAAACGGTGCGGACGATCTGATATTCCGTATCGTTCACGCTCTTAGACCAAAAAGCGCCGTGATCGCAGAGCCGACATTTTCGGAGTATGAGAAGGCACTTCGCGAAGTCGGCTGTGCAATACGGAGATATGCTCCGGAGCATATTCTGAGCGGACTTACAGACAGTGATGATATGCTCATTCTGTGCAGCCCGAACAATCCCACAGGACAGCTCATCGGATGCGATACACTCGCGGATATCTGTATGAAATGTTCGCAGAACGGGACAGTTTTTCTTTGTGACGAATGTTTCATCGATCTTTGTGAAAACCCAGCAACCCATAGTGCAAAGCAGTTTATCAACGATAACGTCATAGTGCTGAAAGCCTTCACAAAAACTTATGCCATGGCGGGGCTGCGGCTGGGCTACGCGCTTTTCGGAAGCGCGGATACCGCACGGAAAGTCCGTGAAAGCGGACAGTTCTGGAGCGTTTCGGCTGTGGCTCAGGCTGCCGGTATCGCGGCTCTCGATGAGGTCGGATACGTTGATGCTGCAAGAAGGATCATCGCGGAAGAAAGAGATTATCTGTCCGGAGAATTGCGGAGATACGGTTTTACGGTATTCCCGTCTAAGGCAAATTTCATTCTGTTCAGATGCGGTATGCCGCTTTACGAGCTGCTTATGAACGAGGGGATAATGATCCGTAACTGCGCGGACTACAACGGTCTCGGCGACGGCTTTTTCCGTACAGCCGTGCGGCTCCATGATGAAAACGTGAAACTTATCAGATCGATCGAAGAGGTAATAAGATGTCAAGGAACATAATGCTTCAGGGCACGATGTCAAACGTAGGCAAAAGCCTTCTCACAGCGGCGCTGTGCCGTATCTTCAGGCAGGACGGATATTCGGCGGCGCCCTTCAAATCGCAGAACATGGCGCTCAACTCCTACATAACCGCGGACGGTTCCGAAATAGGCAGAGCACAGGCAATGCAGGCGGAGGCCGCAGGTCTTGAACCTTCGGTGCTGATGAATCCGATACTGTTGAAACCGACCACAGACACCGGCTCACAGGTGATAGTAAACGGAAAAGTCCGCGGGAATATGCGTGCCGCGGAATATTTCCGCCATAAGAAAGAACTGATACCGGATATACTCGCGGCTTACCGGACACTTTCGGAACAGCACGATATCATCGTGATCGAAGGCGCCGGAAGTGCGGCAGAGCTCAATCTGAAAGCAGACGACATAGTGAATATGGGCATGGCGAAGCTGGTGGACGCGCCCGTACTTCTGGTCGGAGATATCGACCGCGGCGGCATTTTTGCACAGCTTCTCGGTACGCTGATGCTCATTGAACAGGACGAGCGTGAGCGGATAAAAGGTCTGATCGTAAACAAATTCCGCGGTGACAAAACAATTTTCAGCAGCGGAGCCGACATTCTCAAACAGCGCGGTGGAGTACCCGTGGCGGGAGTCGTTCCGTATATCAGATGTGACATCGAGGACGAGGACAGCCTGTCCGACAAGCTTGGAACTCGTTCTGTAAAGGGCATTATCGATATCGCTGTCATACGACTGCCACATATCTCCAACTATACCGACTTCGATGCTTTTCTGCAATATGACGGTGTCTCGGTGCGCTATGTCACGAAATACACCGAGCTCGGCGAACCCGATATGATAATAATTCCCGGAACGAAAAGCACGATATCCGATATGCGCTGGCTGCGGGAAAGCGGACTTGAAGCCGCGATAAAAAGAAGCGCAGGCAAACTGCCTGTATTCGGCATTTGCGGCGGCTATCAGATGTTGGGAAAGAAAATAGCCGACCCCGTGAATTCCGAGGGCGGCGGCGAGATCGAAGGTGCAGGGCTGCTCGACACTGCGACAGTTTTCGTCGGGCAGAAACATCAGACGCAGACTGACGGATATTTTGCAGAGATCGGAGGTATGCTGTCGGCACTGTCCGGGCTGCACTTTTCAGGCTATGAGATTCACATGGGCGAGACTTCCGGGAATCCGGAGAAGCTGCTCGACTGCGGGGGCGCGTATTCCGGCAGTGTTTACGGCTGCTATATCCACGGCATTTTTGACGAACCGCAGGTATCGGAAGCAGTCGTCCGCACACTCTATGAACGCAAAGGTCTGCACTTTGACGGCACTGGCATCGACCGCAAAGTCTTCAAGGAAAAGCAGTTCGACATACTCGCGGACGAAGTGAGGAAAAATCTCGATATGGAGCTTATTTACAGGATCATTTTTCAGCGCTGATAAAGCGTATATAACATAGCGTTCAGAATGGCGGCGGCAACATTGCTTCCGCCTTTTCTTCCTGCCGCGACTATGTACGGAACTCCCGAGGTCATTATCAGTTCCTTGGCTTCCACAACATTCACAAAGCCCACCGGGACTCCGATTATCAGCGCGGGGCGGAATCTGCCCTCCGTTATCAGCTCATGCAGTCTGATGAGCGCAGTCGGTGCGTTTCCTACCGCATAGATGAGCTGTCTGTCCCGGAACTGCTCCGCGGCTTTTTCTGCCGATATCACTGCGCGGGTAACTCCGCGCTTTTTTGCTTCTTCGGCAACGTCCGGGTCGGACATAAAACAGTGCAGTTCACAGCCGAGAGCTTTGCAGGCAGGCTTGCTTATACCGGAAAAAGCCATCTGGGTATCGGTGACTATGACCGCCCCCGCTTTCAAAGCTGCTATGCCAAGTTCGGCAGAGTTCTCCGAGAAGCGCAGATTATTCTTGTAATCAAAATCGGCGGTGGTATGCACACAGCGCTTGACTATCAGCTTTTCATGCTCGGAGAATGAGGACATATCTCCGATCTCGCTTTCTATTATTTCCATGCTGCGGCGTTCTATCTCTGCCGGGAGTATATTTTCAATATTCATGACAATTCTCCTTTACAGTACTATTATATCATAAACAACCGTGATTTTCAATAGTATTCATTATGAGCGGAAATAAAATATTCATAATCACAATTGACTTTTATCCCGTTTCGTGCTATAATATACCGATGTTTTACCGTATAAGGAAGAGGTACATGATATGATATGCAATAACATACTTGAAGCAATAGGACATACTCCGATGATACGTCTCAACCGTATGCACAGACCGGGCAGCGCCGAAATACTCGTGAAATTCGAGGGTCTGAATGTGGGCGGCTCCGTCAAGACACGCGTAGCCTACAACATGATACGGGCTGCCGAAAAGGAGGGTCTTATAGGTCCCGACACTGTCATCGTCGAGCCTACCAGCGGAAATCAGGGCATAGGACTTGCCCTTGTGGGTGCTGTCCGCGGCTATAAGACCGTGATAATAATGCCGGACTCCGTCAGCGAAGAACGCCGCAAGCTCGTCAACCACTACGGCGCGGAGGTCATACTGATACACGACGACGGCGATATCGGCAAATGCATTGAAAAATGCGTACTGACAGCGCTCGAAATGAAGGACAAGGACCCGAACGTTTTCGTGCCTCAGCAGTTTGAAAACAAGAACAACACGTTCGCACATAAATACTACACCGCTCTGGAGATACTCGAGCAGACCGCCGGCAGGATAGACGGCTTCTGCTCCGGCATCGGAACGGGCGGCACCATTACCGGCATAGGCGAAACCCTCAAAAGCCAGTACCCCGATATGGAGATATGGGCTGTCGAACCGGAGCACGCTGCCATACTCGCAGGCGGCACAGTCGGCACACATCTCCAGATGGGTATCGGTGACGGCATAATCCCCACCATACTGAACAGAAACATCTACGATCATATCCACATTGTCACCGACGAGGACGCGATAAACACCGCAAAACAGCTTGCTTCACTCGAAGGCATCATGTGCGGCATATCCAGCGGCACCAACGTCGCGGCTGCAATAAAGCTTGCGGAAAAGCTCGGTGAAGGCAAGACCGTAGTGACCATACTGCCGGATACCGCGGAAAGATATTTCTCCACCCCGCTTTTCGGCTGATCTATGAACAACATCATTGAAATAACAGATCTTTCCGCTCCGGAGCTTGTCCCGTTCGGAGCAACGGACGAACACGAACTGACCGCACAGGGCCTGTTCATAGCGGAGAGCCCGAAAGTCATTCGCACGGCTCTTGCCGCCGGCTATAAGCCTGTTTCCCTGCTCGCGGAACGCGGCTGCATAACCGGGCGGGCTGCGGATATTGCGGAAAGCTGTGCGGAAATCCCGGTCTACACCGCAGACCGCAGCACCCTCGGAACGCTTACAGGCTACCGGCTGACGCAGGGGCTGCTGTGTCTTATGCGCAGAAAGGAACCTCTGCTGCCGGAAAGCGTCCTGCACGCCGCGAAACGTGTCGCGGTGCTTGAAAACATAATGAACCAGACGAACGTCGGAGCGATATTCCGTTCCGCGGCCGCGCTGGGCACCGACGCGATCCTGCTGACCGGAAACTGCAGTGACCCGCTTCTGCGCCGCACAGTACGCGTGAGCATGGGTGCGGTGTTTCAGCTTCCGTGGTGCGTTATCCCTGGCCGCTCACCGGAGTACGTCCTTGCTCTTGAAGATATGGGGTTTGCCTGCGCGGCACTGGCGCTTCACGAAGACACGGTGAACATAGACGACCCCGCATTGTGCGCGGAACCTCGTCTTGCGCTGTTCTTCGGCACCGAGGACAGCGGCCTGAAGCCTGAAACTATAGCCGCCTGCAAATATACGGTGAAGATACCTATGTCGCACGGTGTTGATTCACTGAACGTCGCGGCAGCTTCCGCTGTAGCGTTCTGGCAGACGCGGCTGGTCTGAATGCGCAAGGCAGCAATGCCCGTTGAAACTCTTATATTGAAATTTCTGTCTGTATCAAAACAGCGGTGACGATCTCTCACGACCGTCACCGCTTATTCTTTTGAGCTTTGTATCAAATAAAATTCTGCACCGAATCAAGGCCGCCCGGACTGCTGCCGCATACGCATACCGAATAACTGCCAATTTCTGCTGCCGCAAGATACCATGTTTTTCCGCAGTGTGCAACGATCCCGCGTTCATAATCAATATCGGGCTGTTCCTCATCGAACAGCGGAATGCCTCGTCCGTCTGCCTTGGCAAATGCTTCGCGCATCGTCCAAATCCTGTAGAAACAACTGATCGGATCCCCTGCTTTATCAAGCATCTCGCGTTCCTTTTCACCGAAAGTCTGCGATATCTGCTGCCACTCTATCGGCATTCGCTGCTCTATATCCACGCCTACGGGAGCATCACTCATAGCGAGAACGACGTGATCACCGGAATGTGAGATATTGAAATGAAGCGCATCCGCCGCAGTGATATATGGTTTACCGTATTCCGTAAGTCTTATCTCCGGCGCAGAGATCCCATACTGTTCCGCGGCAATAGTATTTATCATAAGCCGCCCCGCAACAAATCTCAGCCGATCGTCTTCATGCAGGAAACCGTCGGCTTTCCTGCGCTCCGCGGCAGAGAGTTTCCGGTAAAAAATACGGCAGTGTTCCATAAGCCGACTGTCTTTTATATCCGCGATGAATACCCCTATACTGTTCTTCATATCAGATGTTTTCTCCTCAGGCGTACTTATTCAGAAAATCCGCAAGCCCGTGAATCTTCACCGATGCGGCCTTGTCTTCCGCAGCCGGTACTTCATCGGTGCCAAGACTGCAAACAGGTTCGTAAATCTGCCTGCAGCTCATAGTGTGCAGCATAGCAGTTGCTGTCTGAACCGCCCTGTCCGGCTTTCCATTACTTCCTCCGACAAGGATTATACCGCCTTTTTTCGGCTTGATGATCGGCGTTATCTGACGGAATTTATCCGAACAATAATATGTCTGGAGCCGGCTCCCTACACAGAGCAGCTTTCCGGTCAGCTCAGAAAAATGCAGAGGTGAAGCAATAACGATATTGTCGCACCCGCGTATGTGCTCATACACTTCCTGCATATCATCATTTACCGCACAGCCGGGATGCTCCCGGCAATACCGGCAGTCAACGCAGGGTGAGATATCGCAGTAGTAAGCGTTCACGACATTACACTCACCGTTAAGCAGCCCGGTAAGCTCGTTTATAAGATATACCGTGTCTCCGTCCTTTCGCGGAGATCCGTTGAAAATCAGTGTTTTCATTATCTGCATTACTCTCCGTTCTCTTCTGTTATCACGATACTGTCCGGTTCTACCCGACAGGTAAAGAATACAATCCTTACACCTGCTTCCCGCGCTTCATGCACGGCTTCTCCGAACTCAGGGTGAGTATCGGTATTCGGACGGACTTCCCTGACACCTTCCGTCTGTATCACGAATGCGAGAGCAGTGTCATATCCTTCCCTCTTTGCACTGATAAGCTCACGGATATGCCTGACTCCGCGCTCTGTAGGCGCGTCAGGAAAATACCCGATACCGCCGTTCTCAAGCGTACAGCCCTTGACTTCCATAAGGAATTTTGCGTCACCGCGCTCCATATAGAAATCTATGCGCGAACTGCCGTAAGTGTATTCGGGTATTATCCTGTCATAAGCCTGTTCCGCGAGCCATTCGCCCGTTACCTTATTAGGAGCCTGACTGTCTATGTTGAAAAGAGCTCCGGTGTTTTTCCTGACAGTGACAAGGTCGTACTTTGTCTTTCTACCGGGAGTTCCGGGTGCGGTGAGCCACACTTCACTGCCCGGTATCAGAAGCTCCCTGCATCTGCCGGTGTTCTTCACATGAACGATCTCTTTTCCGGAGCCGGTCTCAACCTCCGCGATAAAGCGGTTAGGACGGCTTATGAACACTGCTTTTGTTATGTTATCATATCTCATATCCCGTTTATTCCTCGAGCGCTCCCATTATCCCGGAATATGCTCTGTCCCGGTTTTCACGAAGGTCATCAATAATGATATGCCGTATATTCAGGCTGTGCAGTATCTCAACTTCCCTGCGCTGACGTTCTTCCAGCGCGGTTATATAACCGTCGAATCCTGCAAGACCGTTTGCTTTTCCGTAAGCGCCGTTACAGTGATAGTCTGTCACACTTTTCAGCCATTCCTCACCGCGCTCCGAGATCGTCTGTCCGGTCACGTCCCTGATGTTACCGGTATGAAGATAGACTACAAGCTGTCATCATTCAGAAAACGGCACCCGACAGGCACCACACATACATTACAATTCAGAATATCCTGTGATTTATATAATAAGCGATGACCTTTCCGTCCGGCTGTTTCACGAACTTTGAGACCGAGCCGCCGCTGCCTACGAATCTGTATCCCGTGATATCATCGAAGGTAAAGCCCATTATCATCGAATGCAGAAAGCTGAGCGCAGTTCCGTGCGAAACGATAAGGATACGCTCTCCGGCATTCTCCATAATCTGCCTGTAAAACGGCAGGAGCCGTTCCCAGAGGCCTCTGTCCGATTCCGCATCCGGAAAAGGTCTGTAATCGGGGTCATATCCGTTCTGTGCAGCTTTATGCTCACGGTACCAGTCAGCCGGTCTGCCGTTGCCCTCGCCGGCGTTGACTTCCCTGATAACATCGGTGAAAACCGGTGTCAGATGCAGGGACCTGTTTATCTCCTCCGCTGTCTGGATCGCGCGGGCAAGATCTGAACAGTACATCTTAAAGCCTCTGTGACAGTCTTCACGAAGCAGCATTTTGCCGATCTCAAACGCCTGCTGCCGACCTCTTCCGGTAAGCTCCCAGTTTCCCCACGCGCCGATATGTCCGTTTAAATGATGCTCGGATTCTGTGTGCTGAACGGTTATGATGATCTTTCTTTTATTCCTTCCGAAAAAGTCCGCTGTGATCTTTTCCGCCTGTTCCCTGCCGAACCAGCCCTCGCCGCTGCCGATACGGGGATAGAGCCTGTGCAGATCATCGGTCTCCTTTACTGACAGCTCCGAGATATCATTTTCCGGACGGCTCACCGGAACAGCCACCAGCTTATGGTCACCGTCAGCGCGGCAGAATACCCCTATAAGCCGGACAGGTATCTCATCGCCAAGTTTACAGTGCTCATCGGTCATCACGATCACATCAAGATGCTCGCAGGGCGGAGTTCCCGATTCCTTTATCCAGCCTGAGGGCTGAGGAACATTTCTCATGTATGATAAACTGTCGCATTCCTTTTCCTCAAAGGTGTCCGTACCCGGCATATACCGCATACGCTTAGGATATTCCCGGGTCTGTTCGATCTTCGCTGTGTAAGTCATCGTCACACTCCTTTCCCGCTCCCGCCGGCAGACGTGCCGGCGCCTGAACTTTTCAGAAAATGGCTGATCTTATCCATGATATCCCGCAGATAATCAAGATCAAGAAAAACATCTCCGGTTTCGATTGAATGATTCGCGCGTTTATACTCAAACAGCGGAACTTCGTGTTCCCGGCTCAGGCGCACGATCTCGGAAGTGTCAGCCCATTGATCGGATGTACCGTGAAAAGCCGTACAGCCGCGTGGATCATGCTCGTAAGTCATTTCCAGTGGTGTCAGAAGTATCGCACGGGCGTGTAAGCCATATTTCTCACGGTATGCAAGCGCTGCTTTTGTGCCGATGCTTTTCCCTATGAGCACAACCTCGTCATACGCGGAAAAGTCGGCATCCGCGAGCTGTTCTTCCGCCAGTCTGAGAGCGTGTTCCGCAGCTCTGCGCATTTTTTCGGCATTTCCTTTTGCGCCTTCCGGAAAATCATAGAATTTCAGAGCCCTGACCTCATAGCCCATGTTCCGCGCAAGTTTTGCCGAATAATAGAGAAGCGGCTTGTCACAGTGATATCCTATTCCCGGAAACAATATACATAATCTCATTTCTGTAAGCTCCTGTCAGCTGTTGTATTTTTCGGCCTTTAGCGCATTTTTCCTGCCGCTCTGCGTTTCCGCTCAGGTACACACAGGCATATTGTCATAAGTACAGGAAATACCGACGCGATAAGTATGCCGGAATGCAGATCGTCACCGGACAATGACGAGACAATGCCCGCGAGTGTGGGGCCTCCGCAGCAGCCGATATCTCCCGCAAGCGCGAGCAGCGCGAACATCAGCGTCCCGCCGTTTTTTACACCTGCCGCTGCCATACTGAAAGTACCCGGCCAGAAAATGCCTGCGGAAAAACCGCACAGCATACAGCCGATGAGCCCCAGGGCTGCATTGTCCGAAAGCCCTATGATCAGGTAGCTTGTCAGACAAAGCACAGCGCTTGCGGTCATAGCTTTTTTCAGAGAGATCCTTTCTCCGAATTTTCCGTATACAGCCCTGGCGATTCCCATAAATACGGCAAAGCCCATAGGCCCGAGAAGATCGCCAAGGGATTTTGAAATATGAAGTCCGGATTCAGCAAACGCCGACGCCCATTGACTTACCGTAAGCTCACAGGCACCCGCACATATCATCATCACTGCAAACAGCAGAAATGATCTGTTCTTTATGATCTCACCGGGTCTGAGTCCTTTTTCACCTTCTCCGATAAGGGGAGCAATGGGGACTTTAGTAAACATCGCAAAATTGATCACCGGGAGGACAGCCCATATCACGGACAGTATCCTCCATTGTCCTGTACCGAAAAGGAAGAAAAAGCAGGCCGAGATCAGCACGGTCGCCGCTTGCCCCCAGCAATAGAACGAATGAAGGAGAGCCATGGCGGTCTCCTTGTTTTCGGTCGGGCAGGCTTCAACTATCGGGCTCACGAGGACTTCCAGCAGTCCTCCGCCCACAGCGTACATGACGACACAAACGATAATGCCCGGGAACCCAAGCATATCGGGCAGAAAAGAAAGCAGGACAAATCCCGCCGCTGCCAGCCCGTGTGCTATAAGCATTGAAGCTCTGTATCCTATACGGTCAACAAACAGGGGTGACAAAGCGTCCGTCATCAATTGTACGGCAAAATTAACGGTGATCAGCCATGTCAGATCGGACAGATGAATGGCAAATTCGCTGCGGAACGTCATAAAGAGAAGCGGCAGGAAATTATTGACGAGTGCCTGAACGATATAACCGGCAAAACACGCAGTCATAGTTTTCTTATATTCGTTTTTCATTGGTAGCATTTTTAAAATTCGTTGTACAGAGCCTTTCCGGTAATATCACCGTCGTGAGTTTTTTTAATATTTCGGATTATATTATACCATAGCTGCGCGGATTTTGCAATATCCGGATCTGCGTTAAGTAATGTTTTCAGCACAAAAACTCCCGGCTTTGAGTTTCAATGCCGGGAGTCTCATTATATCAGTTTATTTTCCGGATTTCTTCTTGCCGCCAAGGAAATCCGGCAGTTCCTTGCCTTCCCTGAGCCACTGACGGTATTCGGCAGTTGCAGCGAACATAACGTCGCCGGAAGAATTCAGAGCTGTTTCAACGGAATCCTGCACCACGCCGATTATAAATCCGACAGCCACCACCTGCATGGCAATGTCCTGCGAAATGCCGAACAGCGAGCAGGCCAGCGGAATAAGGAGCAGCGAACCGCCGGCAACACCGGAAGCTCCGCAGGCTCCAATGGTCGAAAGGAAGCTGAGTATCAGCGCCGACGGAAGATCGACAGCCACGCCGACAGTGTTCGCGGCAGCAAGCGTCATAACAGCGATCGTTATTGCTGCGCCGTCCATGTTGATTGTTGCGCCCAGCGGAATGGAGACCGAATACATATCCCGGTCAAGTCCGAGTTTCTCGCACAGAGCCATATTTACCGGGATATTGGCAGCGGAGCTTCTGGTGAAGAAAGCCGTAAGTCCCGACTCACGTAAACATTTAAAAACCAGCGGGTACGGATTTCTTCTCAGTGCTATCCATGCTATAAGCGGATCCACCACCAGCGCCACGGTCAGCATACAGCCCACAAGAAGACCCAGCAGCTTTCCGTAGTCCGTAAAGATCGACAGACCTTCCGACGATACGTTCTTAAACACAAGTCCCATTATGCCGAAAGGCGCCAGATTGATGATCCAGCGGACGGAGAGTGATATGGCATCCGCGATGTGTGAAAGCATCTGCTTTGTGGTCTCATTCGCGATACCTTTCAGCGCAATACCCAGCACAGCCGCCCAGAACAGTACGCCCACATATCTTCCCTCAACGATCGCGCTCAGCGGGTTGGACACCATGTCAAGGAGCAGGTTTCTGAGGACTTCCACGATGCCGGTGGGGATAACGTCCGCCTGCGCGGTCTCAGCAAGCTTGATCGTCTGCGGGAAAATGAAGCTCCCTATGACCGCCACTACGGAAGCCAGCAGAGTGCTGACGATGTAGAGACAGATCACAGTGCCGAAGCGTCTGTCCAGTTTATTCATGCCCTGCGTCAGTGCCGAAACGACCAGCACGAACACCAGCACCGGAGCGACCGCCTTCAGTGCGCCTACGAACAGATCACCCAGCAGCCCTATCACCGGCAGTCCGGGTGCGAACAGTCCCAGGACAGCACCCAGGACAAGTCCGCAGAGTATGCGGATTATCAGGCTTATCGAATTGTATTTTCCTATTATTGCTTTCATCACTTTCATTTTCTGTCACCTGTCTCTGTATTTCTTGATTTTTTATCGGTACGTTCCCGGGTTATGATTATCGATACAATAACGCATACAGCAAGCAGGAACGGATAGAACAGCCACGGAATTATCGCGAAGCTGCCGATGCCCGTGAGGCTCGCCGCCACAAGTAGCTGCGCACCGTAGGGTATGATGCCCTGCATGATGCAGGAGCAGGTATCGAGCAGCGAAGCTGTAGTCCTGCGCGGAACTCCGAATTCGTCGCTTATTTCTCTCGCGATCGGCGCGGCAACGATTATCGCTACGGTATTGTTCGCCGTGGCGATATCCATAAAGGCTGTCAGCATGGCGATGCCGGCCATCGCGCCTCTTCTGCCGCGGACATGGTTCCTGATGAATGAAAGGATAGCCGCAAAGCCTCCGTATGACTTCATCAGAGCGGATATCGCGGCGACGAGTATTGTGACTATCATAGTCTCGAACATTCCGACAGTACCGTCACCCATGGCCATGAATGCACCGGCATAACCGAGACTCCCCAGCCCTATTCCCGCGATAAGGAACAGCGAAATACCGATAAGCAGGACAACGAAGACATTAAGTCCCGCAAGTGCCATTATAAGCACCACGAAATACGGCAGAGTCAGCAGGAAATTGAATTCATGCGGCTCAACAGCCGCGTTCCCGCTGCCGATAGACAGGGCTGCCAGCAGAATAAGCGTTATGACCGCCGCAGGAAGCGCGGTTTTTATGTTAGCGAGGAACTTGTCCTTCATTTCGATGCCCTGAGTCTTGGTCGCGGCTATCGTAGTGTCTGAGATCACGGAAAGATTGTCTCCGAACATTGAACCGCCCACGACAGTTCCGACACAAAGCGGCAGCGAAAGTCCGCCGCTGTCCGCCACTGCCACCGCGATAGGCGCCAGGACAGTGATCGTACCGACGCTTGTTCCCATAGCTATGGAGATCAGGCAGGCTATGATAAACAGTCCCGGCACTGCAAATCCCGGAGGTATCACATTCAGGAGCATATTGGCCGTACTTGCCGCTCCCCCGGCCGCACCGGCGATACCGCTGAACGCGCCCGCAAGGAGGAATATCAGCAGCATCACTGTAATATTGTCGTCCCCTATGCCCTGTGCGCAGATGTGTATCTTCTCGTCGAACGTGAGTTTATGGTTCTGAAGAAAAGCCACTGTCAGAGCGATGCCGAACGATACGACGACCGAGAAAATATAAAAGCCCATCCTGCCTTCAATGGGATTGATGTATTCAAACCAGATGCCGTTCCCGAGATAGATGACAAGGAACACGGCGATAGGCAGCAGTGCTTTCGGTTCAGGGGCGGGGTTGATTTCGTCCCGTGTTTTTTTATTCTTTGCTTTTTTCCTTCCCGACATTATATGTCCTCCTGGTTTATCCGCAGACGATCCCGTGTTTGCAAAATGAGCGCTGACGCACTATCACATTATATATCTGTCCGGAACAGTCTGCTTTTTATATATTCTATCACACATTCCGTCTGATTGCAATAGAAAAACGAAAATCAGCGTACAGCAAAGCATATCCGAAACTGCGCTCCGGCAAATGGACGCAGCCTTTCAGAAGATTTCAGACAGAATACATTTCTGCGATTTTCCTGATTTTTTCAGAGAAGCTTTTCCGGATCCCGGCAGGTTCCGTTATCTCGACACTGTCCCCGTACTTCAATACCCACAGGTAGAACCTATCATTAATGCCGGCTTTAGCTCTGACAAACACGCAATCGGCATTATCGGGATCATCGCTGAAACTTCCGTATTCTCCGAGCTGTTCGAGCATTTCATCGAGAAGGAAACGCTTTACCCGCATTGTGACATACTCGAAGCTCTCCGGCGCGAACATATCCGCCACAAAGCCGTCGTATTTCTTTTCGGCGGGAATTTTCCTGCGGGATCTCCTGCCTGCTGTAATATCCTTCATACGGTCAACGCGGTAGGTGCGGAACTGCTCGTTTTCCTCATTGAAACAACGAAGATAGAAGTGTTCGTCAAAGTACACCACACGCACAGGTATCATCTCGCGGCTCTTGCTGTAATAATTCATCTGCTTTTTCGTGTCGAATCTGCCATACTGGAAGTTGATCTTCATGTGTTCGGAGATGATGCAATGTATCTTATCAAGGTTTTCAAGCAGGTCAAGAGAGGGAGCGGCTGAGCTGTTCAGCGATATGCGGCTCAGCAGATTGCGTATCTCCGCATCGGTACACATTCCCTCGAACTTGTGTATCAGCTTCTTTTTCTGCTCTGCGGACAGGAACTTGTTTATAGAGATCGAGTCTACCATAAAGCGTATCTCGTTAAAAGTGAACCCCTTGTCTATCAGCGCGTACATAGCGGTGTTATGCGGTCCGTTCGTTCTGCGGACATCATTTCCGGCAGCGCAGAGTCTGTCAATGTCACGTCTTATCGTCAGCGGCGATACATTTTCGAGATTGGCATTCCCGGCAAGGTAATCGCGTATGTCGTTCAGGGATACGCTGTGCTTCTCGTCAGTATTCCTGCACAAATAATCGTATATGTATATGATCCGTTCGTGCTCCATGGACAATACCTCCGTTCAATAATGTGTATATTTATTATATCACTGAATCCCCATAAAATCAACTTGCAATTTCAGATGAAGTATGATATAATAAATAAACTGTAAACACTCTGAATAAATCATCACTGACATTTCTGATATGAAAACAGATAATTCTAATGCTTCTGTAAAATAAAAAAAATATCGGGCTGAGTGAAAGGAATAAAGCCATGTATGACATTGAAGATATGAAAAGACATTGTAGTGAAATGGCAGAAATATGCGATACAACGGAATATTATGAACAATAATGAAGAAAGGAATATTTAACCATGAAAAAACAGTTAGCTTTACTGTCTGCGGCAGTCATTATGCTTTCCGGCTGTAACAACGGCGCGGCGCCGGCAGGAACAACAACGGCGGCAACTACGGAGAGAACGACACCGGAAGCATCGCAGACTGAGGGAACTTCCGCAGGGTCTGCCACGGAAAAACCGGCGGAAACTCCGGCTACCGAGGAAAAGCAGGATCTTGGGCTCAACACCGATACGAAAGCCGCTACCCAGTACACAAAGGATATCAATGACAAGGTGTACGCGCTTCTCGATTTTGATGACAAAAGAGAGTTTGACAACGCGACGCGCGGAATTATCGCTGCTCCGGAAAGTCTCGAGATAATTACGGAAGAGGGCATTGTAGCATGGAGTCAGGCGGCGTATGCTTTCCTTGATGCGGACGCTCCCGATACTGCGAATCAGAGTCTGTGGAGAGATACACAGCTCAACCATATCTACGGACTTTTCGAGGTCACCGACGGCATATACCAGGTACGCGGATACGATATGTCCAACATCACCTTTATCAAGGGTGACACGGGCTGGATAGTCTACGACCCGCTCATGACAGTGGAATGTGCGCGGGCGGCACTTGAACTGGTAAAAGAAAACCTCGGTGATTTTCCGGTAAAGGCTGTGTTGTATTCACATTCCCACGTCGATCACTACGGCGGCGTTGAGGGCATCGTAACCGAAGAACAGGTGCAGAACGGTGAGGTGAGGATATTCGCTCCCGAAGGTTTTGAGGAACACGCGGTAAGCGAAAACATCTTTGCCGGCAACAGTATGGCAAGACGCGCCACATATCAGTACGGAACGCTGCTTGACGGCGGCGAGACAGGCTCGCTTTGTATAGGTATCGGCATGGGTCAGTCCTGCGGTACCACATCATATATTTCACCTACCGATATAATTTACGAGACCGGACAGACGGTCACGATCGACGGCGTCGAAATGGAATTCCAGCTTACACCCGGCACCGAGGCACCGGCGGAGATGAATACATGGTTCCCGCAGAAAAACGCGCTCTGGATGGCGGAGAACTGCACCGGGACACTGCACAATCTCTATACTCTCCGCGGAGCGCAGGTCCGTGACGGTCAGGCATGGTCGGAATACCTTATGGAAACGCTTAAGCTCTACGGAGACAGAGCCGAGGTGGTGTTCCAGTCTCACAACTGGCCTCATTGGGGCAACGATGTCATCAACGAGTACATAACAAACACTGCGGCAGTATATAAATTCATCAACGACCAGACTCTCCACTATATCAACAAGGGCTATACAGGCACAGAGATAGCAAATATGATAGAGCTTCCCGAAGAGCTGGCGAAAGTATGGTACACAAGACAGTACTACGGCACAGTGGCTCACAACTCCAAGGCGGTTTATCAGAAATATATGGGCTGGTATGACGCAAATCCCGTTCACCTCGGTCAGCTCACTCCCTCCGACAGCGCAAAGAAGTTCGTCGAATACTTCGGAGATACCGATGCCGTTCTCCGCAAGGCAAAGGAGGACTTTGACAAGGGCGAGTATCAGTGGGTAGCGGAAATAACCAATATCCTCGTATTTGCCGATCCGACCAATACCGATGCGAGATACCTCTGCGCGGATGCTCTCGAACAGCTTGCATATACCGCTGAAAGCGGAACATGGAGAAACGCTTATCTTTGTGCGGCTCAGGAGCTCCGCTTCGGCACGAATACCGATGAATCCACGCGTGCCAGAACAAGCGGCGGTCTTATGACGCACATGACTCCGAAAATGATAATACAGTATCTCGGCATCATCACGGACACCACACTCATAGGCGACCTGAGCTTTACCGCAAACATCATTCTTCCGGACGATAAGTTCACACTTATCGTAAAGGACGGTGTAGTGCTGTACGAGCAGGGCGCGCTTGCGGAATCCCCCGATGTCACATGGACAACAAACAAGGCAGGATTGTTCGGCATCATTCAGTGCAACAGCGATATGATAGAAAACAATCTTACACAGGAAGGCGATACGGAGCTTCTCGGGAAGCTGATGTCCGGCATAACCGGATTTGCGGACGCCAAGTTCTTCAGCATCGTTGAACCGTAATTGTCAGGATAATATCATAATGGCAAAGGCACAGGGCTTCGCTCTGTGCCTTTTCATATATTTATAATAATACAGATACCTGCAAGAGAAGCAGATCGAAAGGTGCAACGCTGTGAATATTGTACAACTGCGCGACTGACAATTTGTGACTTTATACAAATGTTGCAAAAGCTTATTGACTTTTCAGAGAAAAAGAAGCATATTGAATACAGTTTCAGTGAATTGTTTTTCAATGAATTAAAATTTACCTAAACAGGAGGACGAAATATGACGAGAAAAGAACAGAAAGAAATGCGGCAGAAGCAGATTATGTTCAAAGCTCTGGAGCTGTTCGTGACAAAGGGTTTCGCGGAAACGAAAATATCCGATATAGCCGAGGCGCTGGATATAAGCGTAGGGCTTCTGTTCCACTACTACGAATCGAAGGAAAAGCTCTGTCTTGAACTGGTAAAAATGGGAGTTGAAGGCACGAAGATGTCCGAGAAGACAAGCTTCGATGACCCGCTTCTGTATTTCGGGAAAGTGCTTGACGGACTTCTGAACGCGGCATCGGAACAACCGTGGGTCTGCATGATGTTCGTACTCATGGCACAAGCGCAGAGACCGGGAATGCCGGACGAGATACGGCAGCTCGCACTGACGGTGGATCAGATACATTTCTCGGCAGGTCTGATAGAACAAGGACAGAAGCTGGGCACTATAAGGGACGGAGACCCGCTCGCTCTGTCAAGCGCATTCTGGTGCGCTGTACAGGGCCTTATGGAATATCACGCAGCTGCCCCCGGAATGCCGCTGCCAGAGACGGAATGGTTACTCGATATATTAAGAAAGGATTGAATAATATGAAGAAGAAGATAGTTATAATCGGCGGCGGAATAGGCGGACTTTCGGCGGGCATCTATGCCCTGAAAGCTGGATATGAGGCAGAGATATACGAAAAGAACCACATCGCCGGCGGCGAATGTATAGGGTGGAACAGAAAAGACTGCCATATCGACAACTGCATACACTGGCTCACGGGAACGAATAAGAACACTTCGCTCTGGCAGATCTGGAACACAATCGGTGCAATAGACGAAAACACACGCTACGCAGACACAGTTAAATTCTACACCTGCCGTCACGGCGGCAAGGAAGCAACGCTCTGGAAGGATCTCAACAGAACGGAAAAGGAACTTATCGAAGCGGCGCCGGAAGACGAAGCCGAGATCAGGAAATTCATACAGCACGTCAGATACGCCGAAGCCTGTGTAATGCCTGTTGAGAAGCCAATGGACATGATGAAGATCGGCGATTACATTAAAATGGGCAAGAGCATGGCAAATATGCCGAAAGTCATGAAAGAATACGGAAAAATCGACCTCAATCAGCTTGCGGAGCGCTTCCGTTCCCCGCTGATGAAAGCACTTTTAAGAGACTATATGCCAGCGGAGTATACTGCATATTCCCTTGTAGTCTCCTACGCCACTATGACGAGCGGAAACGGTGAAGTCCCGCTGGGCGGATCCCTCGCAATGACGAACCGTATAATTGAACGTTTCAGGAACATGGGCGGCAAGCTGTTCACAAACGCGCCCGTAAGGAACATTATAGTTGAGAACAGCACAGCAAAGGGGATCGAGCTGGAGAGCGGAGAAAAAGTTTACGCTGACGAGATCATTTCGGCAGTGGATACAAGCCTTCTGTTCGGCAGATTTCTCGATAAAAAATACACACCAAAGGACTGGGCGGCGGCTTACGAAAGAAGCGCGGACTACCCCGTGATCACCGGTTTCCAGACGGCTTTCGTCACAGACGCGGAGTTCAGCGGGCAGGATACCGTTTTCTTCGACTGCGAACCCGTCAGGATCGGAAGCAGGAGCTTCGACATGATGTCCGTGAAGAATTACAGTTACGACAAGTGCTTCGCGCCCGAGGGAAAGACTGTCCTGCAAACAAACATAGCCCAGTCGGACGTGGATTACCTTTACTGGAAGAGCCTCTCAAAGGAGGAATACAAGGCGAAAAAGCAGGAGCTTGCCGCAGAAATGAGCGCCCGTCTTGTAACGGAATTCCCGGAGCTCGAAGGCAGGCTTGAACTGCTGGACTGCTGGACGCCTGTGACTTATGAGCGCTACTGCGGCGCTTATCACGGAGGATATATGGCTTTCGTAACAAAGCCCGGAGTGAATAAGATCGACTGCAAGGGTACGGTAAAAGGGTTAAAGAACCTCTATATCGCCGGACAGTGGATCATGAGCCCCGGCGGACTTCCGGTAGCAGCGGCATCTGGTAAGTTCGCGGTGCAGAGGATCCTTAAAAAAGAAAAAAGGTCTGTCGATATCTGATCAAATACAGAAATAATGATACCGGAACAGACAATTATTTTATGAACAATGTCACTTAATGATCTCAAACATTCCCATGAAACCGCGGAGTCTGGTCCCTATATCCGTCTCCGGCGGCAGAAGAGCCATTGCCACCTGAAAAAGCTCGCTGCTGTCCGCGTCGGTCTGTATCAGAAAGGCATAGTCGCCCTGAATATCCTTTACCATAAAATCGTGCTGTTCCATATATACACCTCATTCTTCGTTTTCCGCAAGGCAGATGCCCGGCTCATATCCGGCGCCGGCTGATTTTCCGTTATCTGCTTCATTATTGTAATCATAAAACAGTCTGTCTATCAGTCTGTCATATTCCCTGCTGTCTCCGAAAGCAGCTTTTATCATCGCGCCGGCGTTCGTGAACATCAGCCTGAAATACAGCCAGTCACCGAGATCGTCGTACTTTCGCGTGGAATTTATCAGATAATTACGCTTCAGACATCCATACTTTTTGCCGTACTTCCTGCCGTAGCGTTTCAGGCGTTTCGCAGTTTCGATATCCTCCATGGCACGCTTATCGGCAAACCCGCCTATAGCGTCAAATGTCGCCTTTTCTGCCCAGAATATACCGCAGTAGAGACCCGTAAGGCGAAATCCGGCTTCACACATAAGATCGTTGAGTGCCAGCGGTACGGAATATCTCTCGAATATGATGCCCGCGCCTCCGCCGATATATTTTCCGCTTTTCAGCATACGGTACGCTTCACGGATCGTTCCTGTCGTCATGCGGTTATCACAGTCGATCGTCATTATGTATCTGCCGCGGGCAGCCTTGATGCCGGAATTTCTTACCGCCGCGATACAGCGTTCTTCATTGTACACCACCCGGGCGCCGTTTGATTCCGCCAGCTCCGCAGTGCGGTCGGTGCAGCGGTTGCAGACCACTATGATCTCCACTGCGCTGCCGGAACAGGCGAACCGGGAACGGAACGGACTTTCAAAATACCGCGCCGCCCGCTTTACAGAGTCAATGCAGCGCACAACATATTTTTCTTCGTTGTGCGCGGGGATAACTACCGAAAAGATCGTTCTGAATGTTTTCATTTTATTGGTCCTTTTTCCCTGCCAGGATCCGCACTGTTTCCAGCAGTCCTTTATGATGCAGCTCTCTGGGCTCGAAACGTATCAGCGTATAAACAAGCTGCATTACCAGCCCCGCCCCGAATGTGCTTATGAGCGTACCAATGCCAACCTGACCGCCGAGGAGCCAGCCGGCAAGCAGTACAACGCTCCAGAGCAGCACCTCAACAATTCCTATCGGTATCTTCGGCAGCCGCTTGCCCAGCGCCACCAGCAGCGAATCCCGCGGTCCGCAGCACTGCCCGGCACTCATATAAATCCACATTCCAAGAGCCATGAATACAAATCCCAGCAGCATCACGCCGATGCCTATCCACATATTGTCATTCGCCGGCAGAGGATCCACGGTATTGAACATCTGTACGAAATTTCCCGTGAGAAGCGCGTCTATCACCGTCCCGAAGCCTATGCGTTCCCTGAGTATCAGATCAATGACAAGGATCGTGACGGCAATCAGGGTCATCGCAATCCCGTAATTCAGAGGCGTGTGATTCGCAATGCCCATACCGAGACAATCCCACGGCGCAAGCCCGATGTTCGCGTAGATAGTCAGATGCACACCAAGGGAGAACACCAGCAGCCCGAGTACGATTTTCAGCCAGCCGGAAACTATCCGGCTTTTTTCATTATTCCCTTTTTTCATTTGTCCGTTCCATTCTTTTCCGGAATTGCGTACCGGTATATGTTATGTATTATAGCACATTATCATAAAAAATGCAATGGGAAGAAGAAACTGTATGTGCAGGAATATCAGAACACAGAAATAACGCAGAGAGCTCTTGCTCCGCATATTATTGCCGGTTTGCCTGTTAAAATCCTGCCAAATACTTGAAAACGGACCCGATATGTGATATACTGTATTTTGAATATTTATCGCTCCGGTCTTGTGCTGCACAGCGTTTTCCAGAACGGCGGAAACGGAAGATACGCAGCATCGGAGATTTCACTGTATATATACCCAATAAGGAGATATCTAAATGATAAACAAACTGAAAAAACACATAACCGAATACTTCGTAGGAAAAGAGGAAATAACAGAGAATCTGCTTATCTGCCTGTTCGCGGGCGGTCATGTACTGCTGGAAGGAGTTCCCGGCGTGGGCAAGACCACCCTTGCATCAACCCTCGCAAGGTCCGTGAAATGTGATTTCGGACGGATACAGTTCACCCCGGACACTCTGCCCACCGATGTAATGGGCACGGAAATATTCAATATGAAGACCGGAGAATTTGAATACCGCGAAGGCGCGATAATGCATCAGATAGTTCTCGCGGACGAGATAAACCGCACCTCCCCGAAAACGCAGTCCGCGCTTCTTGAAGCTATGGCGGAAAGCCAGACCACCGTCAGCGGCGTGAAGCATAAGCTCCCGCAGCCTTTCATGGTCATCGCTACACAGAATCCGGTGGAGTTCATGGGTACATACCCTCTCCCCGAGGCGCAGACCGACAGATTTATGATGAAGATAACAATAGATTATCCCGAGGAATCCGAAGAGCTCCGAATGACGAAGAATATGCTCAGCGGCAAGACAGCCGATACCGTTGAGAGCGTCATCACATCGGAAGACGTTATGAAGATAAGGGAGCAGACTGCGTCCGTAACCATCAAGGACAACGTAATAGGCTACGCGAGGAATATCGCGGAAATGACAAGAAACGAAAAGCGCTTCGCCCTCGGAGTAAGCCCGAGAGCTGTGCTTGCACTGGTGAAGGCGTCACAGGCAAGGGCGTTTCTTGAAGGACGTGACTTCGTGAAACCCGATGATGTAAAAGCAGTCGCGCCCTTCGTACTCGGACACAGGCTTTCCCTTACCTCCGAAGCGAAGATAGCCAGGGAAAACAAGGACGATATATTGCAGAAACTTATTCAGAAGACAAAGCTCCCGCTGTAAAGACACGGAATATCATCATGAGAAGAAACAGGATCATCTGGCTGTGTCTGTGGGTACTGTCCGTGATCGGGATAAGTCTGAAAGGCGGCGCTGTGACATACGGACTGTTCACCGCGCTGACACTTGTTCCCGTTGTCTCGCTTCTGTACCTGCTGACAGTTTATATGCTTTTCCATATATACCAGAATTCGGAGCAAAGGTTCGTTACAGTGAACGAGCCGGTTCAGTACCGTTTTGCTCTGGTCAACGAATACCCGCTCCAGTTCGTGGGGATACGGGTAAGGTTTTTCACGGATTTTTCCGCTATCACGGATCTTGACGATGAAACGGAATACGAACTGAAGCCCCATACAAGGATAGAAATGACAACTCGTCTGATATGCAGATACCGCGGCGAATATGAGATCGGCATAAAGGAGATCGAGATACAGGATTTCTTCCGTTTGTTCAGGATAAGATACAGGAATAAGGAATGTATACACGCCGTAGTGAAGCCGCGGCTGATAAAAACGGACAGACTGGGGGATATCGAGCTTACCGACGCGGTGAAAGCATCGGAAAACAGCCGCTCGGAACCCGATGTGACAAGCCGTGAATATGTCTCCGGCGACGACCGCAGATTCATAAACTGGAGCCAGTCTGCAAGAACGGGAGCGCTGATGACAAGACTCCTTACCGGCTCCGATCATCAGGAGATCGCAATAATCACGGACACGTTCAGAAAAAGCGGTGAGCCGGCAGAATTCCTGCCGCTGGAAAACAAGGTGCTGGAAACCGCGCTTTCGATAGCATATTATTTCAGCAGAAACAATATCTGCGCCGCCGAATATCATCTCCGTGAAGAGCTGATACGCCTTACGGTTGAAAACACCTGGAAATTCGAAGAATTCTACAACAATATCTCTGAGGTCATGTTCAGCAGTCAGAACGATCACCGTCGGCTGTATGAGACTGCTGTCCGCAGACCCGACATATCGGGAAGCTCAATGGCATTCTTTATCCTTTCATCGTGGGATGCGGAGACCGATGCCCTGCTCTGTGAACTTGAGCGCGGAGGTCTGCGGGTAGAGGTATGCTTTATCGGGGACAATGAGAATGATCTTCCCGACCTGTCCTGTCACAAGAACTGCGGACTGACAAATATTTCACCATATTCCGTATCGACAAAGGAGTCCGGAGGATGACCATACTTTACGACATTATAAATATACTGCCGTTCTCCCTGCTTGCGGTCATGCTTTTCGGCGGGTATGCAGGTATGCCGGAAGACAGCATTTCCGGTTATGTCATCTGCCTGCTCTTTTCGCTCTGGATAATACTTCTCCGCAGTATGAAACGAAAGAACAGACTGCGCGGCACAGGCATCGTCGGAGTCTTTGTGATCGGGCTTCTGATAGCCGCCGGCGAAGAAAACAGACAGCTTTTCATAAGTGAATATTTCTGGGTGATCCACATTCTGTTCCTGTCCGCTGCCGGCTTGATCGCCGCCGTTATTGCGGACAGGAATATCTGGATAAAAAGAGCCGCGTCTGCGGCACTGCTCGTTTATTGCGCTGTCGGAACGATAACAGGACAGGAAATAAGCAAGGAAGTATTTGTGCTGATATGCTTCTGTCTTCTCATCCGCACGGCGGAAGAGATACAAAGACACTGGAAAAAAAGCGGCTGCCCCGATATAAAGGAACACATAACAAGGATATCACCGGCATTCATCTCGATATGTCTCATCATCTGTCTGATACCTTCCCCTGACGAACCCTATGACTGGCAGTTCGCGAAGGATATCTGGAACAATACGGTTGCGGGCATCAGCAGGATATACGGCTTTTTCACCCATATTTCCGACGATTACGGGAATATAGGTTTTTCGGACAGCGGCAGCTTTCTTGCAGGGCTTGGAGAAAACGACGATGAAGTCCTTATAATAGAAGCCGGGAACACGACGATCAAGAATTTCAGACTTGTCGGCTGCGTAAGCGGAGATTTCACAGGCCGGGAATGGGTATTCGACACCGGCAGTGAAAGCCGGTACAGAATGACAGACACTCTGGAAATGGCCTGCGCAGTGAGAAAATATGCAGGCGCGCATCAGTCAGACTTTATGCAGAAGACGGATTTGTACTGCGAGAGCCTTTTCTACAACACACGCTACATTTTTTCTCCGGCTAAGATAAGACTCGAAGCCACAAAAGAAAAAAACTCGGGGAGCAATGCGTCGATCAGCGAAAAAAACGGAAGTATTGTCACGGAGCAAAGGCTAAGTTTCAAGGACAATTATCTTGTCTCATGCTATATACTCAACTACGGCAACCCGGAACTTGCGGAGCTGCTGGACACTGCCGCGCCGATCGACGAGACGGAATGGAAACAGGCCGCCGCAGCGGAGAGTGTGCTTGATAAACCCGGCTTTTCCTTTGAAGATTATAAGCAATACCGCGAAGAGGTTTATGAAAAATACTGCCGTCCGCGCGACCTGCCGGAAGCTGTGAACGAAATACTCGACGGGATAAAGGACACGTCGGCGGGCAGATATGAAGCCGCGAAAAAGCTGGAAAAGTATCTCAGAGAACTGGAGTATTCCACATCACCCGGAGCTCTGCCCGCTTCTGTCACCGACGCCGGGAGCTTCCTTGACTGGTTTCTGTTCACATCCGGAAAAGGCTACTGTATGCACTTTGCCACCGCGTTCGTGCTTATGGCGAATGAAATGGGCATACCGTGCCGATATGTCCAGGGCTACAATGTCAGAAGAGACGTCACCGGCGAAATAGTCGTCAGGGAAAGCAGCGCCCATGCATGGCCGGAAGTGTATTTCGACAACGCGGGCTGGGTGGCATTTGAGCCTACACCGGGCTATTACGTTCCTTCCGGCTGGGGAACATGGGATAAGAACACGGGCGTTCCCGAAAATGAAAAAGCCGATACGGATACCAACGACAGCAAGAACATGCAGGAAGCCGAAAGCAAAGCGGAAGAAACGAAAACGGCTGCGCTTGACCCGCTGATCTTCATTCTGCCCTCACTGGCAGTTGTCGCATTCCTGCTTCTGTTTTATATCTCCGGACGCTCGGCAGCCCGCAGAAAATACGGACAGATGAGCACGGCAGACAGACTGAAATATCTCACAAGACAGAATCTGCGCTTTCTCGGATTCCTCGGGTTCCGTATGGAGGAGGGTGAAACACTTTCGGAATTCTCGGACAGGATCAACAGTTCTGACCGGCAGGATATAAAAGAGAATACCGGCTTTATCCCCGTATATGAGAACGCGGTCTACTCAGACAGGGAAATCACTGCGGAAGATGTTGCCCTGACAGAGAATAATCACCGCAGTCTCCGTGAGCTTGTAAAGAAAAGCAAGCTGCGGTTCAGGCTGCTGCTTCTGATAAGAAAACAGTGATGCCATATAAAACAGATAATCCCGGAAGCAGCGGCAGGCTGCTTCCGGGATTTTTCTGTTCAGAATACGCTGATTAGGGATCATCATCGTCATCAAAGCCGTAATTGAGCATATCGTTATATGCTGCATTGGCTTCCTGACTTGCTTTCTTTTCACGCCACGCGTCTATCTCGCTTCTGATAGATATCATCTCATCGACTACCATTTCGACCTTGGCGGGCTTAACATAGTTCAGATACGAGATCATTCGTTCCATGCCCCTGGGACTGCCGATATGCTTTGCGATCTCATTGCCGAGTTCCGCCGGATAGCCCAGCGCCGTAAGCGCGGAGATCAGTTCGTCACGGGTACGAGCCCATATCTCTCTGTTGTTCATATCATTCTGTCCTCTGCTCCGTTTCTTTTTCTATCCATTCCATAAGTACGCCTACGATATATTCCTGTTCTTCGGCATTCAGCTTTTTTCCCGCAGGTATATGATGCCACTTTTCGAGGCAGCTCCGGCAGCAGCAGGCAGCAGCGTGCTGCGCAATGAATACGGGGTGACCTTTCATTGGGGTCTGTTTTCCGTCATTCTCGGGATTTTCCGCCGATAATCGCTTCTCGACAAATTCCAGTGCATGACTGCGGACAGTCTCAATGCCTTTTTCGGCTATGTGTTCCCTGTCTTTGGCGGAAAGATGAAAACGGCTCCTGAAATCTGACTTTGCGAGTTCCGAAAACAATTCGCCGCGCACGGGAAGTTTATATACTATGCTGTCTGCGCTTCCCTGCCCCGGGATATAACTGAGGCCCGACTTCTTAGCCTGCGGCATCTGCATACTGCGCTCGATGCGATAAGTTCTGCCGTCCTTGATGAATACGGCGCCGGTCTGCTTGAAGGTGAACGGCACCGCGTGGCGTATACACTCTCTGCGGACTTCCTGTATCCAGCGGAAATCACACGCTCTCGCGCTGTCACCGGATTCGCCGCCGCAGGTTACGTGCTCTATAAGCCCGGAAGCAAGATATTTCTCCAGATCTGTTTCGCCCAGCATAGGTTCACAGATGATCTCGCGATGTCTGATCGGCAGTCCCAGTAATATCGGCAGTCTGTAGTCCGCCCGGTCCTGATTTTCACAGGTAGAGCAGATGGTGACGTGTTCCCAGCCGTCTCCCCAGTCCGGAGGCACACACTTTTCAAAGCGGTCTATCCTTTTCGTAATTATATAAAACCGCAGATCCTGCCTTTCGCGTATCATATCCCAGCAGCCCGGTCTCCATTCGTCGGCGTCTTCGAGAAAAAAGTCCGAGGTCATGCAGGCAAAAACGGTACCGCCCTCCGGCGTCAGCTTATACAGACCCTGTCTGTTCTTTTTCAGCGGCAGGCTGTAATCTCCTGTCTTTGTCACGACCGATGCGTCTTTTCCTATGCTCCCGTCACGCCGGTAAACATAACAGTTTGCACAGCCGGGACTTATTTTGTGGCAGCCGTGCCACGGGTTCCAGATCGACATAAACATCACCTTTGCGCAGAGCCGCAATCCCCGGGCCGGGGTTATTGACTTTATATAATAACTGCGCTATAATTTACATATAAAGTATCTTCTTGAAAGGAAGTCACGACAATGATAAACGGACCGATAACCAGAAACATCTACACCGCCGATCCGGCACCCATGGTTTACGGCGGCACGCTTTACCTGTACACCACCCACGACGAGAACGAACTCGTGAACGATTTCTATACTATGTATGACTGGCGGTGCTTTTCCACAACGGACACGGAGCACTGGACAGATCACGGCAGAGTATTCTCACTGGATGATATCGAATGGGCGGACGACCGCGCATGGGCACCCCAGTGCATTGAGCGGAACGGCAAATTCTATCTGTACTGCCCCGTACATAAGAAAAACGGCGGAATGGCAATAGCCGTAGGCATTTCGGACACCCCGACAGGCCTGTTCAGAGACCTGGGTCATCCTCTTGTCGACGAGGGCGACTGGAACGACATCGACCCGACCGTATTCATCGATGACGGGCAGGCTTACCTTTATTTCGGCAATCCCGAGCTCCGGTATGTCCTGCTGAACGAGGATATGATCTCTTATGACACAGACAAGGGCGTCGTCAGGATACCTATGACCGTTGAGTCCTTCGGAAAAGGCGGACACATGACAGGCACGACCTATGGCGAAGGTCCGTGGTTCTATAAACACGGAGATCTGTATTATATGGTCTTTGCAGCCTTTGCCGAAGGTGAGCGTAAAAACGAGCATCTTGCCTACTCCACATCCCCGAGTCCCACCGGCCCGTGGGAATACCGCGGTGTGCTTATGAAGGAAACTTCCTGCTTCACCAACCACCCGGGCATCTGCGACTTCGGCGGA
>JAEEGL013529900.1_pt1 | contig 29678 bp, 26 predicted proteins | sample 9134231 | NCBI WGS metagenome assembly JAEEGL01 (sample SAMN16246548, study PRJNA631951) | gut metagenome | biome: gut microbiome; feature: rumen; material: fiber-attached | host: Bos | place: Iran: Karaj | collected 2018-10
ACCACCGACGACCCGCCACCCGAGCTGGAGCTGAATTTTGAATAGGGGGGCTTGGAAATGGAATTGAAGACTTCCGACCGCATAAAATCGGCGGTCGGAAGGTACGTTATACCACATCCGCCAGTTTAGCGGACAGCAATATATTTAAATAGTAGACTTTGTACTGACGCTTTCGATGGCTCTTACATCGAATATGCTACGCTGCATGTTCCTACGGAATCTATTGACTCCTATAAGACTACGGAACCTTGGAGTGGCTTTAAGACTATCATGGGGGTGGACGGAACACTACCAGACCCTGAGGTGAAGAAATGCGCCACACCCACCATCATCTTCGCCGATGGCAAACTGAAGTTCAGCTGTGAGACGGAGGGAGTTGAATATGTGTCAGAGGTGACCGTCGCTGACGCCAAGAAGAACTATAGCAGCGAGGTCAGCCTGACGGGTGTCTACAAGGTGAGCGTCTATGCCACGAAAGACGGCTATGAGAACTCTGACGTGGCAACGGCTGAGTTTACCATGAGTGGTGGCGGCATGAAGGGTGACGTGAACACGGACGGTACCGTCAATGCCCTGGACATTCAGGAGGTCATTAATATCGCCTCGGAAGTAGAATAAGACAGAACGAGTCAATTACGATTTATTCTACAGACCAGCCAGCCTCCTAAGCCACATGCCAAAGAACCTGTCATAGACCATATAGCCTTGTTTTGCATCAAAGAAAAGGAACTCCTTGTCCTGAAGCGACTTCAGTGCAATATTGATACTGCTGGGCGCAGGCAACTGATGATGGAGTATGAAATCAAGCGATGTGGGAGCTTTTACCTTGCCCTCGCAAGCGATGGAAGTCAGCAGCTGCGCCTGATTGTCGGTCAGCAGATTGTAGTTTGTCTGGTAGTTAATCTCCTGCTCATGTAGAATCTTGTCTACGGCCCTCAGGACATCTTCCTTGTCGAGTGGACCTTTCGGGGTGCGGTAGAGGCGGTTCAGAATCTTCTGTATGTACCATGTCTGTCCGTCTACCATATTATAAAGAAACGAGAAGACTTCCTCGTCCATCTGCCGCTTCTGGCTGGCGAAAAAGCCGTTGGCAAACGTATGGTAGGCTTCGGCATTGATGGTGCCGAGCGTCATGATTTGCGAACTGTTGAAGAACGGATGTTCTGGCGACATGAACATGTCGGCCAACAAGTGTTGCTGGCTGCCAGAGAAAATGATGTGTACGTTGGGCACAAACTGTATGATGGAGCGTATGAACGCATCGGCTCCTATCTCGGCATAACGGCTCACCTGTTGGAACTCGTCGATGGCCAGATAACACTGGAGTTCCGACTCCCTCATGTAGTCGAACACCTGCTGCAAGGTGTCACGAGCCCGCTCCGCAGTAACCGTGACGCTGAAAGTCGGCATGCCTGTAAATGGATCCTGGCTCATCGTAGGTCGCAGGGCTGACACAAAGTTGTTAAGTCGCCGCATAACCGACTGCGAGGGGGAGTCGAGCTTACCGATGACGGCATTGGCTACAAACTGCACCATCTGGTTGAAGTTCTTCGTAGAGAAGATGTCCACATAGAAACAGCGTACTTTTTTGTTTCTTGCCTTTATTCGCTCAAACGCATGGTTTATTAGTCCTGTCTTACCAACGCGTCGGGGAGCCATCAGCGTCACATTGCTGCCATTGACCAACGCATTAATTAGTTCTTCCGTCTCCTGCTCCCTGTCGCAGAAGTATTCTTGACCAAAGTAGCCATACTCAGGGAAAGGGTTCTCTAATTTCATATTCTACGTTTCATGTTTTATGAAATGCAAAATAACAAATATATCTGCATATATGCAAGAAAGACTTGCAACAATTAAGCATAATTAACGCTTTGTACTTGTTCATGTTCCTTGCTACAGCGGTATCACGCGAGCGGTATTACGGCTGAGTTTACCATGAGCGGTGGCGGCATGAAGGGTGACGTGAATACGGATGGTACTGTCAACGCCCTGGACATTCAGGAGGTCATCAACATTGCTGCGGAGGCAGAATGAATCAAAAACGCTGATTGTAAGAGCAAATCACTGTTTCGAAAACCCTTCACCTTATAGCGTAATACACAGAAATGCAACGAGATACGGTGAAGGGTTTGTAGCGTTTCAGTTTAGAAGACAAAGAGTATGGTTTTGAAGACAACTCGAACAACTCGAACAACTTTTTGGATGCGCACAACGATGCTTTTAGCATAAGTTGTTCAAGTTGTTCAGGTTGTCTTCAATAACACAGGCATTTACTGGTTTTTTCTGGAAATCCTATGGTTTTTTCCAGAAATGCTATGGGTTTCTTCAGAAATGTAATGCCTTTCTGGAATTACTCAATGGTTTTCTGGAATTACTCAATGGTTTTCTGGAATTAGTCAATGAGTAATTCTCGTGAGTGGGCTTCTCACGGAGCTGAGTGGGCCTCTCACGATAGAAAGTGAGTATAGGTTTTACACAAAAAAGTGAAGAGAACAAAGTTTACGATGGGGCTGCCAGATGATGAAGCATGCTGTAAGTTAGCGACCCCATCCCTGCCCCCATGGGAGGGGAGCTGCTGCGCCTCCTTTTCAACGTAAACAACCCCTTCACCGTAAGCGTTTGTATATCATGGGGTTTGCTCTCTTGGTGAAGGGTTTTGGTCACACGTATATTGCTGCTAAAATTGGCCTACAGATTCGTTCATTTACCTGAAAAAGTTTGTTTGGTCGTATTTTTTAGAAAGGAATGAAAATCTTTGGAAGTTAAGAAAAATGTTTGTATCTTTGCAGCGTCCAAGTAGAGGCTATGCCTGCTACTGTAAATCGGACAAATAACTTTTAGTTATATAGAAGACGGAAATTCCGTCACGGGATTTGCGGTACGAACCGAAACTTTAGTGTAGTGAATAATTACTATAGCAAACATGGCAAAGAATCTGCGATTAAGCAAGAGCAGAGCGATGCAGACATCAGCTCTGCCGAGCGTGAGCAGGCTCGGCGATCAGCCAATATGGCTGCCATCCGGTCGAAGGACACGAAGCCAGAGTTGATTGTGCGGCGTGGGCTGTGGAAACGTGGGTTCAGGTATAGGCTAAACCACAAGCGACTGCCAGGGCATCCGGACTTGGTTCTGAGGAAGTATCGCACCTGTATCTTTGTAAACGGTTGTTTCTGGCACGGGCACAATGTGGCTTTGCCACAAATTGACAATGAACAATTGATAATTGACAATTCGGAATGCTGTAAGATTCCGAAGACGAACAGGAACTTCTGGGTTAAGAAGATTCGTCGGAATAAGGAACGGGATAAGGAGGAGCAGAAGCAGCTGGCAGCTATGGGCTGGCATTGCATTACGGTTTGGGAGTGCGAGCTGAAACCACAAAAGCGTGAAGACACTCTGGACTCTATCGCCTTTACGCTGAATCACATCTGGCTGCAGGATCATGGGGCAAAAGCCACCCCATATCCGAAACCGGATGAGGAGAATACGCAGATGCCTATGGCGGCAGAAGGCGAAGATTGACGGATAAAGCCGTTTCTCTACAGACTGAACAAGAACTGCTGGTTGCGGTAGTCCCAATGGACGACATTGAAGCGGATGAGTCGGGCTAAAAGCGATATGACCTTCGGACGGGGAATGCGTGAACGGCGGACAATGAGGTTAAGTGGCTGCCCTTGGTCTTGCAGAACATCCAGAACCTTTCTGACGGAATCTGTGTAGGTCAGCATTGCGCCTTGCGGATTCTGCGTCTCACGCCAGATGGCCAGATGAACTGGTGATGCAACGATGTTCTCGTCAGCAATACGGATGTAGGCCTTGGGCTTCTCCTCGTCGCTGACAACGCAGATGGGGCGACGGTCAGAGGGAGGAACGGTAGCAATAACAATAGTACGTCCGTCAACATGATATGTGTCAAACTTGATGCTGGCTTCTGGACGACAATAACGGTAGGCTGCCTGATGCATCATGTAGATCTCCTCCTCGTCACGAACGCCAGACATGTTACCATCGTCGCGAACACCAATCAGCAGACGACCGCCATCCGTATTGGCAAAGGCCGAAACAGACTTGGCCAACTTCAAGGCATCGGACACGCGATACTTGAAGTCCTGCTGCTGGTGCTCCCCCTCACGAATGAGAGACTGAAGATACTGCCTGTCGTCCATTCTCAACAAGTCTGTCTGTGATTTCTATGGCTCGACGACCAGATGCTACCCATGATTCGTTCTTGCATATAGGCGAGCGACCATTGCTCCGCTGATGTTGTGCCACACACTGAAAATGGCACCAGGGATAGTGGCCAGGGGATATGCTGCGAAATGGAGCGTAGCCAACGATGAGGCGAGGCCAGAGTTCTGCATACCTACCTCAATGGAGATGGCCCGCTTCTTCGGTTCGGCGAGTCCTAACAGCCGTCCGATAAGATAGCCAAGCCCCAGTCCGCAGATGTTGTGCAACATGACGACCACAACGATAACAAATCCGCCAGCACTCAGTTTACCGGCATTGGCGGCGATGATGATGGCAACGATGAAGGCGATAGCCACAGACGAAAATGCAGGGAGATAATCCGTCGCCTCCTCTGTGAACTTTGGCCAGAGCCATTTAACAACCAATCCTACCACGATGGGCAGAATCACCACCCAGAGAATGCTCAGAAACATGCTGACCACATCGACATTGACACTCTTGCCTGCCAATGCCCATGTCAGCAATGGTGTCATGAAAGGAGCGAGTAGGGTAGAGACACCTGTCATACCGACTGAAAGCGCAAGGTCGCCTTTAGCCAGATAGGTAATCACATTGGATGCCGTGCCTCCGGGACAACAGCCCACCAGCACTACGCCAAGCGCCAAAGCCTCGTCGAGCTGAAACAGCCGGGCCAGCCCCCAGGCCAGCAACGGCATGACGGTGAACTGAGCCAGACAGCCTGTGATGACATCCTTTGGGCGACTGAACACTATCTTGAAATCCTTGAGGTTCAGCGTCAGACCCATGCCGAACATCACCACGCCAAGGAGGTAGTTAATCAACGTAGGCCGTATTTGTTGCAGCATACCAGGAAATGACAGCGCCAGCAAAGCAGCTGCCAGTACCAGCAACCCCATGTACTCGGATATGTAATGACAGAGTGTCTTCATTTCTTATTATCGCAAATTTTTTTGCAAAGGTACTAATTATCGGAGTATTTTCGCTAATTTTGTACCCACTTTTAGAATTGTTTAGTAAGTTAGATTAGGGTACCACGCAGTTCTGCATAATTCCTTTTATCATTAGCTTTCTCTGTCAGTTGCGGACTATTGGATCTGTATGCCAATAGTCCGCTTCATTTTTTTTGTTTTTCCATTTTAATTTTGCCCCCGCACATATTTATATATAAGAAATCCCTCACATCATGAAATCTTCAAAAATGAAGATTGTATAGAGAAAAACAAGCGTGAGAGAATTTCGTTTTTGTTTGAAAACAAGGTACTACAGGTACTACAAACTATTTCCAGTCTTCCAAAAGACCTTTGTTTATCGGTGTTTCGGATTGTTGTTTTGTAGTACCTTTGTGAGAAATCGTGGTTCAAAATCAGCTTTTTTCAAAGGTGCTACAAGGTACTACAAAGGCAAGGGTACTACAGCATTTTTTGTATGAAACGCTGCTGGCCACCACCCCCACTGTGTTTGCCCATCTTATTGTGCTTGCTGACAGTTCCTATGCTGGTATGACTGGCGTAGTCTGCTTGTTGTGGTACTACAGAATCCTTTTATCCTCGGATGGCTTTGCTGTTCTCTATCTGCTTTTTCATGTTCGGCTCTCACTCCTTTTGTTCTTGCGCATAACAGATTGGATGTTTAACGTGATGCCCTTTCTGTTGTGTGACAGGCTTTTTAGATGCAAAGTTAAGGCGGGCGTACCCTGCAAGTACCACATTTAGGTACTCGGCGAAGCCAAGTACCCTAAATATTATGGCTGTGGAAAATTATCGGCAACCTTCCTGATTTCTGCGAAATAAGGTTTTCCAATAATTTTCCTGGACATTCCTTGCATCCCAAGTACTTTCTCCCCGCTCACTTTCTGAGGCATCGTAAAAAGTCCTTTTCACAAGGGCATCACTTAAAGTTAAACATTTCAATCTTATAAAGTTATGCAGAACAAAAAATCAATGGAGTTTCAAGCACTCGCAAAGCAGGAAGAGAACATCTTGGCAAGCTCATCTTTCAGAAGATGTCAGTAGAGGATTATATGGCAGACGGCTCGCTCGGTCATCCCTCAGTATATGTAGGTACATATCTCAAGTACAATGATGGGGATTTGTTTGGTATGTGGGTTGATATGGTGGCCTGCGGCGATTATGACACATTCATGGAGGTATGCCACATGCTACATGCTGATGAAGAGGATCCAGAATTTATGTATCAGGATTACGAGAATTTCCCAGAGTCATGGTACTCGGAAAGCGGTATCGATGAGGACACGTTTGACAAGATTATCAAATTCGCCGAACTGGACGAGGATGATCAGGAGGCTTACGAGGCTTTTGTCGACAGTTTCAGCGAGGATGACTTTGACACGTTCAAGGAGCGTTATATGGGCAAGTTGGATTTTTTCCTCGGCCCTTTGAGTCGATGGTCAGACGAATCTTACGGATGCCGGGCGACAGCTCGGTACCCTGGTATGGGTTCTCCAGCAGGCTCTTCTGGAAATCCTGCAGGTCGTCAATGAAACTGCGATGACGCTTGGCCAAACGCTTGGCTTCGACATCGAAGTAACTACTCGTTTGAATTTCGAAGCTCATTGATTAGATTGTCAAGTGTGTTCAACTTCCGTTTACCTTCAATCGATTCCTTTGCCTCCATGAGTGCTCCACGCAACTCAGCGGCCAGATCGCGCTTGTTGATAACGATGTCATCCTCTCTGATGGGAACGACACGGAAACTGCCTACACGTGATTTCACTACCACATCTTCACCGCGATAGGCTACATCGACATATTTTGCCGTGTTTGCCCTAAAATCTCTGCCTGTTACAACTACCATATCTCTTCTGTTTTGCTTTATCAGGCGCAAAGTTACGAATTATTTTTTAATAGTGTACCATTTTGGGGCACATTTTTAATTTTTTCTATTCTTTGCCCGCACAAAATACATAATCTATCACAATGACAACTAAGTTGAGCATTACCCACATGAGCTTTTTAAAACTGGCTTAAAATCAATGTGTTTGGACGCTTCCAACCTTAGTATATAGCAAAGGTGGCAGACCTTTAGAGTCTACCACCTTTAACATGTCGTAATCTTGTTTTGTACACCCGCAGGGGCTCGAACCCTGGACACCCTGATTAAGAGTCAGGTGCTCTACCAACTGAGCTACGGGTGCATCTTTTTTGTTGTTAGGTTCAGCACTCTTGCTGAATTGCGGGTGCAAAGGTAAGAACATTTTTTGAATCCACCAAACTTTTCTGCAGTTTTTTTGAAAAAAACAACAAAAAAAGCTCAAAAACAACATTTTTGAGCTTTTGATAGTAGATGTTGGTTCTTTTTCCTATTCGTCAACGAGATAGTCGGACAGGTTTTCTGCATCGTCATCAGGGTCTGTCTCAATGGCAAATGTGGTTCGGTAGTTGTCTTCTGTGATGTCTTCGTCGTTGGGTTCTTCCAATTCCGTATCATCCTCGTCGGGCTTGTTATAGTCGTCTACAATCTCGACATCCTCGTCTTCATTCTCTTCGTCTTCTTCGCTGCGTGTCTCGTCAAACTTCATGCGTGGCTTCACCGTCTCTGGCTTCAACTTGGCAAAGATGGCCTCGACCCATGTGCCTTTGGCCACTTCCAGCACTTCGTAGCCGTCAGCAACCTTCTTCTCGTACATACCGCCCTTCTTATGCAGGCGGTCCTTTGGAAGGGTAGTGGTAGATATGTCGAAGCCGCTCTCGATGATATCCTGTATGCTCTGTGACAAAGAGTCCCAACCGCCTCCAAAGTTACGGTCTAGCACTTCAATGAGTTTGGCTGCAGTGATATGGCGTATGTTCTCGTATGTCAGGTCAGTGACTCGCAGAATGGGATGCTTCTTGATAGCCCATCTCAGTACCGAGTCCTCGCCGAGTTTGATGGTTCCTATCTTGTATCCCTGCTTTTCGTATTTCTCGCGCAGTATTGGCGAGTCCTCTTTCATTTCCTCTATCATGAAGGCACTTCGTATGATATCGGCATAGTGGTGGAGGCTTTCCTTGATTTCAGCATCTTTCTCTGCTGCCTCCAGCATCCGTATGATGTCATTCTCCTGGACATCCCATACCGTACTTTTTGTCAGCGTCTTCAGGTTGAGGGCTTTGCTTGTTTGTTCTTCTTTTGCCATATTATTGTTGGTTATTTTGTACTACTATAATGTCTTCTCATTACTATGCGACTGCAAATGTACATACTTTATTTACTATATACAAGTTTTTTAATGGATATTTTTCTGTTTTTTTAGTTTTTTTCGTACCTTTGCCTCGTAATTATGTCAGAACCATTAGCTGAGAGGCTACGTCCGCGCACCTTAGACGACTATATCGGACAACAACATCTGGTAGGCGAGGGTGCTGTGCTGCGCAAGATGATTGACGCGGGCAGGGTGTCGTCGTTTATACTTTGGGGACCTCCTGGAGTTGGAAAGACGACGCTTGCCCAGATAATTGCCAACCGGCTACGGACACCGTTTTATACGCTATCGGCAGTAACCAGTGGTGTGAAGGATGTGCGCGATGTCATCGAGCGGGCGCAGAAGGGACGTTTCTTCAACGAGGCATCACCTATTTTATTTATTGACGAGATACACCGTTTTTCCAAGTCGCAGCAGGACTCGCTGTTGGGTGCTGTCGAGAAGGGTGTCGTGACGCTGATAGGGGCCACTACGGAGAATCCTTCGTTTGAGGTCATCCGTCCGTTGCTGTCGCGTTGTCAGATCTATGTGTTGAAGTCACTTGAGAAGGAAGACCTGTTGGAGCTGCTGCATCGTGCCGTTACGAAGGACGTGTTTCTCAAGGAACGTAACATCGAGTTGAAAGAGACTGGTGCCATGCTTCGTTATAGTGGCGGTGATGCCCGTAAACTGCTGAACATATTGGAACTGGTGACTGACGCTTTGCCAAATGGGGAAATTGTCATCACGGATGCCTTTGTTGAGCAATGCCTACAGCAGAATCCGCTGGCATACGACAAGGACGGTGAGATGCACTATGACATCATATCGGCTTTTATCAAGTCTATTCGCGGTTCTGATCCTGATGCTGCCCTCTACTGGATGGCACGTATGATAGAGGGTGGGGAAGACCCTCAGTTCATCGCCCGCCGATTGGTTATTTCTGCTGCCGAGGACATCGGACTGGCCAATCCTAACGCGCTGTTGTTGGCCAATGCCGCTTTCGATGCCGTAATGAAGATTGGATGGCCTGAGGGCCGCATACCGTTAGCCGAGTGTGCCGTTTATCTGGCCACGTCGCCCAAGAGCAATTCCGCTTATCTGGGTATTGATACCGCATTGGAACTTGTCCGGAAAACCGGTAACCAGCCTGTTCCTCTGCATTTGCGTAATGCACCTACAAAACTGATGAAGGACTTAGGCTATAGCGACGGCTACAAGTATCCACACGATTTCCCTGGCCACTTTACTTCCCAGCAATACCTGCCTGATGCTTTGCAACATGAGCGGCTGTGGTACGGTCAACATTCGCCGTCTGAACAGAAACTGTATGAGCGTATGGTCAACTATTGGGGAAAACGGTATGAAGAATAAGTTTGCGCGCATGCTGGCATTTCCATATATGTTGTGGTGACTATTGGTCGTGTAAAAAAATATGTTATTAAACATATTGAAAAATTTGCATGGTTGACATAAATCAATTACCTTTGCAATCGTTATCCTGAATACAATCTTTTTACCTTAAAGAAGACTAATACCAAAAATGCCCTCCATTGCGAAATGGGGGGCATTTGTTGTCAAACCATTTTCATGTTATTCGATGATGCGTATGCCTCCCTTGTCGGCTGACGACACGCTCTGGGCATAAGCACGCAGGGCCTTGCTGACCACGCGGCTGCGCTTAAGTGGCTGATGTGGACGGGCGGCCAGTTCCTCGTCGGAGAGTTTGACGTTGATGCTGCGCGATGGAATGTCGATGACGATGATGTCGCCGTCCTTTATTTTGCCGATGTTGCCGCCGTTGGCAGCCTCTGGCGAGATGTGTCCGATGGAAAGTCCGCTGGTACCACCAGAGAAACGTCCGTCGGTAATCAGCGCACACTCCTTGCCCATATGCATGCTTTTTATATAAGAGGTGGGATAGAGCATCTCTTGCATGCCGGGGCCACCCTTCGGCCCCTCGTGGGTGATGACCACGCAGTCGCCCTTCTTCACCTTGCCGCCAAGGATTCCCTCGCAGGCGTCCTCCTGAGAGTCGAAGCAGACGGCAGGACCCTCGAAGTGCCACAGGCTCTCGTCGACACCAGCAGTCTTCACCACACAGCCGTCCTGGGCAATGTTTCCAAAGAGCACGGCCAGTCCGCCGTCCTTGGTATAGGCGTGTTCCAGGTCGCGGATACAGCCGTTGGAACGGTCGGCATCCAACGATGGATAGCATTCGCTCTGACTACCCATCTTCGTTGAGAAGCGGTTGGCGGGCGCTGAGAAATAGATGTGTGCTGGATGGGGCATCTGAGGCTTATCGACAATCTGGGCAATGTCGTAGGTCTGCATGGCCTCGTCGAGCGTGAAACCATCTACACGCATGGCAATACCGTCTATCAGCCCACCCTTGGACAGTTCACGCAGAATGCCGAGAATGCCTCCGGCACGGTTGCACTCCTGTACGCTGTATTTCTGGGTATTGGGAGCAAGCTTGCACAGGCAGGGTACGCGACGTGAGAGTTCGTCAATGTCCTTCATGGTGAAGTCTGTGCCTGCCTCTTGAGCCACAGCCAGCAGATGGAGCACTGTATTAGTCGAGCCACCCATGGCAATGTCGAGTGCCATGGCGTTCATGAATGCTTTGCGGGTCGCTATATTTCTCGGAAGCACGCTCTCGTCGCCATCTTCGTAGTAGGCATAGGCATTCTTCACAATCTGACGGGCAGCAGCCTTGAACAGTTCCACGCGGTTTGTATGTGTGGCCAGAATGGTGCCATTGCCTGGCAGCGACAGACCGATGGCTTCAGTTAGCGAGTTCATTGAGTTGGCGGTGAACATGCCTGAACACGAGCCGCAACCAGGACAGGCGCATTTTTCAATCTCCTTCATTTCCTCATTGGTCACGCTTGGGTCAGCTCCTTTTACCATAGCCGTTATCAAGTCAGCATTCTCGCCGCGCCAGCGACCAGCCTCCATAGGACCGCCGCTACAGAACACGGCAGGAATGTTAAGGCGCATGGCTGCCATCAGCATACCTGGCGTCACCTTGTCGCAATTGGAGATACAAATCATAGCGTCAGCCTTGTGGGCGTTAACCATGTATTCTACAGAGTCGGCAATGATGTCACGCGAGGGTAGAGAGTAAAGCATTCCGTCGTGGCCCATAGCAATTCCGTCGTCAATGGCGATGGTGTTGAACTCAGCGGCATAGCAACCCATCTTCTCAATCTCCTCGCGTACTATCTGGCCAATCTCGTGCAGATGGGTATGACCAGGAACAAACTGTGTAAACGAGTTGACAATAGCAATTATCGGCTTACCGAACTGCTCCTGTTTCATACCTGTGGCTACCCAAAGTGCGCGGGCGCCAGCCATTCTTCTGCCTTCTGTGCATACTGCACTACGTAACTGGTGTTTCATAACAAAAATATTTATATAGCTTGCAAAGGTACGTTTTTTCTGCCTTATTGCCAAATTTTGAGGCTGATATTCATCTTTTTGCCCGTTTTTCTTGTCTATCAGCAAATAAAGTGGTAATTTTGCGCCCGCTAACTTAACTAAAAGACAATGAAGACAGACATACAGATAGCAAGGGAGTGCCAGCTTGACAACATCAACGACATAGCCTCCCGACTGGGCATCGACCCTGAGAAGATAGAGCCGTATGGACGCTATATGGCTAAAGTCCCCATCAACCTCATCGACGAAGAGAAGGTGAAGAAAAGCAACTTGATACTGGTGACGGCCATCAGCCCTACTAAGGCTGGCATTGGCAAGACAACAGTAAGCATCGGACTCTCGCTGGGTCTTAACCGGCTGGGCAAGAATGCCGCTGTGGCCCTGCGTGAACCCTCGTTAGGTCCTTGCTTCGGCATGAAGGGCGGTGCTGCCGGTGGCGGCTACGCCCAGGTGCTGCCGATGGAGAAGATCAATCTGCACTTCACGGGCGATTTCCATGCTGTAACATCGGCTCACAATACTATCAGCGCATTGCTCGACAACTATTTGTATCAGCATCGCAAGGAGGGTTTTTCACTGCGTGAGATATTCTGGAAACGAGTGCTCGACGTTAACGACCGTGCCTTGCGCAACGTGGTGACAGGACTACGTGGCGACGGTGTGGTATCAGAGACAGGCTTCGACATCACTCCTGCTTCGGAGCTGATGGCCATCCTCTGTCTGGCTACCAGTGAGGCAGACTTGCAGCGTCGTATCGAAAACATCGTGCTCGGCATCACAGCCGACGGTAAGCTGTTCAAAGTAAAAGATCTCGGCGTTGCCGGAGCTATCACCGTACTGATGCGCGATGCCCTCAACCCCAACCTTGTGCAGACTACGGAGCATACACCCGCCTACATCCATGGTGGACCGTTCGCTAACATCGCACATGGCTGTTCGAGTGTGCTCGCTACTAAGATGGCCATGACGTTCAGCGACTACGTGGTGACAGAGGCAGGTTTCGGTGCTGACCTCGGTGCTGAGAAGTTCTTTGACATCAAGTGCCGCAAGACGGGACTTCAGCCCAGACTGGTGGTCATCGTAGCCACTACCCAGGGCCTAAAGATGCATGGCGGCGTTGACCTCGAACACATCAAGGAACCTAACGCCAAAGGACTGACTGAGGGCCTGAAGAACCTGAACCGCCACATTCGCAACATGCAGGGCTTCGGACAGCCTGTCGTCGTCACCCTTAACCGCTACGATACCGACACGGATGACGAGATAGCCATCGTCCGCAAAAACTGTGTAGACCTCGGCGTGGGCTTTGCCGTCAATGAGGCTTTCCTGAAGGGTGGCGAGGGTGCCGAGGAGTTGGCACAGACCGTCATCGATACCATCGAGCGCATCCAGCCGCTGCCCATCCGTTTCACCTACAAGGAGGCAGACCAGCTGGAGGACAAGATAGAAAAGGTGTGCAAGCGCATCTATGGTGCATCGGCTGTGGAGTATGGCAAGACTGTAAGAAAGAAACTCGAGGCCCTGCGCGCTTACTTCACTGACGAGGACGGTGCCATCGCCCACTATCCCGTATGCATCGCCAAGACGCAGTTCTCTTTCTCTGCCGATGCCACCCGCTACGGCTCGCCTGAGGGCTTCACCATCCGCATCCGTGACATCATCCTCAACTGTGGCTCGGAGATGATAGTTGCCATTGCTGGCGACATGCTCCGCATGCCTGGACTGCCCAAGAGTCCGCAAGCGGAGCGCATCACCATCGAGAATGGAGAAATAGAAGGATTATCGTAACTGCTGTGTCTATCTGTTCACAGTCCAAAGACTATTTGACGGTCACGATAGTCTTCTGAAGGTCTTTATCGGCACTTGATGTACCCACCATGAGTTCGTACTTGCCGGGTGCGACACGCATGGTATTTGTCTTGGTGTCCCAACCCTCGAAACGCTCACGAGGGAAGTCAACTGCCACCATCTGTGCGCCACCGGCTTTCAGCGTGACGCGCTGGTAGGCACGGAGTGTCTTCAGTGGCCCTTCTGTATCGGCAAGGTTGCGTACATAGACTTGTACGACCTCCGTACCGTCCATATTGCCAGTGTTCTTCACCGTAAACTGCACCTTATTATTCTTATAGACGGGCTTGCTGATGTCAAACGTGGTATAGCTCAGTCCGTAGCCGAAGGGGAATAGCGGCTCGCCACGGAAGTAGCGGTAGGTACGGTTTTTCATTGTGTAGTCGAGGAAGTCGGGTAGATCATTGACGCTCTTATAGAAAGTCATGGGTAGCTTGCCACTGGGGTTCACCTGTCCTGTAATGACCTCGGCGATGGCTTGGCCGCCCAATTCTCCACCGTACCATCCCTGTATAATGGCGTCACACGTCTCCAGCTCCGGTACCATGGCCATGGCACCGCCGGAACAGTTGACGAAGATGACCTTTTTGCCGGCATCATGCAGCATTTTCAGCAGCTGGCGCTGTACGGCAGGCAGTTCAATGTCGGTACGGTCTCCACCCTTGAAGCCAGGGTCGCTGACCTTCATCTCCTCGCCCTCTACACGTGGCGAGATACCGCCGACGAACACGACGGTCTCGGCCTGGCCGGTCTTTGCCAGCAGTTCACGATAGGTGGGTGACAGTTTCTTGCATACGTCGAACTGCATGGCTGCCATGCCTCCCTCCTGTACATAGTCTATCTGGATGCGGTAGCTCTTGCCGCGCTGTACCTTCAGTTCCGGAGTAGCCTCCTGGATGCGCTGGCGCACTTTCCATATGTCCACTAAGGTATCGCCGTTGACGATGACGCGTACCTTGTCATCAGCACCCACACGCAGCGTCAGTGTCTCGTCGGCAGTCGGAATAAGTGTACCGTCGTACCGCGCCGAGAAGTTTTCGAGTTTAATACCTGGGGCAAAAACGGTGTTGCCGCCATTGCTCAGGTTGATGGGTTGGCTGATGATGGTGCTGACCACGGGGAAGCCTTTCATTTCAGTATTGTTCCAATACGCAGCCTGCATACCCTGTGGCCCTGTCGGACAACGCATTTTGTCGAAGCGGCTCTCGTAAATCTCGTTGCGTGTCAGCGCACAGCCTTGTACGTAGGGTACGTTGCCCAGCTGCTGGCGCAGTCCTTCAAGTACGGTGACGGTCTTGGTGGCATAGCCGCTGTAGTTACCCCACTGCATGATGCTGTCGTTAGCGTTTGGACCCATGACAACAACTTTTGAGGCGAGGGATGAAGCGTTAGATGTGAGGGGCAGGACACCGTTGTTCTTCAGCAGTACAATGCCTTCGCGGGCTACCTGCAAGGCAAGCTGCTTGTGCTCCTTGGAAGCGATTGACGAAGGGGAAATCTTCGTCCACTCGACGATGTCGTCGGGGTCGAAGTCACCCAGCTCAAAACGGGCCACCAACAAGCGCTTCAGGCTGATATTGATTTGCTGTTCAGTGATGTCGCCGCGCTTGACGGCAGCAGGGAGGTCCTTGTAGACGGAGCCGCACTCAAGGTCGGTACCGCTGAGTACGGCCTTGGCCGCTGCCGACGGGTTGTCCTTCGACACGTTGTGCCACTTGGGTAGGAAGTCGCGTATGGCTCCGCAGTCGCTGGTGATGAGTCCCTTGAAGCCCCATTCGTCACGCAGGATCTGCTGTTCGTAGCGAGTGTTGCCACAGCACGGCTCACCGTCAATACGCTGGTAGGCGCACATCACCTCGGCCACATGCCCCTTCTGTACCAGTGCTTTGAAGGCAGGCAGGTAGGTTTCCCAGAGGTCACGCTCTGGCAACTGCTGCACGTCGAAGACGTGGCGGTTCCATTCCGGGCCGCTGTGTACTGCGAAGTGCTTGGCGCAAGCCAGTAGCTTCTTGTAGGGGTGAGAGGATAACACAATGGGTTTCCCGTCAAAAGTCTGCCCCTGTAGTCCATTGACGACAGCCAGTCCCATACGCTCTGTCAGATAGGGGTCTTCGCCGTAGGTCTCCTGTCCGCGTCCCCATCGTGGATCACGGAAGATGTTGATATTTGGTGTCCAGAACGACAGCCCCTGGTAGCGCTGTATCTTCCCGCTCTTCTTGGCCTGTTGGTTCTTTGCACGTGCCTCATCGCTGGCGGCCGAAAACACCTGATAGACCAGTTCGTCGTCCCATGAGGCAGCCATCATCGTGGTGATGGGAAAGACGGTGACAAAGCCATTGCGTCCGATGCCATGCAGTGCCTCGTTCCACCACTGGAACTGTGGTATGCCCAGTCGTGGAATGGCTGGCGATGTATCCATCATCAGCTTGGCTTTCTCGTCCAGCGTAAGCCGTGACAACAGGTCGTCGGCACGTTGCTCGGCAGTCAGCGCGGGGTTTTGGTACGGGTAGGTCTGTGCTGTGGCCGTCATCGATACAGTGACGGTGAACAGGATAGTGTAGAGTGTCTTTTTCATTTGTAGTAGTATTGTTTTGTTTGTAATCTGAATTGCTGCGGTCAGAGTTTTCTTTGGAATGATACTTTGCAACGGCAACATTCGGTACCGTCACTTCGGACGATTCGTATGTTGTACTCAGTCATTCCTCCATCGGGTGTAGTGGGGGCGTCCTCCATGTAGAATGACAGCTGGTCACCGGCATGAGCCTCAGCCACGTAGGCTATCTCGAAGCGATTGATGTCATTCTGGGCATACCAGTCGGCAGGCCACAGGTCTAGCACGTGTTCGATGTACTTGACGCTGTTGATATGTCCGTTGATGTCAACGTCATTATAATAGGTGTCGATGGTGCGTACCAGTTTGGCATCGTCTGACATCTTGACGCGGCCGCCCTTGTCGATAGGGCATTCCTTATCCTTGACGATCCACTGGTTGATAGCCCCGTCGTCAATGGCGAAAATGTCAGTAGGTTGACGGCTCTCCGTATCAATCATGGCCCAAATGCTACGTCCGTAACCGTAAACGTGGTCATTGTCTCCTGTGATGGCAAAGTTGCGGCTGGTAAAGTATCGCATGGCACTCTCCACCCATGTCTCGACGTTGAACTTGGTGTACATGCGGGGCATCTCCTTCATTTCTATGGCCAGCCGCGACAGCACCCATGAACGATGGATGGTCAGCAGGTACTTCATGCCGAAGCCGCGTGCCGACGAGTGGAAGTCGGCGGCGTTAAGCAAGTGGTTGCCCAGATGTCCCATGAACAGCCGTCCGCTGAAGTCGCAGTGGAACGGCTCTGCCAAGAATTCGTATTTCCCTGTTTTATCCATTGTTACGCTCCCTTTCTTCCAAGAACTCGCTGACCTGTTCCTGCTTGGCACGTGTCACAGCAATACGTCCGGATCGGGTGTATTGGAACACACAGTCGAAGGCGTTCAGGGCCTCGTATAGGTTGAGGATGTCCTCTGTCTTGCCGTTCTTCATCACCACCGTATAGGTTGGGTTTACCTCCATGATACTGGCATCGTGGCGGCGAATGGTACGTGAAATCTCCGGTGTCTCAAGTACCCGTTTGGTGGAGAGCTTGTACAGTCCGGACTCTCGGATAAACAGTTGGTCGTCGGTAAAGTAGTTGGCCTTCACGACGTCAATCTTCTTCTCTATCTGCTTGGTTATCTTGATAATCTGATCCTCGTCGCTCCATGCGGTAATCGTGTACTTATGCACCCCCTCAATACTGGATGCTGACACGTTCAGACTTTCGATGTTGACCTGGCGGCGAGTGAACACAGCGGTTATCTGGTTCAGGATACCGGCTATGTTCTCCGAATATACTAATAAGGTATATAGCTTCTTGTTATCTTCCATGTGCGGTTGCTAATTGTTCGCTTTTCACTTTTCCTTTTTAATTGTTCACTTTTCACTTTTCCTTTTTCCCTTAAATCTCCAGCATCATGTCGTCGACATTCATTCCCGGAGGTGTCATGGGCAGCACGTCGTCGTCTTCAAGAATGGCACATTCCAGGATGTACGGTCCTTTCGTTGCCAGCATCTTGGCGATGGCGGCATTCAGTTCTTTGCGGTCAGTGACGGCCTGATAGGGTATTCCGTACCCTTTGGCTATCAGCTCGTAGCATGGATTCAGCATCTTAGTAAACGACTTGCGACGCTGCCAGAACATGTCCTGCCACTGTCGTACGTTGCCCAGATAGTGGTTGTTCATCAGTATCATCTTCACGGGAGCCTGCTGTTCCATGATGGTGCCTAGTTCCTCGATGCACATCTGGAAGCCTCCGTCGCCCATAAAACAGCATACTTCACGGCCAGGGGTGCCAAAGGTAGCACCAATAGCAGCCGGCATACCGTAGCCCATTGTACCCAGTCCACCGCTGGTGCAGATACTGCGTTTGTGGTGATACTTGAAGTAACGTGTTGCAAACAGCTGGTTCTGACCGACATCTGTCACGAGGACGGCATCGTCGGCAGCTTGTTCTGCCACGGCATTCACCACTTCACCCATCAGCAGCGGACCTTCCTTGGGATGGATGGCAGGCTCGATGACTTTTTCGCGTTCCTTGGCATCCAGTTCCTTGAACGAGTCGCGCCAGTCTTCATGTGAAGCAGCGTTGACGAGTGCAGTCAGTACGGGCAGCGACTCCTTGCAGTCGGCAACTACGGCCACCGTCGACTTGACATTCTTGTCTATCTCGCTGCGGTCAATGTCCAGATGGATGATCTTGGCCTGTTTGGCGTATGTGCTGGTGTTTCCAGTCACACGGTCAGAGAAGCGCATGCCTATAGCGATGAGTACGTCACACTGCTGCTCCTTCAGGTTGACGGCATAGTTGCCGTGCATACCCAGCATGCCGACATTCAGCGGATGGTTGGAGGGTAATGCAGAGAGTCCAAGCATGGTTCGGCCTGCGGGGATGTCAGCTTTCTCGAGGAACGCCTTCAGCTCTTCCTGCGCGTTGCCTAGCTCCACACCTTGGCCGACAAGTGCTAATGGACGCTGTGCGTTGTTGATGAGGTCGGCAGCCTCGCGTATGGCATCCATATTCAGTTTGGGATAGGCCACATAGCTGCGAACGAAATCCACCTTTTTCGGTTCCCACTCCACTTCCTCAACTTGTGCATTACGGGGGAAGTCAAGCACCACAGGGCCCGGACGGCCACTGCGGGCGATATAGAAGGCACGACTGACGGCCCATGCAATGTCCTTGGCGTGGCGTATCTGGTAGCTCCACTTTGAGATGGGCTGTGCCACACCTACGAGGTCAACCTCCTGGAAAGCGTCTGTTCCCAGCGCGGCAATGGACACCTGTCCGGCAATGACTACCATTGGTGTTGAGTCGAGCATGGCATCGGCGACGCCCGTCAGCGTATTGGTAGCTCCGGGACCGCTGGTTACCAATGCCACACCCACCTCGCCACTGACGCGGGCAAAGCCCTCTGCTGCATGGGTGGCAGCCTGTTCATGACGTACGAGGATATGGTCGAAGGCTTTCTTCTCACCCCGTGTGTAGTCGTATAGTGCGTCGTATACTGGCATGATGCTGCCTCCCGGATAGCCGAAGATGGTTCTGACACCTTCGTTCTGCAAGGCTCGCATCAGTGCTTCGCTTCCTGTTATTCTTTCTCTCATACCGTGTTTAGTTTCTTTCTCTTGTCACATAATGCACTGCAAAGGTACGAATAAGTGAGAGAAAAAGCAAAGAAAAGCGCGTTTTTCTTTTTGCGGCTCAGGTTGGCAGGTGGGTTAGGGGTGTCAGAGGGGGACTAATACAGGAAACCCAGCAGCCACAATGGTATTTGGTTGTCGTGGCCTATCTCGGTGTTATAACGGGCATAGATGGTGTCGGGCGTGTACCTTATCTTGTTGCGAACCATTGCATCGCACACACGGAACTTCAGGTGTCCGTCAACGGTATAGAATTGGTCGCGCCCTTGCTGGTTTACCTTGTGGTCTTTCCATAGCGAGTTGACGAAGAAGGTCTCCATTGCCGTCTGTTTGTCCACATGAATGGGATAGATGGCATACAGCAGGTTCGAATTATGGAGCATCACTTTCGACGGCTTTTTGGGGAATTCCTCACCGATGGGGTATATCATGTTCAGCAAACGGGCATCAGTCAGATACTTGATGTAGTTCATGACAGTGGCACGCGACGTCTCGATGTCCTTGGCCAGCTGGCTGACGTTTGGGGCTTTGGGACCTTCCTCGGCCACCTGGTAGAAGAGCTTCTTGATCTTCGTGAGGTATTTCAGTTCTATCTGCTTGACGAGCAGGATATCCACCTCAGTCATCATATTCATCGTCTTCAGCAAGTTCTCGCTATAGTTGCGGTGCTCCTGGAAGAAAGGGTAGAATCCGTGGTGTATGTAGTCCTGGAAGTAGCGGTTGGGCGACACTTTGGGCAGTATCTGCTTGATGATACGCTCGTGGTTCTCCAGTATCTCCTCCAGTGTGTACGGGCGGAAGTCGTTGCCTGTCAGGAGGTTGATAAACTCACGAAAGGAGAACCCCCGGAGATTGTACGACTTGACGATGCCGTTCAGTTCAGGGTTTTCGTCCTTCAGCCGCATGACGCTTGACCCCGTAAAGACTATCTTCAGTAGCGGGTAGCGGTCGTAGCACATGCGCAACTCTCTGCTCCAATTGGGCTGCTTGAATACCTGGTCGATCAGCAATACGCGTCCTCCCTTCTTGCAGAACTCGCCGGCGAAGTCGGCTATGCCTCTTCCCTGGAAGTAGAAGTTGTTCATGTTGATGTACAGGCACTGGCGGTCGTTGATGTCAAACTTCTCCTTGGCATACTGCAGCAGAAACGTGGTCTTTCCCACGCCTCGTGTGCCTTTGATGCCTATCATGCGGTCGCTCCAGTTTATCTCATCCATCAGTGTACGTCGGACTGGTGCGTTGACGTGTTCTACGAGATAGCGATGTGTACGGAAAAATGCCTCCATATTAAGCGGTGATTAGTTTTCAAATTCTGCTGCAAAGATACATATTATTTCTTAAATTGCAAAGTCGAGATAGCAAAATCTTACAAAATTACATCATTTTTATAAAGTTTTCTGTTGACATAACGAAAAAAGAGGGGCGAACCATACGATTCGCACCCTCCATACGGTAGCGGTTCAGACTATCAGCGTCAGTCCGCTTACGTCCAAGCGGTGATTATTTACGAGCAAAGGACGGTGAGACCGGCCATGACGATGCTAACCATCGACATCAGTTTGATGAGAATGTTCAGTGACGGGCCGGAGGTGTCCTTGAACGGGTCGCCCACGGTGTCGCCCACGATGGTTGCTTTGTGAGCAAACGAACCCTTGCCGCCAAAATTGCCTTCCTCGACCATCTTCTTAGCGTTGTCCCAGGCTCCACCGGCATTGGCCATGAAGACAGCCAGTGTGAAGCCGCAGGCCAGACCGCCTACCAATAGACCCAGAACACCTGCGATGCCGAGTACACAGCCTACGACAATGGGGATGGCGATAGCCAGCAGCGACGGGAAGATCATCTCATGCTGGGCGGCACGGGTGGAGATTTCCACGCATGAGCCATAGTCAGGCGTTCCTGTTCCCTCAAGGATGCCCTTAATCTCACGGAACTGGCGGCGCACCTCCTCGACCATCTTCTGTGCGGCACGTCCGACGGCCTCCATCGTGAGTCCGCAGAATAGGAAGGCTGCCATTGCTCCTATGAAGGCACCGACGAGCACACGGAGGTTCATCAGGTTCACCTGGAAGTAGTTCATGAAGTCGGGAATAGTGGCGTCGGCGGCGTTGATGATGTCACCTTTCAGGTTGGTCAGCGTCATGCCGGCACGCTCCATCGCAATCTTCACCTCTTCTATATAGGAGGCCAGCAGAGCCAGAGCGGTCAGCGCGGCAGAACCGATGGCGAAGCCCTTACCCGTGGCAGCCGTCGTGTTGCCTAAGGCGTCGAGGGCGTCCGTGCGGTGGCGTACCTCCTCGCCGAGGTTAGACATTTCGGCGTTACCGCCAGCATTGTCGGCGATGGGGCCGTAGGCATCGGTGGCCAGCGTGATGCCCAGCGTCGAGAGCATGCCCACTGCGGCGATACCGATGCCGTAGAGTCCGTGCGATAGTGCCTCAGCACTCATGGTCATATTGAAGCCGTTGGCGCACAGGTAGCTCAGCATGATGGCTACACCGATGGTGACCACAGGAATGCACGTCGAAATCATGCCCGTGCCGATACCTTTGATGATGACGGTGGCAGAGCCGGTGAGGCCAGCTTCCGATATCTTCTGGGTGGGCTTATACGAGTGAGAAGTATAGTACTCGGTAGCCTGTCCGATGATGACACCGGCAGCCAGTCCCGTGATGACCGAGAACGACAGTCCGAGCCAGTTGTCAATCTGCAGCAGGTAGAGGATGGCGAAGGTGGCTACGGCGATGAACAATGCCGACACGTTGGTTCCTACGGCCAGCGAGTGAAGCAGGTCGCGCATGGTGGCTCCCTCCTTGGTGCGCACGAGGTAGATGCCCAGTATGCTGAGGAACACGCCCACGGCAGCAATCAGCATCGGAGCGATGACAGCGCGCAGCTGCATCTCACCGCTCATGGCAAAGGCGGTGGCTCCCAGGGCTGCCGTCGACAGGATACTGCCGCAGTAGCTCTCGTAGAGGTCTGCGCCCATACCGGCTACGTCGCCCACGTTGTCGCCCACGTTGTCGGCTATGGTGGCGGGGTTGCGCGGGTCGTCCTCTGGGATGTCGGCCTCCACCTTGCCCACGATGTCAGCACCCACGTCGGCGGCCTTGGTGTAGATACCGCCGCCCACACGGGCAAACAAGGCCTGCGTCGACGCACCCATGCCGAAGGTCAGCATCGTTGTCGTGATGGTGATGAGGGCCATGCGGTCGCCATGGTATACAAACGACAGGGCGTAGAACCAGCCTGCTATGTCGAGCAGTCCGAGGCCGACGACTGTCAGTCCCATGACGGCACCCGAACGGAAGGCAATCCGCAGGCCGCCGTCGAGACTCTTCTGTGCGGCGTGTGCTGTACGTGCCGAGGCGTAGGTGGCCGTCTTCATGCCGAAGAAACCTGCCAAACCAGAGAAGAAACCACCCGTGAGGAATGCCACGGGAACCCACGGATTCTGTACGTGGAGGACATAGGCCATAAAGGCGAAGATGACTGCCAGTACGATGAACACAAAGAGTACTACCTTGTACTGCTGCCGCAGGTAAGCCATTGCTCCGCTGCGGACGTACGCTGCAATCTCCCGCATACGTGGGGAGCCCTCGTCGGCTGTCATCATCGAACGGAAGAAGTACCAAGCCATTGCCAGTGCTGTGATGGATGCCACAGGAACCAGCCAAAACGCTGAAGGAATGTTCATAAATGTTAGTTTTAAAAGGATTAATTATTGATGAATGAGTTTTTGTAAGGCAAAGTTACTAATTTTTCTGCATTATTGGCAATAATTCCACCCTCTTTAACTCCCTTTAACTACTTATAAGCCGATGGTTTTGCGGAAAAAGCGTAACTTTGCACTTGAAAAAGGGAGACAGCACCCTATAAAGAAGAATATAGCACGCATGATACTGCACGTTTTCAATCCGGAACACGACATAGCGCTGGCCGCCAACCTGGCCAACTTCACGGCCCCACATGCAGGCCGCCAGCTGCGCAACGACCTGGGCATACTGCCTGCCTTGTGGGCTGAGGAGGGCGATGCCGTGCTGGTGGACAATGTGGAGCAGGCCGTGAAGGTGTGGCGACGACTGAGCCATCGGGTAGTGCGTGGCCATGTCACGTTTGTCGACAAGTCTGCCCTTCCTCGTATGGACGTCAGCCGTGTCGAGCCGTGGGGATGGGACATGGCCCTGCGTGCGCAGCTCAGTCGGTGGGGAGTAGCCGATGGCGTGCTGCCTGCCGACAGCCGGTTGGAGCTGGTACGTCAGCTGTCGCACCGCCGTACTGCTGCCCGTCTGCTGCCTATGCTCCAGATGGATGGCACCGTCGGCGAGAGCCATGAGTGTACTACCGTCGGCGAGGTGGAGCCGCTGCTGCAGCGCTATGGCCGGATCGTGCTGAAGGCTCCCTGGTCGTCGAGTGGGAGAGGGGTGCGGTTCTGTTCCGTGAGCCAGCCGACGCCCAACATCCATAACTGGCTGCGAAACGTGGTGGCTGCGCAAGGCTCGGTGATGGTGGAACCCTACTGGCACAAGACGAAGGACTTCGGCATGGAGTTTGAGGCCACCGACGAGGGCATCCGCTACCTCGGCCTCTCGCTGTTCCATACCGTCAATGGCGCCTATACAGGCAACATGCTGGCTACGGAGGAATGGAAGCGTGAGCAGATAAGCCGCTATCTGCCAACGACTTTAATTGATACCGTTCAAGAAAAGATTACCCGTCTTCTTGACCTTGGCGACTATCGAGGCCCCTTTGGCGTAGACATGATGATATGTGCCGCGCCCCACGAGACAGGCTTCCTGCTGCACCCCTGCGTCGAGATCAATCTGCGTCGCACCATGGGACATGTGGCTCTCGCGCTTTCGCCTGCCGACGACGACATAATACGTGTGATGCGCATCCGGCTGACCGACCATTACCGACTATCCATCAACAAGCTTCGATTATCCTATTAACTAACTGATATGCTTATGAAAACTATTCTTACCATTTTCGCTGCGCTGATAGCCATGAGTGTCGGCGCACAGACGTATCCTCCTAAGGATGCTCCACAGCTGGAGTTTGCCCTGCAGCTGAAGGTGACCCTCGGCGAGACCTATTCCATAGCCAACACGCAGCACGGACGGCGTACGGTGATTCCCATTACCGGCGGCACCTTCGAGGGTCCGTTGCTGAAGGGTACCATCGTCAACGGCGGTGCCGACTACCAGCTGGCCAATGCCGATGGGCGGACGGAGATAGAGGCCATCTACAGCATCAAGACGGACGATGGCATCTACATCCATGTGCGCAACCGTGGCATCATTGCCGGTGGGAAGGATGCTGACGGCCGCCCCACTTTCTATTTCAGGGCTGCACCGCAGTTTGAGGCTCCTGCCGACAGCAAGTACGGATGGCTGAACAACTCCCTCTTTGTCTGCGCCCCCGAGTTCTCGCCCCAGTTCCAGGGCATCGTCCTCAACGTCTGGCGCGTACTGTGACCTGCAAGCGACACCAGGAAAACTTCTTCGAGTCTGTGTCAAATTGAAAAAACAACGGATTTAACTGATTAAACGGATTATGGCTATACTGAATATCAGAAGGTTACAAGCCCGTGAAATCCGTAAAGTCCGTTGTTTAATAATATTTGGAGTATTTTGACACACCCTCGTAGACACTAAGAAAAGCAGACCCGCAATGAAATAATTTCCGATATTCCTTGGAGTATCGGATTTTTTTCGTAACTTTGCATTTTGAATTAAAAACTGAATATGGCTATTAAAGAGATAAAAGTATCAGAGATACCTGAAGAGGTGACAGAAGAAGGACTGAAGATGTATGGTCCTGCATCCTACGAGACGCAGGTTGCGGTATGAAGCCATTATCTTCATACTCTTGACGGTAAACACGATATTGCATCTGGCGAGAAACGCTATGAGATTTTGGAGGCTATCCGTGACTTCATAGAGTACAAGCGCCAGCAGGACAAGAAAAATCCCATGTGGGAGGATTCCGTTTCTGTTAATTTTTCAAGTTTTTAATGAATAAAGAACTATCATTCAAATATTCTTCGTAAATTTGCAACAGAAATAAGAACGATTATGGCAGACGATACGAAAGAGAGATTTATAAATCCCTATACTGACTTCGGTTTCAAGAAGTTGTTCGGCACTGAGATGAACAAGGACTTGCTCATCAGTTTTCTTAATGCTCTGTTCAATGGGAGCGAAAAGGAGATTGAGGATGTGCAGTATCTCAATGGTGAGAACCTGGGTGACGGCTACGGTGACCGCCGTTCCATCTTCGATGTGTATTGTATGGCAAAGGATGGCAGCCGTTTCATTGTGGAGATGCAGAAGGCAGAGCAGACTTTTTTCAAGGATCGTAGCGTTTATTATGCCACAACACCTATTCGCCAGCAGGCTCCTAAGGGCAAGTGGGATTATCATCTGGAGGAAATATATACTGTTGGTATCCTGAACTTTGAGTTTCCCAATAACGAGTATCCTGCCGATAGCTATCGCCACGAAATCAAACTTGAGGATGTGGATGACCACCATGTGTTTTACGACAAACTGACTTTCGTTTATCTTGAAATGCCCAAGTTCAACAAGACGGAGGATGAACTGGAAACGATGTTCGAGAAGTGGATGTTTGTTCTCCGCAACCTTTCCCGCTTGTTGGAGCGCCCCAAGGCTCTACAAGACAGGATATTCCAGAAGCTCTTTGATCAGGCAGAAATAGCCAAGTATTCAGATGCAGAGCGTCGTCAGTATGAGGCCAGCCAGAAGGAGTATTGGGATTATACGAGTACACTGGAGACAGCAGAGATGAAAGGTGTCAAAAAGGAAAAAAACGAAACAGTTCTTCGCCTTCAGAGAATGGGATTATCTGTTGAGCAGATTGCCCAAGGTGCAGATATGAGCATTGACGAAGTCAAGAAATTGTTACAATAGATACAGCAAATGCCCCGTGTTGATGCTTGGACTCATGAGGAAATGATACTGGTACTTAACTTGTATCTGAAACTGCCCTTCGGAAAGATGGACAGAAGAAATCCCTAACACAAAAGTGACGGTTCTCTCTTCGAGAGTGTGGCGTTGCAATCCGCTGTGTACTTAATTGCTTCGAAGGTTGAGTGAGTGCCACAGCCTGTCGTGTATGAATGCATCCCCGCAATTCCTTGGAGAGTTGCGGGGATGTTCTCTTGTGGCGTAAATGTACCATCACGGCTCCTTGTTGCTCGCATTGTTTTCGTGGAACTTTTTGGTGATGATGCGGACGTACTGGTCGAGGCCGAAGATGGAGCCTGCCAGGAGGAACGACTGGGCGACGTAGTAAAGGAGGCCAGAGGCGACGTCGTCGATGTCGACCACCTGGTACGCCACCAGCGCAATGCTGCTCACGATGAGCAGCACCGCGCAAGCATACTGTGACTGTTTGAAATGTGTGTTTTCCATGGTATCAGATTTCCTTATAATATCAGTACAAAGGTACGAAATAAATCTGAAATATGCAAGCATAAAAGAAAGTTTTTGCCTGAATAATTTGGAATATTCAAAAATACTCCGTATCTTTGCCATCGCATTTGCAGCAATCAAGCAGCAGTGTAAAACATTGTGGTAAAATCTTATAGCGTTAGCTATTCTCGGTTTGTCGTGAAACGTGAGAAATTTCAATTGACAACAGAAATCCGCAAAGATAGTACTAACGTCTACGCGATAGGCGTAGACTGGAGTTATCTGCGGATTTCGGGCGATTCTCACGGCCTCACGACACGGATAAAACCTTTCTGCGCTTTTTCCGTGTTTACAGAGGTTGTGACCTAAAGCCCGAACAAACTCCGCAGGGTGGCTCCGCTCTAAACTATCTGCGTAGTGTATATGGGCTACTCTATCTTCTCTTTTTTTTCGGGGAGCGGCTTCCTCGATTTAGGTTTTGAAATGAGCGGCTTCAGCATTGACCTCGTCAACGAATATTCGCGAGCATTTATAAACGCCTATAGGTATTCACGACAAAGGATGGGGATGGCTGAACCGAAGTATGGTTTCCAGAATATTGACGTGAACGAGTATCTTGGTGTTCGTTCCAAAGAACTTAGTGGATACATTCGGGCAGAACGGGAGGCTGGCAAGCTCGTTGGCTTCATCGGTGGGCCTCCATGTCCAGATTTCTCGGTTGCAGGCAAACAGCGTGGACGCAATGGTGACAACGGGAAACTGTCGTTGTCGTATGTCCAGCTTATTATTGCACAACATCCTGATTTCTTTTTGTTTGAGAACGTGAAGGGACTGTGGAAGACTGCAAAGCATCGGGCATTCTATGAAGAACTGAAACTGATGCTTGCCGATGCTGGTTACAGGATGTCGAACCGACTTACCAATAGCATCGAGTTTGGTGCGCCACAAGACCGAGACCGTATCTTGCTTTTTGGTGTCAGTCGAGAGCGTTTCCCAAACCTCCAGATGTTGGAGTTTCCATGGAAGAGACATGTCATTTACAACTGGAAGGACGTCAAGGGGCTTCATTGGCCGACGACGGATACCTTTTCAGAGAATGGTGAGCGGGACTGTCCACCAGACATACCAAGGGAATTGACAGTTCAATACTGGTTTGACAAGAACGATGTGACGCACCATCCCAATGCGAATGATAGTTTTGTGCCACGACAAGGACTGAAAAAAATGCTTGTTGTGGAAGAGGGAGATGTGTCGAAGAAATCACATAAGCGGTTACACCGCTGGCGGTATTCGCCGACAGTTGCTTATGGCAATAATGAGGTGCATCTGCATCCCTACCATGCCCGCCGCCTGACGGTAGCCGAGGCTCTTGCACTACAAACCTTACCCAAAGAGTTTGTCCTGCCGCCTGAAATGTCGTTGACTGACAAATTCAAAACTACAGGGAACGGTGTGCCATACTTGATGGCTAAAGTTATCGCTACTACAATTCGAGAATACTTAGACGAAATAGCAGAATGAAACAACAATATACGGCCTATAATTTAGTCAAGGCAATAGCGCAGTTGCCTCGCAACAGGCACTATAATTATGTCAACCCAAGTACCAAGGGGTTAATTCGGATAGAGCATGTGGAACAGCCTGCTGGCCCAATTCTGATACGACGATGGAATCCCACTAAGGGCGAGAGTTGGCAAAGGGCGAAGATAGAGAGCATCTCATCGGAAATGATCTGGCGCGTAACAAACGCCATTAATGAAGGCGAACCTATCAACCTTGACCGCATGCTCGGCGGCTCATATAACACTCGTTCCGTGCTTGAGGCGTTGATGGCTTTAACCTCTGAGTTCTATTTCTGTTATCCAGGACGTATCAAGGACATTGACGGTCATTCATCCATTGAGCACGGACACAAGCATTTGATTTGGTTGCCAAACGAACCACACCAATTAGGAAAACTCACAGAGAAAGAAGTTCCCAACATGGCTATATCGGAGATTCCAATGCAATCGGTTACCTACGACAACCTAATACTTCCTGACTCGATGAAAATAGGTGGGGATATAGATGTCGAAGTCCTGCGCAGACATACCCAAATACAGATTTTACTCTACCTGATAGGCCTACAACTAGGCTATCGGACATGGATTGCCCAAAACGACAAAGGAATTATCTATAAAGAGAAACCGCTGATAGAGCAGCCGGGCATCATTCCAAAGTTAAGCAATGAGACAATAATGTCCGCTTTCCCCGATGCCGAACCTTCAGCACGGTTTATTGACTGTATCTGGTTTCAAAACCACAAGTTCATGCCTGCCGTAATGGAAGTGGAGCATACTACTGGGGTTACGTCAGGACTTAGTCGCATGAAGGGATTGCAAGATGCTATCCCTGCTTTCAAGACACGCTATGTCATCGTTGCACCTGACAACGACAGGCAAAAGGTAGTTGACGAAGCCAACCGTCCGCAATTTCTTTCACTTGATGCCCGATATTTTTCCTATTCCTCTGTTGAAGAGCTATATTACATCTGCACCCATCGCAATCTACACGGAGTGAATCAGGATTTTCTTGACTGCTATATGGAAAAGGTTTGCAAAAACTAATATTTGCAAACTCAATCTGTTGTGCTCTCTTGTAATGAAAGGATAGTTTTTATGACATTTTGAAAGTTTACTTTAACCGTAACTACTCAGTCATCATTCGTTGGTCGGCCTCTCGGCCTCAAAATCTGACAAAATCTAAATAAAAATCCAACAAAAATAGGGAAAATGAAGATTTTTGTATGATTTTCAACAAGATTTTTGAAAGATTTTGAGCGTA
>JAEEGL011262769.1_pt1 | contig 29677 bp, 22 predicted proteins | sample 9134231 | NCBI WGS metagenome assembly JAEEGL01 (sample SAMN16246548, study PRJNA631951) | gut metagenome | biome: gut microbiome; feature: rumen; material: fiber-attached | host: Bos | place: Iran: Karaj | collected 2018-10
CTCGTTCTCGATCTCCGTTTCACCGGGGGTGTGGCCCGCGGCGGGGATCACAACGTTTTCATCCAGCACCGCGCCGCAGACGGCGCAGATCTCTCTGCCGACGCCGTCCGCAGTACAGGAGGCAGGCGTTACGGGAACCACGGTGGGCTCGTGCGCGGCGCACTCCGCCGTTTCACCCGAGAAATCACTTTCAAGCACGTTGAGCCTTATGGCGGGGCAAACCGCATTCGGCTCGTTCGCCCACGCGGCGGTGGTGGCGACCATGCCGTGATAGGTACACGCGCCGGGACGCCGCGAGATGTAAAGCGGATCGTTCACCGTGCGCAGCACCCAATACTGATTATACTTTCCGGAATCGGCATATCCCGCGTAATCGTTGCCCATCAGCTGCCGCGCGGGATCCTGTGCGGTGAGATCCTCGCTGAAGCCGTAGACAGGATTCACAACGTCGGCGGAAGAAAGCAGGAACACCTTATCGCACGTGGTATCCCAATCGTATTCCTCATAACCGGTAATCCCCTGCACCGATTTCAGGCAGCGGTTATCCAGCTGCGTGGCGAGGATGTTTTCTTTCTGGGAGTCCGTAAAGGCGGTATTATAGAAATCTTCGGTAAGGAACGCGCGCACGTCGCTGACCGTGTAATCGGTGGCGTAATGCGTATGGGCTTCGTCCGCCCACGCATAATCCGCCCAGTAATCGTTTGAATCTTTATAATGACCGCGCTGGTACACCAGAGATTCCACGATGCCGCTGCACATCATCAGACCGGACTCCGGATCCAGCAGCCGCCAGATCAGCGGCTCGAATTTGTAAAAATAAACGTATTTCGTAAGATCGCCCTCGGTGACCACGGCGTCCGCAGCGGGATAAGCAGACGGGGCACTGCCGTTCGTGGCTTCACGCAGCATCACGTAATACAGGATCTTCGCTCGGTATTTCTGCCCGTTCACGATCATATCGGCATAGTCGGCATGGTATTCCGCGGCGTAGAGGGAATCGTAAATATAGCTGTAAAGCGGGCGCGTTTCAACGTAGGGGACCCTTGCGGCGAGTGCTTCGAGGGTTTCGGCGTCGGTGACCCTGCTCTGCGGATAGGAGCCGAATGCGATCGGCTCGCCCACGGTATGCAGCGCCGTGCCCGAAGAGGAATCCTCAAGGGCAGCGAGCCGCATGGCGGGGCATACGCCGTACCAGGCGTCGCGGTCGCTGGCGTAAGAGAATTCGGCGCTTGAGCCGTCGGCCTTCACGGTGCAGGCGTATTTGCTGTTGAAATACCTGCCCACGGTGCGCATCCACCACTGGGCGCCGCCGCCCTCGAAGGTTCTGAGGCCGAAGGCCTTTGCGTAATCGGTACCGGTGAGCGCCCTTGCGGCACTTGCGTTTTTCACGCCGGAAGAAAAGCCGTAGGAAGCGTTGCTCAGATCGTCCCACGACGGCAGGAAGACCTTGCCCGAAGAGGCGGCGGCGTCGTATCTGTGCGAAGCGTAGCCGCCGTTGCCGCCGACGTACCAGTAATCGTTGGTAAGCTCGGTATTGAGGATGTTCTCCTGCTGCGCCGCGCTGAAGGCGGTTTCAAGGAAATCGGCGTTGAGCCACGCGCTGATATTCCGCCAGTAACCGGTGCCGCCCTCGCCGAAGGTGCTGCCGTATTCGCCGGTATACGTGTAGGAAGCGTTGGTATCCATATATATCGTAAAGGGCTGGCTGTCGATCAGCACGTCGCACATCACGAACCCCTCGTCCGGGTCGAGCACGCGCCAGGGGATCGGTTCGTAGCGGAACCACGAGACCGAGCCCGGTTCATAACCGTTCTCCTGCTGGGTATACGTATCGTCGCTGCCGTACGAGGTGAACGGGCGGTACGCATCCATCGCGATACCGCGGTATTTTACGCCGTCCGCCACCGTATCGCGATACCGCATCCCCTCAAAGGGCTCCGCGAACGGGCTGGAGCCGGAGGACGGGATCGGCCCGTAAAGATCGCAGGTCTGCCACTCCCCCGGCTGCCGGTTCAGGGTTTCGATCAGGTTCTCGTCCGTTACCCGGGTCTGCGGGTAACTGCCGTATTCGATGATATCCCCCACGGCATAGCCGGTATCCTCCGCCGCCGCGGGCAGCGCAAAGGGCAGCACGGTAAACAGCAGCAGTACCGAAAGGATCAAAGACAGTGTTTTTTTCATATTGCAGACCTCCTTTTGTGAATGCGCGTCTGCGGGTCCGGAAACCGTGATAAAAACCGGATGGCCGCAAACAGACGCCGTCTGCTTCTATCATACCACAAATTACACAATTTTCAATATAATATAATGTAAAATATGTGTCAATTGACAGTTTAACGGCATTTTCGGAGAAAAAACGGCAAAAAGAACCGGTCGGCTCCATACAGTCGGCCGACCGGCATGTGTGTAAAACAAATGTGTTTTGTGCTTCGGGTGTATATTATTCCTCGAGGCCGTCCATCGTGACGGAGTAGATCTGCTCCTGGGTAGCGCCGGAGAGCGCGAGCTTTTCGCGCTTTTCGAGCACCTTGATCACCTTTTCGTGCTTTTCGTCCGTATAATCCCAGAAGAACAGGTACGGCAGCGCGCAGAGGATGTGGCCCACGAGGTCGAACGCCACGCCGATCACGATGCACAGGGTGCGGATATCGTCGGAAAACAGGATATCGTAATCGGAGCTGAACCCCACCTTGTAGTAAAGGATCGGTATGATGAGGCTGATCAGCGCGGAGATGGGATTCGTGAACCAGCCGACCACGCCGCCGTAGCCTTCAAGCCGCTCGCCGGAGAGGTACATCTGGTAGTCGTTGATACGTACGTTCATATCGTTCATCGCGAGGCCGATCGCGCTGTTGAGCGCGTCACAGATCAGGATGCTGATCAGCATGATGAGGCCGCTTACGAAATAATCCTTTTTGAACACCGTACAGGCGATGATGAACCCCACGCTTTCAGACGCCTGCACGATACGCCGGAACACCATAAGCGACTTATAGCTGAAGCGTTTGCGGATCCACGGGGCGAGGAACGCGCCGGGGTTGCCCACGAATTTGATCAGATTTTTCACCAGCACGAACACCAGGCCCTGCTCGCGCCAGGTATAGATGAGTATCATATCCTGAATGTTCTGGCCGCCGTTGCCAAGCGCGTCGATCATGCCGGAGATGGCGTTGATCCAACGGTATTTGTTTTTCATCACGCCGTCGATGCCGTCCCAGAACGGGATATACTTTTTCTTCTCCACCGGGGGCTGGGGAATGCGCTCCTGAATGGAGCCGAGGCCCTTGAACATGATCACGGTGCAGAACATCATCATCACCGGGATGATATAGCGGAAGGTGTTCACGTTGGTGAGGCCGCCGGTATACGCGGCGATGATCGGGAAGGCGGTATCCACCAGCAGGGAGTTGAGCAGATGGCTGAGCTTTTCTGGATAGGCGCGCACCAGCATACGTTCGTGCGCATTGGGAGAGATGGTGCTGGCGATGGTAAGCGCCGAGCCGGCGTAGCCGAACATATCCTTTAAGCTGAACAGCAGGTAGAGCTGCCACACGCGCTCGGTGAGCGGGTTGTTATACAGCGGCAACCAGCAGATCAGTATGTACAGCAGCATGCAGGGCAGCACGTTCGTATAGGCGAACAGCTTGTACCGACCCAGCTTTTTGAGCCAGCGCTTACGGATGAAGATGTTGCGCAGGCCGCCCCAGCCCACGCACACCCAGTGGGCGGCAAAGATCTTTAAGGCGCCCCGCAGGCTGAGGCCGGGCAGGCCGTTGAAGTAATCGACGACCGCCGCGGGGAACGGGATGATCTTTGAAAAATCGAGCGCAAGGAACAATAGCCCCAGCAGCGCGAACGCCGCGTAGATCAGGTTGAACGTTCGCTCGGTCTTTTTGGGCAGGAAGCCGAGGTTATCGTTGACGATCATGTTCAGGATGGCCCAGAAATACCCCTGCAGCATGAAAAAGGTGCCGATGATCGAGAACGTGAGCACCGGGATCTGGTAGTAGAACACCACAAGCCAGCAGCCGGTACCGAAGGAGAGATACCCCAGCACGCGCTGCAGCGCGTAATCGCCGCCGCCGCCGATAAACACCGAGAGGTATTCTTTATACGGCACGTATTTGCCGGGCGCAGGCTTCGACCAATGGGTGGTGAACTCGCTGAAAAAGCTTTTGACCTTCGCGCCGATATTCTTGTCAGCCATTGTTCTCTTCCTCCTCTCCGCCGTTTTCTTTGTTTTCTTCGTTCTCGCCGTATTCGCCGTTTACGTAGGCCTGATGGATGGCCTCTTTCTCGTCCTTATGCCGTTGGAGCCGCGCCTTGCCGCGTTTTGTCATCATAAAATCATCCTTAAAGAGGCTTCGCACCACTTCAATGCCGACGAGCACGATGCTCGGCACGAAGATGCCGAATACCAGCACGATCACGGCGGTTTTGTTCATGCCGAAGGGTTCGTCTTTTTCTTCTTCTTCCTCTTTTGGCTTCTCCTGCGCGAGACGCTCGGCGTTATAGGCGTCCCGGTCCGCGAGGGTGGCATTGAACACGGCGTCGTCCGCCTTTATGCTGTTTTCGGATTTCGGCATCCACTGGCCGCCGAGGGAGATCTCGTCCTCACCGCAGCCGACGAAGAATTTTTCGAGGTTGTCGCACTTGTAAAAACAGTGGTGGTCGATGGATTCCACGCCCGCCGGGATGTAGAAGGAATACTTCATGGCGGTGCAGTAGCTGAACGCGTCGCTGCCGATGATCTTTACGCTCTCGGGCAGGTCTAAAAGCAGCAGCGATGTGCATTTGAAGAACGACATGTTGCCGATCTCGGCAAGGGTGCCGGGCAGCGTGACCTCTTCAAGGGAATCGCACTTATAAAAGCTGTTGCGCGCCAGCCGTTCCACGCCCGCGGGCACCGCGTAGGTTTTCGTGCGCTCGCCGTTCGTTTCGTGGGCGACGGGGTAATTCACCAGCAGCTTCATATCTTTGGTAAACAGAACGCCGTCCACGTCCGCGTAGTACGGGTTTTCTTTGTCCACGTAGATCGCCTTCAGGTTTTTGCAGTACACGAAGGCGCATTCGTCGATGTTCTTCACGTGGGGGCCGATGCGGATAACTTCAACGTATTCATCGTTCTGCACGGTATAGCGCTCCACAGACGAAACGTACGCGGATTCGTCCGGCTGCCAAACGGAACCGTCCTCCGTTTTCACCTTCACCATTTTATACTCCACCGTGAGCTCGGTGATGCCCGAATTGCCGAGATAACCGCTGAAAACGATCTCGCCGGTCTCTTTATCGGTATCGTATTCGTAGGTGGGCCGCACCAGTACGCCCAATGAGATCACCATCGAGGTAACGATGGCGACGATCAGGAGCGTGGAAAACAATACCTTTCGTTTCGTACTCATGGAATCCCCTCTTTTTACCCGTTTTATTTTATTATACAGAACACGGGGCGATAATTCCAGTATTTTTGAAAAAAATACACAAACTATTTACATTTTACAGCATCTGTTTTTCAGGCGGAACTGTTGTAATACAGGAAAAAATGTGTTATAATGAATATATAAATCTATGAATAAAATTTGCCCCGCATAACCGGCGCTCTCTGAGCCGCGCGGGGTTCAACATCTTTTTACGGGCACAGAACAGAAAGGAAATGATTTATGAAAAAATCTCTCTCGGTACTGCTCACCGTACTTCTGATTTTCGCCTGCGCGGCGCAGGCGTTTGCGGCAGACGGAACGAAATCCGTTTATGAATCTTACCGCATACCCAACGGTTCCGTACGTATGACGGCGCACCGGGGCTATTCGGCTGTTGCGCCCGAAAACACGCTGCCGGCCTTCCGCCTCGCGGGGGAATACGGCTTCTGGGGCGCGGAGTGCGACACCTCCCCCACCGCGGACGGGGTTTGGATCATCATGCATGACGACACGGTGGACCGCATGACCGACGGCGAGGGGAAGGTTGCCGATTTTACCTACGAAGAGATCGGCAAACTGAACATAGACGCCGGGAACAACGTTTCTCAGTACCCCGGCACGAAGGTGCCCACCCTCACCGAATACCTTGACGTGTGCGCCGCTTACAGCATGCACCCCGTGATCGAGATCAAAACCTGCGCCCGCGTAAAGGATATGGACAGCCTCGCGGCCCTCCTGAATGCACGCGAAGAAAAAGAGATGTTCACGGTGATCACCTTCGGAGCCGACCTTGCGGCGCGCATCAAAAAGCTGATGCCGGATACGCCCGTATACCTTCTGATCGGCGGCGCGCCCGCGGAGGAATTCGACAATGCCATAAAGTTCTGCCTTGAAAACGGCCTTGACGGTCTCGATTTCGCCCAGGTGTGGGACAAAGAGCACGTAAAAGCCGTACAGAGGGCTGGGCTGAAAACCATGGTATGGACGGTGGATTCCACCGAGGCAGCCGAGCAGTATTACAAATGGGGCGTACGCGATTTCACCACGAACTGCCTGACGCCGACAAAGCCGGAGGGCAATGTTTTTCAGCGCTTCATCTGGAGAACGCGCGATAACGTTTACGCGGTTGAAAAGCTTACGGACGCGTTCTTCGCGTTCCTCGGCGACGCCTGCTGAACCGTGTACCGAACAGCACCGGCTGTTAAATGATAAATAAACAAAAAAAATGGCGCGCAAAAACTTGATTTTGTGCGCGTCAGAGGTTATAATGGTAAAAAAAGGAGGAATAAACTATGGCATGTTTTTTGGTATCGGCTGCTGAAGCGATCATCGCCACCGTTGCGGTGAAAGTGATCGAAAAGAAAGAAAACAGCTCCGAGGCGATCAAGGTAAGACCCGACGGCGAATATGAAGAGCCCGCGGCGAAGGTCCCGTTTTCAAGAAAGCTGAAATGGCTCCGCAATCTGCTGTGGGGCGGTTCCCTGCTGCTGGCGTTCGAACACATCTGGCACGGAGAGGTGGTGCCCTGGTTCCCGTTCCTCACGGCGGCGAGCGACCCGGCAGACGCCGCAGAGATGCTGCACGAGATGGCGACCGTAGGCGTTACGATGGCCCTTCTGGTTACGGCGGTATGGGTAGGCATGCTGATCGTTTCGTCAATCATTGAGAAACGGACGCAGAAAGAGAAAGCGCTGCCCGCCGAAGGATAACGGAGGGTTCGTATGACGTTGCTCATTACCGTATTCGCGGCGGTCATCTGCACGGCGATCTGGTATAAGACCGCGCCGAAAAGCGAAATGATGCTCGGCGTACTCTGCTGGATGTTCTGGGGCGCGTCGATCATGTGGCTTGTGGACGCCATATTCGAGTATGCGGAACTGAAGGCCGAATACTTCACCCCCGCGCCGGAAGACCTGATAAACGATACGTTCCTCGGCCTTTCAGTGGTGGCGCTGGCGCTGGTGATATGGCTGGTTATTCTGCTGATCAAAGACCCGAAGGGCGTTATTAAAAACAAGCTCTTCAAAAAGAAATAATAACATCTGACATATCGGTTCTGCTCTGACCCGCAGAGCCGATATTTTTAACCGAGGTAGGCATGAAAACAGACGTAAAAAAACTGCTGGAAGACGTAAAAAGCGGCAGCGTATCGGTGGAAGAAGCCCTTCTGAAGCTGAAGCTCGAGCCCTTTGAGGACATCGGGTATGCCAAGATCGACCTGCACAGGCCGGTGCGGCAGGGCGCGGGCGAAGTGATCTACGGCGCGGGCAAAACGCCGGAGCAGATCTGCGGGATTGCCGAAGCGCTCACCCGCCGCGGGCAGGAACGGATATTGATCACACGGCTTTCACCGGATGCCGCGGACGCGGTTTCGCAAAGCCTCGCGCTGCAGTATTACCCCGAGGCGAAGCTCGGGATCGTGGGCGGCATGCCCGCGCCGGACGGCATAGGTTATGTTACGGTGGCCACCGGCGGCACCAGCGATATCCCGGTGGCGGAGGAGGCCGCGCTGACGGCGGAATTCTTCGGGAACGAAGTAACGCGCCTGTACGACGTGGGCGTGGCGGGGCTGCACCGCCTGCTCTCCCACACCGAAGAGATCATGAAAAGCTCGGTGATCATCGCGGTGGCGGGCATGGAAGGGGCGCTTGCCAGCGTGATCGGCGGCCTTGCCGACTGCCCTGTGATCGCGGTGCCCACCAGCGTTGGGTACGGCGCGTCCTTCGGCGGGGTTTCCGCCCTGCTTGCCATGCTCAACTCCTGCGCCAACGGCGTTTCGGTGGTGAATATCGACAACGGCTTCGGCGCGGGCTGCCTTGCGGGCAAAATAAACCATATGGAGGCGAAAAGATGAAAACGCTGTATCTGGACTGCGGCATGGGCGCCGCCGGCGATATGCTGACCGCGGCGCTGCTGGAGCTGACGCCCGACCCAGACCTTTTTATGGAAAAGCTGAACGCCATCGGCATCCCCGATACGGTGTTCCGCAAAGAGCAAAGCGTAAAGTGCGGCATCATCGGCACGCGCGTTTCGGTGCTGGTGCACGGCGCGGAAGAAGGCTGCGAAGCACATGAACATGAGCATGAGCACGAACATGAGCACGGGCATGAACATACGCACAGCCACGGGCACGGGGAAACGGGCCATCACCACAGAGGGCTTAACGATATCAGGCATATCGTTACCGAACACGCAACGCTCCCCGCGAAGGTCGCCGCAGACGTGATGAGCGTTTACGAAACGATCGCCGACGCCGAGAGCGAAGTGCACGGCGTGCCCGTGAGCGAGATCCACTTTCACGAGGTGGGCACGCTGGACGCGATCGCCGATATCGCCGCCGTATGCCTGCTGATGGACGAGCTGCACCCCGACGAGGTGGTGGTATCGCCCGTGCACGTGGGTTCCGGCAGCGTAAAATGCGCCCACGGCGTTCTGCCGGTGCCCGCGCCCGCAACGGCGCTGATCCTGCGGGACGTGCCGATCTATGGCGGTAAAATACAGGGCGAGCTGTGCACCCCCACGGGGGCCGCGCTGCTGAAACACTTTGCGACCCGCTTCGGCGATATGCCGGTGATGGCGGTAAAGAAGATCGGCTACGGCATGGGCAAAAAGGACTTTACCGCCGCCAACTGCGTGAGGGCGATGCTCGGCGAGACCGAAGACGAGACCGACACGGTAACGGAGCTTTCCTGCAACGTTGACGATATGACCGGCGAAGAATTAGGCTTTGCAGCGGAACGGCTGTTTGAAGGCGGCGCCTACGAAGTGTACACCGTGCCCATCGGCATGAAAAAGAGCCGCCCCGGCACCCTGCTGCGCGTGATGTGCGCCCCGCTGGACCGGGACCGCATGATAAAACTTCTATATAAATACACCTCCACCATCGGCGTGCGTGAGACCCTCACGAAAAGATATATACTGGACAGAAGCGTTGCCGCCGTACCCACGCGCTTCGGCGAAGTGCGGGTGAAAACGTCCGCAGGCTACGGTACGGAGAAGAAAAAATACGAATACGAAGACGTTGCGCGCATCGCGCGGGAGAACGGGCTGAGCCTGCGGGAAGCAAGAGTCCTGATCGAAGAAGAAACCGATGGATAACGTTTACCGTAAAAAAGAACGGCTGGAAGAAATATTAAAAGGTCTCGGCAGCGTTGCCGTAGCCTTTTCTGCGGGCGTGGATTCCGCTTTTCTGCTGAAAACAGCGCACGATCTGCTCGGTGAGAACGCGGTGGCGGTCACGGTGAGATCCTGCGTTTTCCCGGCGAGGGAAACGGCAGAGGCGGCCGCGTTCTGCAAAGCCGAGGGCATACGGCACGTGATCTTAAACGCGGACGTGTTCGCCGTGGAAGGGTTCGCCGGGAACCCGCCGGACCGCTGCTATATCTGCAAGAAAAACCTTTTAACTAAGATCGCGTACGCCGCCCGGGAAATGGGGATCCGCTGCGTTGCCGAGGGCTCGAACGCAGACGACGCCAACGATTATCGGCCCGGGATGCGCGCGGTGACGGAACTCGGCGTAAAAAGCCCGCTGAAAGAAGCAGGGCTCACGAAAAACGAGATACGGCTGCTGAGCAGAGAGCTCGGCTTGCCCACCTGGGACAAGCCGCCCTACGCCTGCCTTGCCACGCGGTTCGTATACGGCGAAACCATCACGGAAGAAAAGCTCGCGGCGGTGGAAAAAGCGGAACAAAAGCTTTTGGATCTCGGCATACGGCAGGCGCGCGTGCGCGTACACGGGGATACCGCCCGCATCGAGATCGAACCGCAGCATTTCACGAAGCTCGCGCAGCCGGAAACCGCCGCCGAAATGAACGCTTATTTACAGCGACTGGGGTTCTTATACGTGACGCTGGATCTCGGCGGGTACGTGACCGGCAGCATGAACAAAACGCTCTGAACGCAATGAAGATAAACGGCGTTTTCGGAACAAAAGAAAGCCTCCTGTTCGTCAGGAGGCTGTTATTCTTTTAACCTGTTTGCGGATCAGATAACCGTTACTTCTCTTGCAAAGCCCTCGTAGGCGCCACCGGTGACGAACTGGGGCAACGAGGGCGTGATATTGCTCTCGAAGCTGAAGTGCAGGTGCCCGGTAAGGATCGCTTTGATCGCGGGCTCGTTTTTGACGTATTCGATGAAGCGCAGCGTGGGCGCATCCGGGCGCTGCTGCACCGCGCGGAACTCGCTGTAGGGCAGCAGGTGCTCCTCGTCGCAGCCCACGAGGTAGGTGCATTCGTTCGGGACGCGCTGCCGGTGGTAATCGTACAGCGACTGCTCGAACAGCGGATCGTGGAACGCCAGTATCACCGGCAGGCCCTTTGCCACTTCCCTTTTGAGCCGCCAGAGGTGCCAGTCTTCAAACAGGTAGTAGCTGTTGTCGATGCCCACGATGTTCACGCCGCCGACGGTGCGGCTGTTGAAAAACATCGGCACGCCGAGGCCGTAGCCCATCTGCATATAGCTGTTCATGCGGTAGGCGTTATCTTCCCACGCCTCGCCCACGTACTGCGAATAATCGTGGTTGCCCGCGATGAAGAAGATCTTTTCGTTTTTGAGCACTCCCCTTGCGTACTCCACGTTCGCGTGGGAAACGAAATCCATCAGGTCGCCGGTGTGCACCATAAGGTCGCAGTGTTCTTCGGCGTAGGCGATCTGCTCTTTCAGGTATTTTTCTTTGTTCGGGTCGCCGAGGCGGCCCGCAAGCGCGTGCTTGCGCTCGTCGTCCCGTTCGTCCGCCAGCGCGATGTGGGTATCGGTGACGTGCAGCAGCTTCACCGGCTTTTCAAGGCCGATCTCAAGGGTTGACTTTATGAGTTTCATTTTGGACTCCTCCCTATCTCCGGGCATGTATGCAGAGAGCATGCGCGTTTTTTATTCAAAATCTTCTTTCGTGAAATCGCCGTGCTTTTCGGCGAGGCCGATATACTCCGAGCCGCCCGCGCGGCCGTTATACCAGATGCGCCACAGGTCCTTTTCGGGGTCGTACAGCGCCGAGGGCTTATAGCAGGAATCTTCATCCCACCCGCCGGGCGTCGGCACGACCAGCGGATTTTTTTTACAGCGGTGAAAATCCGTTACGCCGTTTTCGGAATACGCGGCGCAGATGCAGGCGGTGTTGATATCGCGGTAGCCGATATAAAACAGCAGCCAGCCGAGTTTACCGTGCCGCAGCATCTGGCAGCCGCCGATGCGGTTCTGTTCGTAAACGTTTGCGGGGTCCCTTTCAAAGATCGGGTTCAGCGGCGATTTTCGCCAGTTCACGCCGTCAACGCTCTCGGCGTAACACAGCACGTTCGGCTCGTAGGTTTCGCCCGCGCTGTACCACATGCGGTAAACGCCGTTTTCGTACAGTACGCAGGGGTTCATAACGGAAGCGCCCTCCCACGGGGCCTCCGGAGAGAGAACGGGCTGCTTTCGGACCCGCCGGAAGGTAAGGCCGTCCCCGCTTTCGGCATAGCCGATATAACTGTTGCCGTGCGCCTGCCCCGTGTACCACATGCGCCACGTATCGCCCGTTTTCAACACGCAGTTGCGGTTTACGAGATCTTCCCAGCCGGAAGCGGGATCGGGATACAGCGCCGGACGCGGCGGGGTCCACGCTGCGCCGTCTTCGGAAAAAGCGACGGCCAGCGTGCTGTTCGTGCGCCACGAAAGATCCATGCGGAGTACGCCTTCGGGCTGACGCGTTACGTACACGTCAAACAGCGTGCCGGTAACGGGATCGCCGAAGATCGGGTTCAGCGGGTGTTTTCGGAACATGGTAAGCCTCCTTAAAAAAGCATATCGGTTACAGGCGGTGGGTGAAGATCTTATCGTACCCGCGCGCCCACTTCTGCACGGCGGCGCGTGAAAACTGCTTCGGGAGCTTTTCCATCCACGCGTAAAACGCCGCGGTATCCGCCACCGCGCCCGCCGCCTTTTTCAGCAGGACGGGGTCTTTGATAAGGGTCAGCCCGCGCTTCGGCAGATCGGGATCGAAATGCAGGAACTGCCAGATGCTGTGCTGGTCCGCCGTGATGGTGAGCTCCCGCCATGTGATGAGGCCCGTATTGAAGGCGTAATCGGTTTCAGCCGCGGTGAGGCCGATGATCATATCCTTTACAAGGGCGATCGGCGCCATGTTTTTGCCGATCTGTTTATAGAAATTCAGCTGATACGGCCAGAGCGTTTCGGCGCTGAAGGTCCCGGTTTTATCAGCGATCACCGCCTCCGCCAATATCTTTGAGGCCTCGATGGAGGTGCTGATGCCGGAGCAGTTGAGCGGCATCGTCATAAAAGCGGCGTCGCCGATGACGGCGTAGCCGTCCGCCACCAGAATTGCCAATGGCCTGCGGAACGGGATGGGCACGGTCTGGCCGCCGCGCAGCCGGTTTTCACCGAGCTGCGGGTTTTCTTTGCGGTAGCGCGCGGCGATCGCCTCCACCTCTTCGTCGGACGGGGGCTCCATATGACCGATCAGGAGATCGGTATAGTTTTCGCGCGTGTAGATCCACGAGAGGCTGAAATCGCGTCCCGGGTCGGGGCGGAACATCACCTTGTACACGTCCCTGACCGTACCGGGATCCACCGGCAGGTCGTAAAAGGCGCGGTAGGTGTAGATGCGCTCGTTTTTCAGCACCTTTTTCTGGATACCGAGGCAATCGGGCAGCCCCGTGCGCACGGGGGAAAAGAGCCCCGCGGCGTCGATCACCAGGTCGCCGGTGTAATCGCCCCGGTCGGTGGCAAGGCCCACAACGCGGTCGCCCGCCATGATCGGCCCTGTAATTGTAACGCCGTAATCGATCTGCACGCCGCTGGTCTCGGCAAAGCCGGTGAGCAGCTTATACAGGTCCCGCCGCTCCATTGTGATCTCGATATCTTCGGGTTTTGAAAACCGCTGCGGGATCTTGTGGGCTTCGTCGGTGGTAGGGCCGAAATAGGTGACGTCGGCGCGCCACTGCCACGGGATGCCGGCCTCTTCGGGGTGGGGGCAGCCCACCATGGCGAAAACGGAGGGGTTGAGGGCGTCGAACCAATCGTAACCGAGGTTTTCTTTTTCGTGCCGTTCCACCACGGTCACCTGAAAGCCCGCCTTTGCCAGCTGGGCGGCGGCGGTGAGCCCGCCGTGGCCCGCACCGGCGACAAGGATCTTTTTACCCATAAAAATCTCCTTTATCCGTCGATTTGTTTTTCGCGTTTAAATAGCGGCGTCGGCAAGGGGTTCCTCGGAGAAATCCACCGCCTTGTTCGTAAGATCCGGATAGATGTAGCCGGGCTTCGGCGGGGCGCAGTTGTAGACCTTATCGATATCCACGTACCCGAGCCCCGCTTTGCCCTTATGGTAATTGCCCTTGACCAGAACGACCTCCATATCGAGGCTCATGCCGTACACGTTGACCCGCGCGCCCTCTCTGAGATCGGAGAGCATTTTGGAATACGGCGCCTTCGTGAACACGAGGCGGCTGGAGGAGGCGGTTTGCGCCTGAATGACCGGCACGATCTTCGGGTAGCCGTTTTCGCCCACGTACGCGATGAATTTGAGCGTGATGAGCCCGGACAAAAACTTCTTTGCCCACGGGCGCAGCACCTGTTTTTTCTTATCGCCCGCGTTAAAGGCCTTGAGCACCATCACACGAACGGCGTTGGCGATCACGCCCGGCATGTTCAAAGCTCTCCGCTCGGAGATCTCTTTGAGGTCGGCATAGTGGACCTCGGAAACGCCGAAATAGGTGTTGAAGCGGAACAGCGGGTATTCGTTCATTTTCACGTAATCTTCGCCCTCGGTGACGAAGTGGGTGAAATCCATTGCGCCGGTCCAGAACTCGCGGCTCACCGACATGATCAGAAAGCCGGTTCTGGGATCTTCGTAGATCAGCTTTTTGCTGACGCCGCGCACAAACTCGCCGAACATCATTTTATCGTCGCCCTTGTTGCACAGGGACGATACCAGGCACATGTGCAGGTCGTTCGGCCCGTCGTGCATCGCGATGAGCGCTATTTTATAGGGATTATCGAAATCCTTCATATCTTTCGGATCAACTTTATTCATTCCGGTTTCTCCTTCATTCTTCATTTTTCATTTTTCATTCGATTGCGGTGCTGCCGCTCCATACGGCGTTCGGCGCGCCGCAGCGCACGGCCAGAGCCGCCAGTTCTTCCATACGGGCCTTCGGCATCAGCTTCGCGTCTCTGAATTCCCACGTCATACCGAGCCGCTCGTACTTATCGCGGCACAGGTTATTGAAGGCGCAGAGCTCCCATTTTTCGACCCGGTTTCGCACAATGCCGGCAAGGCCGCGGATGTTTTCATCCGTATCCGTCGCGCCCGGGATGATCGGCGTGCGCACCCAGATCCGTTTGCCCGCCTCTTTGCAGGCGTCGGTGAGCCGCTCGAAGTTTTCGAAGATCTGTGCGTTGCTCTGCCCGGTAAAACGCAGGTGCTGCGCGTCGTCGAACAGCTTCAGGTCGTACAGAAATACGTCCGTGACGGTCAGCAGCGCTTCAAGCGTTTCCCACTTGGTGAGGCCGCAGGTATCCACCGCGGTGTTCACGCCCTGCGCTTTGAGCAGCGTGAGCAGCTCCAGAGCCTCTTTCCACTGCAGGGTCACTTCGCCGCCGGAAAGCGTTACGCCGCCCTCGACGCCCCAGTAGGCCCGGTCTTTCATCAGGGTCTTGAACAGCGCTTCCACGGTGTAATCGGTGCCCTTCAGTTCCAGCGCCTGCGTGGGGCAGGCCGCGGCGCAGGCGCCGCAGGCGGTACACTTTTCGGACGTGTGCACGCCGGTCTCATCGAGCCTTATGCCCTTCTGCGGGCAGACCTGCTCGCAGGTGCGGCAGCCGATGCACCTCACGCCGAGCCACTCCACGTGGCTTTTCGGCGAAAGGCTCTCGGGGTTGTGGCACCAGCCGCATTTCAGCGGGCAGCCCTTGAAGAACACGGTGGTGCGCAGACCCGGCCCGTCTTCGGTGGACATGCGCTGAATATCCAGTATCTTCATTTAGTACCCCTTGTGGCTCTCGCGGGCGATGATCTCATCCTGCAGCTCCTTGCCCACCGATACGAAATAGGCGTTGTAGCCGGTGATGCGGACCAGCAGATGGCGGTAATCCTGCGGGTGCGCCTGCGCGTCGCGCAGCACGTCCGGATCGAGGATGTTGATCTGCAGCGCGGTGCCGCCGTTTTCGATATAGCCCTTAAGGAAGGATTTGAATTTCTCTTTGTGGGCGGGGTCGCGGATCAGGGAGGTGTTGAAGGTGATGGTGTGGCTCGCGCCGTTGGGCAGGTAGTTCACGTACTCGCCCCAGTCGCCGTGCTCGGCTTTGCCGCCGAGGGCGATACCCACGGAGTTTGCGTTGGAGGTGGGGCCGTTCACGTCCGCGCCGTTGGAGGGGCAGATCGCGTTGGAAAGGAACTGGGGATTCTTGCGGCCGTTGGCGCTGGCCTTGAGGATGTAGGAGGAGCCGATCCAGTAGTTCCACGAGAGCATGCCCGGGCGGAACCGGCGGTGGGTGCACCTGGTTTCATGCGTCCATACCTCGTCGCTCCAGGTTTTCATCACCAGCTGGGCGAGGGCGTCGGCCTCGTCGTCGTCGCGGCCGTATTTGGGCGCGCGGAACTGCGCCTTCGCCTGCAGCACCTCGTAACCTTCCCAGTTGGCGCGCAGGGCCTTCACGAGCTCTTCAAGGGTGCATTCTTTTTTATCGTAAACCAGATATTTCACGGCAAGGAGGCTGTCCACCGTGGTGGCGAAGGTGACGCCCTCCATCGTTACGAAGGAGATCTCGGCGCCGCCCTGGGTCACGTCCAGCCCCTTTTCGGCGCAGCCGGTGACCAGTGTGGAGAGGTAGGGCGTGGGGTTGAACTTTGCGCGGATGGATTCGGACATCTCGTAGTTATCCACCGTTTTCTGAATGATATACTTCGTCTGGGTCACGTAGGCGTTCCAAAATTTTTCCCACGTATCAAGATCTTTCAATTCGCCTGTGGCGGGGCCGTCCTGGGTGAGCTTCGTGGGCGGGCCGCCCATTTTATCTTCGTAGGGCTCCATATCTCTGCCGTTGCCGTACACAAGCTCCAGGGCTTTCAGCAGGTTCAGGTTGTTATCCACGGTGCCGCTGCGGTCGTTGCCCACCATCGTGTTTTCAAGGCAGCCCACCGGCGCGTAGTCGCACACGTTATCAAGGTTTATTTTGCCGCCGCTGTATTTCGCCTCGCGCATCATACCCGCCATACTGCGTTCGTCGAAGTTGAGCAGGAAGGGCGCGCCCTGGGAGGTGGAGATCATATCCACCACCTTATCGAGCAGCTTTTCGGGGCTGCCGCGGTGCAGGCGAACGTTGGGCTTCGGCTCGAGGATGGGGCTCATATCGTCGATCACGTCGAGGAACAGATAGGTGAGGTCGTTGGTGAGGTCGCGGCCGTCCTTATCCATGCCCGAGAGGGTGAGCAGCTGGCCGAACCCGGCGGTGATGCCCTGGTTGCCGCCCACGCGGATCTGCGCGTCGTAGGCGGTGTTGCAGTGGAACCAGAAGCAGCCGAGGATCTCTTTCATAAAATCTTCGGTCATGCCCTCTTCAATGGATTTTTGATAGTACGGGTACAGGTACTGGTCGATGCGCCCGAAGGACACGCCGGGGCCGGGGTACTTTTCGTCCGCCATCACCAGCATGTGGGTGAGCCACAGCGACTGCACGGCCTCGTAGAAGTTCTCGGCGGGATTCCACGGTACCTTCGCGGTGTTCGCCGCCATCACGAGCAGCTCTTCTCTGCGTTTCGGGTCCGTGCACTTTTCGGCCTGCGCTTTGCAAAACGCGGAATACTTCTCAGCCAGCTCCTTGGGCATGGTGCAGGCTGTCATCATCGCGCGCAGCTGGGCGCCCTTTGCGCCGTCCTTATCGCTCTGGGGCAGCTTTTTGTAAAGCCCCTCGAGATATTCGTATTCGGCTTTGAAGCCCTTATCGATGATCTTTTTGTAATCGGGGATCAGGTGGCCGCTGGTTGCGCCGGAATTGCCGTAGCCGTGGTTAAACAGCCACAGCATGCTTTTACGCGCTTCAAGTACCAGCTTATCGCGCTCTTTCTGCTGCGCCTCGGTGAGGCACATGGAATACATCATGTTGAACCGCGCGCCGCAGAGCAGGTCGCCGGGCAGGATCTCCATGGGCAGGTATTCCACAACGCACTTCTTCGTGAAATCGGCCTTGCGTTCCACCAAAGGCTTTTTCCAGAACGCGTCGTCCACCGGCACGACCTGGGAGATCTGCTTGAACGACTGGGTGAACGTGGGCAAAAAGGTGTAGGTTTCGGGAACGATGTAATACGTGAGTTCGTCGAACTGCGTATCCCACGGGGTCCCGGTGGTGTAGGGATTGTACTCGTTGTTCCATTTGCGCTTTGTGCCCGCGAAATAATAATCGCGGAGCCACTTGACGCGCGGGCTCAGGTTGCCCGGTTTTTTGACTGCGTTTTCATACTTTGCCGCCAAGCTGAAGACCTCCTTATATTTATGCGATTGGTTATTTTATAACGACCGAAACGGCGCCCGCCAGATCGGTCTCAATAAAGCCGGATGCGTTTAAGGTAAGGGTTTGAGTGACAGACGTACCGTCCGCCGCGGTAAGGGTAACGGTGTGCGTACCGGACGTGGGCGACGCGTAGCGCAGAACGCCCGAGAGCGGCGCCTCTGCGGTAAGCACGAGCCCTTCTGCGCCCACCGATACGGTAACGGGCACGCCGCGGTACTGCAGCGCGTCTACGCCCAGCGTCTTGACGCCGGAGGGCACGTCCGGAGCCACGGTAAGACCGTCCACGGTGGCATAAACGCCCGCAAGCGACGAGATGAACGCCCGCGAAACGACGCCGCTTTCGGGGAACACGCCGATCAGACCCTCCGCCCAGGAGATTTCGGAATCAAAGCCGTTGAAGCGGTAGATATCCGCCAGCTCCCGCGCGCGTTTCAGGACGCTGTCCGCCCCCAGATAGGTCTGCCTTGCCGCCAGCTCGTAGTATACGGGATAGAAAATGTAGCCGCCGTTTTCAAGATGCTGGCCGAAAAAGGCGTTGGCACGCACGCCGGTGTTGATGGCGCCGTCCAGATTGTGCCACCACGGCTCCCCGAGGCCGGAAAGGCGCTCGATGCTCAGCGTATTCGAGGCTGCCGCGAAGGGCATTTTGCCCTTCACCGTGCCGGGGCCGAGGTTGCGGTTCAGAAACAGGGCGTAATCCATGATCTCTCTGCCGCGCAGCGAATCGGACCAGACGATGCGCTCGCCGTCCAGCCACGAAAAGATCTTTTTCGCCTTTTCTGCGTCGCCGAGGCCGTAGGCAAGCGCCTCAACGTTGAGGAAGGTAAAGCCCCCGTCCCAGCGTTTGCCGTCAACGTCTACGCAGGCGATATACCGGCCCGTTACGGGGTTCCAGAAGACCGCGTCGAAATTCTCTTTGACCTTTGCGGCAAGAGCTTCACACGCGGCTGCCGCCGCAGTGTCGCCCCGCATGGTCTCGATATCGCGCATCGCGTTCAGGGCGTGATAATAGAGGGCGGTCTCGTAGGCGTCCTGATTGCCGAAGCAGAGGTTATCCCAGTAATTGGAGGGCGAAGAGCCCGCGCGGCCGGTGTTGTTCCATACGGGCGTGCCGTCCGCGCCGATATCGAAGCGCGTAACGCCGTCCGCAAGATAAGCGGATTTTTCGGTAATGGTGATGAGCCCGTTTTTGCCGTCCAGCTCGTTGCAGGCGTAGCGCATCGCGAGGGCGCACTTTTCGTACACCGTTCTGCCCTCGGAGGCGTCCACGGCACGGTCTGCGCCGAAGGTATTCGTATCGGTTTCGCAGAGGAACGAGGTTTCGCCGCTCCAGCGCAGATATTCGGCCACCGCCGCCACGTAACGGAAGAGCCCGTCGTAATGCAACGCGCCGTTGCCGGTGTGCCAGCAGGGGGAATCGCCCCACGACCAGAGATAGCCGTTATCGGTCTGGGGAAAATCGCGGATCCGGTCTTTCATGCCGCGGATGAACTCTTCATCGCGGCACCACGCGGTTTTGAGAGCCATCCACTCGTACCAGGTGGGCTCGTTGCCGTAGCGCGATACCAGAAGATGCCCGGTTTCCACCCCGCCGAACAGGCGGTATACCGCGTTGAACGCGAGGGCAAGGTCTTCGGCCGCTGCGGCGTCCTTTTCGGTTTCGGGGACGCACGAAAACGGCGTTTGCTCAAGCGCCTCGCCGGGCACGAAATCCGGCTTCGCGGAGTGCTCGCTCACGAGCATGGCGAACAGCATTGAAAGCGTTGTGAGGATGCTGAAAACCCGCGTGAACCACGTACTCAAAGAATTCATACCTGCACCGCCTTTTTTTCTTTATTTTATCATAGAAAAAGCGAATTGTAAATGCGCAAATGAAATAGCCCGTGTAAGAACGTTCTGTACTGCTTCACCGCAAACCTTTTTGTTTATTATACACCGGTCTCCCCCGCTTTTCAATTCCCCGGCGCATAAAAATAACGGCGGGCATCCGCCCGCCGCATCGCGTAATAATCAGTAGCCGAAATAGGTTTCGCAGTATTCATAGAGCGCGTTATAGTAACATTCCTCGCTTACGGGGTCCATGAGCAGGCCGTGCCCGGAAAGCGGGTAAAACACGTACCGGTAGCCGTTGCCGTTTTCGCCGAAGACCTCGGAGAAGGTTTTTTCCATCGCTTCGCGGTTGCCTTTGGTAACGATGGGGTCGTTTCCGGCGTAGGCGAACAGTGACGGCACCGAATTTTCGTTCACGTAAAACACGGGCGAGATCTCGCGGCAGAGGCGGTCCGCTTCGCCGTTTTCGCGCATCTCCTTCGTGATCTCAACGCCGGTGAGCTGCGAGGTGAGCCGGTAGGCGGATTCGCCCCAGGCGGCGGACGTCATATCCGCGGGGCCTACGCGGTTCGCCGTGAAAGCGATCTCAAGGGCGGCGTCGGCGCGCGTATAGCAGTAAAGCATCGAGATATGCCCGCCCGCGGAATAGCCCGAGGGGGCGACCTTGGTGATGTTCAGGCCCTTTTCATCCGAGAATTCTTTGAGCGCGGCGATGCACATGCCGATCTCATCCAGCATCGTATACACGGTGACGCCGCTGCCCTCGGCGCAGAGCGAATAGCTCATGGTGGCGGTGATATACCCCTTGCCCGCCAGCTTTTTGCACAGCGGGGCCATGTCCTCTTTTTCGCCGCCCGTCCACGAGCCGCCGTGGATATACAGGATGCAGCCGTTATATTCTCTTTTTTCTGCGTTTTTCGGCACGTATACGGTAACGAGGTCGCGTTCGGCCTCGCCGTAACGGACGTTCTCATAAACGTCGTACTTCTGAGACAGCAGCCCGAACATCGTATTGAACATCAGGCCGATGGAAAGGATCAGCGCCAGTATTTTCTGCATGATGGAATCCTCCGAATCTATAAAAATTTCCCCAGCTGATTTTAACACACGGGGAAATCTCAAAACAATTCACGGTTTTGCCGATCCGTAAACCCGGCCCGGCGGGCGGTGCACACTTTTGCACAAATGTGCATTTTAGCGGCAAACAATTGACAAGACCCTGTATAATAAAACATAATCTATATTGTTTTATTCAAACGGAACCGGAGGACGGGACGAATGACCGACATGGAAAATAAGATACTCGGCGGTTTTATCCGTCTGCTCGAGAATCACCCCATCGAACAGATCACCGTGACCGAGATCTGCAAAGAGAGCGGCGTGAGCAAGCGCAGCTTTTATAACTATTACTGCGATAAGTACGACGTGATACTGAAGGTGCAGGCGATCCCGGAGACGGAGGACGACGATACCGAAGTATCGGTAAGCACGCTTGAAAACTACTTCCGCCGCCGCTATCGCTGGCTGCTGGAGCACCGGGGTTTTCTGAAAAACATCAGCATGTATTTCGGGCAGAACTCTTCGGTGCTGGCGTTCAAGGATTCCCTGATCGCGCTGGTATGGAAGATCATAAAGCAGAACCACCCTGAGGTGCAGGAAACGCCGGATCTCACCTACGCGATAAACTGCTTTGTTTACGGATATCTGCTGTTTGTGATAGAAATCATCCTGCGCGATCCCGCGTACTGTGAGGATTATTTTCAGCGCGAGCACTTTCTGGACGGATATATCCCGCCCATATTGCTGCAGTATCTTTCCGCCTGAGCCGGTCAGGCCGGCATTTTCCGGAAAAATCACGGTTTTTTATATCGCGTTCGTCATTCTTATGCTATAATACGCAGGAATCTGAAATTTGCCGGTGATAACTTTTCCGGGCAGAGGCACGCATGAGAAATCAAAATTCCACCTCAATGACCGAAGGGCCGTTTTTCAAAAAGATCGTTTTGTTCGCGATCCCCGTAACGCTTACGGGGCTTCTGCAGATCGTATACAACACCGCGGATACGGCGGTGGTAGGGCAGTTTGCCGGGAAGACCGCCCTCGCCGCGGTGGGCTCCACCGGCTCGATGATCAGCCTGATCGTGAACCTGTTCACCGGGCTTTCCATGGGCGCGGGCGTGCTCACGGCGCTTATGCTGGGCGCGAAAAACGCCGAAGGCACCCGCAGGACCGTGCACACCGCCATGGGGCTGAGCCTGCTCAGCGGTCTTGTGATCTGCGGGCTCGGCACCGCCTTCTCCCCCACCCTGCTCAGGTGGATGCAGGCGCCCCCCGATACCATCGGGCTTTCAACATTGTACGTGCGCATCTATTTTCTCGGCGCGCCGGGCTCCATGGTGTTCAACTTCGGCGCGGCGATCATACGCGCCACCGGCGATACCCGGCGGCCGCTGAAGTACCTGGCGGGGTCCGGGCTTGTGAACGTGGCGCTGAACCTGTTTACCATCATCGTGCTGCACTGGGGCGTGGCGGGCGTTGCCGCCGCCACCATCACCTCGCAGTACCTCACGGCGATCCTGGCGGTGCGCAGGCTTCTTACAACGGACGAGGACGTGCGCCTTACGCTGAAAAACATCCGCTTTTACGGCGGCGAGCTGCGGGAGATACTGCGCATCGGCGTGCCCGCGGGGCTGCAGAACGCGCTGTTTTCGATTTCGAACGTGATCATACAGAGCAACGTGAACACCTTCGGATCCGACGCGATGGCGGGTATTTCGGCGGGCTCCAACTTTGACGCGTATATCTTTACCGCCACCAACGGCTTCACCCAGGCGGGCATGACCTTCATCTCGCAGAACGTGGGGGCGAAAAAGCCGGAGAACATCCGCAAAATCTGGCTCACCGTGCTGGGCAGCGCCGCCGCTGCCGCAAGCGTGCTGGCGACGCTCGGGTTTTTGCTGCGCTTCAGGATCGTGGGTATATTCACTTCCGACCCCGCCGTGGCAGCCGTGGGGGCCGAGCGGATGGCGCTGATCATGCCGTTTTACGTCTTCTGCTCGCTGCTGGACGTGACCGGCGGCGCGGTAAGGGGACTGGGCAGGTCGTTCCAGATCATGCTGGTGTCGCTGTTCGGCGCGTGCGGCATCCGGCTCATATGGGTGTTCTTCTTTCTGCCGATGCACCGTACGCTGCCGTTTCTGTATATCTCGTACCCCCTCTCGTGGGGGATCACCTTCGCGGTGGCCGTGGGGCTGTTCCTGTGGCTGACCGGCGAGCGCCGGATCGGCAGGATCCTTGAAGAAAATAGCGCCTGACGCCCGATTCCGGTAATAAATATGCAAGAGAAAATATAATCTTTCTGAAAGGCGGTTAAGCTATGTATACGATCAACATGGCGCTCAACGTCATCATTTCCGCGATCATGGTGATACAGAGTGTGATCGCGCTCCCCTTCAACACCGCGCTGTTCTTCATCGACACCGAGGCCTCCGTTTTTGAGAGCGGCGACGAAATGTACACCGTGATCTGGTCCACCTCCCTGCCCGGCACGGGCTGGGTGACCTACACCTACGACGGCGCAGAATACGTTGTGAAGGACCTGCAGAATTCCGCGGTGCGCACGGAAGATACGGTGCACAGCGTGCGGGTGCCGAAGGCGCATCTGGACCACAACACCTACACCTATTCTTCGCAGCAGATCGGCACGCGGCGCGCCTACGTGGCGGTGAAAGGCCGCACCGTGACCTCGGACCCGGTGGAATTCAAAGGCTACGCCGGGCAGGAGCAGATCAACATGCTCGTGCTTTCGGATATCCACGAAAACCCGTACAACGCGCAGAAGGCGGTGGATAACTTTACCGTACAGCCCGACCTGCTCGTGCTCAACGGCGACCTGGTGAGCTATATGACCAGCGTTCTGAAGTTCAAGCAGATCCTTTCGTATGCGCACCAGTTTTCCGGCGGCACGATACCGGTGATCTATACCCGCGGCAACCACGAGAACCGCGGCACCTACGGCCCCGAGGCCGTGGATATCTTCAAGACCTCGACCCGCGGGCAGTATTTTACCTGCAGTTACGGCCCGATCTCTCTTCTGTGCCTCGACTCCGGCGAGGATAAGAACGATTCCGATTGGACCTACGCCGGACTTGTGGATTCCACCTCGTACATCGCCGAAGAGACCGAATGGATGAAAACCCTTTCGCCCGACGAAGACGCCGATTACAGGGTATGTATCGCCCATATGCCGAACGTCAACAACCGCTACGGCTTCAACTGGGTGCCGATCCTCACCGACCTGAAGACCGACCTGTTTATCGGCGGCCACAAGCACCGCCTGAATTTCGAATACAGAAGACTGAACGTCCCGTTTTATCAGATGCTGGACGGCGGCAAAACGAACGACGACGGCTTTATCGCCACGATGCTCACCTTCGGCGGCGGAGAGATCAGAGGGATCGCGTACGACGATCAGCGTAATCTCGCGGGCGAGCATACGTACGTGATCGAAAGATAAGCTTTCAGAAACAATACCGAAAAAGAAAGGGGCTGCCTCGGCGGAGGCGGCCCCGGGTTATATTTACGGCAGCGTGTTTTCGGTGATCACGCCGTCCATCGGCGTATCGTGCGGCAGCATGGGGATCTCATCGGTGAGCAGGTCGGCAAAGCACAAGCAAAGCTTATACGTTTCGCAGTTTTCAAAAAAGCGGTCGTAATATCCTGCGCCGTGGCCGAGCCGCGCGCCGTTGGGGGAAGCTCCCACGCAGGGCACCAGAGCGAGATCGAGGGCGGGCAGCTCGTAGGGTCCGGGCGAAAGAGCGGGTTCCGGAATGCCCCATATGCCGGGCACGAGATCGGCTGTGCTCTTGATCTCAACGGCGAGCATCCTGCGTTTATCCACGCATTTGGGCACGTACACGCGTTTGCCGGACCGGAACGCATCGGCAAAAATGGGGCGGGTATCGGGCTCAAAAGGGGTGCTCACGTAAACGAATACGCTGTTCGCCCGCCGGTAGACGTCGCTTTCAAGCACCGCGCGGGCGATCTTTTCGCTGTTTATCCGCCGTGCTTCCGCCGGTATTGCGGCGGCGCGGGCGGCAAGGCTTTTGCGGAGATCGGATTTGGTCATGGGAGGGCTCCTGTTGCGTTAAATTTCAGTTTGTCGGGGAGTTAAACGACACCGGAACATACCGTCGTACCGATTCACGCGCCGGATTTGAAGGTGTTTTCGGTTTGTTCGTAGGGGCGGGCATGACCGCCCGTAAAAGTATATGTTACGAATCGCCATATGTAAGCGAATAGGCCTTTTCCCCGCATTAATAGAACATTTGCGGAACTATGGGTCTGCGGGCGGTCATGCCCGCCCCTACGACCAAATCGAAAGCTTTTCCGCTTACAAGAACGTTTGCTTTTTATCTGCCATTTCTTATTTAACCGTGCGCTAAATTCCAATTTGCATTCTTGCTTTTCTCCGTAAAAAATGGTATAAATAATCATAACCCCGAAACGGAGGCTTTTGCAATGGCAAACGGTTATTTTGACGGTTCCATGCCGCGCGAGGTACTGGAGTACTATCTTTCCCACGCCGTCAGCGCGCAGTGGATCACCATGAGCGACACGCTGGACGACGACATACGCGTGATACTGAAAACCGGCGTGAAGTTCCTCGGCCGCGCCGCCGGGATCTGGAAGGGCGACGGGCATGAGGAAGCGCATTTTGAAAAGGTGCGCGCCGCGGCGGAGAGGATCCACGCGGCGGACCCCGAGGTGATTCTGCAGGCGTGCATTTTTGAGGCGGTGTACCGCGAGGACGTTGAAACCGTGCCCGTACCCGCGTGGGTGTTTGAGGCGTTCGGGCTGCCCGCGGAAAACCGCCGCTTCAACTATGAAGCCTGCCTGTTCCCGAAGGGCACGCCGACGTGGGAATGCATGCCCGACCTTTCGCAGACCGAGGCGCAGATGTGGTTCTACTACCGCGGCAGGCGGTATATCGACTGCGGCTGCGAGGCCTTCCACATGGGGCAGATCCACCTGTACACCGGGCGCGACCGCGGTTACAAAGGCATCGGCAGGGTGCTTTCGCTGCTGCGCGAATACGGCGCGAAGCACGCCAGACGCCACAAGGTGATCTTTGACGCGCACAGCCATTCGCTGGTAGTGAACGGCAAAAGCCTGCTCGATTACAACGCGATGCCGTTAACACGCTTCCCGGTGCTGGACCGCCCGGGCGAAAAGCTGGTGCTGGTGCGCGAGGGCAAATCCGGCGGCGGTATCTCCCCTGAGGGCGTTTACGAAGCCGCGCTGCCGTTTTTATATGAATACGATAACTGGGGCGGCCGCGACTGGTGGGCGCACGAGAACCAGAGCTACGAGGAGCGCGCCTGGAACCAGTGGTGGGGCGGCGACCAGATCTCCTGGTTCGCGTATCAGGACGAGGAGAGCCGCAACGCCTTTCTGGATTACACCTTCAAATGGACCGCCGTAAACAACCCGGACGGGTTCTTCGCCTTTCCGCTGATGCGGGGCATCGGTCCCGGCGGCGACGGGCAGGACCGCCACTATAAGCTCAATAACCGCTCCGAAGCCTGCCCCGCGGGCCATTCCCAGGAGGACGCGCTGAAAAAAATCTTTGAAACGGGGTATGAAAAATACCGCGCCTTCGCCAACCCCTCGATGCTCGATTACGGCGGCAGAGATCAGGACGACCCCGCCACCGGCGCGCGCTACCCCGAAAAGGTGGTGCTGTACGGCAGCTTCCAGCCCTACGTGGGCGCGGTGAAGGACGATTCCAACAGCGAGATCACCCGCATGTATTACATCGGCGATGGAAAGTACAGCCTCAGCTTCGTGATGCCCTACGCCGGGGAATACGACTTTGCTGTTTCCACCTGGGGCACGCTCTCGGCGTGCGTGAGCACCGCCAACCCCTTCCCCTTCTCAGGCACCGGCAGCAAGGGAAGGCTCATTGTTCCGCAGGATAACACCGTGGTAAGGGTGACGTTTGAGTATATGACGGACAAAATTACGGTGGAATGCGTTGATTAAGTTAGGAGTGAGGAGTGAGGAATGAATGATGAATGATGAAAAATGAAAAATGAAAATTCATCATTTCTCATTCCTGATTCCTCATTTGCATCCGGTTTCCCAACAAATCACTCCTAACTTCTAACTCCTAACTCCTAACTATTTTAAGAGAGGTATTCCCTCATCTCTTTCTGCTGGTCTTCAATTTCCGCGTGGAAGGCTTCGGGGGAGACGCGCAGGGCGCCGTCGCCGAGGATGATGAGCTGCTCCATGCCGTCGCCGGTGACCACGCGCACCCGGTGGTTTTTGGCGAGCTCGTGGGCGGTGATCTCGATATAGGTATCGGCGGTTTCCGCCTCTTTGGTATATACAACGCTCACGCCGCTCACCGTTTCGATCTCGCGGGTACTGTGGGGCACGCGATACGCGTCGAACACCAGGATCAGCTCGCAGCCGCGAAAGCCCCGGTAATTGCCCATGAGCCTTATCAGCGCGTCGCGGGCGTCCGCCATGCTCTCCGCCGCCGCAGTTCTCAGTTCGTCCCACGAATAGATCACGTTATAGCCGTCCACAAGCACGTATTCCGTGCCCGCGTAGGTGATGCCGATCGGTTTGGGGGGCTTTTCTTTTTTTACGGGCGCATCGTGCCGCCGCAGCTCAAAGGGATCGGCGCGGCTTTTGATGGGGCCGTAGGTCTGCTCGAAGATCGCGATCAGCTCTTTATCCGCCGCGAAGATATCCGGCCGGGAAGAGCGCTTTTTTTCTTTCGGGCCGCCGAGGGTCTCGATCACCGGAACGGCCTGCCGCGTTGAGAGGGCGGCGGAGAGGTGCATACGGCTCTTTACCTCGTTCCACCTCACGTTGAAGCCAGCGCCGTGGGCGCAGAACACCGAATCGCAGGGGTTTACGAGGTCCGCATCCGGGTCGTAGCCCGCCGCCGCGATCACCTCTTCGGCGTTGTGGCAGGGGGAGTAACCGCTGAAGGTACAGCTGAGCTTCCCCTTGCCCCGGGTATATCCCGTTAAAACGCTGCCGTATTCCGCCAGCGACGCCGCAGGGGCGGTACCGGTGAGAACGGCCGTGTCGCCGAAGGTCTCGGGCCCGGTGAACGTGCCGCTCATGTTCTGGATATCCGTGATGGCGCGGCCCACGTTTTCGGCGGGCACCTCCAGCGTAAACTCGTACATCGGCTCGAGCAGCAGGCTCTTCGCCTCTCTCAGGCCCTGCCGCACGGCGCGGTAGGTGGCCTGCCTGAAATCGCCGCCCTCGGTGTGCTTGGGGTGGGCGCGGCCCGAGGCCAGCACGATCTCCATATCCGTGATGGGCGCGCCGGTGAGCACGCCGATATGCGTTTTTTCGTACAAATGTGTTAAGATCAGCCGCTGCCAGTTTTTATCCAGCGTATCTTCGCGGCAGGCGGAAGAGAATTTAAGGCCGCTCCCCCGGGGGCCGGGTTTCAAAATCAGGTGCACCTCCGCGTAGTGGCGCAGCGGCTCGAAATGGCCCACGCCCTCCACGGTGTTTTCAATCGTTTCTTTATACACCACGCCGCCCTTGCCGAAGGTCACCTTCAGCCCGAAGCGGGTCTCGATCACGTTTGCGAGGATCTCAAGCTGCACCTCGCCCATCGGGCGCAGGCGAATTTCCCCCAGGCGCTCGTCCCACGTTACCTGCAGCTGCGGGTCCTCCGCCGCGAGCTGCTGCAGCTTCAGAAGAGAATTATGGGTATCCGCCCCCTCGGGCAGATTCACTTTATAACTGAGCACCGGCGTTAAAAAGGGGCTCACCGTATCGCCCGCCGCGCCCAGCCCATCGCCCGGGCGGGCAAAGGAAACGCCGATCACCGCGACCACGCTCCCGGCGGGGGCGGCGTCGGCGGAGGTGAACTTTTCGCCGGAGTAAAACCGGATCTGCTGCACCTTTTCGCCCGCTTCGTTTTTGGGACTCTGCAGCACGTCCTTCACCCGCAACGTGCCGCCGATCACCTTCAGAAAGGTAAGGCGGCTGCCCTGCGCGTCCTGCCCGAGCTTGAATATCCGCCCGGCAAAGGCGGAGCCGTAATCGGGCATCTGGGTATAGCGGGCAAGGGTTTCGAGCAGCGCCGCTACGCCCTCGTTTCTGAGCGCCGCCCCGAACATGCAGGGGAACAGGCTGCGCTCTCTGATCGCCGCACAGAGCGCCCTCGGCGAAAGGGCGCCGGTTTGTTCATATTCACTGAAGAGCGTTTCGGAACAGAGCGCGGCGTTCTCGTAAAAGGAAGCGCCGAGCTCTGTAAAATCAATACAGCCTTCGCCGAGCTTGCCCTGCAGCTGCCGCAGGAGCCTGCCTTTTTCCGCGCCCGGCAGATCCATTTTGTTGACGAACAGAAACACCGGCACGCGGTAGCGCTCCAACAGCCGCCAGAGGGTGAGGGTGTGGCTCTGCACGCCGTCGGTGCCGCTCACCACCAGCACGGCGTAATCGAGCACCTGCAGCGTGCGCTCGGTTTCGGCGGAAAAATCCACGTGGCCGGGGGTATCCAGCAGCGTGAACACGGTATCGCCGTATGGCATGATCGCCTGCTTCGAGAAGATAGTGATGCCCCGCGCGCGCTCCTGCGCGTCCGTATCCAGAAAAGAGGAGCAGTGGTCCACCCGCCCCGGCTTTTTCAGGTTGCCGGAGGCGTACATCAGCGCTTCGCCGAGCGTGGTCTTGCCGGCGTCCACGTGCGCCAAAAGCCCTACGGATATGCGTTTTGCCATAACCTCTCTCCTTTCTGTGTGCGGAATAAAGAAGGAACAGATCTTCAAATTTCAGTTTATCGCTTTGTTTGATGAACGATGAATGATGAATGATGAACGATGAACGATTGAATCCATGTTCCTGAAACGTAAAACCTTTCGGTTTGTTTGTAGGGGCGGGCA
>JAEEGL011755549.1_pt1 | contig 29673 bp, 30 predicted proteins | sample 9134231 | NCBI WGS metagenome assembly JAEEGL01 (sample SAMN16246548, study PRJNA631951) | gut metagenome | biome: gut microbiome; feature: rumen; material: fiber-attached | host: Bos | place: Iran: Karaj | collected 2018-10
TTATTACAGCATTATTTCCTTTATTATTAATAGAAGCACTTTGACCATAACTATTTAAAATGCCGCCAGTAATATTAAGTGTTCCACCATTATTAAATACTGTCAAGAATTCAATTGTACCACTATTTGAAGGATTAGTTAAAGTTCCACCATTTATATTTAAGGTAGCGCCAGAAACATTTGTTATTAATGTTGAAGTTGTTGTTCTAGTTGGTGTAGTTATCGTAGTACCATCTATAATATCTAAATTTCCAGAATTTGTTATTAATTTAGTAAGATCTCCAGAAATTGTATGATTATTACCATCAAGTTCAACCCATTTGTTACTTGGTATTTCAAGAGTTGAAGATAAGGTAATATCATTTAAAAGTGTTACTCTCGTTTTTACTTTACCAGTTGGGACAGCATCTATTGCATCAGTTATTGTTTCATATCCAACACCATTTACTCTTGCCACATAATTAGCATTTGTCCATGCAGCATATAAAGTAATATCATCAGTTATTTGTGATGTTTCATCAAATGGTTCAGTAAGTTCTAAATCCGTATACCAACCATCAAAAGAATGATTTTCATATATAGCTTCTGGATAATCATTTTCATCTATTGTACTACCAGTATCTACTATTAAATCATAAGTACTTTCACCATTAATTGTTCCACCATTAGCATTGAATGTTACTGTATTTGTCGGAAGTGGATTCCACTTTGCATGTAAAGTCATATCACTTTCTACAATCGTCGATGCATTAACAGGTTGTGAATATACATCGTTAGAGTATCCAGCATACCATCCGTCAAAAGTGAAATGTTCCTTAGTTACAGTATCTATTTGACCTATTGCATCACCAGTATAAATTCTCCTAGTTGCAATCTGTGGTAAACCACCATGTGTATCAAAACTAATTGTATGCCTATCAGTATTTTTATATCCTTCGAAGGCACTTAGAGGAATTTCAATAACAGGTCGAATAGTGTTGTTACTACTATCTTCAACTTTTGCTACCTGCATTGTTTGTGTTTGAATACGATAATGCTGTGTTCCAACAGGTTCTAGCCATATTCCCGCTCTACCAAGGGCAGTTGACTGGAACCTTGAATTTTCAAATATGAACCATTTACCGCAATCACCAAAATAAGAAGCAGTTTTTTCACCGGATATTGGACCACATACTGCCGATAAATCAGCAAAATTAAGTAATCTTGATGTTTTTCCATTACCAGAATCGAAATCAATAAGTCCTGGATTATCCCATGTTGCATTGGCGTTGCTATTTGTAGGTAACCAAGCTAATGCTGCATCATAGGTAGTAGAACCACCTCCACCAGAAACATTCTGAGTATCAACAGGCCCAGTATTATCAACACTTGTATAATATACTAATGCTCCTGTTGGCTCATCATTACCATTATCTATCTGTCTTAAAAAATAAAATCTTTCGGTAAATTTTCCATAGCCAGTCTGAGCATTATATGTACCGTCATCATTAACATCACAGTCATATGCATCACCGGCAATAGGACTATTTGGTCCATAAACTGTACCATATGTAATAGTTGTATTCACTGGAATATTAATACCACTTACACGACATCCACCACTAGCACATGTTTCTGTATGTAAATTATTAGCATCCATAACTTTCTTACATATTATTTTTTGCCAATGGGCATAAAAATCAGTATCGGCTGTAATTTGCTCATCCGAATATATTCTATTAGCACTATCACCTGTACCATCATACCAACCAAGGAAATTATAACCTGTTCTAGTTGGAGTTATAAGATCAGTACCCATCTCTTCATTATAAGTTTTATAAACAGTAGTTGTTGCATTAGTTCCATCATTATTATGAAGTGTTACAGTATAATTAGAGGTTATATCTATAACTGTTAAATTAACAGTTGTATGCAACGTTTCACGATAAATGCCATAAGACTCACCTTCCATAAAAAAGATTGACAAAACAAAAACCAAAATTAATGCTACTAATTTTGTCGTTTTATTAAATATTTTCACTTCATCACCTCTTTCATTAATATTTTATATTTTTAGGATGCCGATGTGGCTAATTGCTTTATATCAACATCAACATCAATTTGTCTATTACTAACAATTGTTGCCCCTGAACCTGCCCTAAAATATAGGGTATGGGTTTTAGTCTTATTCTCAATACTATCAGCATAACGAATAATACCTACATCCGGAAATGTTACCTTGTTATTAACTGGTGTCTGAAATTGGCCATCACCTATGGCAACTTCTACTCCACTAGGTAAATTACTTACAATAACACTATAAATTGCATCAACCTCTGATAGGCTTTTAACTTTCAAGGTATAGGCTACCGGTGTACTATTATTTAAAACAGTAATATCATTATTAATACCATCTTGTTCTAACGACACAACCCATTCAGCTGATGACAATTCCTCACTAGAAAAGGCATAACTTTTAAATATCGCATAAGAAGAAGGTATGGTAAAAATTGATAATACCCCAATTAGAATAAGTATTTTAATATTAACTTTCTTTCTCATAACTTCACTTCCTTATCTTTATCTATTGTTTTTTTTGCCTGTTTTTTCTGTGATGTCTTTTTTGCTTTTTTATTTTCGTTTTTGCTTTTCTTCTCAATTTGAGGCTCTTCTTCATTGTTATTTTGTTCATCACTACTTACATTTTCTTCTAAAACCTCAACTGGTTCAGATATTTCCTCAGCAATAACTTCTTCAGTTACTATTTCTTCTTTTTTATTTTCCTTCTTTTCTTTTTTTATAGGAATATCTTCTTTATCTTCCTCTTTAAGATTTTTATCACTACTTAAATTTTCTTTATTTACTAAAATAGATTCATTTTTTTTCTCAATTACTACTTCTTTTGAATTTTTAACTTCCTCATTTTTTACATCATTATTTTTTTCATCTTCCATTTTTTCTTTTGAATTATCCTCACTGCCATCACCAAAATAGCAACTCAATAAATATAATGACATCAATATTCCTACAAAAGCATATTTATAATTGATAATTACATTTAAAATACCGCCAACTAAAATTACTTTCCCTAATATATTACTAACTGGAATATCCTCATCTACGGTGTTATTAGCATCACCTTTTGTAGTAACTTTACCACCATCCATTTTAATAATTCTATGGGTGATAAAACCCTCATTTCTTATAAAAGTAACTACATCGCCAACTTTATAATCTTTTTTTCGATAAATTAATATATAATCACCAACATGAATTTTATCTTCCATTGAACCTGTTTTAACACTATATATTTCAACTTTATTAGTTACTCTAAAAACAAAATATACTAATAAAATTGAAATAAATGTTATAAATAAGGCATTAACAATCCATCTAAATACTTTAACCATCGATGCTCTCTGCCTTTATTTCTATTTTAAGACCATAATATGAATTAGGATTTGCACCAATTTCAGTATCATTATCACTACTAAACCATTTCCACTCTAAATAAAATGTATCATTTTCACTGATATTTAGTATCATATCACTAATATTTAGTTCACCAGCACTTACATAACTATCTATAATATATGAATCATTCTTTTTTAATCTATACTTCATATTAATATAGTATGGATTATCTTCAAGGAACTTAACTTGATATTTTAATTTATATGCCGTATTATTTTGAACAACAAATTGATATACATCACTACTTAATGGTGCAATAACATTTGCTGGTGAATTTTGTGATCTATTAAAGATATTTAATTCTGTTGAACCATTCCAAACAACTGGATTTTTATCATCATCATAAACATTAAGTCCATCATTATATTCAACTTTAACAGTACAAGTAGCTTCTTTTGTACCATCAATCGTTTTAGCAGTTATTGTTACAGTTCCCTCTTTTAATCCTTTTACTACTCCGCTACTGTCTACTGTAGCAACACTTGGATCACTACTTGTCCAAATAATATTTTTATCTGTTGCATCCTCTGGTAAAACCGTAGCATTTATTGATAGAGTTTCATCTACTTTTATTGTTGTAGAACTATGATCCAGCGTTATTGAATCAACTGGAATAACATTAGGAGAAACCGTTACAACACAAGTTGCCTTTTTGCCATTAGAACTTGTTATAGTTATCGTTGTAGTACCTTCTTTTAATCCCGTTATTACTCCATTACTATCTACTGTAGCAACACTTGGATCACTACTTGTCCAAGTAACACTCTTATCTGTTGCATTATCTGGTAAAACACTAGCTGTTATCTGAGCTGTTGAACCAATTTTTACTGTAGCTGATGTTGGATTAGCTTTTACTTCAGTTACTTCAATATTTTTTGATGTTACCGTAACTGTAGCGGTTGTTTTCTTACCATTAGAACTTGTTATAGTTATCGTTGCAGTACCTTCTTTTAATCCAGTAACAACTCCATTACTATCTACCTTAGCAACGCTTGGATCACTACTTACCCAAGTAATTGTTTTATCAGTTGCATCTTCTGGTAAAACTGTTGCTTTTATTTGTGCAGTTGAATCAACATTTAAAGTAATTGTTGTAGGATTAACTTTTACTTCACTTACTGCTACTTTCTTAGGATTTACCGTTACTGTAGTAGTTGCAACTTTACCATTAGAACTTACTGCGGTTATCGTCACAGTTCCTTCGCTTACTCCCTTAATCACACCATTACTATCTACTGTAGCTACATCTGGATTACTACTTACCCAAGTGATTTTTTTATCAGTAGCATCTTCTGGTAAAACACTAACATTTATTTTTCCAGTCGAACCAACCTCAATACATGTATTAGTAGGATCAACTTTTATTTCTTTTACTTCAACAATATTTGAACTAACAGTTACAGTACATGTAGTTTTCTTACCATTAGAACTTGTTACCGTTATTGTGACTGTTCCTTTACTTATTCCTTTTACTACCCCATTACTATCTACCGTAGCAACACTTGGATCACTACTTGTCCATGTAAGGGTTTTATCCGTAGCATCTTCTGGTAAAATATTTGCATTTATTTTTCCAGTCGAGCCAACATTTATCGATAGATTACTAGGACTTAATACAACTTCATTTACTGATACGACATTTGGAATAACATTTACTGTACACGAAGAAGTCTTACCATCAGCACTAGTTACAGTAATTGTTACAGTGCCTTCTTTTAATCCAGTAACAACTCCATTACTATCTACCTTAGCAACGCTTGGATCACTACTTGTCCATGTAAGATTTCTATTAGTAGCATTTGAAGGACTAACTGTAGCAATAATCTGTTCAGAATTTCCAACTTTAATTTCTGATTTATTAGTATTTAATTTTATTTCTTCAACATTAACATTTTCACCAGTAACATTTAAAACACATATTGCTGATTTACCATTTGCAGTTGTTACCGTAATTGTTACAGTACCTTTTTTTAATCCTTTAACAATACCATTACTATCTACTGTAGCAATACTTGAATCACTACTTTTCCAAGTAAGCTTGGATGATGCTAAAGAACTAGGCTTTATTATTACCATTAAGGTTAATTTTTCCCCTACTTTAACACTAGCTTTATTTTGAGAAAAACTAATACTATTTATTCCCACTGTTCCACTAGGCTTATTATTTCCTCCATCATTTGCAGGATTCACTGGTTTACATTGATTATTACTACAAGTAATCTCAATAATATCAATGTTCCCACTTGATGCTGGTTTATTTTTATAATTATCATTCAACTTAATCAACACACAATTATGAATAAGCAATATAATAATTATAATAATTAGAACAATTTTAAAAATAGTGTCCAAGATTTTTTTATAATTTACATCTTTATCCTTTATCATATTAAAACTCCTAATTATACTTCCCTTTAAAACCTATAATAACTTATAGGCTTTAAACGAAAGAATAATATAAAATTATTCTTTGTTATATTTTTCAACTAGAACTAACTAGCTGGATTTTGTCTTACAGTTACAGTTACTGGTATTGTTAATGTTTCAGCTGCAATGTCAACATCAAGAGGGTTTTGTGTAGTACTGTCAACAGCATTCCATACCACATTTAACGTAACATTTTTTTTCATATTAGATGCAGCATAAGCAAGTGTTCCTGTATCATTTGGATCTAATACTACATCGATTTCATCATTATCAATTACATTATTACCAATTTTAATATCTCCAACTTCTACATCATATGCAACATTTACTTCAGAACCAGTAGCATCAATTTCAAATGTAATTGTTCCTGTATCACCAGGAGCTATTTTTCCTGATACCTGACTTACATGTGGATTCCAAGTAATATCACTGGCACCAAATGTAAATGTATCAGTTGTAACGATATCAGAACCGTTTACTTTAATAACCCATGCTGCTGTACCAACTGTTGCTTCACCAGTAGCACTTGATTTATAAATTGCATAAGTAGTAAAACTTACTGTAATAAGCATTAATAATACAGCTAAAGCTAGTAATTTTTTGTTTCCTTTCATCATCACACCTCCTTTACTTCTAAAATTCGTTGTAAGAAAAAGTAACTATCCACATACTTTCTACTTTACGTTTTAATGATATCATATTTTTGAAGGTCTTTCTATGATTTTAAAAAAAATTGTCAGAAATATGAAAAAAAGTGTCAAATTTTTTACACAAAAAAAGTGAATAAATATTTTTATCCACTTATAATAGTTTTTTTCTTTTTAAAAAGCTTTATAAATCCAAATATAATGTTAAAAGATACAAAATATAAAATAAGCATCATAAATGGATTTAAAAAAGATAAATTAATTGAAGTAAAATAGCCAGCAATATTCTCAAAAAAAGGAATACTACCAAGATCTTTATACATCATAAAATCGAAATTAAATATAAAATCAAATGGTATAACAAAAAGTGAAATAATTAAATGAAATATAAAACCTTTAATGACAATACTATATTTCATATCAACATAATTAGTGACAATAAGAAGTAAACCAATAAAAACCATTAAAAAATGCCATATCATTGAGTAAAAAGCACCAAAAGATAAAAATGGGTAATATTTAAAAGCATTTAAAATAACCATAGTTCCTAATCCCCCAATAATGCTTCCTGTCATAAGCCAACAATTAGCCATTTCTTGTAGTTTACCCCTACCAAATCCTGCTATTAAGCAAGCTGGCATGATAATAGAACAGGTATCAAGTGGTAATAATCCCCAATTAAATGAACCAGTTAATCTAATATCATATATTGATTCCCACGTTGTTTTAACAATATATAAAGTCGTCATAAAAATCCCTAATATTCTAAGAATTTTAAGTACCTGCTTTTTTTCTATTTTTCTTAGACTAAATAATAAAGTTACAATTAAAATACCGGAAATAATTAAATATAAATATTGTGGAAAGCCTCCAAAATCTTGACCATTATAACCTATAATATTATATTTATAATCAAAAAAATTATAATCACCACTATATATCATATAACTCTCACTTCTCTTTTATTAAATCACATGTTGAATAACTATCTTTCATAAAATATGCAGTCATTGTAAAATCATTTTTCTTAGACATCACTGATATAACATTAAATTCTTCATAATCATATCTATTTTTAGGATTATCTACTCCTTTTTTTACTTTATCAACTACAACATTACCATCAATAATTGTATATTTAGTATTATCTTTTAACTTACCATCCTCATATATTTTTACATAATCATCGATAAATTCCACTTGATATTCTCTACCAAAATGTTTTCCTTTCCAAATTCCTTGTACAAATTCTTTATCAGCATCATCATATAATAGGACATTGGAACCACTACTAGTAAAATCAAGATTATTGTCTTGCGCATAATCATGAAAAGCCTCATATATAGCGTTTTTAGCATCTTCTCTTATTGTTAAGTTTTGATTAGAAGATTTCCATATTTTTTCATCAGACGCATACACTATCGATATACTATCCCCAAGCCCAGCAGGTAATCCCGCAACTTCATATTCATGACCATTATTTTTACTAATTTGATATTTTTCCACAATCTCTTGTAACTTATTTAATAATTCTTTATTACTAGTATCATAATCAAGTTTAAAATATGTTCCATCTCTTAATGATGAATTTCCACCTTTATTATTAATGTGTAATACTCCATCAACAAGTTCACACCTAGCATAAAATTCTCCTTTATATTCAAAGAATATAATATCTTTAGAATTAATTTTCTCACTATATCCATCAAGAATAATATCTTTTACTACTCCACCATCCTCAATCATTTCACTATCTTCCTTTCTTGTTAAAAGTATTATTGTAAAAACACTAATAATTAATAATAAAGTAATAAGAATCACTATCTTTTTATTCATTACATCACACCTTTGAAAAAACACTATATTATTATTTAGTTTTTATATCAATTAATCCATTAGAAAAATCTTTTAAAACATTTATTAATTGAATCTTTTCTGCTCTTTGAACGCGTGCTGATACATTCTCGGCTGTATCTTTTGCAAACACTTTCACCTTTGTTTGTGAAATAATTTGCCCTTTATCATATTCTTCATTAACAAAATGTATTGTTGCACCAGTTTCTTTTTCTTGATTATTTACTACTGCTTGATGAACATGTATACCATACATACCCTTACCACCATATTTAGGTAATAATGCTGGATGTGTGTTAATAATTATAAAATCACGAATAACGCTAATTGGTATTAATTTCAAATATCCTGCTAAAACAATTAAATCAACACCATTTTCTTTCAGTACCTGGTATAGTTCGTTTGTATCACGTAAATCTTTTATAACATATGTTTTGATACCTGATTTTTTTGCTCTTTCAAGAGCATATGCCTTAATACTATTAGAAACAACAATTTTAATTTTTGCATCCAATTTTTTATTATTAATAGCATCTATAATACTTTGTAATGTTGTCCCATTACCTGAAGCTAAAACTGCTAAATTCTTTAATTTCTTTTTCATATATTTCCAACCCATTTACCTAATTATATTTAATGTTCCTTGTTCAACATTAGCATCATAATAAATTGCGTTATCTATACCAACATAGCCAACATACCCATTAAACTGTCTAATTTTTCGTGTTAATCTTTCACGTGATAATAGATGATTAGCAATAGAAAAATCATATTGTGCATCTAATCTATCTAACATTGCTTCACTATATATTCGCATTATTCTTATTGTTCCATCTTGTGATTCAATATAATAAAATCTATTCAAATCTCTAACCATACCCCCATTAATTAAAATGAATTTAGTTCCATCTTGACGTACAAATCTTTTTCCATAATGTATAAACATTTTCCCTTGTCTTCTTTCAATATGTATTTGCTTATCACCTATTTTAATTATTCTAGCACTATTATCATCTATTTTAAACGAAATAATTGTTGATTGACTAATTACTTGGTAACATCTTTCTATTTCTTTTTTTGTATACGGAACTATCGAGTACAATTTTTCATCACTTTCATTACTTATATCATGATGCTCATTACCATAAAAATTATTATCACGATTGAAATATTGAAATTTACATCCATATTTATCTTTACTATTACAATCCCATGTTAATTCAAGACCTCGCCATTCTCCATCTAAATAAGCAACAACCCAACTATGATGATGTTGTCTATTTTGATATTCATTTTGAATTCCAATTCGATCTAAAGCCTCTTTAAGTATCATTGCAAATCCCGCACAAACAGCTTTACGATATAAAATCCCTGATAATTTTCTTGAATTATCAACGCCATTGACCATACATTCAGAATATTCCATATAATTGCATAATTCTTGGTAAATAAACATTACTTTTTGAGTATCTGTCCAAGACATATTTATTCGCCTTTCAATATTACTATAAAAGGCAACTATTTTGCTTAATTCTAAAGGATGATAATATGTTCTACTTTGATAGTGTTCATTATTAAATTTACTTTTTTTAGGATTTAATCCTCCCAATACGCTTATTGTTAAATAAGGATATTTCCTTGCAACTTTTTCTAATTCTACTGCAGATTGTTTTTTAGTATTATTGATGACAATACAAATATCTTGCGTATGATAATATCTCATTAAACGTTCAACAACACCAATAGTTATTGTCTCATCAATCATAATTTTATTCATTATTGATCACCATTGCCACTTCACCATGATCATCTTTTACAACAATCGTGCAATCATTACAGATATACTTATTCATATATTGAATTTCATTTACAATTATTTTTTGTACACTACTGTTATCTAAATCCAATTTTATTTCAGCTGAACGAGATATATCTAACATATCAACATTTACTGTACCAGCGAAATTGCAATTAATAATAGTTAACAATTTTAAATTAGAGAAATTAATATTTTTAATACCCGTAACATTATTCAACACTAATTCATTAATAGATAATTCTTCAAAAAAGTTTTTTGCATCATCAACAAAATCACAGCCAATAAAACTAATTTTTTTTAAGTTTTTAACGTTTCTTATTTCATTTATATAATTAATATCAACCATACAATATTCAATAGATATTTCTTCTAAGTTAGAAAAATATTGTAATTCAGAGATATCGATAAATAATACTTGATCCATATCTATTTTACTAATTCTTAAATATGTGATTTTATCTAAATCATTTATGTAAACTCCATCTATTTTTTTATTTAATGCTATTTCAATTGAATCAATTATACTATCTGTTTTAATATTCATCTTATTCACCTATTATAATTATACCACAAATCAACAAATTCAAAAACACTAAAAAGCAAGGTTTACACCTTGCTTATTTCTTATAAAACCGCCATTTCTTTTAATTCTTCTTTTATATCTAATGTCCAACTAGATGCTTGAACCAAAGCAATATGTGATTTTTCCAATAAAAGCATTAAAATTCTTGAAATACCAATCCCTCCACCAATGGAATATGGTAATTCTCCCCTTTGTATTTTTTGATGATATGGATATTTTAATTTTTCCATACATCCTTTCTTTTTTAATTGTGAAATTAGTGTTTGCCCATCAACTCTTATTCCCATTGATGTTAACTCCATCGCTTTATCAAGCACTTTATCATAGATTAACAAATCACCATCTAAAGACCAATCATCATAATCAGGACTTCTTGAATCATGTTCTTTTCCTGATTTTAATTTATCACCTATACCAATTATAAAAACTGCTTTTTTTTCTTTGACTATCAATTCTTCTCTTTCCTTGGATTCTTTATCAGGATACATATCTTCTAGCTCTTGACTTGTGATAAAAAATACTGATTTTGGTAATTCGACAGTTAAAAATTTATATTTTTTTCTTATATAAATAGAGGTTTGTCTAAGAGATTTATAAATGCTCCTAACTGTTTCTTTTAAATAATCAATAGTACGATCTTTCTCATCAATAACTTTTTCCCAATCCCATTGTTCAACAAATAAAGAATGAATGTCATCGATTTTTTCATCTTTTCTAATCGCTTTCATGTCAGTTAAAAGTCCTGTATGTAAAGGAAATTTATATCGACCTAATGCATCTCTTTTCCACTTAGCAAGAGAATGCACAATTTCAAATTTTTCTTTATCTTTGATAAATGAAACGCTTTTTTCCACTCCAGATAATTCATCTTGTAGACCGGTATCCGATTTTACAAATAATGGTGATTGAACTTTTATAAGAGATAATCTCGACTCTAATTGTTTTTCAAAATATTTTTTTATTTCATCAATAACTTTTATTGTTTCTAAATAACTTAATTCTTTTTTCATTTTTAAAACCTTCTTTCTTAATTTATTTTTTTAAATCAAGATAGATTGTAGGTACTATCTACTTTATTTATATTTACATAAAGTTGATATAAAATGAATTAATAAACTATCACTTTATGTATATTTTATTATATTGTCACTATTATCATCAGACATATAAATCACTTCTTTCTTATTAATCTTTTTACTTCTTTTTCTTGAATACTTTCAATAAATTCTGTTTTAGTAAACGGTACCATAACAGTACCTTCTGAAATACTTATGCGATATCTTGGTTGTTCGGGATAATCATCAGGAATTGTTCCTGTTGTAAGGTATAAATATGTTAAAACATAACTTGCTGGATCATAAAGTCCCATTAATACCCAACCAACCGGATATTCATGAATAAAACTTTCATCTTTCTTTACCAGTTCAGCACTTGGTAATTTAGGATAAACACTATCAAAAGATAATTCATACTTTTCAGAAATACGCTCTAAAAAGTGTATATATTCATCACTATAAATACCATACAAATCACTAAAACATTTTGGTTTAAATTCCATTTTTTCACCGCCTTTCTAAAATATAAAAACCCGTATCATCCTACAATATAAGGACGAATACGGGTTATCCGCGGTGCCACCTTAATTTATTACTAAAAAAACCATCTATATCAGAATATAAACGGTTTGTTATCATAGTAATCTCTTTTTCAGTTCTAACAAACCTAGCAATAAGATAACGGATTGCCATCCGTACTAGCCTACTCAAAACTCTTTCGGTAGTATGCTCAGGAGTGTTCTTTCTCTAAACGTTATTATTAGTTCACACTATACCTAACTCACTCGAATAACTGTTTTTAGATACTTTTCTCCATCAACGCAACATTAATATAACATATTTTCTAGATTATGTCAATCAATTATAAAACACCGATACAGGTGCGAGAATAATAAATGCCATAGAGAAAAACCATAATAAAACAAATATTAATCTCTTTTTAGAATTTTCTGAACTTAAATTAAGTGGCACTATAGAAATTAAACTTATAATAGCTACTAATGGATAAATAATTACCCATGGTAAGTTATTGGAAAAATTCTTAAATAAATCGATTGTATAACGCAAATATGATGTTAAAAACAATGTAACGATAGTTATTACATAAAATATAACAATATTTCGAATTAATAATGCTCTATCAACTATTGGCATTATCTTTTCTATTTTTTCAGTAATTTTCTCATTGGCTTCTTTTCTTTCTTGTTCTTTTATTTCAATATATTCATTATATTCTTTTAAAACATCGGCTTCATTAAGATTTTCTAGTACTACACTAGAAATTTCTTTTTCATTCACCATCTTCAAAAGATTAATATCACCATTATAATATAAAACAGAAAAATAAGAATTTTTTGGGTATCTTTCAGAATTATTATATCCAACAATTTCTTCGGTAATAACTCTTTTTCGAATTGATGGAACGTATACAACAGCGACTACCTTAAATTCTTCCTTGCTTAAAACAAAAGCACCAGTATTTACGCATTCTATAATTCGAGCATAACATACTTCACCATTTTTTGTCGTTTTCCTATTTTGAAAACATTTTTTTAAATACTGAGCAATCAAAACAATTGCAATCATAAAAACAAAGCTAACACCAATAAAGCCACCAACATCAAACGAAGCAAAAATAAATACTGCTAAACATATTAATAACAAAAATATTCCAAGCCAAAAGCCTATTAACATTTTTTTCACACCTCATTTCAAAAAAATTATATTCGCAGACATTTTACATTATTTTAGCATTACTAATATAATTATCTCCTCTATTTTTTATTAATTCATAAAAATAGTGTCCTAAATCAAATGTATACACAACATTATTAGTTTTAGTACTAGTTAATGTTAGTATAAATTCATGATCTTTAGTTGGATCATTTTTATAAATATGATATACATGCAAAAAATTATTTCTAACTTTTTTTGACATCACTTTTAAATATGATTCGACAGGAAGACCTTTTGCTTGTAATTCCGCTTTTATTTTTGCACAAATATCGTCATATATTTCCGACATTGTGAACAAGTATTCTTCCTCATAATTTTGTATCATTTGTTCACCATTAAAAAAATCTTTTGCATCATAAAATCTTCTAGAGATTTGATCAAACAACGTATCCTTATTCCAAATATTGTTTTTATCCACTTGTTTATCAGACTTTTTTTCTGGGAACAATTCTCGATACATTTCATATATCGCTTGAATTCTAGGAGAAATATTTCTTTTTTTTAAAATTAATACATCAAATTTTTTTCTTATTTCCCTAACAAGATTAACATTTCTATCAATGACATACTTTATTTTATCTTTTATATTAACATAATCTTTCATTAACGGGGCTAATTGAGAGATTACTTTCATTTGCATATCAATTCTTACAATAAGGCTTTTAGCATAATCAATCACAATTTCTTCATTCTCTATTTTGCCTTTAAATAAAGCAATAATTCTATCTAGATTTTTACATGCTAATTCTATTTCGCTTGCACATAAATTTAGTATACAAACAATATTTTGACAAATATTTGAATTTTCATCAATATTTGCTTGCATATCTGCAATGACATCTTTTAATTCACCTTGATTTATTCTTCCACGGATGTAATTAAACATAAAATTAGAGGTAAAAAAATCCATATTTAGCGCTAATTCTTCCGGAGAATAATCCTTTAATAATTCAACCAATGGTTTATGCTGAAAATCTTTTCTATAAAGCATTTTCAGTTCTGGAAATATTTTATTTTGCATAACATACTTATTATTCTTTATTATTTCATCAACTTTTCTTACATAATAATCCCAAAGTAGAACATAATTTCCTTGAGAATCTTTATAGAAACTTCCTAATACTCGTTGTTCTATTTCTATTAACATACTATCTAAGCAACCACCATAACCAATATTTTGCATTGTCTCTGCAAGATATCGGTAAGCATACAATTCTGCATCTTGTTCATCATATAAACCAACCCAATTAGCAATGTAATTTTCCCTTTTAGTTATTTCATGGTAAACAAAAAATAAATGTGCGCTTAAGTATTTAATATCAGGAGTTGCAAAGCAATACTTGTCTTTTTCATATGTATATGAATCAAATATATTATCCATAAATTGCGATTTATCAATTATTAAATGCTGAACTGCGTGCCTAGCTTCATGTAAAGGAGCACTTAAAAAGGAATGAAATAATTCATTATCTGTCTTATACGGAGCAAATCTCACAACATAATCTTCAGAACCATAATTTGCATAGCCACTTATATTATCATGACAATATATAAATGGAATATACTGCTTTATATCTAAATGACTGTAAAAACCATATTTCATAAAAAATTGTCGTAAAAATGGAATACTAATCATTGTACTTTCTTTCTTACTTAATGCTGCTTTCCCACCATTATTATCCATAATTTGTTTTATTTTAAATTTATAATATTTTTCTTGTAATAATCTAATTTTCTCATTTGTTGTTGGACAATTTACAATCAAATATTTTAGTAGAAATATCTCATCAACCTTTTTGCCATTTTCAAAAAATACATACTCATTTATTCTTGAAATATTAGAATCACTTACATCATTACAAAAAGCATCAAATTTATTTTTTTTATCATATGCTTCCCTAAGATATTTTCTTGCCTCTTCATCATTAATATATCCATTAACCTCCTCTATACTGCATTCACTAAACGGAATAAAATTAAAAATTAATAAATAATCTCCTTTTTCTTTAGCCTTTTTTATAATCGCAGTAAGATATTGAGAAACAAAAACATTGCGTCCATTACCTTGTTTTATAATTTCTAAAACCCCGCATTCATAAATATAACATTTGATTAAATCTTCTGGCTTTAACGAATAATTTTGAAAATCACTTCTACTATCTAAATAAAAAGAGTCTATTTTATCTTGAATTAATTTATCAGAAAAAATATAAAAAACTCTATTTCTATTATCTATGTTAAAAAACAAATCTACCGAATAACCTGCTATATTCATATTAATACCTCTATAGTAATAAGATATCATATTTAATGACCAATATCAATAAATATTCATGATAGTGTCTAATAAAAAAAGAAGAAAATAATGATGATATCTTCTCACTATATTTCTTCTATTACGCATCTGAATTTTAATTATTTTTTAATTCATTTATTAAATCTTCAAATTTAATTTGAATCTGTGTTCTTTGCTCCATATTTTTAAGAGTTAAATAATTTCCATTTATTTCATCCTCTCCTATTAATATGGCATATTTAACATGATATCGATCAGCATATTTCATTTTGTTTTTAAACTTACTATCTGTATAATCAATTAATGTTGAATAATTATTTTGACGCAATTCATTTGCTACTTTATATAATAAACTATAATCACTAATTCCAAATGGCAGAATTATAACATCTGCTCCACCATTATCACTATTTCCAATAATATTTGCTTCTTTTAATTGATAAAATAATCTTGTTAAACCAATTGAAATACCTACTCCAGGTAATTTCTTATCCGTATAATATGAAGCAAGATTATCAAAACGACCACCTGAACATACACTTCCTATTTGTGGATAATCAACTAATATCGTTTCATAAACTGTTCCCGTATAATAATCTAATCCTCTAGCGATAGTTAAATCAACTTCAAAATATTCTTCAGGAATTCCCATTTGCATCATGTTTTGAATAACAATTTCTAACTCATTAACACCTGATTTAAAGTTTTCATTATCAATATTTAAATTATTAAGTTCATTAATTTTATCACTGTTTGTACCATTAATACTAATAAAATTCATTATACGATTAACTAATTCTTCATTATTTAATATTTCATATAAATACTGCTTAGTAAGATCATAACCAATTTTATCTATCTTATCAATAATTCTTAATATTTCCGTATAATATTCACCAATATTTAATGATTCAAAAAATCCATTTAATACTTTGCGATTATTTATTCTAATTTTAAATCTACCAATATTAAGTTTATTAAAAACATCATATATTATCGAAGGAATTTCAGCATCATATAAAAGCGATAATTCATTATCACCAATAACATCTATATCACATTGATAAAATTCTCTAAATCTTCCTTTTTGAGGCCTTTCACCACGATATACTTTTCCTATTTGATATCTTTTAAATGGAAAAACTAATTCATTACTATTTTTGGCAACATATTTAGCAAGTGGAACAGTTAAATCAAATCTTAAAGATAAATCAGTATCACCTTTATTAAAACGATAAATTTGTTTTTCTGTTTCACCACCAGCTTTTGCTAATAAAACATCAGAATGTTCAATTACCGGTGTATCAAGTGGCCAAAAACCATATGATTGATACGTATCCTCAATTATTCTCTTCATCTTATTGAACAAAATCTGATCATCAGGCATTAATTCCATAAATCCAGGTAATGTTCTAGGTTCTATTATTTTCATTGTAGTCTCTCCTCTCTTTACAGGAATATTCTATCATCTTTTTATAAATTTTAATAGTCTTTTCGTTAGATTATATTATATTATTTTAATCAATTTGCATAATATATCTTTATAATAAGTATTTTAATTATGTTTTTTTTAATATCAACTAATTTCATTAAGTCATCCACACCCAATCTATCATCAAAATAGTACGTGTATACACAAAAAAACATATAACGAGTTAACAAAAAGGCCAGTATCATTTTCTAATACAGGCCTATTAAGTTTTAATTTATTATGACATACAAAAATGTTTTTTTATTCCCATCTATTAATAGTTAATATTGCATTATTAATTGACTTTTTAATATCACCTTGATAATCAGAAGAAAATTCAGGAGGATAATATTCATCCATTAGAGAATCTAAATCTTTAATATTTAATTTTTTTATTTCATCCTTTGAAAGATTCAAAACATTTATCAATGTTGATTTTTCAACAAATTCTCTTATTATTTTACTTAATCTGAAATATGCATCACGATTATCATATTCTCTATTATCTACTCTTTTTAATAAATTATATAGTTTCTTGGTATATACTTCTTTTAAATGTGGAACATTTGGTCTTTTAAAATAACCAATTATTAATTGCCAATAATTATTATAAAAAACCATCAACAACATTAATAATATTATTATTTCCAGGATTATTGCAATTAATTCTAATGAATATTCCATGGGATAATTTAAATAAATATTATCCATATCTCCTCCTTCACTACCAACATATTTCTTTACAAGCCTCACCCGTATACTTTGATCCATCACTAATTCCATCAAGTAAAATATCATTTGACAAAGTGTTATTATTTTCTTGCTCTGTTTCTTTGGCTAATTTCTCTAATTCTGATATTTTATTATCGATATCCAAATCAACATTTCCTATATTTTCAATTTCTTTTTTTAAGACCTTATCTAATTGTTGATAGTTCTCTTTTAATTTTTTATATTCATCAAGCTCATTGTCATCACTTTTTTTATTGAAAAAATATAGAGAGATACAACAAATTATTATTAATACATATCCAAATATCATTATACTTTTTTTCATTGTTCATTTCTCCTAAAACTATACATTTCATATATTAGTAAACATAACATAACAAAAGAAAAATAGAAATACAAGTCTTTATCATAATACAATGGATCATCAAGACTTTCTTTGGCCATTTTTTTTATTTTATTAATTTTATTTTTTAATGTACTAAAATTATTCATATGATAATAATCCAAAGATAATTTATCTTTTAAATATAATAAACTATTTTCATCTATTTTAGATATTGCTAACTTATTATTGGTTTTATCAATTAAATAATTATCATCATCCACTAAATTCTCTTTACTTATAGCTTTATCAACAATTATTTTCCCCCCATTAGTACTTCCATATCCCAAAACAGCGCCATCGTCAATATAACTAACAAGATTGGTATATATATCTAAATCCTTCTTTGTTTTTTCTTTAATATTTGATTCACCATCGCTTACAAAGAAAAGGATTCTTTGGCGATTTTCTTTATTTTTTGATGATTCCAATAAATTCTTAGTATTATCATAAGGTAAATCAAGTGATGAACCAGCGGCATAATTAGGATCAATAACTTCTAAATTATCGATAATATCATATAAAATATTTATATCATCTGTAAAAGGAATAAGTACTTTAGAATAATTATTAAAACTTATAAAACTATAACGTGATCCCTTAAAATTTTGCATAATTTGTTTACAATCATTTTTAAAAGCACTAATTCTTGTTATATTATTAACATCAACAGAATTCATACTAAGCGTTGTATCAACAACAAATAAAATATCTAAATTTTTATAAAATTTATTATCAGTATCTTCAATAATTGGTCGTTGGGTAATAATAAATAGTAAAACTATAATTAAAATTCTTACTACAATGTTTTTTTTATTCATAATAACTATTGCTATTAATATTATAGAATAAACTATCATAACTGCCAAAGGAATAATTGGATTAAATACTATATTACTCATATTCTAATCCTCCATTCTAAAATAAATAATATTGGAATAATAATTAAAATATAAGGAATTATTTTCTCTGGAAAATCTCTTATATATGTAGTCTCGGTTTTTACTATGGCATTTTTATTTGTGGAATTAATTTTATTTACTATTTCACTAGTTGAATAATCTTTAAAATCATAATATTCAGCATCTGTTTCTTGAGATATAATTTTAAGCTTCTCTTTATTATCATTATTTATATCTTCAGTTCCTATCGAAAAAACCATGATATTATTTTGTTTACAATATAAACCAGCTTCAGAAGTGGTTATTAACTCTTTACCAATTACTTCATTATCGGTTGTTAATATAATTATTTTAGTGCGATTATTATCTTTAAAAGATGAAGCACAATAAGATAATCCATCACCTACTAAACTAGAACCTCTCTTAGTATTTTCATTACCTTTAACACCTGCATATAAAAAATCTCTCACAAAAGAATTGCTTTGTTCTTTAAAAGGATTATACTTAGTATTAAGAGCTTTATCAATCTGATCTAAAGAAGATAAAACATATTTATAATCTGTTGTTAAAGGCACAATAGTAAGTGGCATACTATCAAAAGCAATAATGCCAATTCTTTCATCACGAAGTTTAGAAACTGTATCCTTAATAGAATTAATTAAATTTCTATTTAGCTTTGTTACTGATTCAGAAACATCCATACACAGCATAATATCACGATTATTAATCTCTTCTCCAATATTTTTGACTTCATAATATCTTGAGGTTAAAAAAGCTACAAGGCATACTAACATAAAACACATTATTTTAATTAACACATTATAAATACGATATTTAATTAATATTTTTTTATAATATTCCGTTTTCTTTACATATTTAGTATTAGCAACGATAATACCTTCCTTAAATTTATTATCTTTCTTTTTTAAAAACACGGATATAGCGGTAATAAAAATAGCTAAAAAGATAATTTCTGGATACATTATTTCCAATTCCATTTTTTTATTACCTCCATTGTTTTATCAATTAATTCATATATTTCTTTATCAGTTAAATTATCAAATGTATCTCTGTAACATTCCATTAATAAATCTATACCATGTATCCCTAATTTCCTAATTTCATTTTTAGATAAATTGGAAATATTAATTTTAGTGTTTTTCTCAATAAATAAAGATATTATGCTATTTAGTTTTTTACAAGATTCATATGGTAAAACATCATCATACATAATCTCTTTTTTTAATTTTTCTAAGCGTTTTATATACTCAATATTATTGGATAAGAATAGATGCATATTTGTTTTCATAGCAAATACAAGAACTACCATAATAATACCTAAAACAACATTAATTATTAAAAATATTAATGATAATTTTATGCCTCTTGGTTTATCATCTGCCATCAAACATTTTTGAACATATTCACTTGCTTCTTCCAATATCATCTTTTTCTGCTTACTATTTAGATTTTGAGATTTATTATATAAAGTCATGGCAATATTAGTATTTACTTTACAATACGCATTTACAGGCATTTCATATTGTAAAGCCTTTTGATATTCGATATATGCATCATCATATTTCTGTTTTTGAAACAAATAGTTTCCATAATTATAATGCATAATATAAGGTTCATATAAATTAATAAAAGAATTTAATTTCAAACGATATTCTTGTTCTTTATTAGGATAATCTTTAATAAATAAGTGATTAATAGTTACTTTAAAAACAATCTTTAAAAGAATTAAACAAAATAATACTATAATAAAGATAAATATTTTTTTTATTCTTTTTTCCATAATTAAAACCTTTCTATTGTATTATTCTATCTTTAATTCTTTTCATATGTACATTTATTTAAACTATCACATTTTTTTATAACAACGATTGAGCAACTTTTAACTGTTTTTTCTTCATTTTCTACATAATACCTAATTCGAAAATAATTCCAGCCTTCAACATCTTTTTCTTCTTTGTTGGAAATATCATCAACGTGTTTAGTTAATTCCATACTATCCATGTTTTTTTTATCAAAACCATATCTAACTGCATTTTTAATAGTTGCAGTTATTATTCCATCTTCAGAAACTGCTAATTTACACGAAGCATTTACACTTTGTGGAGTATCTTGTGGTGGCGGAGAATCATCATTTCCTTCATCAATTTTTGTTGGATTACCACCACCTTCTTTAGTAACAATAACTGTACAATATGAAAAAGATGATGAATTAGCATAATATGTCTTTATAGTAACACTTCCTACTTTATATGCATAAATATACCCTTGATTATCTATTTTAGCAATAGAAGGATCACTACTCTCAAAAATTATCTCTTTATCTGTTATTTTTTCTTCTTTATATGGTAATAATCTTATATCCCCCACCTTCATATATATAACATCTTCATCAAGTCCTATTTTTCGGCCAATACTATTCTTTTTATAAAGTAAAAATAATCCTAAAATAATTATAAAAAGTACTACTATTATGGATATAATTAACATTTTATTTCCTTTTATATCTTTTTCCATAGTACCTCCATTACCATATTCTATATAAAAAATTGTATCATAAATAATATAGGTAATCAAGAATATACAAATAAAAGACTAGTTTTCTAGTCCCTTATTTATTTTTCTTAATCGGTATAGGATATTTACCCGTAAAACAACCTTTACAGATACCTAAATCATTTGCTATTTTTGATAATCTATCTATTCTTAAATATTCAAGACTATCTGCCCCAAGTATTTTACATATTTCTTTTTTATTATGATTAAAAGCAATTAATTCGCCTCTTCCTGGAACATCAATACCAAAATAACATGGCCAAATAAATGGTGGGGAGCTAATACGAATATGAACTTCTTTTGCACCAGCATCTTTTAATAATGTTATTATCTCTTTACTTGTTGTTCCACGTACTATTGAATCATCTATTAACACAATTCTTTTATCTTTTACTACCTCACGTAAAACATTTAATTTTAATTTAACAGCAGTAGTTCTTTCTTTTTTATCTGGTTTTATGAATGTTCTACCAATATAACTATTTTTAACAAAAGCTTCTGCAAAAGGAATACCTGCTTTTCTAGCATATCCTTTAGCAGCTGTATTACCTGAATTAGGCACTCCAATTACTAAATCTGCTTCAACAAAAGAATCTTCTGCTAAAAATTCACCAGATTTAATACGGGCATTATAGACACTAACACCATCTATATAACTATCTTCACGAGCAAAATAAATATATTCAAAAACACATCTTCCTTTATGGTTTTCAGTAATAGAACTAGTTTTTATTGAAGATATATTATTATCAGTAATAGTAATTATTTCCCCAGGCTCAATATCTCTTATAAAGGTTGCACCAATAGCATCTAATGCACATGTTTCACTTGATAATATGTATGAATTACCTTTTTTTCCTAGGCATAATGGTTTAAAGCCGTGAGGATCACGCACTCCAATTAATTTTTTTGGTGAAGCAACTATTAAAGAATAAGCTCCTTTAATTATTTTCATTGTTTTAGCTATCGCTTCCTCAATACTTTTTGCCTTAACTCTTTCTTTAGCAATAAAATAAGCGATTATTTCAGAGTCAATAGTTGTATGAAAAATGGCACCATTTCTTTGCAACTTTTCTCTTAGTTCTTGTGTATTAATTAAATTTCCGTTATGGGCAAGAGCCAACGTACCCTTTATATAATTAAGTGAAAGAGGTTGAGCATTTTCTTTGATACTTTCCCCCGTCGTTGAATATCTAACATGACCTACACCAAGATTTCCGATTAAACTAGATACTTTTTCATTATCAAACACTTGGCTAACTAATCCCATATCTTTATAACATACAATATTTTTTTCATCAGAATTTGTATCACTTACTGCAATACCGCAACTTTCTTGTCCACGATGTTGAAGAGATAATAATCCATAATATATCATCTTACTAACATTATCACCATCTGGATCATATACTCCAAATACTCCACAAGCTTCTTTTATTTTAGTCATACCTCTACCTCTAATATACTATACACATGATTATAACAAAAAAAACTAGATTTCTCTAGTCTTATTTTTTCTTTTTATTCATATAATCAGGGATTTCAAAATGTTTAGATGCTGGTTCCATCATTAATTCTGGATTAGCAAATAAATATTCCATAGCTTTTAAGGCTCTACAAAAATAGAAACCATCCGCTATTCTTTCATCCAACGTTACGCCGATATTCATCATATATTTACCTTTTTCTTCTGCTATTTCACCAAAAGTAATTAAGCCAGAAGATGTCCCCAAATTAGCTAAATTGTGATATATTCCTGGTACTTTAAATGTTCCAAGATTAGATACAATTAAACTACTATAATAGATATTCTCATCAGCTATACTTCCAGGTAATCCAAATACACGATCCCACCATTTTAACACTCCAACTAAAAAAGATCGTAATGGTCGCCATATATGACCAATTTTATCTACAACATTATTTGCACCATCTGTATTTACATTTGATTTCTTATCTCTTATTTTATCGATTTTGGATTTCAAGTTTTTTGATACTTCCAATATCGTATCATTCTCTCCTATTGGTAAACATGTCATAAACTCTTCACTTTTATCATTAAATTCCGCTTTAGCAACAAAAGCTATAGAAACTTCATCATGTTCAAAAAGAGTTCTATTCTGTACAAATCTATTTAATTTAGGATACTCATATATTAGTTTAGCAATTATATGAACAAATCCATGGAAAAATGTTAAATCACTATTTTTTTCTTTTAATTTTTTTATGTATTTAACAAATTCAGTTACATCTATATCTAAACTCATAAACACTTCTGACTCACTTCTATTTGGCTTTAAATCAAATAAAATATTTTGCATTCCTGTTACATCTTTTACTTTATGACCTTTTCTTGCCATATTATACACCTCACTTCTATTTAATTATAACATATAATCATTATATCAAAAAATATGCATTTAATCTATTCAAATTGTAATACATTTATAAATTTTATTTGATATTTTATTACAAAAAAAGAAGAGTTTCTTCTTTTCATAGTTTACTTTCAAATATATTAATTCCAAGTTTTAGAAATATATCTACATAATGTTTTTTGTTTAGCCGTATGTGCTGATAATGGACAAAAATCTTGTCTTTTATATTCTTCAACAGATATTGGTTTGGTAATATCAAAACAATATTTATCATCAAATTCTGACATAATTGGTACATGAGTTGCAAACACTCCATTTTCACGAAGAAAAACTAACCAATTATAGCATTCGGTCGGATTCATACAATACCATTTATGCTCATTATTTTCACCACATTCTGGATATAATGTAGGGCAAGAAACGTGTACGCTATATTTTTTTGTTACTTCATCTATTTGTTGATGTACATTCATCACTTGTTCTGGAGTTAAATGTTGATGAGTTAAAAGATTATTTGTTTCAACAGATCCAATATGAAAGCTAAATAATTTCACACCGATTTGTGCAAAAAACTCAATAATTGAATATGCGTCCATATAATTACTAGACCATAACGTAGGTTGTATTTTTGTAATATAGCCATTATCAATAGCCCATTTTATACCTCTAACTGCATAATCAAACGGATACCTTACTCCTTTTAACATTGACATTTTCTCTGGATTAACACTATCAATACTAAATGATATATAATCAACATATTTTGGATCAATTCCTCTTAGCAACTCTATAAGTTTTTTATCTCCACCTATACCTGATGTTGAATAACTAACATGAACACCACGTTCAATTGCCATTTGTGATGCATCATGACAAAATTTTGTATCTACTACTGGATCAGGATTTCCAAATAAATACAATTGTTGCAAACTTTTAAAATGATTTAAAACCACTTCAATTTGTCCTAAATTACCCTGATATGTGCCTTCAACCTCCCTTTGAGAACAGCAAGGACATTTACACGGACAGATACTATATCCTTTATTTCCTGTATATAATGCTATTAAATTCACTTTATTTATATCTAAATTTATCATATTAAACCTTCCTCTTAACCAAAACATTATTTTTATTTATACAATCATATGTTAAATACTCACCTGTTATGTATGAGTGTCTATTAAATCTATGATGAACTAATTCATCAAAATGCTTATTCCAATCGCCATCAGCATAATCAATTATTTTAGCATATGTCCCTATACTTTTTAAATATTCAATACAAGCTTCATATGAACTATATGTCATTGCTACCCTATTGATATTAACTGATAGTGGAAATAACCCCACATGACTAAGAATTTTATTTAATTCATTAACATTAAATCTTCCATTTAATTCTTTTGGTAAAAATAATTCTTTTAAATAATTTAAACTTGGAACCGAAAAAATTAATTCACCATTATCTTTTAAAATACTTACTGCCTTTCGTAAATATTCTTCTGGATTAATAGTATGATGTAAGAAATTTTTCATAATCACTAAATCAAACAAGGGTAATTTAACATCTAAGAAATCTTCGCAAATATACTCTATATTATTTCTGCCAGTATACTCTTTTTGTTTAGCATTCATAATCATACTTCGACTTATATCTAACCCAACTATGTTACTTTTTTCAACCTTTTTGTCTATTTCTTCAATTAATTTACCGGTACCACATCCAATATCAATAATTGATATTTTATTTTGACTTTTATCCAGTACCAGTTTAGTAATAGGATTAGGATAACCATAATAACTAACATATTCTTCCTTATTATCCCATTTACTAGAAACCTTTGCATCAAATGTCTTGTTCATCTTGTATGCAACTTCTTTTAAATCTTTCATATCTCCCCTCTAATAAAATATTAATTTTGGCCATTATCTCTGCTAATTTTTGCAATTACTATACCCCCTTTTATACTAAATGTCAACTTTTTTAAAAAAATTTGCAAAAAATCATTATAAACTTTTATAAAGTTTATTTCAAATATACTATAAAATAAAAAATTGAGTATAAACTCAATTCAATTAATTACTTTGTTCATATTCAACTTAATTGTTACTAATTATTATTTATAAAATCTTTAATAACTTCATCGTTATCATTTATACTAAATCTTTTTCCATCTTTAATATTTAATTTATTATTATATTTTCTTAAATCAGTAACACTTCCACTTATTCCAGTACTTCCAGATGTACAAAAAGGAATAATAGTTTTATTAGTAAAATCATATGTATCTAATAATGTTAATATTATTTTAGGATTAGTTCCCCACCAGATAGGATATCCTAAATAAATGGTATCATATTTACTAATATCAATTGTATTCTTAATTTCTGGCCTTGCTTTAGCATCATTTTGTTCTCTATTAGCTCTACAGTCGCTATTATAATTTAAATCTTCTTTCTTATATTCTTCTTTAGGAATTATTTCAACAATATCACTATTTAATTCATGTGCTATTCTTTCTGCAATATTTTTTGTAGTTCCTGTTACTGAAAAATATAAAACTATTGAATTTGATTTATTTTCATTACTTTTTTCTTTAGTTATTCCATGAGATTCTTTATTATTTTCGCATCCAACTATTAAAAATATACTTAATATTATAAACAAACTTGTAATTATTTTTTTTCGCATTATTTCACATCCTTATAAATTATTTATATTCTACTATATCTTCAATATTCTTTCTTTTTTCATGTAAAGGATTAATTGGACAATCTACCGCTTTATATCCTAAGGGAAGTAAACACACAGGAATATATTCACTTGGTATATTAAAATCTTCTCTTAAAATATTTTCATCAAATGATTCAACCCATATATTATCTACTCCATTATTAGTTGCTTCAAGCATCATATGAGTAGCGACTATACAAGAGTCCATTTCATAGGTAGAATAATCCCCCTTGTGATATGCTTCTTCTTTATTTCCACATATTATCAATACAGTTTTAGCACCATATCTGCATCTTGACGCATTATCAATTTTCATAAGACCTTCTTCACTATTAACCACATATATTTTAAATGGTTGATTATTTTTTGCTGTAGGTGCTAATCTTCCTGCTTCTAATATTTTATCTAACTTAACTTGTTCTAATTTTTTTTCACTAAACTTTCTTACAGAAGTTCTTCTTCTTATTATATCTTCAAATTCCATTTTAATCCTCCCATTCTTTATATTTCTCTACTCTCATTTTTAAATGATATTTTTCTCTTAATTTTGATATTTCTTCCATCATCTCTGATTTATGGTGTATATTTAATGCCTCTTTATTTTCCCATATATCTATAAGCAATACTGATTCAGAATCATTCACAGGAAAGAAGTATTCATATCTAATATTTCCTTTTTCATTTCGTACTTTATCAACTATTCCACTAGAAATCATTTCATTAACAAATTCTCTTGCACTACCATTTTCTCCAGTATAATAAATATTAATTATAAGATTCATTTTTGCACTCCTTTTATATATTTAATAAAATAAATTCTACGAAATTATTTATAACCACTCGTTAACTTTTTCTTTTGAATTATTAACATCAGATCCTACAATTGCTAATCCATCAAGTACTTTAGCACCTTTACATATTTCTCTTAGCTGATTAGGTACATCAGAAAGACCTGATCCTTCATGAGTTATAAATGGCCTTATTATTTTTCCAGAAAAATCTAGTTCTTTTAAATAGGTACATCAGAAAGACCTGATCCTTCATGAGTTATAAATGGCCTTATTATTTTTCCAGAAAAATCTAGTTCTTTTAAAGCAGTAAATAACTCCTCTGGCATACCTCCCCAATAAATTGGTGAGCCAACATATATAACTTCATAACTTGATATATCAGGAACAGTTTCTTTAATTGGTGCATTATGTTCTCTTGTTCTTACTTTTGCTTCTTCAATACATCCATTATAGTCTTTGGAGTATGGATTTAAAGGTTCTACTTTAAACATATCAGCTCCTACAAAATCTCTAATATATTCAGCAATAACTTCTGTATTACCTTTGTCAACATATCTCATTTCTCCACCAAAGTAATTTTCATCTGCTCTACTAAAATATATTATTAAGCTTCTTTTATCTTTCAAAATAATCATCTCCTATATTCATTGTATCACAAAAAAACTAGATTTCTCTAGTCTATGTTTCTATTTTTTAACATATAATTATTCAAAGGAAATATTATTCATAAATATTTCTTCAATATTTCCATAGTCTTCTCCTAGGAAGAATCCTATTGAATAAGTTTTCCCATTGTAAGCATACATATATAGATTAACTGTTACATTACTTTCGTTTCTCTTCTAATTTCTATTGGTTCTAAACGCGCAAGTTTCTTCTCATTTTCATCACCCCTACATAGAAAATAACATTTTTTATAAAAATAAGTTTAGGATACGATTTTGGAAATAAAAAAACTAGATTGCTCTAGTCTTTTTATTTAGTTTTCTTTATTTTTTTTAATACTCTTATAAAGATATTTTCTTTACTTGGTAATTCATTAGCTTCAGAGACAGTATGTTCAACTTCAATTCCTGTTGGTACAATAAACTTTAAATGCCCTTGTCTATGCCATACTAGATCTCTAATAGAATGGATTTTGTAATCCAACATCATTACCTCTAAAGATACTTGTTCATATAGTTTTTTCTGTTTCTTTTCAGGAAGATTATTAAATTTTTCTGCTAATTCATTTCTTTTAGCAGTTATTTGGCTTCCATAATTAATTATTTCTTCTTCAGTCATGCCATCAAAAGCATGATAGTCAATTATCCAATCACAGCTTCTAAAAAAATCAACATCTTCGGGATTAGAAAATTCAACAAATTCGTATCTATTATCATCAGTTACGATAAAAACATCACCAAATACTTTATTAATAATACTTGATGGAATTGAAATACCAACACAAGCTCTTAACAAATATTGTAAATCATTATTTTGAACATATACTTTTCCATTAGCAAATACTTTCATAACCAAAACCTCCATTTGCGTCTGATATTATAACATATTTTTTTTATAATTCATAATAATTTTGTAATTTATTTAATAATTATTAATATAATATGATTACTTTAGTAGATTCTTTAATTTATAGTTCAATTTCCATTCAATATACTCTTGATCTGTTATTTCATGGTTTTCTCGTTTTTTTCTCATTTCTAACCATTCATTAATTCCATTTCGAACATTAAAGTTATAGGCAGAACCTGCAAATCTATCTGGTAGTTGAAACTGATAATATGGATATTGTTCTTCATACCACATTGGATAATATATTTCATCTATTGGATCAA
>JAEEGL014537273.1_pt1 | contig 29673 bp, 18 predicted proteins | sample 9134231 | NCBI WGS metagenome assembly JAEEGL01 (sample SAMN16246548, study PRJNA631951) | gut metagenome | biome: gut microbiome; feature: rumen; material: fiber-attached | host: Bos | place: Iran: Karaj | collected 2018-10
CCATGCTGGGAGACCCCTCCGGCCGCACCGACGCCCGTCCCATGATGACCCCGGAAGAGATCGACGCCAACTGCCGCGCCTTTAAGAGCCTCTTCGACCAGTTCCTTGAATTCGATGAGGACTGGAAGCACATCCAGGGCGAGGGCGTTCTTGGCAAGGGCGGAGAGAACAAGACCCCCGAGCCCGGCAAGGCCATCTGCGTAAACAACGCCGACTGGCTGCGCGGCCTCAACTACCTGGAGTTCATGAGAGATGTGGGCAAGCACTTCTCCGTCAACGAAATGCTCAGGGCTGAGTGCTTCAAGAACCGCATGGAGAAGGGTCTTTCCTTCCTCGAATTCAACTACATGCTGCTGCAGGGCTACGACTTCTACGTTCAGGCCCGCGACTACAACTGCAAGATCGAGTTCGGCGGCAACGACCAGTGGTCCAACATCCTTGCTGGCCGCGACCTGGCAAGAAGACTGCTGGGAAAGGACGATTACTACGGCATGACCTTCTCCCTGCTCACCAAGGCTGACGGCACCAAGATGGGCAAGTCCCAGAAGGGCGCCCTCTGGCTCAGAGCGGACCGCTGCAGCCCCTATGACTTCTACCAGTACTGGAGAAACGTGGACGATGCAGACGTGGAAAAGTGTCTGAGAATGCTCACCTTCCTGCCCATGGACGAGGTTAAGCGTCTGGGCAGCCTGAAGGATTCCGAGATCAACCACGCTAAGGAGGTCCTGGCCTTTGAGGTTACCAAGCTGGTCCACGGAGAAGAAGAGGCAGCCAAGGCTCAGGAGGCCGCAAGAGCCGCCTTCGGTGGTCAGGGCGCCATGGACAATATCCCTGCAAAGCAGGCCCAGATCCCCGAAGAAGGCATCGGCATCGTTGCGCTGATGAAGCAGGTAGGACTGGTACCATCAAACAGCGAGGGCTTCCGCACCATCGAGCAGGGTGGCCTGCTGATGAACGGAGAAAAGGTCACTGATACAAAGCTGCTGATCACAAAGGACAGCTTCAAGGATGGCGAGCTCATCCTCAAGAAGGGCAAGAAGACCTTCCTGAAGGTTACACTGTAGAGTCACATGAAAAAACACCCGGGTCCCTGCAGAGACACGGTGAAAACCACCCGGAAACCCCATAGAACTATAGCAAAAAACCCCGGAACTCCATGCTCCGGGGTTTTATTATGCACGAATCTGAGCAAAGCCCAGACCATGCACTCATCGCTCGCTTCTTAGTATATTACGCCGCTGCGCAGACGTCCGGTCCTTTTATTTTGCATCATCTTGTGCTAATATAATTAAAAATTTCGTTAAAGCAAAATATATTGCGAACAGTGCAGATAAGAGGCCAGCCATGGATGCAAAAATAGACATTACGAACGCGATTCTTGAGACAGAACGGCTTATTCTCAGGCCCTGGAAAGAAGCTGACCTTCAGAACTTTTTTGAATACGCCTCGGTGGATGGCGTTGGCCAGATGGCAGGCTGGATGCCCCACAAAAGCATTGAAGAATCCAGGGGCATACTCAGCCGCTTTATCGCTCACAAGCATACCTTCGCCCTGGAGCTTAAAGGAAACGGCATAGTCATCGGATCTCTTGGCATTGAAAGCTCCGAACGCCGCCAGCTGCCAGAGCCCTACGCCAGCCAGACAGGCAGAGAGCTGGGCTATGTGCTTTCAAAGGACTACTGGGGCCGAGGACTTATGACCGAAGCCGTGCAGCGCGTCATCCCCTACTGCTTCGAAGACTGCGGCTGCGAATTTCTGACCATCAACTATTACCAGGAGAACCGCAGATCCGCCAGAGTGGCCGAGAAAAACGGCTTCAGACTCCTGCTTGAGACTCCTGACTACCCCACAGTCTTCGGAAAAACCACCTCCTGCCTTACCATACTCGAAAAGCGGGAGTGGGAAAACAGGAGCGCAAAGATGAGTAAACCAATCATCATTACCGGCTTTCAGCCCTTCGGCGGCGACACTGTTAATCCCTCCTACGAGGCAGTGAGGCTGCTGCCGGATGCTATAGGAGGCTTCAAGATCGTAAAGATGGAACTTCCCGTGGTATTCGGGAAAGCCGCAGAAAAGCTGCTTGCTGCAATCGAGACGATCCATCCCGCTGCGGTGATTTCCGTCGGACAAGCTGGCGGAAGAGATGCAGTTACCCCGGAGCTTATAGCAGTGAACCTGATGAACGCCCGGATCCCTGACAACGACGGGAACCAGCCCCTTTGGGAGCCCATAAGCAAAGATTCTGCGGACGGTATATTTACCAGACTTCCTGTAAACGATTTCGTGAATGCCATAAACGCAGCCGGCCTTCCCGCAAAGCTCTCCTATTCCGCCGGAGCCTATGTCTGCAACGATCTTTTTTACCGCATCCTGAATGCCACTAAGGACAGCGGACTCATCTGCGGCTTCATCCATGTGCCGTTCGAGAAGAGCCAGGTTGCGGACAGGCCGGAGACCCCTGCCATGGAGCTTGCGGACATTTCCAAAGCCCTGGAGATCTGCCTGGAATGCCTTGCAAAGAAGCTTTAAACGTCAAACACAACAATTTAAATATCAGAAAACTCCCCGGCACCTCCGGGGAGTTTCGTTTTTTAGTGTTTATTTCGATTACTGCTTATGACGGAAATACCAGTTCAAGCAGATGGACCGCATCCTTTCCGCCGCGCTTTATTCCGTCGTAGCATCCGGGGCAGTAGGTGACCACCTTTTCAGTCTTGATCTGGCTGCACCATTCTCTGAGCCATCTGTCCTGCTCCTCCGGCTCCATCGGCTGATAGATACCCTCCCCGCCTATGCCATACCGCTGCGGAGCAAGCTGTCTTTCCAGATCGCTGCAGGCCTTAAGGATGCCTGCGCCGCAAAAGCGGGTCTTTTCCCTGTTCTCTTCCAGTTCCACGATCTCTATATTCATCTTTCTGAGCAGGGACCTTACCGTATCCTGCAGATCGCTTCTGTCAAAAGCCCGCCAGCAGTCCTGCAGTGTCATGCGCTCTCCGTGGTAATCCGGCAGCGCAAAATCCGGATCATTATCGATGATCGTCCAGACAAATTCCAGCTTTTCAGAAGCCGCGCTCTCATCAATATATGCGCCGCAGCTGTTGCAGACCACCAGAGCTGTATCATCTTCACTGAGTTTCTGCAGATTCAGCTTGCAGCAGCCTGTGGTCACAGCGCCCTCGTGCTGTTCTATATACGCCCGCAGCTTTTGGCTGGCCTCCGGAAAATGCGCTGTCACTTTGCAGGAAGGAAAGAATATTTTACTCATAGCTGTCACCTCGCATCCTATTGTACCACAATGCAGTCTTGAAATCGCCCCGGTATGCCCCTCCTGAGCAAAATAAAAGTCTGTATTATGCTAAAACTACTATGGCGAAACGGTACAAAAATGCTATACTGTTGATAAGTTAAAAAAATAACACTTCAGAAGGAGGTTAATAAAATGGGTGGAATTATTTTTACAGTTGTCTTAATTCTTCTGCTGCTCGTTCTTGCGATCCGCTGCATCAACATCGTACCTCAGGCCAGCGCCTGGGTAATCGAGTCCCTGGGTAAATACAAAGAGACCTGGGGCGCCGGCTTCCACTTCAAGATTCCTATCATCTACAGGATAGCCAAGAAGGTATCCCTCAAGGAGCAGGTAGCGGACTTCGAGCCCCAGCCTGTAATCACCAAGGATAACGTTACCATGATGGTAGACTCGGTAGTATACTTCGAGATCTTCGATGCCAGAAGCTTCGCCTACGGCGTTGAAAGACCTATCGCAGCTATCGAGAACCTGTCGGCAACGACCTTAAGAAACATCATCGGTTCCATGACCCTCGACGAGACCCTCACATCCAGAGACGAGATCAACGGAAAGATCACCACATTCCTGGATGAGGCCACCGACAAGTGGGGCATCAAGGTAAACCGTGTAGAGGTAAAGAACATCGCGCCGCCTAAGAGCATCCAGGAAGCAATGGAAAAGCAGATGAAGGCAGAGCGAGAGAAGAGAGAAGCTATCCTTACTGCTGAAGGTAAGAAGCAGAGCGCCATCACCCTGGCTGAAGGTGAAAAGGAAGCCGCCATCCTCAGAGCTGAAGCTGTAAAGCAGCAGAGGATCAAGGAGGCAGAAGGTGAAGCAGAGGCTCTGCTGGCAGTTCAGAAGGCAAAGGCCGAGGCTATCAAGCTGATCAACGAAGCCAACCCCGGCGACGGCTACATGAAGCTGAAGAGCTTTGAGACTGCTGAGAAGATGGCTGATGGTCAGGCAACAAAGATCATCGTGCCCTCCGACATCGCTAATCTTGCAGGCACCATTGCGGCAGTTAAGGAAAGCGTAAAGTAAACTCAGAGAGGACAATACCATGGCAGCATTTTCCAGTTTAATCGGAGCTATTATATGGCTGTCAATTATTCTAAGCATCGTCAACAAAATCACAGGCAAAAACCGGCGCAACAGCTGGAGCCGCACGCCGAGCAGCAGAGCCGAACAGCAGGCTGCAAGGATAAGAGAAGAAGCGGGAAAGAGCAATCCGCAGACTGCAGCTTCGTCAAATCCGGCCTTCAGAATGCCTTCGGCAGTGTCAAAAGGCGCTTCGAGAGCTAATTTCGTCCACAATGTAGACGACTACTCCAGCACCAATGTTTCAGGACTGGACAAAGGCCTTGAAAGAGACCGCGGAGGAAGGAGCCTGAGAGATCTGGCCTCATTCTTCGGTGAAGACCGGAGGAACGACTGGATGGCCCGTCAGATGCGGGAGGAAGCAAGAATCAAGAGAATGAGCGGAACACTTGATCTTGGCGCAGCCCACGATGCAGACTGCGACGCTGCGGATCTTAAAGCGGAACACCGCCGAGTACACAGCGACGCCATAGACAGCGGAGAGCCCGGACGCATCCTGAGGATGCAGCAGAAAAAGAGAGGCTATTAGATCAGATCAAAAGAAACCCTTTCATCAGAAGCTTCTGGTGAAAGGTTTTTTATTTTGCCTTTATTTCTGCAGTTTTAGCCGCCTATTCGGCGCTCTTAAGGCTCTCTACCATGTTTATCTTCTTCATCCTGAAGTGGGCAATCACGTTCACTATCACGGAGAAGACCGTGGTTAGTATTGCTGCGTAAATGTAGCATCTGGGATCGGTGTCGCGGCCGAACATCATAAGGTCGATCTCAACTGAATGCACCAGCCAGACATGGAGCACATGGCCGCCCAGTATGCCGAGTATTATCCCTATGATCGTCAGTATTATGTTTTCCCTGTAGATATAAGCCGACACCTCGCCGTCGTAGAAGCCCAGGACCTTTATGGTGGCCAGCTCCCTCTGCCGCTCTGTGATATTGATGTTCGAAAGATTATAGAGCACCACTATGGCCAGCGCTGCCGCGCAGAGTATTACGATTATGACAACGAAATCTATTCGCTCCATGGAGCCCAGGTAGGTATCCTTTATATCTGCCACTCTGCTGGTGCCGCTGGCACCTTCCATTTTCATAAATCGCTCGAAAATGCTGCTGCAGAGCTCGTCACCGTTGTTTTCAAGTATGAGCTGATAGGTATTCGGCACAAAGCTCTTGCCAAAGGCCTCCCGGTAGGTCCGGGGGCTCATGTAGATGAAGTGAGCCAGATAGTGCTCGTTGATTCCCTGCACCTTAAGCTGACTGCGTCCTCCAGAGTCCACGGTGAAGCTGTCGCCGACCTTTACCCCCAGAAGCTCCGAAAGCTTCTGGTTGATGATGACGCCGCCGTCCTCAAGCTCCAGCTTCTCCTTAGTTCCAAGCACGTGGACATCCACAAAGCGGCTCAGATCCTCCGGCTCGCAGACCTGGATATAAGCCGTGGTCCTGTAAGCATCAGTCTCTGCCGTTACGGAATTCATATAGCAGGGCATAACATCCAGTATGCCCTCTTTGCTGTAGATATAGCTCTCAACAGCCGCCCGGTCCTCCTCGATTATATCCTTACTGACACTGAGCTGGGCCTGATACAGGAACAGCTCATCGTACTGACGGCTCATGGTGGCAAGCAGCGAGTAGCGGAGACCTATGCCTGCGATTATGAGGGCGGTACAGCCGCCTATGCCTATGACCGTCATCCAGAAGCGCTTCTTATAGCGGAACAGGTTGCGGGCGGTGAGTTTTTGGAAGAAGCCAAGGCGTTTCCAAAGGGGCCTGATATATTCAAGAAATACGCGCTTGCCTGCCGCAGGGGCCTTGGGGCGCATCAGCTGGGCGGGGACTTCCCTCAAGGTGGAGATGCATGCCCAGAGCGTAGCAAGGGTGGTGCAGGCCACCGCCGCGATGACTGAAAACGCGGAGATATCCGTGTACTGCCGTAGAGTCAGCTTAGGGACCTCATACATGATCTGCCACGCGGTGAAGATCATCGACGGGAACAGTATATACCCCGCCAGGAGGCCCAGAATTGCCCCTATAAGCGCCGGAAGCGCGCCGTAGGCTAAATACTTCATTGAGATAGCAAAACGGCTGTATCCGAGGGCTTTAAGGCTTCCTATCTGTCTGCGCTGATCGTCCACCATGCGGGTCATGGTGGTCAGGCATACAAGAGCAGCCACCAGGAAAAAGAGCACAGGGAACACGCTGGCAAGATTGGCCATCCTGTCCGCATCCTGCCCGAAGCCCAGATAGCCCGGATTGGAGCTGCGGCTCAGTATATACCACTCGCAGCCTGTGATCTTGCTTATCTCTCTTCTGGCATCGTAGAGCTTCTCCTGATAATCCGCGATGGTCTCCTCTGCCTCTTTCTTGCCCTTCAGATAATCGTCGTAACCTTTTTTATAGTCTGTTTCGCCCTTGCTGAGCTCCGCGAGAGCCTTGTCAAGCTCCCTCTGGGCATCCGCTATCTTCTCCGGCAGCTCTTCTTTGTTCCGGTCGAGTTCAGCTTTGCCATCGTAATACTCCGCCAGACCGTCCTGATACTTTTTTCTGCCGTCTGCCAGCTCTTTTGTGCCGTCTTCATATTTTTTGAGGCCGTCCTGATACTTAGCCAGGCCGTCCTCATATTCCTTTACGCCGTCCTGATACTTTACCAGGCCGTCCTGATACTCCTGTTCGCCTTCCTCCAGCTCCTTAAGACCGGCCTCATATTCCTCAAGACCCTTGTAATACTGGTTCCATCCGCTGTCGAGGCGTCTTCTGCCTCTGTCCAGCTGGGCCTTAGCATCCGCCAGCTCCTTCTCTCCGGCAGCTATCTCTCTCTCCCCTGCTTCGAACTCATCTATCATGGCTTCCGCCTGAGCAATATAGTCATCTACAGAATCAAAACCTTCGTCTATGAGCCCGTCGATATCCTCTTCTTCTTCTATGCGGTCCTCTACGCCGTCAATGGTATCTCTGATGCGGCCAAGCTGATCCTCGTCCAGGCCGCCATCCTCAGCTGTTTTATACGATTGCTCCAAAAGATCTTCAGCATAGGACTTTACATCCGTTTCGGGATCCCGGTTGTTCCACTGCTGCCTGAGATCTCCTACTCTGCTCTCAGCTTCGGGAAGATACCTTTTGGCTGCTTCATAAAGGGGACGGTTATCTTCAAGCTGCTGCTTAGCTGCCTCCAGCTGCTTCAGACCGCTGTTATAGCTGTCCCAGCCGGAGCTGAGCTCATCCTCGCCGGACTCCAGCTGGCTTTCCGCATCATCCAGCTCCTTTTTCCCCTTCTCAGCCTCCGCATATCCATCGTCCAGCTGCTTTCTTGCATCATCAAGCTGGGCTTTGGCATCGTCCAGCTCCGCTTTTCCGTCTGTAAGCTCTTTCTCCGCGTCTTCCAGTTCCTTTTTTGCGTCCGCCAGTTCCTTTTCGCCCTTTTCCAGCTCGACTCTTGCGTCCTCGAGCTCTGTCCAGCCATCCGCCAGCTCAGTCTCCGCATCAGCGATCTTCTGCCAGGCATCATCGCTCTCAGTCTTCAATGTCTGGCGGCCCTCCGCCAGCTCGCGCCAGCCGTTATCAAGCTTTCTTCTGGCATCCGCCAGTTCCTTTTCGGCATCTGCGATCTTCTGTGCAGCTTCCTCCTTAGCATCGTCCAGATCGGCCTGTGCCTTGTCCAGCTCCTCGTTGGCATCCCCTATAAGCTCGTCATAGCGGTTCCGGGCTCTCGCCTCTCCGAAAGGCTTAAGACCATCAATTACATCGTCTACATAATCGTCGTAATCCTTTGCAAAGGCCACCTTGCCTTCCGCGCCGGAAAGCAGGGCATAGGCTGCAGTATAATAATCCACCGCAAAGTTTTCGTCCTGTATATACATAAAGGCGCCCACGCTTCCGGAACCGATTGAGGCCGTGCCGCGCTCAACGCTTATGTAGAAGGGGCTGGCGACTACGCCGACTATAGTGTAATAGTCCCTGGCAAGGTCCTTGGCGTGATCCTCCCCGGGGTCCACGTAGAAGCTTTCGCCAATGGACAGATCCAGGCTCTCAAGCAGCATTTTATCCACGACGCATTCATTTATGCCTATAGGCATGCGTCCTCTTTTAAGGACCAGAGTGTTAATCTCCTCCGGAAGTCCGTAGATCTTAACTACCAGGTCGCGCTCTGCGCCCTTTGCGAAGGCATCCAGCTGATGGGAACCCTCGACTCTGGCTATCTCCGGCTGCGCCCTGAGCTCGTCAAGATCTTCTTCAGTAAGCCCTAAAGTCGACAAAACCTGGATGTCCATGAAGCGCTTGTCGTCCATGTAATCATCCAGGGTCATTTTCATATCCGGCGCAGTCGCTTTAAGACCCGACAAAAAGGCCACTGCCAAAGCCACCAGCACCAGTATCGAGATAAATCTCGTCCTCGTATTCTTTATTTCACGGAAAAAATCTTTGGTGAGCGCTTTCATGGCACTACCACTCTATTTCTTCCACAGGTGTAGGCTGCGGATTGAGGCTCATCTCATCCGCTCTGCCGTTTTTGATGCGGATCACGCGGTCCGCCATGGGGGTTATAGCGCTGTTGTGGGTTATGACCACCACAGTGACTCCCTTCTCTCTGCAGGTGTCCTGCAGAAGCTTGAGTATCTGCTTGCCTGTTATGTAGTCCAGCGCCCCGGTGGGTTCATCGCAGAGCAGTATCTTGGGGTTTTTGGCCAGCGCTCTTGCAATGGAAACTCTCTGCTGCTCTCCTCCGGAAAGCTGCGCCGGGAAATTGTTCATCCTGTGCTCCAGCCCTACTTCCTTCAGCACCGTCTCCGCATCCAGAGGATCATTGCAGATCTGGGATGCCAGCTCAACATTCTCCAGCGCCGTCAGATTGCCCACCAGATTGTAGAACTGAAACACGAAACCTATGTCGTGGCGGCGGTAGGTGGTCAGCTGCCTTGAGTTATACTGGCTGACGGGAGCCCCATCCACTGTGATCCTGCCCTCGCTGCAGGCATCCATGCCGCCGAGTATGTTGAGCACTGTGGTCTTGCCGGCTCCTGAGGGGCCCACGATAACGCAGAATTCGCCTTTTTCAATGACAAAACTGATGTGGTCCACAGCGCGTATCTCCACATCTCCTGCCTTGTATATCTTGCTTACATCTTCGAATTCCACATAGCTCATAAAGCCGTACCGGGGGACGGAACCGCTCCGCCCTCTACATTATATTCTTCAGGTATTCGTAAAAATCGTCGTAGCCGCTGTCTATAAAATCTCCCAGCAGCGGGTGAGCAAAGTTATAGCGGCCTCTGGCTTCCAGATGCTCTCCCAGCCGGCTCATGCGAAGCAGCAGTTCCGTGCTCATCATGTGTCCCGGATCGTTGGACGCCACTACCAGCTGATCCGTATCCGTAAGGAAATAGCTGGCCATGACATCATCTGCCAGATTGTAGACTGGTTTTTCCACATGATCGTTGTCGCTGTTGTAGTCCATGTAAAGGACTCCGGTCTCAAAGAACTTGCGGCTTGCCTTGGGGAGCAGCTCCGCCATCAGGTCCTCCGGATTCTTCTCGCCCAGCCCCACAAGCTCGAAAAATGCTATATACTCGGGCCTTCTCAGCTTTCTGGCAGCCTCGAGATCGCTTATCTTGAAGCTGGCATTCAGCTTTGATGCAGTTATCCTTTTGTCTGCCAGCTCCAGCTCGGAAAAGGCCATATAAAAGCCATCGCTGCACTCCAGCAGGGACTCGCAGAGATAGCTCTCCCCGCCGTCTGCCTCGTGGCGAAGCTGTATGCTGTTTTTCCTTAGCACGGCTCTTTTTGGCAGCTCCACAGTCTTAAGGAACTGCGGGCTGGCCAGAGGAGCCGACACGAAAGCGGCACCCTCCTTATCATGACCGAAGCTGCGCATAAGATAATAGTTTATGGCAGCGCATTCGTTCCTTATCGGGGAGCAGATCTTGTTCATAAGCCTGGTCCGCTCAAGATCGTTCAGAAGTTCTCTGTCCTTCAGGTCCTGATAGAGCTCCTCCAGGCTTTTGGGCATGCCATCCTTGAGTACCGAGCTTTCCAGTATCTCATCGTCCGCATTGACTATCTCAGTGCCGCCCGCATGCTTGCCCTTTGTGTCCTCCACAAAGCGCTTTATCATCCAGAGAGCTTCGTTTTCCGTAAGCATCAGCAGCTGTTCACAGCCAAGGCCTCCGAAAAAGCGGTTCTTGACCTCTGTAAGCGTAGTCTGATCGTCGCCCCAGATCTCGGTCACGGTCTCAAGACCGGTCTCCTCCACCTCGTAGTAGAAGATCTGATGATATATCGCGATGAAATCCTTAAGAATGCATTCTTTTTCTTCCAGATAGGCATCCAGCTCAGGTCCCTGCACCGCTTCCCAGCAGACATGCATGCCAAGTACACCCATCAGGCGGGTGTCGGTTATCTCAGCGTATTTAATTCTGTACAATTGATGGGGCAGCTTCCTTGATGGATCCCCCACCAGTCTCAGATCGCTCATATTATCCTGTAAGGCAAAAACCCGGCCTTTAAAAGCCGGGTTGATCTTGTTTGATTTGCTGTTATTAGTCGATGTTGTACTTCTGCTTGAACTTTTCTACACGGCCGCCGCGGTTTACAAACTTCTGCTGACCGGTGAAGAAGGGATGGCAGTTAGAGCAAACATCCAGACGGATCTCCGGCTTGTTGGACTTTGTCATAAAGGTGTTGCCACAAGCGCAGGTAACTTTGCAATCCATATACCCGGGGTGAATTCCCTCTTTCATTTCTGTAATCCTCCTGATCTTAATTACCTGGCTGAAAAATAGAGTTTCCGTCGCGCCCTATGCCGAGGCCTGCTATTCTCGTCAAGCCCAATAATATTAGCACAGCAAAGCATTCAATGCAAGCATTTATTTTGCGAAGCTGAGCAGTTTTTCGTCTCTTCCAAGGCAGACGAAGCGCTGTTCGCCGCTGAAATCCAAAAAGCTGCGGGACGCAAATCCCTCTTTTTCAGCCATGCGGCATACTTCCTCGACCTGACCGTTGCCGATCTCCAAAAAAGCAAGGCCTTCAGGCGCCAGATGTTCATTAAGACCTACAATTATGCGCCTTATTATATCCATGCCGTCATCCCCGCCGTCCAGCGCCAGCCTCGGCTCGTGATCCTTTACCTCAGGATCCAGAGCGTCCACGACCTTTGCGGGAATATAGGGCGGATTGCTTACTATCAGATCGAAGCTGCAGTCCTGGAGAGCTTCGAAAAGGTCCGACAGGATCAGTTCTGCGCGCAATTCGTACTTCTTCAGGTTTGCAGCGGCCACATCCAGCGCATCCTGCGAGATATCGGAGGCGGTCACCTGGCATCCGCTGCCTGCCAGAGCCATTGCCAGAGCCCCTGACCCGGTGCATAGGTCCAGAGCGGCTGTGTTCATTCCAAGGGAGCGACGATGCTTTACAAACTTCACGGCTTCCGAAGCCATGATCTCCGTGTCGAGCCTTGGGATCAGGACTCTGTCATCCACATAAAGGCAGTATCCCATAAAGTCTGCCCGCCTGAAAATGTACTGCAGAGGTTCTCCTGCCAGCCTTTTTTTTGCGGCTTCAAATGCGCTTTCCGCCAGCTCGCCGGCCATTTCGTCAGCTGCATGGGCAAAAAGCCAGCTGCGGTCTGCCCCAAGAATCTCCAGCATGATGTATTCGGCTTCAGCGGCAGCTTTTTCAGGCTCGCCCTCCCGAAGTATTTTTTCAGTTTTTCTGAAGCACTCTCTTACTGTCATGACAAATCGGGCTGAAGACTAAGCTTTCTTTTTTCTCGCGATGTAAGCGAGGGTCTCTTCCTCGCTCTTTATGAACTCACCCTCCGGGGTGATGCTCCCAACCCAGTATTCCACCGGAAGATCCGGATCCTCCTGGCTTGGCAGCACCGCCTTCATGGCGGCAATAGCCACCTCCAGCTGTCTGAGGCTGGGTTCGGCGGTAGTAAGCTTTTGCAGCATTATGCCCGGCATGCTCAGAAGCTTTACAAAGCTGCTGTTGTGACGGCCGGTGAACTGAAGCAGTTCAAAGGACAAGCCCGCGATCAGCGGCAGAAAAACAAGTCTGGATATTATGCGGAGCGCAAGATTCGGCCAGCCCAGAAGGCTGAAGACCAGCAGCGCTATCACCATGACGAACATCATGAAGCTGGTTCCGCAGCGGGGATGCAGAGTGTAGAAGCTCTGGGCGTTCTCCGGTGTCAGCTCCAGACCGTTTTCGAAGCAGTGTATGGTCTTGTGCTCCGCCCCGTGGTACTGGAAGACCCTGTGGATCTCCGGCATCCTGGAAATAGCGGTAACATAGATCACGAACATGCATATTCTTATGAGCCCTTCAAGAAGGTTCAGAAGGACTACGCTTTCCAGCCCCAAAGACTTGACAAAGTTCATGAGCAGCGTGGGCAGGATGATGAAAAGGCCCACCGTCAGCGCTATTGCAAGCACCACAGAGCTGTAGAGCATCACGTTAAGCGCGGTTTTTTCGCCGAATCTGCGGTTGAGCCACTCTTCCAGCTTGTCCGGCTCCTCAGCATAGCTTCCGCCCTCGCCTATGCCCTGCTCCTTCTCCAGCTTGTCCAGCAGCTCGGCGGAATAGAGCAGTATGCCTGTGCCTGTCACAAGGCTTGAAACAAAGGCAGCAACGCCCCTTATGATGGGTATCTTCTTCCATCTGCCTGGAGCGGGAAGGGGCTCCACCACAAGATGGATGTTGCCGCAGGGCTCTCTGTTGGCGATTGCCATTGCTCTGGCGCCCTTCATCATGAGCCCTTCCATTATGGCCTGTCCGCCCACCTTTGTGGGGGAGGCATTTTTCATGAATATCCTGTTAAGATCCATTTTATCTGTGTTTAAGACGCATCTGGCCGGCTTTTACAGCCGCATCTTCCTGAAGCGTTCCACGAAATCTCTGTTGTTTTTAGTGTGTACAAGGTCGAAGATGACCTTTTCGGTGGCATCCTCCACGCCCATGTCCGCCACAGCGCGGCGCATCATCCATACGGCTTCCAGCTCCTCGGGACTCATGAGTATGTCCTCTCTGCGAGTGCCGGATTTGGCTAGATTCAGAGCCGGGAATATGCGCTTTTCGGACAGATTTCTGTCAAGATGGAGCTCCATATTGCCTGTGCCCTTGAACTCCTCGAAGATCATATCATCCATGCGGCTTCCGGTCTCCACAAGAGCGGTGGCCAGAATAGTTATGCTTCCGCCTTCTTCGATGTTTCTTGCGGCTCCGAAGAATTTCTTGGGCTTGTAAAGGGCAGCAGGATCAAGACCGCCGGACAGCGTTCTGCCTGATGGCGGTTCCACCAGATTGTAGGCTCTGGCCAGTCTGGTGATACTGTCCAGAAGTATGATGACATCTTTTTTGTGCTCCACCAGCCTCTGAGCCCTTGCCAGGGTCATCTCAGCCACCTTCACATGATGGGAAGGCTGTTCGTCGAAGGTCGAAAATACTACTCTGCCGTTGATGGAGCGCTGCATGTCGGTGACCTCTTCCGGCCGCTCGTCTATCAGCAGCACTATAAGCTCCGCATCCACATGCTGCTTTTCTATGGCAGCTGCGATCTGCTTTAGCAGGGTGGTCTTGCCGGCCTTAGGCGGCGCAACTATGAGTCCTCTCTGGCCTTTGCCTATGGGAGCCACCAGGTCCGTAAGCCTCATGGCCAGTGTGGAGCTGCCTTCTTCCAGCCTTATGCGTTTGTTTGGAAATACCGGAGTCAGCTCCGAAAAGTCCCTGCGGCGTATTGCCGTGCCCGGATCGTCTCCGTTAACAGTATGCACATAAAGCAGGGCCCCAAAGCGTTCGTCCCGCTGGGGACGGCGCACCACTCCGTAGATCTCATCACCGGTCTTCAGGTTAAAGCGTCTTATCTGCTGGTTTGATACATATACATCCGCATCCGAGCTGAGAAAATTATCGAAACGCAGGAAGCCAAAGCCCCCTTCCGGTGCCAGTTCGAGTATGCCGGTTGTCTCGTATTTGTTTTCATTAGCAGGTTTTTCTTTGATGACGATCTCTGTTTCGGCAGGATGGTACGCTGTTTCTGCATTTTCAACACTGTTATCCGCTGTTTCTTCTCCTGCATTGGTGGTTTCATCCTCTTTCAGAGGCTGTTCAGCGGGTTCAGCAGTCTTTTCCTTAACCTGCTCTGATGATTCCAAAGCATTGACTGCCTTTTCCTCTGGATCTGCGGCTTCTTCCTCCGCTTTATTTGCCTCGAGCTCGGCTTTGGAAGGTCTTCCTCTGCGCTTTTTGGGCTTTGCCCCGGGATCATTCTGTTTTTCTTCGGGAGCAGCCTGTTTTGCCTCTGAAGCGTCCGGCTTTTCCTCTGCAGGAACAGGTTCGGCAGCTTCTTCATCTGCAGCTTCACCCTTGGAAGATTCCTCTTTGAGAGTTTCGCCTTCAGCTCTTGCAGCCTCCGCCTCCTCGTGCATGCGGGTCAGAAGATCTATTATCTCCTGCTTCTTCATCTTCGAGCCTCCGGGCACGCCAAGGGCAGCCAGAATCTCCCTGAGCTCGGCTACTTTCTTTTCTTTTAACAGTTCGAGTTCCATTTGTACCTCTGTCCGTCGCTTTTACTGGAGTTCAAGTATGGTGAGGCCATCGGCGATAAAGGCATAGTCCCTTCCTGCCACAATGCGCCGGGGCAGTTTCGATTTATCATCGGTTATATAGTTGACCAGAGTGCCGTCCTCGAGCTTAATCGTTAATAGGCGATAGGCGATCAAATCTTCATCTGACACGAGAGTGCCGGTCAGGACCTGCGGGACTGTCTGGATCACAAGGCAGTTTTCTCCGCCTATATAGGTCGAAAACATACACTTTGCTGACGGTATTGCTTTAGGCGCCTTTATCAGGCCGCTGATACCGGTCTCATCTGCGGTTTTTCCGTCTACAATGATTCTGGTATCGCTTCCGATGTGCCACCTATGCGCCATATCATCTGTTATCGAAATATCTCCATGAGGGATCGCGCTCGCGGCCTCATTGGACCCTGTAAGGGAGTTCAGCATACCATATCTTACGAGGCGCGGCTCATCGTGCTTTTCCCTTGCTTCTAGACCAAGAAGTCGGGTGCATACCGCAGCCATTTCCGCGCGCTTTACATTGCTCTTGGGACGGAAATATGTGAAACCATCCCTGGCGCTGCCTTCCATGATGCCTTCCCTATACAGGGCCTGCACATAATCTGCATATTCGGTCCCTATATCCGTATGATCGTGGAAATGGATCTCGTATATGGAGGGGATCTGATACTCCATTGCGAGTGCGCTCCAGCGAGCTATAAGCTCTCTTTTTGCATATACAAAGCCGCCGCTGCGGTCATCTGCGCTCTCTTCAAAATCTGCGGCCGTCGCCCAGCCCTGCTCCAAAAAATATGCCACATATCCCTGAGCCCAGTCTGCGATATTGGAGGCATCCAGCACGTCCTTGTGCTTTTCCACCAGCGCAAGGCTTTCATCCTCGCTCACATGCAGCTTCAGGGTCCTGTAGAGCATAGTTATGCATTCCTGCTTGGTAACATAGTTTTCAGGACGGAAGAGCCAGCTGCCGTCAGGCTGTTCATAGCCCTCGATTATGCCTGCGTCTTTTGCCTTTTCTATATTTTCCAGGCCCCAGTACTCCTCCGCCACATCGCTGAAGAAGCTTTCAGCAGAAGCTGTCCTGGGCAACAGAACGATCGCCGCGATCAAAATCAGCAGCATAAAAAACGCTTTAAAAGTAGATGACTCTGAGAATTTTCTGACCATAACAATATAAAAGACTTAAAACTATATGCCAAAAGCTCCCGGAGGTCCGGGAGTTATTTACTGATTTATGGCAGCGGGACTGCTGTTTTCCTCTTCGGGATCCTTTATCCTGTAGATTTCCTTGACCAGGTTTTCTATGCCCTTTTCATCCCTCATATAGAAAGAGAGACTGTCAAGATCCGTACGGGTGCGGCCCTCGCCGGGAATGATGAAGGTTGCGATATTGTCCGAGCTTATGCCGCCGGCCTTGGTTGCGACCTTTGCGGCAATGCCCCAGCTTAGGTCGGATTCCACATTGTCCAGAACAACCTTGGCGACCTTGGGAATGTTTCCGGCCTTAAGGCATTTCTCCATGACCCTGACTATGAATTCCCTCTGTACCGCAGAGCGCTGAACATCGCCCTCGGAATAGCTCTTGTAACCGCTGTAATTGGACTTTCTGAAGCGCAGGAATTCGACGACATTGTTGGCGTCTATTGTCTGAAGCCCTGCGGGGATGTCGATCTTGAGCTCATGACCGGGCGTGGTATCGATATACTTCATGTGGAAGGGTATCTCAACCTCCACGCCGCCTATTGCTTCCATAACCTTGCGGACGTCTTCAAATTCAACCAGGGCGTAATAGTGGATAGGCATGCCGTAAAGGATGTCGGAGACAGCCTCTGCAACCCTCGCAACGCTGTTGCCTGTTGAATAGTAGATGGAATTGATCTTGAAGAGAGAGGCCGCCTTGATGCCTTTGCGGGCATAGTAGGTGTCTCTTGGGATGGTCACGATATCCACAGTCTGATGCTCCATGTCGTAGGAACCTATCATGATGGTATCCGTAAGTCCCTCATTAAGACCCAGAACCATTACATTTACACGGTCCTGTGCCTTAAAAGCCTCATAAAACTGACTGTTTTCGTCCACCACTATGGGAACCATATCCTTGGAAAGGCGCTCATCGGGAGTCTCGTCCTCGGTCTCAGTCTTGGGACTGACGATGATGACCGCTTCGCCGAGACTCTCCTCCGCATGATGATTGATGCGGAATCTGGTAAGACCGGTAGTAGCAACAGCAAAAACGACCAGGAAGCAGATCAGCGCCCTGATATCCAAACCATTAATAGTTTTTTTATTTTTAGAAGAATTGTTTGTGCCTGACATATTTGTTTTCCCCTGTTTCCAATACCCCTGAATTATTGGATTTAATATGTTAGCATATTTTGAGCCGTTTGTCTGTAAAAATATGATTACAGTTTACGCGCCCACTGTGTTTTTTTCGTGATGAATATGTATAGCTATCTTTTTATCAGATCCTTCAGCAGTCTTAGCTCCGGGACCTTAAACCCAAGCAGCAGGCCCATGTATGCTACTACGGCGAAAAGCACCGCAAGCGCAAGAGATACCAGGCTTCCGAAGGAAGTGGATATATAAATATACAGAAGATAGGAGCCACCAACGGACACCAGGGCGAATGCTGCCAGCTGGGCGAGCTTGCCCCAGGAGCTGATAAGACGGATCTTAGGATAGCGTCTAGTAAAGGTGAATATCAGCAGTCCGCTGTGAAGCATCTGGGCGATGCTTGTAGCCAGAGCAAGTCCGGCGTGCTTCATAGGGCTTACAAGAAGGAAGTTCAGCACTATATTGCAGCCAACGCTCAGCGCGGAGCACTTTACCGCGGTTTTAGTGTCGTGCATGGAGTAATAAATCTTGGTTATGAACTGATTGACCGACACAAAAGCCAGTCCCACCGCGTAAAAGCGCAGCGAATCGGAGGTCAGCACCGCAGCTTCCGCATCGAAAGCGCCTCTTTCGAAGACGAAGCTGATCACCGGGCGGGCATAGAATATCATTCCGAGGCTGAAGGGCATAGCCAGCAGCGAAATGATGCGTATACCACCTTCAGAAAGCTCGCTCATGTGCGCATAATCCTGCTGTACAAAGGCTTTGTTGAGCCTAGGATAGAGTATGGTTATAAATATGGTTATGGTAAGCGCCGAAACCGCATTTATTATCTGATTTGCATAGTTCAGAGCCGATACGCTGCCGCTGGCAAGATTAGACGCCAGCATGCGGTCGACCATCACATTTATCTGCGTGACATATCCGCCAAGGAAGATGGGAAGCGCCAGCGCTACGACTTCCCTGACTGCGCTGCCGCGTTCCAGGCTGGGAGTATAGACGAAGCCTTCTTTAATGCTTCTTGTGATATGGGGCAGGCTCATGGCAAAGCCGCCGACCAGCGGCCCCAGTATCAGCAGGCGGTAGTCCAGCTTTGCCGCCAGAACCACGAATACTATGAGCAGCGCATTCTGCAGAAAGCCGTAGACCACCTGGGGCAGAAAAATGTTCCTGTTGTGAAGATACGCTCCGAAAATGTAGTTGATCACCGTGAAGAACAGGGTGAAGAAGGCAAATCTCAGGAAGAAGATGGTTATAGCAGCGGTCTCAGGGCCGTAACCCGGCGCGAAAAAGCGGACCAGCGGCCTGGAAAAGATCATTCCAAGCAGTATAACAGCAGAGATCGCTACGAAAAGCGAGTTCACAAGCTGTGATGTGAACAGATCTGCCGCTTTTTCTCCTTCCTCCTCCCGCTTTTTGGTGAATACAGGTAGAAAAGAAGTTGCCGCAGCGCTTATAAGTGCCGTAAGCAGATTGTTTGGTATGGACAGTCCCGTAACATAGGCATCAGTAATCTGCCCTGCGCCGAAGAAATTGGCCATGGCTATTTCCCTGACGAAGGCCAGCAGCTTTGAAAAAGCGGTGAGCGCGGCCATCAGCAGGGCTACCTGTGCAGTTGTAAGGCTATGTTTTTTCAATGGTATGCAGTGTCTATTAACGGCCTGAGGTTTGCGGGCTGAATCTGCCCGCCGGGGATCTACTTCTTTGCTTTTGCTGCCTTGCCGAGTTTTATATCGGAGAAACGGAAGCGCTCCTCGGAAGCGCCAAGGATATAATTGCAGGCAAAGCCCAGTCCCAGTACAGTGTAGAACAGAGGCATGGTGGATACGGAGCTGTCGTTGAACAAGCCGACCAGCATGAAGCAGAGCACCGCAATAAAGCAGGCGGAACCCAGATACTCCAGGAAGGAGTTCTTTCCGCTGAGCTTAAGGCAGCCTCTGAAGGACAGCACCACAAAGCTTCCGATAATGCCGAACCAGAAGATCAAAGACAGCACGCCGCTGCCAAGGGCAATATCCAGATACATATCGTGAGGCTTGTCGGTGACCATCAGTATGTTGTTCTGAAGCGTGTATTTCCCTGCATAGTCGTGCTGAGGGAAGTAGATGCAGTAAGTATCAGGACCTTTACCAATAAGCAGATTGTGTTTCAACATGGGAAGACTTCTGGCATAAATGTATCCTCGGCCGGAACCAAAACGATAATTGCCTTCGAAGCCCCAGCTTTCCACTTCTCCGATAGGGGTTTCTTTACCTACAGGAGTCTGGAAATAGACCTTGTCATCACCGAACCTGAAGGACCACATGGTTTCCTTGTCCTTTGTTTTCTCTGTAGCGGTTGGCTTTTGAGTGGCGTGATCGTTGGTCTTCACCACTGCATAGAAGCTGTCGTCCTGAGCCGCAAAATATATATGGGTGTACTTTGCATATCTGGGATCTTCGAAGTTGTAATGACCTTTGCCAGCCTCGGAATCCGGTGCCAAAGCAAGGCCTTTTCCATTCTCATCTTCGAACTGGAAGTTGCTGTCCTTCATTCGGCCGTAAAAAGTCTGTCCTGATATGGTCATCATAAACCAGTCGTCTCCGGTAAGAACCTTATCAACCGTAAGCTTGTCCAAAGGATCCGGGATCACACTGGGATCAACCGGAGCCGCAGGAGTTCGATTAAAGACTTTAGATCTTATCTCCGGCCACCAGCGGTCGGAACAAACACCCATAATCAGACCAGTCACCAACACTAAAACCATGAGTGGCTTGATGGATTTTTTCAGCTGTTTTCTGAAAATGATTAGCGCCAGCATCAGCATCAGCACCAGACCAAAATAACCGCTTGCTGACTCCGCGCAGAAAAAGCAGTAGAGACTAACCGCATAGAGCATAATAGCCAACAGCGGCATAAGTACTTTTTTGGCACCTTTGTAATTTCCGTCTGTCCAGAACCATATAAAGCCCACAGCAAATAGTGGTAGCACGCACTGCAGGTAAAATGGTACGTAGTTGATATTGAAAACAGTCTGATATACATCTCCCAAAGCAAATGTGAATTTATAATACAATTCTCCTTTTGCCGAAGCCTGATCGATAGCATCCCAGACCTTGCCACCGGAAACGAGATCCGCATTGGGAGAAATCAGCTTCTGACCCACATTGGTGCGGAAGAAATCCAGACCTATACCCTGGAAAAAGCCCAACAGTCCGATAATTGCCATAGAGATGGCTAAAGCCCAGAGAACGCTCTTTACTGCCTTTTCACTGTCAACGCTCTCCATTATGTAGAAAAGCATAACAATATATGACAATATCGCTAAAGTGCCCTCGAAGCGCTCTTTAAAGCCCCACCAGGCGAAATATCTGTACTTAGATAAAATGCAGGATAGCAGCACCAGGGCAAGGTATGCGGCCATAAACAGATATGCTCTGTGCATTTTCGGCTTTCTCATACCAAGCGCCATGCGGAAGATAATAGTAAGCAATGCAATGCCGGCTGCAATAGCGATGCAAACCATCTTGTTATAGCTGAAAAAGTCAGTCAGCACCGTATCATCGGTCTTCTCTGTCCAGAAAAACTGACTATAAGGACCAGTGTAGTAATGCGCACGAACTATCAATATGCTTATGGCGCTGAAGATTGCTATGGGCAGCAGATTGAGCAGCATATGCATGCGGCTGCCATTATAGCCATCAAGTTCATTTAAGGTGTTCTTGTTGTTTTTAGCCATTTGCTTGTGCAGCCTCCTTTGCAGCAGTTTCATTTGTTACGATGGGTTCCGAATTTTCGACCTCAGCAATTTCCGTTGTGGCCTCGATTACAGTTTCGCCTCCTGCCTTCTTAGGCTTGCCTTTCTTGCTGTGCTTTCCTGCAGGCTTTTCCTTGAGCATGCCCTTCTCCTCAAAGCTAGCAATGGCTATGCCAAGTCCGAGTATGGTATAGAACATGGGCATGGTTGAAACGGAGCCATCGTTGGGGATTGCGCTCCCAAGGAAGGCTATCACGCCTAAGAAACAGCCAGCCTGAGCAAAGCTCGCGAAGCTGTCAAAGCGGAAACGCCCCTTAATTGCGAGGAGCGCATAATACACTACAAGTCCTAACCATGCGATAAGGCTTGCGCACCCTGTATTAATTGCAATCTGCAAGTATAGATCGTGGGGTTTGTCTACGATCTCGTAAAACATCCTCATTGTCCTTCTTTGGGTACCTAAAAATCGAAATGCATAGTCATTCTGCGGGAAGACAGCCACAAAGCAGTCTGCTCCGGCACCCCAGATTGGATAGTGCTTCAGCAGAGGTATGCTCCTGGACCAGATATAACCACGGCCAGAGGCGAAATCCAGATCATTCTCAAAACCAATAGACTCTACCAGTTCTACTATAGTTTCCTTACCAGCGATGGTCTGGAGATACACGCCGCCATTCACCATATCAAAGCGATAATCCCAATTCTTATATAGAGTAGTGAGTCTTACCACTATGCTACTACCGTCTTCCGTAAAGAAATAAGTGAATTTCAAATAATCATGATATCTGGCATCCACAAATTCATAGATGCGATTTTCTTCATCGTAAATGCGGGGCATTATCGGTGCCCTGTCTCCGTCAAAGAAAGCTATCCCTCCATTCTGGTAGACCTCTGTTCGGAAAGGGTTACCATTGATACTCATCTCCACATAATCTTCACCGGTAATGATGTAATCGATCTTAGGCCTTACACTTGCAGGTTTCTTATCAAATACCATATCTGGATCAACATCTGCGAAAAGCTCCATAGACCCGTCAACAAAGTAATTCCGGAGTGCCGTCTTTTCCTTATCAACGATCTTTTCGACAGCCACGCTCTTAAGAGTATTCTTTACCTGAATCCACTGCTCCTGCCAGGCTCCAGCACCATTTACTGTCATAATGCAGAAAACCAGCAACAGCGCAAATCCCGGCTCTATTATCTTTCTCAGGTTTACATTGAAAAATATGATGGCACAGATTCCGGATGCAATAACGCCTATAACTCCGCCTGCAGATCCAGAGTGGTAAAAACTGTACAGCGATAGTGCAAACAACCCGCCGAATACGAAGATTCCCAGGAGGCGTGAAAAACTGCCTTCAGTCTCTGTCCTCTTCCAGAGATATGCCAACATCATAGCCAGGATTGGAAGCACTGCGGAAATGTAAAAGGGAACATAGTTCTGGTTATATACGGTCTGGTATACAGTCCCAGTCTGGATTCGGCTCTGATAGGTGGTCTCTCCTTCCTCTGCCAATTCATCTATAGCTTCCCAAGAAGTGCGGCCATCTGTCAACTGGGCATTTGGGGTGATCAGCTTCTGGCCCCAGACTGTCATAAATGGGTCTTCTCCCTGTGCCTGCTTATACCCTATCCAGCCCAAAATCGCCAGAGCCACGCAAAGTACGCCAATCAGGCACTTTACTTGACTTGGCTTTTTCACCATCAGGATAATATAGCACAGCACGATCATGTAGCTGAGTATAGTTATGGTTCCTTCGAAACGATCCATTGCGCCATAAATGGCAAAGTTCTTGTGTTTGGAAAAGACACAGGAAAGCACCACGAGCAGTGAATATATACCAATAAATATAAACGCTTTGTTATTCTTCAGTTTCTGCTTAAATACCAGAACATCCAGGAGCATAAACACCAGCGCCAGCCCGGCGGAAGCGACTATCACCACCATCTTAAAGTAGGCATAGATATCCGTTAGTTGGGTGATATCCAGCGCATTGGTCCAGTAATATTGGTTCAGCGGACGATAGTAAACATGAAGCCTCACCATGAGTATTGAAAGAATGAAGGTGGCTATAGGAAGCAGTTTAAGATATGTCCAATACTTGGGTTCGGGAACAAACGGAGCCAAAACCTCCTTTTTAGCTTTCGCAGCCACTTTAACAGCCGCAGTACCATCACCCTGCCCCACTGCATCCGCATCTATTTTTGCAGGCACTATAACACCCTGTTTTTTTGTTTTATCATTATTTTTCATAAGAAATTCTCCTGACCCTTGATTATATATCGATATAGCTCAAAAGGTCAAATCAATTCGTCCAAAAGCGGCAAGAATCACACAAAACAGACGCAGGAAATCCCACACACAAATTGACATTCAACCTTGTATTCAGTAACAAAAAATACACCTATCAAAATTTATCATCTTTACATCTTCTTTTATCAAAATTATCTAATCCATTACATGAGGGTATACAATTGATTTATTCTCCCAACATGCTAAATTGTTCACTTGTTGTTTATTACGACAGCAGTACGGGAAAAAAGAGGGAAAAACAAACCTAAACTGGCAAGATGAAAGGAGTTAACAATGAAGGCCAATAATACATTTTATGTTGGGAATAAGAAATACAACTGTCTTAAAAATGGCAGGTATTATTACAGAAAAAGTGTCACCATAGAAGGAAAGCGTTATGATTTCTATGGTAATGGAGAAAAGGACTGCCTCAGAAAGATCGATGCGGCCAAAGAAGCTATACAAGCCGGTCTGTGTTATTCAAAACGTAACGCATTAACAAAAGATGTTTTTGAACACTGGCTTTACAATGTAAAGCGCGTTGACAGAATAAAAGCATCCAGTTTTGCATTGTACGAGCGCCAATACAGGAATCATATAAAGCCTTATCCTGTCATGAATACAGTGCTCTCCAAACTTGATTCAAGCCAGCTTCAAGTCTATTTTACAACTCTACATGAAGAAAAGAAGCTCAGTGGAAAGACCATCGGAGGCGTAGCCATAGTATGGAACATGTTTTGTAAGTGGGCTCAAAAGGAAGGATACTTTGTAAGGAATCCTTATTCCAACTTGGTGCTCCCTGGACAGCGCCAGGCAGCCAAAGGAGTAACAGAAGTATTCTCGGAGACTGAGATGGGAAAAATAAGCCGTTATATGAAAAATCAGAACTACCGCTATGAAACCCTTGTGCGCCTGGCTTTTGCCACAGGAATGCGTCAGGGGGAGCTCCTTGGGTTAAAATGGAGCGACGTCAACAGCCACCGGATAAGGATCGAGCGGTCCACTGCCACAGTCACTCATATAGACAGGGAGGGAAACAGAAAGAACTTCCGTGAGATCTGGGACACTAAGACCAGTAACTCCGTCAGAGACATACCTATTCTGCCAGAGATCTATAGGATGCTCAGAAGCTACAGGGATATGCAGTACGATCTCTTTGGTGGACCTGATAATACACCGGAGTATCTTTTCACGACCTGCACCGGTGCATTGATCACAGCAAGCCAACTTTACGTCTCCTTTACCAGAATGCTCCGAGACGCAGGTGTGGAACCTCGAAAGTTCCACGCTATACGCCATACCTTCGCCACGCAAGCTTTACAGCGAGGTGTGGACATAAAAGAACTTCAGCTGATAATGGGGCATGCAGACCTCCATACCACCTATGGCTACGTAACCGTAGATTTGGACGCAAAAAGACGTGCCATCGAAAAGATGGGAAGAATGCTGTAGTGTCCAAAATAACACCTGATTACATAACAGCAATGCGGGAAATCATTGGGAAACATCCCTCGTAAAAAAGCCCAATAACAACCAGAACCACAATTCTCAACATATAACAATTGGCATAGGCATAATGAATAATGAAAAAGATTCTTTCATTTGTCCTCGTACTCGCTATGGTTCTGGGTTCCGTTTCCATGGCATTCGCTGCTACCGAAGCAACATTCCCCGATGTAGTCGGTGATGAAAGCTATGCAGAGGCTGCTAACGTACTCAAGGCTGTAGGAGTTCTCGAAGGATACAATGACGGCAACTTCAAGGCTGACAGAAACATCACAAGAGCTGAGGCTGTTAAGCTTGTTGTAGTTGCTATGGGTCTGCCCGTAAAGGAAGGCAATACCTATAAGACCGTTTTCGAAGACGTTCCTGAAAACGCATGGTATTCCGGATATGTATATTGGGCAACCACCCTTGGCATCACCCAGGGTACTACCCCCACCACATTCAGACCTGACAGAGAAGTGACTTATGACGAAATGATCACTTTCGCTATGAGAGCACTGGGCTACAATGACAACCTGCCCGGCGGATATCCCGCAGGTTATGTTTACAAGGCCTACACTCTGGCTAAGGCTGCTGACAAGGATCTGTATGATCACGTTCCTACCGGTTCTGCTCCTGCAAAGAGAGCTGACTGCGCAGAGATCGTATACGCTATCATGGATCAGTACTTCGTACAGTACAGCAAGGATCTGAATGACTTCCAGGTTCGTGGTCTGGATAATGAAGAACAGCAGACTCCGTTCGAAAGACTCGGCTGCGTAATTGAAGATGCAGCTCTGATCGATGACGAAGCTGTTGCTGATGCTGAGATGGTAGACATCTCCAAGGCTCTTGGTTCTGAGGCTCACCTCATCACCAAGGACGGCGTTGTTGTAGGCGTAGGCAAGGTTGAGACCACCTTCCTCACCGGCGATGATGGCGAGAAGATCGAAGGCAAGAAGGTTGCTGCTGACGCTCTTGACGAAGCTGTTATGTTCGAAAACGGCGAAGTTGCAGACAAGGCTGTAGAACTTGACGAGAATGACACCGCTATCTATGCTGTTAAGTTTGACAGCAAGGGCACCATCTCTGAAGTAGTTTCCAAGCAGGTTTGGACTCCCACCAAGGCCGGCCAGATGGACGATGACCTCATCGACGCTCTGAACTTCGGCGACAAGAACGAGTCCGGCGAATTCAAGCTCCTTGACCAGGAATTCAAGCTTGATGACGATGATCAGATCATCAACTCTTCCTTCATTCTGGAAGGCGCAAAGTCTCTTGGCGATATCGCTGCTGACAACATCGTTGTTGTATACGTAGGACCCAAGTCCGACAAGATCACCAAGGTTACTGTAAGCGACAAGGTTATTACCGGCAAGCTCACCGCTGTTAACAGCGCAAAGGGTACCTACACTATCGATGGCACCTCCTATAAGCTCTCCGATGCACTTGACGTTGACTATGCAGGCACCGACATTGATGAGTTCAAGCACGACCTGACCATGCTCCGTGGTTCTGAAGTAAATGCATACTTCGACGCTGCAGGCAAGATCTACTTCGCAGAATCCTCCGAAGAAGAAGCTAAGACCAGCACCGCATATGCAGTTCTTCTCGCTGTTGATGCACCCAACACCACTGGTACCTCCAAGTCCAGAAATGCTGGCGAAATGGAAGTATTCAACGCTGACGGCGAACAGGAATACATCGCATTCGATAAGGCTGCTACAAATGACGCTACCGTTCAGGCTATCTCCGCTGGTACTCTGGTTAAGATCACCAAGAACAGCTCCGGTAAGGCTACCAAGGTAGAAGAAGTTGCAGAGACTCTGACTGAGGTCAAGATCTCCAAGAAGGGTGTTGTAGACGCTGCTGAGAAGAAGGCCGCTCTGCCCACCGATGCAGTTGTATTCTCCTGGAATGGCAAAGAAGCTAGAAACTACAAGAACTACAGCATCATCGCAGCTAACAAGCTGTTCAACACCACCGATCTCAAGTTCGAGACCATCATCAACAAGGGCAACCTGGTTGCTGTACTCCTCGAAGGTGATGTAAGCACTGAAGATGAATCCATCGTAGTATTCACCGGCTGGAACTATGGCGACGGCGACACCCTTTGGGATGTTAAGGGCTACGAAGATGGCGCTTCCAAGACCTGGATCTACACCGCTTCCGCAAGCGATGAGAAGTTCCCCTACAGCGTAGTAGGCAAGACTTCTGAAGCTCCTGTATTCTATACTCTCGAGTTCGACAGCAATGATTACATTACCAAGGCTAACGAGTATACATACAAGAAGGTTGACGATGCTATCGTTCTCACCACCACCAAGAGCACCGTTTCTTCCAACAATGTTCTGAAGGTTGGCGAAAAGAATTACGAACTGGCTGACAACATCGTTGTTTACACCTGGACACCCAGCGGCAAGGACGACGGTAAGGGAACCTGGACTGTATCCACCAGCAATACCAAGCTGGCAGGCCTGACCCTGAACAACACCGACTCCATCTGCCTGATGAGTGAAGGCGACGACTTCGTATTCGAAGCTGCAGTTGTAATCAAGAGCAAGTAATTTAGTCAATAACTAAATATACACTCAAACCAAAAGGACCCCAAATGGGGTCCTTTTGGTTTGAAAATAAACTTAGCTTATTGCTAAATTACTTCTTCTCGATAATAACGATCTCATAAAGGTCATTATCAGTATCGTTCTTGGTATTGAAGAATGTCATCGTACCACCATCAGCATTATATACACCAACGAGTGCATTAACGCCAGTGGATACAGACCAACCGCTGGATGTCTTGGTGTAAACGATTACATCATCAACAAACTCATAGTTGGTTCCGCCAACCTTTACAATACCGGTAGATACGAGGGAGGATCTGTCGGATCTGGTTGTAGCGATCTCAACTGTCTTGGATTCAACTGTTGCAGCGGTTCCGCCAACTACAAGACCATCACTATCAAACTCGAGGGTATACAGTGTAGATGCTGCACTAGCGAATACACTGTCAACTTCTTCCTTGCTATCCTTATCCATTTCGTAAGTGACAGCATTGCCATCTTCATAGAAGTTTACAACAGCATACTTGGAGTTGAAGTTCTTAACGCCTGCATAAATGGCGTAAGTGTTTCCAGTAGAGCCTCCGATAGATTCAGCATCTACCAGCATAGCTCTGACCTTAGAGCCCTCAGCAAATGCACTATATTCAGCATCCTTCTTATCAAAGAGCTTGCTGTAGCTGATCACGCTGTACTTCTTTGCAGAAGACTTATCCTCTGCCTTGCTTGCATCGCCATTGAAGCTAAATACTACAGAACCTGCATCGAGAACAGCAGTCTTAGTCTTTACTTCATTGTCACTATTAAGATAGAAAGAAGTAGCCTGACCTCTATCAGTGATTCTGCTTGCATCAGGAGTAGCGATATCACCGATAACGAGAACACTTTCTACCTTATCATCCTTATCCAGCTTGATTCTAAGAAGCTTACCTGCACTTGCAGTACCTTCTTCGATTCCAAGTTTGGCAAGAGTAACACCAGACTTTACTGTCAGAACTTCGGTCTGACCATCTTCATTGTATACTCTAAGAAGAGCATCAGCATTGTCGAGCTTGCTTTCATCTTCCTTCTGAGCCTTCAGAAGTACTGCATAAGCATAGGTGCTTGTAGAAGTTGAGCTTTCAGCATAGAAAATCTTTCCAGCACAATCGAGGTATGCCTTTACGCCACCAGTTGCGCTACGAAGATTCATCATATCTTCCTTGCTAAAGGCCTTTACATCATCGTCAGAACTATTTTCATTTGTTCCAGCCCAGTTATAGTCGCTTCCACCTACAGTATAGATTCCGCGAACTGCATTTGCATAGGTGATAGCGCCTTCTGCAATTTCAGTACCAACAGAAATCTTTGTGATCTTATCATTGGTGTCTGCGTAGACATAAACTACATTTTCAGGCTTGATTTCACTTAAGGACTTTACACCCTCAAGAATGAAGCTGCTGGTATCGATTGCCTTTGTATCATCGTCGATAGTAAAGCTATAGTTCAGAAGCTCGTGAGATTCTTTATCTTCATCGAGGTTCATAGCAGAGAGGTCATTAGCATCAACAATTTCAGCTGCATCGATGACCCAAGCAAGCTGGGAAACAACTTCCTTTACCTTGCCGTCCTTAAGGATAACTGCATAGGTGTCAGCAGTATTGGCTTCAATTGTAGCTCCGCTGGAGATGAGTTCCCCATTTTCGAAGTATACAGCATTGTCGATAACATCTTCAAATTTGGTATCAGAAGTGGTGTAATTATATCCGCCAAGTTTCTTGGTGGACTTGTTGTAGGTCACAAACTCGGAAAGAACATTGCTGATACCTACGACTTTACCTTCATAGTTCTCGTCGCCATTGCTGTCTTTGCTTTCCTGTCTGATCAGGGTTACCTTTGCACCAAGGTATTCTCCCAGATCAATAACAGATGCAGTGCTCAGGGGAAGCTCGTCACTACCTACAACGACAGGTGTTTCATCAAGAACGCAGCCAAGTCTTTCGAACGGAGTCTGCTGATGTTCATTGTCTGCGCCACGAATTGCGAAGTCATTCAGGTCCTTGCTGTACTGTACGAAGTACTGATCCATGATTGCATAGATGATCTCTGCGCAGTCGCCTCTGGTAGCAGGAGCAGAACCGGTAGGAACGTGATCATAAGTGTCCTTGCCATCTTCCTTAGCCAGAGTATAGGCCTTGAATACATAACCTGCGGGATATCCGCCGGGCAGGTTGTCATTGTAGCCCAGTGCTCTCATAGCGAAAGTGATCATTTCGTCATAAGTCACTTCTCTGTCAGGTCTGAATGTGGTGGGGGTAGTACCCTGGGTGATGCCA
>JAEEGL016990954.1_pt1 | contig 29673 bp, 21 predicted proteins | sample 9134231 | NCBI WGS metagenome assembly JAEEGL01 (sample SAMN16246548, study PRJNA631951) | gut metagenome | biome: gut microbiome; feature: rumen; material: fiber-attached | host: Bos | place: Iran: Karaj | collected 2018-10
CAATATTCAAAAAAATGTGTAATTTTGCAGCCTCGTTTGTTGGTCTTGTGGCCGAGGGGTTAGGCGCCGGTCTGCAAAACCGTTTACAGCGGTTCGAATCCGCTCGAGACCTCAATCATAACCTGTTGTATTATTTACAATGGGTTTTTTTATTTATGGCTCGCATTGTTTTAGTCGGTTTCCCGGGTTCCGGAAAAAGTACAATAGGGAAGAAAATTGCTTCGAAACTTCATTATGATTTTTATGATTTGGATGAGGTTTTTGAGCACAATTATCATATTTCAATTGAAAATTTCTTTGAAAAATATGATGAGAATGCTTTTCGAATTTGTGAACGCATTTTGATGTCGGAACTTTTAAGGAAGGAAAATTGTGTTATTTCTACTGGAGGAGGCACCCCTTGCTTCTTTGATACGATGGATAACATTATAGAATCATCTATTTCAGTTTATATCAAATTATCACATAAATCATTAGTATATAGATTGTTGAACTCACATAAGGTGCGACCTTTAATCAAAAATAAAAGTGAAGAAGAACTCATGCGATTTGTAGAGGAGCAGATGAGCCAAAGAGAAGGTTACTATTTGCGTTCACACTTCATTTTTAATGGCGAAAGCATTGATATTGCGCAGGTTATAAATACATTGAAAGAGCATTGCTCTTTATGATTTTGTATAAAGAAAAAGTTGGGAAAGGGACGTGAGGAGAAAAATGTAGCCCCGCCGGGAATCGAACCCGAATTTAAAGTTTAGGAAACTTTCGTTCTATCCATTGAACTACAGGGCCATTTTGGGGTGCAAAAATACAAACTTTTTTGATAACTTTTTTTTTATGTACCTTTGCCGCAAAATTTTTACTCATGATCGTTTTTAATTCACTGACGGATTTTGTCTTGAAATCAAAGCTATTTCATAAGAAATGGATAAAGGCAGTGGCGGAAGCTGAAGGGTATCAAGTGGCGGATATCAGTTACATTTTTTGTGACGATGACTATTTATTGGAATTGAATAAGAAGTATCTGAATCATGATACTTTAACTGATATTATCACCTTCGATTATGTTGAAGGAACGCACCTGTCTGGAGATATATACATAAGCATTGAGCGTGTGAGAGAAAATGCCAACATCTTCGATCAATCGTTTGAACGGGAATTGCATAGGGTGCTTGCCCATGGCATTTTGCATCTGTGCGGATACAAAGATAAAAGTAAAAGCGATTCCAAGTTGATGCGGCAGAAAGAAGAAGAGTCTATCGCACGTTATGAAAATATGCAATTTAATTATAAATAAAAGATTATAAGCACTTTATATAAAATTTTCACGTGAAAACGACGATGAATAATGATAATTATGATGTGATAGTAGTAGGCGCTGGCCATGCCGGGTGTGAAGCTGCGGTTGCTGCTTCTAAATTAGGCTGTCAAACGCTTCTTATTACCATGAACATGTATCTGATTGCTCAGATGTCGTGCAACCCTGCCATCGGAGGGATAGCGAAAGGACAAATTGTTCGTGAAATTGATGCCTTGGGCGGTATGACAGGAATCGTAACCGACCATACAATGATTCAATTTAGAATGTTGAACAGATCAAAAGGACCGGCGATGTGGAGCCCACGGGCACAATGTGATAAGCAATCCTTCTCCTTGTATTGGAAATCTATTTTGGAAAAACAACAGCGTCTTCATCTGCGCCAAGATGTCGTCTCTTCTCTTATCATTGAGGGAAATCATGTGACGGGCGTAAAAACAATTTCCGACAAGACTATTTATGCACAAAAGGTCATTATTACTGCCGGCACTTTCTTGAATGGGAGAATACATATCGGGGAAGTGAATTTTGCCGGAGGAAGACTCGGAGAGATGAACGCTCCGTATTTGTCAGATCAATTACAGAATGCGGGAATCAAGACCGCCAAATTGAAAACAGGTACTCCTGTTAGGATTGATGGAAGAACGGTCGATTTCTCTAAAATGACAGAACAAAAAGGAGACGAGAATCCAGAGAAATTCTCATTTACAGATACCCCTCCCCTGACTGACCAAATGAGTTGTTTCATTACCTATACCAATGAAACAACCCACGATATTCTTAAAACAGGTTTCCAATTCTCACCGATGTTCCAAGGTAGAATACAAGGGGTCGGACCGCGTTATTGCCCCTCCATAGAAGACAAAATAGAGCGGTTTTCCGATAAGAACCGCCACCAATTGTTTTTGGAACCAGAAGGAAGGCATACTTATGAGTATTATCTTAACGGCTTTTCTTCCTCACTCCCCGAAAAGGTGCAAATAGATGCGCTTCATACCATCCCCGGCTTGGAAAATGCTACAGTCCTTAAACCTGGATATGCCATTGAATACGACTACTTCGATCCTACACAACTTCAGTTTTCTTTGGAATCACGCGTATTGTCCAATCTCTATTTGGCCGGCCAAGTAAATGGGACAACAGGATACGAAGAAGCCGCTTGCCAAGGATTGATGGCGGGAATTAATGCCGCCCGCGCAGTCAAAAATTTAGAACCTGTCGTCTTGGGACGAAACCAAGCTTATATCGGGGTACTTATCGATGATCTTATTACAAAGGGGGTACAAGATCCGTATAGAATGTTTACTTCTCGTGCCGAATATCGGACCTTGTTACGCCAAGATAATGCAGATGTGAGATTGTCACCTGTCGCTTTTCAATGGGGAATGATTGAACAAGAACGACTGGATAAAATGAATTTCAAATATTCAATCCAGCAATCTTTAGTCCACTATTTGCAAACTACCAATGCCGATCCGGATGAAGTGAATCCCTATTTGCAAAGCCTGAATACACCAGTTCTGACTCAAAAAATCAAATACGAAATACTTTTACGCCGCCCTCAGGTGTTTTTAAATGAGCTAATATCGTATTCGCCTTCTTTAAAAAACGAGGTAGTAGAACTTCACGCATCCTCACGGATTATTCAAGATGCAGAAATAGAAATAAAATATGCTGCATACGTGCAAAAAGAAGAAGAATTAGCGCACCGGATGCAAAATTTAGAAAATGTTAAAATACCTTCCGACCTCTCCTATTGTGATTTGAATTTTCTATCCAAAGAAGCACGAGAAAAATTAACCAAAATCTTGCCGATGAATTTGGGGCAAGCATCCAGAATTAGTGGAGTTAGTCCTTCAGATATTGCCTCCTTGATCATTTATTTGAATACACCGTCCGCCAAATTGTAATATATCATAATTAGTTATGTATTAAATATTTATGAAAAAGAGCCACTTTATAGCGGCTCTTGGGGGTGGGGAATGTTTGTACTCATTTTTATTATTTCTTTGCGCTAAATCAAAGATTTTGCGTAAATACTTTAAACATAGTTAATTATTATCGTCCATGAAGCAGGGTGTCTTTGAGGGCCTTTGAATATATCCGAGAAACTTTAAATCTGTGCTTTTTAATGAATACTTCCCCCTTTGTAAGGTTGTCTATTTTTTCTACATTGATGACCGTTGATTTGTTGATTCTTAAAAATTTATCATTGGGCAATAGGCTATAAAACTTTTTCAGAGTACTTGTGTGATAGCATATTTTCCCATTAGTTAATTCGATTCTTAAGCTATTTCCTGTGTTGTTTACACAAAGAATATCATCGAAATTTAATTTTGTGTTGGCCTTTTTATACTTTACGAAAATGTATCCTTTACCGGGAATGCCAACGTTACGGCTCCCCCGATAATGCGATTTTGATTCAGCAACTCCTTGATTGTCAATAGTAAAATGTCTTACGATTCGTAATATCTTTACTATTTTTTTGTAAAATTTTTCACCATCCAATTTGGGCGTTAGAATATCAAACAAACCGTTTTCCAGTAGGGATAGTGCATTGTAAACCTTGCTGGTTATCCCAATGATGAATGGCGGCCGCTGAAATTGATTGATAAGGTCGTTGATGTCCCATTCATTGGTGTCCAAATAGATAAACAGGATGTCTGGTTTTGTTATGCTCATTTTTTCAATGAGTTCAATTTTGTTTTTAATAACATCTGTGATTTTTACTGTGTCAAATTGATGTAATAGATCAATTAATTTGTTTTCTAAACTTTTGTCATTGACAGTAATTATACTTTCTAGAATTTTCATAAACTTAATATTAGTTTGACAAAATTATGGAATATTTCGATAGTAATTACTTGATTTTCAAAAATGTGATTAACTGTCAAAAGTTACGCCATTATTGTCATTTTTTGGGTTATTTTTTATTTTACTATTAAAAATTGTCACTTTTTATTGCCTTTTTGCATTTTTTTGCTCAAAAACGAGGGAAAAAATTTTATTCTCATTGATATTATTTAATTCGATTAGTTTGTATCTTTGAGATATAATTAATTACCCTATGTACTTCTCAAACTACCCTATTCTCAAGGTGCTCGTGCCTTACATAATTGGCATCTTTGTGGCATATTGGGGTCATAATTTACTTCCAAATATCAATATTTTAGTATTTTTAATAATTATATTATCAATATTATTGATTATAAGTATCTTATATTCATTTTTACCCTATTCTTTCCATCAATGTGTCGTTCTCCCTCTTTTGATAGTTCCCTTTTTGATAGGTTCCTTTTTTACTTATCAAAAATATACGTTCCCCTACAAAAATGCAAATTTTGAAAATGTTGAAAATAGCGATTTTTTCACAGTTTTTGTCACTGCTCCTCCCCAAGAAAAGAAAAAAAGTGTAAAAATTTTGGTGGATATAGAAAAAAATGAGCACGGAGAACGGATGGGAAAAAGTGCTATTTTATATCTTCAAAAAAGTAGTGAGGCGCTTGCTTTAACCATAGGGGATGTTTTGCTAATACATGCTCACTTTACCCGGATTACGCCCCCAATGAATCCATATTCTTTTGATAATCATGAGTATATGAAAAGAAAAGGAATATATTTTACTACTTATGTCCCCACTACCAATTGGCTTTATCTTCAGCACCATACGATGAAACCCTTGAAATGTCTTGCTCATCGTTTACAGAGGTTATTTTCCTCTCTTTTTAGGAAAAATGGGCTCAATGGAGAGGAATATGCCATTATTACGGCCATTTTGTTAGGAAATGATGAAACATTGGAACCTGAATTGAAAGCGCAATATGCCGCTGCGGGTGTGAGTCATATTCTCTGTGTCTCGGGAATGCATGTTGGGATTATCTTTATGATAATCAACACTTTATTGCAACCATTGGATTGTTTTCCTAAATTGAAACTTTTAAAAATGATGTTTCTGATTGTTTTCATTTGGCTTTACGCTCATATCACAGGTCTCGCGCCATCTGTGATGCGGGCGGCAACCATGTTCACTTTCGTGATATTTGGGCAACAATTGAACTATCGGACGGATGTTTTTCATAGTCTTTTCGCTTCGTTATTTTTCTTATTGATAATCAATCCATTACTTATTTTCGAAATCGGCTTTCAAATGAGTTATCTTGCAGTATTTGGCATTGTATTGATACAACCGAGGATAGCAAATCTATGGAAAGTCAAGAACAAAATAGGAAAATATTTTTGGGATTTGATAACGGTTTCTTGTGCAGCTCAAATTGCCACCGCACCCTTGTCTGTCTATTATTTTGGTCAATTTCCTAATTATTTTTTGCTGTCCAATTTAGCCGTTATTTCCCTTTCTTTTGTTATTGTCATAAGTGGGGTTGTGGTACTTATATTTTCATGGTGCACATGGGTGGTGTCCTTTTTCGGAATGATATTGTCCATGGAAATTAAAATGATGAATGGAATCATTGCATTTATTAATACTCTGCCATATTCTGTCACAGATATGCTCTTCCTTCAATTTTATCAGGTTGTGTTAATTTATGGCATGATATTTTTCATTTTTTTATTTTTTATAAAGAAAAATAAGTATTTGAAATATTGTAGTTTATCTACTATTTTACTCCTTGGAGTTTCTCTCTTATACGAAAAAAATAAGACTGATAATTTTAGCAATATAGTGATATATTCGGCGGAAAAGTCCACCGCTTTACATTTGGTCAGTGGTCATTCTGCTTATTTATTGTTGGATTCATTAAGTAAAAATTCGCCAGCATTTTACAATTTCAATGTGAAAAATTTTGAGAGAATGCAACAAATTAGGAGTCAATATGTTGATATTGATACAAATGAGTTTTTTGCCCCAAATCTCTTGAAATTGCGCAACTTTATTGTTTTTCAAAATCAGAAAATATTTGTTTTATCGGGGAAACAAAAGCTATTCCCAAGCAATAATAAAATGAAAATCAATACGTTATATGTTAGAAATAACGCAAGAATCCCCTTCTCAAAACTTTTGTCATCAATACAGTTTGATAATGTCGTTGTTGATGGCTCGAATTCCCCCTTTTATGAAAAATCTTGGTGCGATTCTTGTTTGAAATACCAAATCCCGTGCTACTCTACAAGAAAATCAGGTTATTTATGCCTGATTCCTTAGAATTAAAAAAAAATTGTAACTTTGCCATCTTGAATAAATATATGCAAATATATCGTAAAATATTGATTTTAACGGTTTTATGTCTCGTTTGTGGACTGGCATCGCAAGCGAGTAGGGGAGAATTATACGAAAATTTCTGCTGTTTTTCTGCTGTACAGGAACATTTTTCGTCTGATTCCTTTAAAAAGCCGAAAAAAAATAGCCCATATACATCCAGTAAATCTAATAATAAGAAAGTTACCTTTGAAACTTTTGAGCAAAATTATGAGCGTGCCTGCTATTATTATGAAAAACAGTCTTTCCTAACAGCCGCCCGTATTTTTGAAGAGTTATACCCTCTCTCTTTAGGTACTCCCCGCGCTGATACAATACTATTCCTTTTCGCAGATTGTTATTATCAAAATAGAGATTATGAAATGGCTGCTTTCCATTTCAAGGAATATGCCAATCGCTATACGGCCAGTCCAAGGGCAGAAGAAGCCTATTTTAATGCAATTCGTTCAATATCAATGCTTTCTCCAGATTATAGTTTGGATCAAACGGAAACGTATTATGTAATTGAGGAAATTGAGAATTTTGTACGACTCTATCCCAATAGCCGATTTATGCCCAATTGCAATAAATTATTGGATGAAATGCGCGATAAATTGGCGAAAAAATCTTATGAAATACTTAAATTGTATTATGTTACAGAAAATTACGCTTCTGTGCAGGTTTTAGCTCGCAATTTTTTTAAGGAATATGCTTATTCCCAATATGCTGATGATGCCTATTTGATATTAGTGAAAAACAACTTTGAATATGCCCAACATAGTGTGGAAAAAAGAAAAGTGGAAAGATATAATGCTTGTATTGAGGCATTTAAAACCATGGAAATCAATCATCCCTATTCCTCATTATTAGTAGAAGCACGGAAAGTAGCCGATGAAGCACAAATAAGGTTAACAAAAAAAGAAAATATATCTAACAAGAAATTAAAAAATAATGAAGACAGACTTAAAAAAGAGTAATGCCGAAACGATGGCAATTACGAGAAACATTAACGATTTTGATAAAGTAACGGGAAATATTTATGAATCCGTTGTCATCATGTCGAAACGCGCAAATCAGATATCTTTGGAAATCAAAGATGAAATGCAAAAGGAAATGCAGGACCTGATCCCATCTCAAGATTCTTTGGAAGAAGTGTTTGAAAATCGGGATCTGATTGATCTTGCGAAATCCTATGAGAAATTACCCAAGCCTACTTTGTTGGCTATCAAGGAATTTGAGGACAATAAAATTTATTTTAAAAGAGAGGAAGAAGATAGTATAGAAAATGTCTAAACAAACTTTACATGTTGTTTTGGGGATAACAGGAGGGATAGCAGCATATAAGTCGCTATCTCTCATTCGTTTATTATCTCAAAGAGGGGCTGAAGTAAAGGTCGTCGCAACCCCTAATGCCTTGCAGTTTGTGACAGAACTATCATTACAAACTTTATCTCAGAATAAAGTCTATACGGATCCTTTCAAAAAATTAGAACATTTTGATATTGAGCATATTTCATTGGCTGAATGGGCAGATGTATTGATTGTGGCTCCTGCCACAGCCAATATATTGGCCAAATTTGCGAATGGTATTGCGGATGATGCACTCTCCACCCTTTTCTTGGCGACTACTGCCCCGATATTTCTTGCTCCCGCGATGAATAAGAATATGTTGTCTCATCCCGCCACCCAAAACAATTTGCAGACTTTGCGCACACGTGGCTGCCATATTTTGGAGTCCAACTACGGGCATTTGGCCTGTGGAACTGACGGCGCAGGAAGAATGCAAGAACCGGAACAGATCACCGAAACGGTTTTCCATTATTTTGACAGTGATAAAAAATTGGCAGGCAAAAAAGCATTAGTAACGGCAGGCCCTACTTATGAACCTATTGACCCAGTGCGTTTTATTGGAAATCACTCTTCCGGATTGATGGGTTTTTCCATCGCAGAAGAATTATCTCGGCAAGGAGCTGAAGTTTTCTTGGTGGCAGGCCCTACGAGTTTAACTGTGCAAAATATTGGCATAAATCGCACCAATGTACAAACAGGCCAACAAATGTTTGAAGTATGTAAAAAGCTTGCTGCTCAAGTGGATATTGTGGTGATGGCTGCTGCTGTAGCAGATTATACACCAGAAGTGGTCGCGCCTGAAAAAATCAAAAAATCGGATGCTAAAATCCAGCTTTCACTTAAGAAAAATATGGATATTTTAACCTATTTGGGCCATAATCGTCCCAATGAGGAGCAATGTGTTGTGGGTTTTGCCTTGGAAACGGAAAATGAACTTGAAAATGCCAAACAAAAATTAAAAAATAAAAACGCCGATATTATCGTTCTGAATTCATTGAAAAATCATGGGGCAGGTTTCCAATGTAAAACGAATCTTGTTACGTTAATTGACAAAAGAGGAAACATTACGGAAGGTGAATTAAAAAGCAAACAAGAAGTAGCTCGTGATATTGTCTCATATATTATTGATTATCAAATTAAAAAATAGGGAAGAGCCATGAAAAGAATCTTATTATTTGTTATTTTTGTTTGTTATCTTGCGGGTTCTTTTGCGCAGGATTTTCAGTGCCAACTTTCCATTAATGCACAATCTATCGCAGGCTCAAACCGAGAAAAATTCAATTCCCTTCAGCAAGAGTTGTACAAATTCGTTAATGATAGAAAATGGTGCCAATATAAGTTGAAAACGAATGAACGCATTGAGTGTGCCATCTTGATTAATCTGACGGAAATGTCGGGCGCTGTTTATACAGGGACCATGACCATCCAATTGCAACGTCCGATATTTAACACAAACTATAAATCCACCGTGCTGAATTTTCAAGATAAAAGTGTGAAATTCACTTACGAAGAAGGAGCCCCGTTAGAATATGCGGAAAATAGCAACCTTTCCCAATTAACTTCTCTTATAGCTTATTATCTCAACATTTTTTTAGGGGTGGATTTTGATACTTTTTCACTAAATGGCGGCAGCCCCTATTACAACATCGCTCAGAATATTGTTAATTTGAATCAAACTGTTTCCGAACCGGGTTGGAAATCGTATGAAACAGGGCAACGTAATCGTTATTGGTTGGTCGAAAATCTAACCAATGCCACTTATAGCAAAATTCATGAGTTCTTGTATAAATATTATCGGTTGGGTTTGGATGTAATGTCGGAATCCGTGGATGTCGGCAGAGCTTCCATTTTGGATGCTTTGCGTGATTTGCAAAAAGTAAATGCTCAAAAATCAAATATTTACATTGTCCAATTAATGGTGTTGGCCAAATCTGACGAAATTGTGAACATATTTTCTGAAGCTCCTGAAATGGAAAAAAGCGAGGTGATTAAATTAATGAAACAACTGGACCCCTCCAATTCCTCAAAGTATAACGCAATTAGTAAAACTAATTAGGATATGTTATCCGCGCTGCAGATTAGTAATTATGTGTTGATTAACTCATTGAATATTGAATTCGATGATTCATTGAACATTATTACTGGTGAAACAGGCGCCGGGAAATCGATTATTTTAGGCGCCCTTTCTTTAATATTGGGAGGCCGTGCTGATACATCTGTTCTTTTAGATAAATCGCAAAAATGTGTGGTGGAAGCCACTTTTGATATCTCTTCATTGAATATTCAATCTTTTTTTGATGAGAATGATTGGGATTATGCTGAAATGACGATTATTCGCCGAGAAATAACCGAAAAGGGGAAATCCCGCGCTTTCGTAAATGACACACCTGTGGCACTTGCACAACTAAAAAATCTTACAACGCAACTAATTGATATACATTCCCAACATAGCAATTTACTTTTCCATAATGCTGATTTTCGTGTGCAAGTAGTGGACGAATTTGCCCAAACGCAATGGTTTCTAACCGATTTTCAAGAAAAATTGGCTGCCTATGAGCAAAAACAGGCAGAATGGGCTCAGTTGTTGGAAAAACAAAAGGAAAATATTGAGAAAAAAGACTATTTTGATTTCGTATTTCACGAATTACAGCAGGCTAATTTACGCGAAAATGAGCAAGAAGAGCTGGAAAACGAAATAGATTTTCTGACACATACGGAAACCATTAAGACCAACCTGTTCCATTCATTGCAGCTCTTTTCCGAATCTGACGATAGTTTGTTGGAAAAATTGCGCCAAATAAAAAATCTGAATGCTTCTATTTCATCATATCATACCGATTTAAAAGAGATTAGCAAGAGATTAGAGTCTTCTTATCTGGAATTAAAAGATCTTCAGGGTGAAATTACCGCTCTGTACGATAGGGTGGACTATTCGCCGGAACTCCTTGCTGAAAAGAAAGAACGATTAGATTTGCTATATCATTTAGAACAAAAGTATCATTTGAAATCGGTGGGTGAATTGATTGCCAAACGAGATGAATTGGAAACACTGCTCAATAATTTCTCTACGGATGATGAAAAAATTGTCTCTTTGCAAGCTGAACGTGATGAACTTTATCAAATTGCATGGGATGCAGCGCATAAATTATCGGATCTAAGAAGAGCTTCTATCGTTGAATTACAACATAGTGTGGTAGCTAAAATTGAGGAATTGGGCATTCAAGACGGACGTTTTGAAGTGAAAGTCATTCCCGGAACGTCTCTGCATAAAAATGGCATAGATGAAGTGCAATTTTGGTTTTCAGCCAATAAGGGTGTGCCAGTGGCAGAATTGGAAAAAGTGGCTTCAGGCGGCGAAATTTCACGTTTAATGTTGGCTGTGAAAGCAACTATTTCCGATAAATCGATATTACCTACCATTGTTTTTGATGAAATTGATGTGGGTATTTCAGGTGAAGTAGCCAATAAGGTAGGACGGGTGATGAAAACAATGTCGCATCATCGCCAATTATTAGTGATTACCCACCTGCCTCAAATTGCTGCACAAGCTACTTCTCATTATAAAGTGTACAAAGAAACAATCAATGGGTTAAACCAGACGAAAGTTAGGTTGCTGGACAGGGGAAATAGGATTCAGGAAATCGCTCAAATGATGAGAGGGGATTCTTGTTCTGAAGTTACCTTGAAAGCGGCGGAAGAACTTATAAATGAATAAATTATGAAAAAGAATTTTGGCTGTTTTATTTTGATTTTTGTCTTGATGTTTTCATCATTAGGACTTTCTGCTCAAAAAATGATGCATACAAGACATTATCGCCCCCATTTTGTATATGCCACCTCAATAGGATTTAATGCAGGGGTCGGAAAAATTAAATATGAACATCATACGCTAGTCAACAAAGTTCCTCTTTTTAATGTCAATCAGCTTTTAGCTTACCAATTTAATCCATATTTGACGGCTGGAGTTGAATTGGGATTGGATATATGGAAAAAAACTGCCTTTATTCCTGTGATGGCGAATTTGACGCTCGACTTCATGGACCAGAAAATTATTCCCACTTGGTATGTAAATATGGGGTATGCATTCAAATGGTATATGCCTCCGAAACCAGAAAAAATGACGGGAGTTATCCAAGGAGCCAAGTCAGGTATCCATTTTAATACGGGTTTGGGTTTAAAAATGAAAATAAAAGAACAAATTCTTCTGTTAGTTGCAGCAGATTATAAGTTACAATCCACAAGCATTCAATATACAGTGGAGGAATTGGGGCAGAACTACGACTATTCGCAGGTGATTACCAACCGTACCGAAAAGGCATTATATCATTTTGTCGGAGTTAAAGTGGCTATCGTTTATTGGTAAATTTTATCGTGTGCATTAAATTGTTTTCAAACATGAAAAGATTATTATCCGTATGTTTTTTGCTATTAATCCTGTCTTCCGGAAGAAGTCAAGCCATTGATTCCCCAGTAAAGTGGAAATATGCCGCTACGCTGAAATCTGCAACGGAAGCTGAATTGCAATTCACGGCTGAAATAAAAAACGATTGGCATCTGTATTCTCCAACTAATCCGGGTTGGGAACTGCCTCTTGAGTTTAAATTCACGCCCTCCGCTAATTATCAATTATTCGGAAATATCAAAGAACCTAAAGCGCATACCGTTTACGATTCACTTCAGGCTTCTTATACCAAATATTTTTCGGGGACGGTAACTTTCCGCCAAACAATTAAAATTAACACCGACAAGCCTTTTAAAGTGAAAGGATCGTTGTCGGGGCAGGCCTGCATTGAAGGCAGATGCACCCAGATTACCGACCAGTTTGAGATTACAGTTCCTGTTCAAGCCGATGCATTGGTTCAGGTGATGGAGCCTGAGGATTCTGCAGGTACAATCCTTGAAGAAGAAGGGGAGGATACCGCGGCGAAAACTTCAATAGATTCTCCCTCTGTGGTAGAGGAATCAGCCTCTGCCCAAGATGCGCAATCGTCTTTGTGGTGGTTCTTTCTGACTTCTATCGGCGGCGGTCTCATCGGACTGCTGATGCCATGTGTGTTCCCAATGATTCCGATGACGGTTTCCTTCTTTATGAAAAAGGAAAAAAATGGGAAATTGCATGCCATCGTTTATGGTTTGTCTATTGTTGTTATCTTTGTTATTTTTGGGATTATTTTGGCAGCTGTTTTGGGACCGGATTTTGCGAATATTTTAAGCACCCATTGGATTCCCAATGTTTTATTTGCTATCATTTTCATCATCTTTGCGCTTTCTTTATTCGGGTATTTTGAAATTAGATTACCGAATAAATGGGTGAACTCCTCTGCCAAAAATGAGCAGAGAGAGGGTTTCATCGGCACCTTTTTTATGGCACTGACATTAGTATTGGTGTCCTTCTCTTGTACGCTTCCTATTGCTGGTGCCGTCGCACTCAATGCAGCCGGCGGTTCTTTCATGAAGCCGATTATCGGTATGCTGGGATTCTCGTTAGGAATTGCTCTTCCATTTACTTTCTTTGCCCTCTTCCCCAGTCTTTTAAAGACTCTTCCCAAATCTGGAGGATGGATGAATACCTTGAAAGTGGTGCTCGCTTTTGTTGAATTGGCTTTTGCCTTGAAATTTTTAAATGTCCCTGATCAAACTTATCATTGGGGAATTTTAGATAGAGAAGTCTATTTGGCTTTTTGGATTGTAATATTTTCATTATTAGGATTTTATCTTCTTGGGAAAATTCGTTTCCCAGCGGACACGGAGTATCCTATCCAAAAAAATTGGTTTCGTTTTCTTTCATCCATTTTCGTGTTTACTTTTGTGGTTTATATGATTCCTGGAATGTTTGGTGCCCCTCTAAAAGCAATTTCTGGTTGGCTGCCACCCATTGAAACACAAGATTTTAGTATTCCGGATATCGTTCGTGAAGAAGTACAAACTGCTTCCTTTTTCTCTGATGAGGGGCAATCAAAAGAAACCGCCACCTTGATAGAAACGCCTCATTATGCAGAAAAACTGCATCTTCCGTATGGCATCCAAGGCTATTTTGATTACGATCAGGCTTTGCGGGTTGCCCAAAAACTCAATCGCCCCATATTCCTTGACCTGACAGGACATGGTTGTACCAATTGTAGAAAAGTGGAAGCCAGCGTTTGGATTGATCCCCGCGTGAAAGCGAAATTTGCCAATGAATTGGTGGTTGCTACGCTTTATGTGGATGATAAAAATATTGATCTGCTCCCCGAAGATTATATTGCCAACAAAGAGGGCGAAAAAATCACCAAATTAGGGGATAAAAATATGTTCATTAGTTTGGAAAAATATCACCAAAATTCCCAGCCTTGCTATCTTATTTTAGATCCTGATGGAGAAGTGTTGGCTGGCCCTTTATACTCTGAGTTGAATGTGGAGAGATATTTGCAATTTTTAGACCAAGGTATTCAAGCTTTTAAATCCAAGAACTGACATGAAAAATCTCGTTTTCTGTTTGCTGATTTTTTGCGCTCCATGCTGGATTTTCTCTCAAGTTCAGTATGATGTTGAACCCCAGGTGGAAGCTACCGTTGAGAAGCATATGGAAGCATGGGATAGGGTAGGGAAGATTAATATTTTCTGTATCCAAGTTGCTTCGCTTTCAGGGGAAGGTTCAGGAGCCAATGCCCAAGCTATGGTGGCGGAATTAAATCAATATTTTGCCGCCAACGGCATAGATGCTCAAGCTTATACGATTTTCGTCCAGCCCAATCATAAAGTGCGTGTCGGTAATTTTCTCTCAAAAAGAGAAGCCTATAAGGTGATGTCTGTGCTACAGATTCAATATCCAGGGGCTTTTATCACTCGGGATAAAAGAAAAATTTCAGAGTGGGTGAAAAATTAAGCTATTTCTTTTTTTTCGTCAATAGGTTTTGAATGTCATTGAGCTTGTTTAAAGCTTCTACAGGAGTTAGGGAATTGATGTCTAATCCTACGATTTGTTCTTTTATATCCAATAAAAGTGGGTCATCCAAAGCAATAAAACTAAGCTGGTAGCCACTCTCTTTCTTCTTGATTTTCGGGGCCTTTTTATCCTTATTCCCATGCTGGCTTTCCAATTGATGTAGTACATCTTCCGCACGATTTAGTACGGATGCTGGCATACCGGCCATTCGGGCAACATGGATTCCAAAACTATGCTCACTTCCCCCCTTTTCTAACTTTCTTAGAAACAATATCTTATTATTTATTTCTTTGACGGTTACATGATAGTTTTTAATGCGTTGGAATTGGCTTGCCATATTATTTAACTCGTGATAGTGAGTGGCAAATAGTACTTTGGCCCGATGAACGGGTTGCTCGTGGAGGTATTCTGCAATTGCCCAAGCAATGGATACGCCATCGTAAGTGCTTGTTCCTCTGCCAATTTCATCTAATAATACCAGACTTCGTTGGGAAATGTTATTCAAAATACTGGCCGTTTCATTCATCTCAACCATAAAAGTGGATTCGCCCGTGGAGATGTTATCACTAGCCCCTACACGCGTAAATATTTTGTCAATAATTCCTATGTGTGCACTTTGGGCAGGGACGAAACATCCCATTTGTGCCATTAACACTATGAGCGCCGTTTGTCGTAATAAGGCTGATTTCCCCGACATATTGGGCCCGGTAATGATGATGATTTGCTGTTTCTCATTGTCTAAGTAGATATCATTGGCGATGTATGGTTCGCCAATCGGCAGTTGCCCCTCAATCACCGGATGTCTTCCTTGTTTAATGTCGATGATGGTACTATCATCAATATTAGGCCGGACATAATTATTTGAAATAGATATACTTGCAAAGCATGAAAGCACATCTACTCGTGCGATAATCCGTGCGTTTTGCTGAATCATCTGAATGTAGTCCATGAGATCCAGCACCAGATGATTGTATAATTGTGTTTCAATGTTGATAATCTTTTCATCTGCTCCCAAAATCTTGCTTTCCAACTCTTTAAGTTCCTCGGTAATGTAACGTTCACCATTGGTTAACGTTTGCTTCCGAATCCAGTCCGCAGGAACTTTATTTTTATGGGCATTTGTAACTTCCAAATAATATCCAAACACATTGTTGAATCCAATTTTCAGAGATGGGATGCCCGTTGCATTGGATTCCCTCTGCTGAATTTCGGCTAATATATCACGACTGTTACGGGCTAAGGAGGTGAGTTCATCTAATTCAGCGTTAATTCCGCGATTAAATACCCTGCCTTTATTAAGTTGTACGGGAGCATCTTCACTGATTTCCTTTTCAATTCTCTCGCAAATGCTCAAGCACGGATTGAGTTGTTCTCCCATTTTTTGTAGGGATTTCTGTGCTTGTTTTTGGCATAGTTGTTGGAGCTTTTGAATAATTCTTAATGACTTGGCAAGTTGGAGCAATTCGCGCGGATTTACTTTTCCTGTAGCAATTTTAGACCCCATTCTTTCCAAATCACCAATGCCTTTGGTGAGGTTGGCCATGTCATTTCGCAACCCGTTGTTTTCTATTAAAAATTGGACGACATCTAAACGCTCATCAATCAAAACTTTCTCTTTCAAAGGCATCAATACCCACTTTTTTAGTAGGCGGGCACCCATAGGGGAGAGAGTTTGGTCAAGAATGTCTAAAAGGGTAATCGCATTTTCGTTAGAAGAGTGCACCAATTCAAGATTGCGAACGGTAAAGCGATCTAACCAAACATACAATTCCTCTTCAATTCTATTTAATTTGTTGATATGTTGTGTCTTATGTTTCTGTGTTTCATTGAGGTAGTGGAGAGCGGCACCTGCGGCAATGATGCCATTAGGTAGGTTTTCCACTCCAAAGCCTTTTAAGGAATTGGTCTGAAAATGGTTGGTTAAGAGCGGTTCGGCATAATCTGAGGTGAAAACCCAATCATCAAAGGGGGTTAATAGGATTTTTTCTCCGAAATTTTCCCTGAAAGTTCCCATCATATTGCGCTGAATAACCATCTCCGCTGGCTTGAAATTCTGCATCAGTTTGTCGATGTATTCCAAACCACCTTCAGCTAAATAAAACTCACCAGTGGAAATGTCCACAAAGGCAATGCCACTTACTTTTTCTTGGAGATGAATGGCGCCTAAAAAGTTGTTTTCTTTTTGCTCCAATATTTTGTCGTTGATGGCAATACCGGGCGTAACCAACTCGGTGATGCCACGCTTGACGAGCGTTTTGGTGAGTTTGGGGTCTTCTAATTGTTCACAAATGGCTACCCGGTAACCCGCCCGTACCAATTTGGGCAAATAAGTGTCAATCGCATGATGGGGGAAACCGGCCAAGTCCATGGAAGCGGCGGCGCCGTTGGAGCGTTTGGTCAGGACAATCCCCAATACTTGGGAGGCTTTGATGGCATCTTCTCCAAAAGTTTCATAGAAGTCGCCTACCCGAAAAAGCATAATCGCATCAGGATATTGTGATTTGAATTGAAAATATTGCTTCATAAGGGGGGTATCCGTCGGCTTCTTCATATTGCTTGGTTTTGGAGGCAAAAATACGCACTTTTTTTAAAAACGTTGCCACCATAGTTGGCTTATTCTTAAAATTTGTTGTATGTTTGCAATTTGTTTAATGGTTGGTTGTCGAATCTTAAAAGTATGAGCGATGAAAGATATATTAATTACGCTTGCTATTGTAGTGGGTTATTTCATTCTTTTTGGTGCTAAAAAGAAGAAAAAAGCAACGCCCCCACCGAAAAAAAAATATGCCATGGAAAATGAAAGCCCTCAAAGGATGAATTCCGAAACAGAAGAGATGTTTTCCACAGAAGAGGAGGAATTTTTATCGCAAGAAACTAGCGATAGTTATGCGAATTTTTATCCTAAAAATGAGAAATATTTTACTTATGAAACAATAGCTGACGAAGAACAAGATTTTAACAAAAAATCAGAAAGTTTTTCTGATACTGGAGTTGAGGAAGAATCGCAAATTATTGACAATGAACAAGAAAATAATTCCATTATTGATTTAAGCAAAGATGAATTAGTGAAGGGAGTTATTTATTCGGAAATCTTAAAACGCCCTTATAATTAAATAGTTACAAATTTTTAAAAAAATCAGTAGAGGGTGTAAATTTGCACGAAAAAAATGTGTAATTTTACACCCTTATTTTGTGTGAAATATATAATGTTTAATAAAATTAATTGATATGGTTAAAAAGTTACTCTTGACGCTAGGAATAATCGTCCTTTTAAGCAGTCTTGCGTTGGCTCAATCGGGAACAATTAAAGGTACCGTTACAGACCAATCGGGCGGAGCCTTGGAATTTGCTCAAGTTCTCTTGAAGAAGGAAGGCAATGTGGTCAATTATGCAATGACTGATGGCGATGGAAATTACCAGATGCATGGCGTTTCTGCAGGTACGTATGACATCGAATTCGATGCATCTCTCATTACGTCTTGCGGGAAAAAAGGAACAAAGCAAGGTGTAAAATTGGAAAATGGCAAAACCATTTTTGAAAACTTCAGTATTAATTGTGGTGCACAAGATATTGATGAAATTACGATTGTTTGGAAAGAGCCTGTTTTTGATGCAGATAACACGACCTCTTCAACAGTGTTGGATGTGGATGCAGTTAGAAAAACTCCTGGACGTTCAGTTACAGCAGCGTTGGCAAGTTCAGAAGGTGTTGTTTCTATCGATGGTTCAATGACTAGTGTTCGTGGCTCTCGTGCTGATGGTCAGCAAACGATGATTGATGGAATGGTTGTTCGTGGAACAGGTGGTGTTTCCATGGCCTCTATTGAGCAAGTGGAATTGATTCAAGGTGGTATCCCTGCTGAATATGGTGACGGTACTTCTTTTACCGTTATTACCACGAAAGGTATTTCCAAAAACCTCCACGGTTCGGCCGAATTGATGGGTTCACTGGATGGATATAACAACTTCCTCGCGGCTTTCTCTTTAACTGGTCCGCTTTTGAAAGGAAAGAAAAGCACTGACCCCGCTCGTATCGGTTTTATGATTACCGCTGACGGCTCCTACAATAAAGACAGCCGTCCTTTGCAAGGCGGTTCATGGAAAGCAACGGACGAAGCCATCGACTATTTGATGAAGAACCCTATTCGCTACGATGAAATTAATTTCGGCGCAAATTATGCTACGGGCGAGTATATGACTTCTGAAAATTTCAAGAAACAAAGGGTTAAAGATCATGCATACGATTGGAACTACCTGCTTCAAGGGAAATTGGATTTCTTGTTAGGAAAATCTCACAATATTAATTTCTCTATTGGGGGGATGTATGAATTTACACGAGCCCGAAGCTGGTCTCAATCAAGCGCCCTTTATAATTCTGCTAATGGGGCACTTACTCAAAATACCACTTGGCGTGTAAATGCAAAATTTAATCATAGAATTACTCCGGATACAAGTTCCGTGTTTAGTAATATAATGTATAATATAAATGTAAACTTTACCAAAGTTAATCAATGGACAAGAGATATCCATCATAAAGAGAACTTTTTCGACTATGGACACATAGGTTACTACAAAACGCATCGTGCAAGATCATTTTCAGATGGGAATGACACCATTACAATGGGCAATATTACCTATCATAATATGCACATCTTTAATGGCTACTATGATTCTTTGGTCGAATTTAGTGCCACTCCTTTTGGTAGCAACGATGAATCATTGATTTCTAATCCACAACTTCTTTACTATGTAACGAATTTCTTGGAGGAATTCCCAGTCAGCCGAATTTATGATTATTTTGGAACCATTCCTTACGATAAAACTTTGTATGAGCAATTAGGTGCTATCTTAAATGGCCAAGGGGCATCCGCTCCTTATGGTATGTTCTCTGCTCCTGGTTCTGTTTATAATGGTTTTGAACGTACGGAAGAAACGCAAATCGGGGCCAGCGCAAGTTTATCACTGGCAGTGAAAAACCATGATATCAAATTAGGTTATATTTTTGAAAAACGTACCTCTCGTCATTTTGAAATCTCTCCTGTCGGTTTGTGGACCTTGATGAGAACGAGTGCCAATAGCCATATCAACGAATTGGATTTGGATCATCCTTATATTGTAGGTGTGGATACGATAATGTATGACTTGTTGAATAATGGCCATCAAACAAACTTCGACAGAAACTTACGTAAATCTTTAGGGTTAAATCCTGATGGTACCGATTGGATTGACATCGACAACATGTCTCCTGATCAGTTCGATTTGAGCCTGTTCTCACCGGAAGAGTTATTCAACCAAGGTTCTTCTTACATTTCTTACTATGGTTATGATTATACTGGTGCCAAGAGAAATCGTAAGAAAACAAATATTGATGATTTCTTTAACAAAAGAGACGAAAATGGCAATAAGACTTATGAAATTGGTGCGTATGAACCTATTTATATGGCATTTTATATCCAAGATAAATTCTCTATCCAAACCTTGTTGTTTAACTTGGGTTTGCGTATCGACTATTTTGATGCCAACCAAGCCGTATTAAAAGACCCTTATTTGTTTAGAGATGCTTTAACCGTTGGAGATGTTCGCGGTAAGTTCTTGGATGGTCAAAATAATGATGTGATTCCTTCTAATGCATCCGATGACTGGGTTGTTTATGTAAATCAAATGGATAAAACATTAGATGCACAAAATTCAAGCATCGTCGCTTTCCGTGATGGTCATACTTGGTACGATGCAAGAGGTGCTATCGTTACCGACCCGACCACCGTATTGGGTGCTACCGGCGGTCCTATCTTGAGAAATGCTATTGACTCCAATGCCATTTCTAAAGTTAGTTCAGATGCCTTTGAAGATTATAAGCCTACTCCGAAATTCATGCCTCGTCTCTCTTTCTCTTTCCCTGTATCTAACAAATCTCTTTTCTATGCACACTACAATATTATTACCTCTCGTCCTACGGCCTTGCGTTTGAATCCTATCAGTTATTTGTGGATTGAAAAATATGGTCCTGCGGCCGCTTCTGTTAATAATCCTAATTTGAAACCACAACAAAGTATTGATTACGAAATTGGTTTCCGTCAAGCCATTGGTGAAAATTCAGCAATTAGTTTGGCTGCTTACTATTCGGAAAAACGTAATCAAATTCAAGCTTATCGTTATACGGGTGCATATCCTACCACTTATTACTCATTTGACAATATCGACTTTGGTACGGTTCAAGGTTTTACTTTGAGCTATGACTTGCGTCGTACGAAAAATGTTACCCTGCGTGCAAGCTATACGTTACAATTTGCTAAAGGTACCGGTTCATCCGAAACTTCTGGCAAGGCTATTATCCAATCAGGCCAACCTAACTTGAGAACGCTGACAAACTTGAGTTTCGACCAAAGACACAGATTGAGTGCCAATATTGATTATCGCTTCGGCGCAGGTGTTGATTATGACGGTCCTACGGTTAAGAAAGAAAAGAATGGTAAATTGAAAGAAACCAGAATTTTCGAAAATATGGGCATCAATATCAATTTCTCTGCCGGTTCAGGTCTCCCTTATAGCCGTTCAAGCAAACCTTATTCTGCTCTTGGTATGGGTGGCAAATCGCAACTTTCCGGTACAATCAATGGTTCCAATATGCCATGGATTTACCAATGCGATATCAGATTGGACAAAACTTTCCTGCTTAACTTGAAAAAGAATGAAGAAGGTGATGTAACGAAAAAAGGTTATCTGAATGTTTATTTGGAAGTGATGAATATCTTCAACTTCAAAAACGTGATTTACGTTTATGAATATACTGGAAATCCTGATGATGATGGCTACTTAACCGCATCAGAATATCAACAACAAATCAATTCTCAAGTGAGTGTTGCATCTTATACTGACTATTATAGAATGTTAATACGTGATCCGTATAATTACACTATGCCAACTCGTGTTCGCTTAGGTGTTTCATTTTCATTTTAATTAATTGTTGCATGAAAAATATAATAAATATGAAGAATATAAATAAGATTTTAATTTTTGCAGCATTGCTGATGATTACCAGTGCGTTACACGCTGAAAAGTTTAAAGGTGTAATGTCTGTTCCACGAAGCGAAACACCGCGCGCTGGTTCTACGTGTTTACCCGCGACTAACTCGAATGAGTTAACAATCAACAATGTAAGAGCGTATATTGAAACCAACGGTACGATGTGGTTCCATGAAATCGCTCAATATGAAGTGCCCGTCGGGTCAGGTAAAACTTCTATGTTCGCTGCTGCCTTGTGGATCGGTGGTATGGATGTAAATAACCAGTTGAAATTGGCTGCCGTTCGTTTCCGCCAAAGAGGTGATGACTTCTGGACAGGCCCTCTTACTGTTAATGGTGCTGCAGTTTCTCAAGATGTTTGTCGAGCATACGATAAACATTTCAAAATAACCAGAGAAGAGGTGGAAAATCATATTAATAATTGGCAGAATAGTGATTATGCAATGCCGAACAGCATTCGCGATTGGCCTGCCCATGGAGATGTCGCTTTGGGCCAATCCAAGTATTTGGCTCCATTCTTCGATTATGATGAAGATGGTGTTTATAACCCTGCTGCCGGTGATTACCCATATTACGATTTGGCCAACGACCTTTGTCCGTGGACTTCTGCCAACAGAGCCCTCGCAGCCGCTGGACAACTACCGAAAACTCCTGAAGAAAGAGAAGGTATCTCTTCGGGTATGGTTTATGCCGACCACGTGCTGAAAGGTGATGCTACTCTTTATTGGATTTTCAATGATAAAGGAGCTTCGCACACTGAATCAAATGGTGCCCCTATTGGTCTGGAAATTAGAGCTCAAGCTTTTGGCTTCGCTACCAATGATGACTTGAATAATATGACTTTCTACTCCTACGAAATCATTAACCGTTCAACTTATGACTTGACCAACACCTATTTCTCACAATGGGTTGACCCGGATTTGGGTTATGCAGATGATGACTATGTGGGTTGCGATGTGGAACGTGGTTTGGGATATTGCTATAATGGAACCAATGTCGATGGTCAAGGTTTGGTTCAACACTATGGAAGCCAGCCCCCTGCGGTTGGTGTCGATTTCTTCCAAGGTCCATACTTGGATCCCGATGGATATGATAACCCATCGTTTAAAGGAGATGGTAAGTTCGGTCCTACGATGAATGGTTCCTGTGATATTGTAGGCAATGATGGTACTTTAGGCGCTTTTTCTTGGTATCCGGATCCTGAAAATTATCCTGATTCTATGATTGTTGACTCTTTGGTTATGATTAGAGCGGAAGCAATCAATGGTGTGAATTTCGGTGATGGTATTAAGGATAATGAACGTTTCGGAATGAGAAGATTCGTTTACCATAATAACGATAATTCTACCGTAGGTGACCCTTCCGTTGCTTATGAATATTATAATATGTTGCGCGGAATCTGGAAAGATAATTTAAAAATGAAATATGGTGCTAATGCACACCCGGTTAATGGCGCAGATGGTCCTCCTTGCGACTTTATGTTCCCTGGTCTGACCGACCCTTGTAATTGGGGTACGTTGGGTGAGGATCCAAACGTTACTAAATATGGTCCTGATGGCTGGACTGAAAAAGCGGTGGGGAACGCACCGGCCGACCGTCGTTTTATGCAATCTGCTGGTCCTTTTACTTTGAAAGCAGGGGCTGTCAATTATATTACCGTGGGTATTCCATGGGCACGTGCTACCAGCGGTGGAGCAATGGAGTCTGTAAATGCATTGAAAATTGCTGACGACCGTTGTCAAGCTTTGTTTGAAAACTGTTTCAAAGTTCTGGATGGTCCAGATGCTCCAGATGTTACCATTGAAGAGATGGAAAATCAGTTGATTCTTTATTTGACCAATGCTCGTGGTAGTAACAACTATACTACCTTTAATGAAGATTATGAAGAAGAAGATGCCTCTATTCCTGAATCCCGCGTCGATGAAGAATACGTTTATGTATCGGATACGGTTCAAATAGATGGTCGCGATACTGTTATTACGCATCAAGCTTTTGAATATGACTCTGTACATGCTACCATTGATGGTCGCGATACTATCATTCTTCATGCGAACCCAATCACTCAACAAGTTACTACCGTATATGATAGAAAATATCGTTTTGAAGGTTATATGATTTACCAATGTGCAAACGAAACGGTTAGTGTAACAGATATTGGTGATTTGGATAAGATCAGATTGATTGCCCAATGCGATATCGAAAACTACCGTGAAAATGGTACTCCTATCGGTCAGTTGGTGAATTGGATTTATGATGATGCTTTAGGTACTTCTGTAGCTACCGAAATGGTTAGAGGAGAAAATACTGGTATTAAACACTCTTTCCTCATTACCGATGATGCTTTCGCAACCACTTCCACGAAGTTGATCAATCATAAGAAATACTTCTTCTTAGTATTGGCTTACGCTTATAATGAATACAAACCATTCACCTTGGATGATGAAACAGGTGCCGGACTTTTGGGACAAAAGACTACTTTCTTGGCTGGCCGTAGAAATATCGGTGATAAAAACAATGGCTACAAACCGTATGTGGGCATTCCTCATGATCCTACTCCGGAATCGGGAGGTACCGTTATGAATTCGGTATATGGTACACAGCCAATGATTACCCGTATTGAAGGCCAAGGAAACGGCGGTTTCTTCTTGGATATGACGGATGAATGCCGTGACCAAATTATGGATCCTGCCAACAACGGCAAAATAGATAGAATCACTTACAAAAATAATTATGGTCCATTGAACATAAAAGTGGTGAACCCATTAAAAGTTCAACCGAAAGATTTTATTGTGAAATTCTTAGAAACAGCTGATGATGTTACAGATAACACCACATGGGTTTTGCAAGTGCTGGATGATAATGGCAATGTGGAAGATTCAATCTTCTCCGAAGCAACTATCGGTATTAACAATGAGCAAATTGTAATGGAATATGGTCTTTCATTAACGCTTACCAACGCCCAATTTGCAATGCATCAATCAGAAGTTAATTCGTATGTACAAAAAGCAATAAAAGCTAATCCTAACAAAGCATATATACTTTATACCCGTTTCGCACAATCCGATTTCTTGGGTTCATCCATTACTTATGCCGATCCGACGAAACAATGGTTGGGCGGTGTTTATGATTCTGATGCCGATTGCCCATCTAACTGGATTCGTGCAGGTCAGCAATCGAAAGGGCCTTGGCAAGAGGCATCTGGAGTGCAGGATGGGGTAGAAGATGAGTACAGCAAGTGGAAAGCAGAAGACTTTTTCATGGTTGTCCCGGCCGGATTACTTTCTTCAAGCACTTGGAAAGCACGTGCTTGGAAAGATCCAGAAAGTCAATTCGAGGGAGCAGTCTATGGCACTTGGGCACCATACGTTTTGTCTTCCCCATATTATGGCGGGCCTCAAGCCAAATATATCACTCCTGATGTAATTGGTGGTAATGAGCCGACACCATCCTATTATACTTTCACTTCTTATGCTGTACCTAATGGATGGAATCAAACCATGACGAACCTCTATTCTGTTGATATTGTCCTTACGCCAGATAAATCGAAGTGGACCCGTTGTGTTGTTCTGGAATCTTGCGACGATTATACTAAATCGGAAGGTGGCGCTCTTTGTCATGAGCCACGTAAGCATCCATCCGTTGACAAGGATGGCAACCCGGATGGTACTGGGGATGGTATGGGTTGGTTCCCGGGTTATGCTATTAATGTGGAAACAGGTGAACGTCTGAATATTATGTTCTCTGAAAACTCTGCCGATACGGCCAACAATGGTAACGATATGCTCTTCAATCCTACTTCAGTATATGCTTATTCTCGTGAAGGTGAGGAACTCAATGAAGCCACTTTCAATTATTTGTTTGAACAATATATGAATTTGGCAACCCCAGAACTATATGGTACGCCGGTTTGGGGTGGTAAACACTTCGTTTATATTGTGGGAAGTACAGGAAATACAGGTACCCGTGCCTATACTTCTGAGGCTGTTACAGGTCGTTCGTACTCCGCTACTTACGATTGCGGTCGTTATGATGAAGGCGCTTGGCTGATGAGCAAATTTAATGGTTTCGTGAATGTTACGGACTATGACAATGCCAATAGAAAGAGAGACAAAATGCGTATTTTTAATAATGTAATGTGGACAAGTATTCCAATGCCTGCTATGTTCCAAGAAGACAATTGGTTATCAAATGATGTGATGATTAAATTGCGCGTCTCCCGTCCTTATATGAGATACTCATTTAACCAAAGCAATGGTCCGGAAACTGTTCAAAACAGCCAATTCCCAATGTATTCATTCACTACGAAGAATATTGCAGTTCAGACCAATGTAGCAGAAGTTCATTCTGAAATCTTAGACGAAATCAATATTGTTCCGAATCCATACTATGGCTATTCTACGTATGAAGGTACGGCATTGGAAAACTATGTTAAGATTGTGAATTTGCCAGTTTGCAATGAAAATGGTCAAAATAAAGAAGTTACCATTTCCATATACACAGTTAACGGTATTTTGGTACGAAAATTAACCAAAGGTAACAATGATACGTATGTTGAATGGGATATGAAGAATTCAGCAAATATTCCAATCGCCAGTGGTATTTATATCATTCATGTTAATGCCCCTGGTATCGGTGAAAAAACGTTGAAATTCTTTGCGGCTATGCGTCCTACTGACTTAAATGCTTTCTAACAAAATTATTAATTAGCAAAAAGTAAGAATCATGAATAAAATACAAAGAACATTAATTATTTGCACATTGATAAGCTTGTTTACAGCATTATCAGTTAGTTTGTACGCGGGTAACCGCGACCGTTCAGGACAAGCAGGTGCACAGCATCTTTTGATTGATCCGTGGGCTCGTACTTCTGGTTGGGGAACTGCTGGTGTCGCCGAAGTGAGAGGCTTGGAAGCGATCTATTCTAACATCGGTGGACTTGCTTTCGTTAATAAAACAGAGTTGGCTTTCTCTCATACTCGTTATTTGGTCGGTTCTCAAATAGGCATCAGCTCATTCGCAATCGCCCAATCGCTCAAATTTACGAATAAAGAAACCAAGCAAGTACGCGATTTTGGTGTATTGGGTCTTTCTTTCTTTACCATGAATTTTGGTGATATTACGAAGACTACTGAAGCACAACCAGAAGGTAATATGGGTACTTTTTCTCCCAAATTGACTTACATAGCCTTGCATTATTCTAAAAAATTCAACGATTATATCTACGGTGGTGTTTCTATTAAGATTGTTTCTGAAACGGGTGCCGATGATGCCAAAGCATCAGGATTCGCCATTGACGCAGGCGTTCAGTATCTGACAGGTAAATTCAAGAATTTTAAAATTGGTTTAACCTTGAAAAATATTGGTACGCCGATGTCTTATTCCGGAGATGGTCTCTCTCATAGAGCAGTGGCCACCAATCAAGATTTTGAACAAACTTTTGAAAGCCGTTCAGCATCATACGAAATTCCTACCATGTTGGTTTTAGGTATCTCTTACGATTTCTTGATTTGGGGTAAAAAATATGAAGGATGGACGAAGGAAGACAAGGAGGATGCTTTGTTGACGCGTGACGATGCCGCTCATCGTATTACTTTGGCTGCTTCTTTTACCGCTAATGCCTTCTCCCGCGACCTCTTTACGGTAGGCTTGGAATATGGCTTAGGGCAGATTTTTATGGTTCGTGCCGGCTATAGCTTTGAAGCTGGTATGTACAACGTGGATAACTGCACAACATTCTATTCCGGCCCATCTGCAGGCGCTACTGTGGGTATTCCACTTCAAAAGAAAGACAAAGGCAATGCTAAATTGTATCTTGATTACTCTTATCGTTTCACCAATAAGTGGGGCGGTAACCACGCTTTCGGTTTGAAATTAGCTCTTTAATAGAGAATTCTTTATTTTTTGAAACTAAAGAGGCTTTATGGCCTCTTTAGTCTTGTTTTATATTGAAATATACGCATTTATGAGTGAAATTAAATATTATTCAGTAGAAGGCTTGGCTGCTCTCAAGGCAGAATTGGCTCATTTAGAATCTGTTGAACGCCCCCGTATTTCTGCAATGATTGCAGAAGCACGAGATAAAGGGGATCTTTCGGAAAACGCAGAGTATGATTCTGCAAAAGAAGCACAAGGTTTGTTGGAAATGAAAATTGCCAAATTGCAAACGTTGATTGCAAACGCAAGAATACTTGATGAATCAAAACTGGACACGTCTAAAGTGCTGCTCTATTCTATTGTTACAGTGAAAGATCTGAAACGTAATAAAGAGGCTACTTATACGCTTGTCCCCGAGTCTGAAGCTGATTTTAAAGCAGGCAAAATTTCGGTTACTTCGCCGATTGCCAAAGGTCTTCTCGGAAGGAAACAAGGAGAAATTGCCGAAGTGAATGCCCCGGTGGGTGTATTAAAGTTCGAAATCTTAAAAATTGAGCGCTAATGGATACAATATTTACCAAAATCATTAAGGGAGAGATTCCGTGCTATAAAATCGCCGAAAATGACCGTTATTTTGCATTTTTGGATATCAACCCTCTCAAGAAAGGGCATACCTTGGTCGTCCCCAAGGTGCAAAATGATTATATTTTCGATTTGGATGACGATTCTTTGGCTAATATGATGATTTTTGCCAAAAAAGTCGCCCTCGCTATTCAAAAATGTGTCCCATGCGCCCGCATAGGCATTGCTGTGGTTGGTCTAGAAGTCCCTCATACACACATTCATTTGGTTCCTATTTCAGCTGTTAATGATCTTAATTTCGCTAATCCACATTGCAATTTTACCCCAGAGGAATTTGCAGATATAGCCGCAAAAATTTCTAAAGAAGTTGTTTTGTAATTATGGAATATAAATTCTTAAAAGATAATCCAGTTACGATTCTTCAACTGGTTAAACCTGAAATCACCAAAAAGTATTACGAAATTGTTGTCGGCAACGATCGTTATGCCTCTATTGATTTGTTGCACGATGAAGGAACGCTTGTTCGCTTGGAAACTGCTGGCGCTTCTTACACAATAAAGCGGATGGGCTTCTTTTTGCCCTATGTTACGCTTCGTAAGGACAAAGATGTAGAAGATCTCGCTATGAGCAAGTTGAATTTGAATGGGAAATCAACTATCACTTTGAATGGGAATAGATACTCTTTTACCCATTTCGATCTTTGGAAAAATCAATGGGCTTGGCTGAATGATAAAAACAAATTCATCATTAAGTATAAACTGACTACCGAAGGTCCCTTGCGTGGTCAAATTGAGGTATCAAAAGACGCTTTTTACAATGGGGATTTAGAGTTGTTGATGGCATTGGGGTCATACTATCTTCTTCAACTTGATGATGAGTTGGTTCGTCAAAATGAATTGAAATAGTTTATCCATAAAGAATAGAAATTTATTTAGATTATGAAGACTATAGAGCAGTTACAAGAAATTGCCGCACAAGTGCGTAGAGATATTATTCGTATGGTTTCTAATGCCAAGTCAGGTCATCCAGGGGGATCTTTAGGATGTACTGACGTGGTTACCGCTCTCTTTTTTGAGATAATGGATATTAATCCTGCACAATTCACAATTTCTGGTCGTGGCGAAGATATGTTCTTTTTGTCCAATGGGCATATTTCTCCGATGCTTTATAGTATCCTTGCCCGCCGCGGTTATTTCCCTGTAAATGAGCTTGGTACATTCCGTAAAATCGGTTCCAGACTGCAAGGGCATCCCACTCCGGCAGAAGGTCTTCCTGGTATTAGAATTGCCTCCGGTTCACTCGGTCAAGGCCTCTCTGTGGCTATCGGTGCGGCAATTGCTAAAAAACATGACCATGATGAACATTCGGTTTTCGCCCTTACTGGTGATGGTGAACTTCAAGAAGGGCAAG
>JAEEGL010631652.1_pt1 | contig 29669 bp, 26 predicted proteins | sample 9134231 | NCBI WGS metagenome assembly JAEEGL01 (sample SAMN16246548, study PRJNA631951) | gut metagenome | biome: gut microbiome; feature: rumen; material: fiber-attached | host: Bos | place: Iran: Karaj | collected 2018-10
AGCAGCTGCGCATCAGCCGTGGACATCGTTGCAGCCAGTATCCCCGCAAGGCAGATCCCGCCGATGACGGCAAAGAAAATGCCTTTTGTGGCAAGAAGGGAAGAGCTGTCCACAATGATGCTCTCCGCAGCGGAAGAACTTTCGTAGGCAGGCACAGCTCCCGCTTTCAGCATGGAATAGCCCACAATACCCACAAGAACCGCTACCGCGAGAGAAACAACGCACCAGATGCTTCCGACTCTTCGGCTCGTTTTCAGCTTTTCATCATCTTCGACTGCCATAAAGTGGATCAGCACATGCGGCATGCCGAAATACCCGAGCCCCCAGGCAAGGGTAGTCGCAATCAGGAAAGGTGTGTACCTGCCCGCCGCTCCGCTCACGATGTTCGTATTTCCAAAGATGCTGAGATATCCCGGAATGCTCCGGGCATTGGTCAGTACGTTGGACCAGCCTCCGGCTGTTCTGATCCCGAAAACGACCATTACGATCAGTGAAAAGGTCATGACGATGCTCTGGATCAGGCTGGTGACCGAAGCCGCCATGAAACCGCCCATCGCACAGTAAGCAACGATCACGATCGCGGAGATGAGCATTGTCGTCATGTAGTCAAATCCGAAAAGGCTGTGGAACAGCTTTCCGCAGGCGGAAAAGCCGGAAGCGACATACGGAACAAAAAATACGATGATCATGAGTCCGCCGATGATCTGGATGATCCTTGTGTTGTCCCGGAAGCGTGAGGAGAGAAAATCCGGGACTGTGATGGCTCCCAGTCTCGAACTGTAGCGGCGGAGCCGTTTCGCCACAAAAAGCCAGTTGAGATATGTGCCGATGGAAAGGCCGATCGCCGTCCAGCTGGCCTCCGCCAGGCCGCAGAACAGGGCCAGTCCGGGGACGCCCATGAGCAGATAGGCGCTCATGTCCGAAGCCTCGGTGCTCATAGCCGTAACGATGGGTCCCAGTTTCCTTCCGCCCAGATAAAAGTCCTCGGAGTTTTTGTTCTTCGAATAGCGAAGCCCTATATAGAGCATGCCGAGAAGATATACTATGATCGCGATCAGGATGCAGACATTAGCAGCAGTCATGGTTCTGTCCTCGTTTCTTCAATAAACAAATGCGATTATATCCAGCCGTCCGTCAGGCCGCAAGCGTCCTTTCCGAGAAATAACTTGAAAACCGCCCTTTCCGCGTTGTATTATTAGAAAAGATAATCCTACTCATGAAAACATGAGGACTGTTCATGAATACATCGAAATATGCCAGTTTCCTCAAAACAGTTGAATACGGAAGTCTTACCCTCGCTGCCGAAAGTCTGGGCTGTACGCAGAGCGCAGTCAGTCACAGCATCGCCTCGCTGGAATCCGAACTCGGTTTTCCGCTCATCACCCGGAACCGCGGCGGTGTGAAACTGACGGACGAGGGGGAACGTCTCATGCCTGCGGTCCGCGCCTTTCTCTCCGGGGCGGAGCAGCTCGAACAGACAGCCTCCTCCATCCGCGGGCTGCACGCGGGCACCGTCCGCATCGGCGCTTTCACCTCCGTTGCCGTTCACTGGCTCCCTCCGATTTTGAAGCGCTTTCAGCAGGATCATCCGAACGTGGAGTTCCGCCTTCTCAATGGGGACTATCACGATGTGAACCAGTGGGTACAGGACGGCAGCGTGGATATCGGTTTTGTCAATATGCCGTCCTCGCTGGACTGTGAATGCATCACGCTGATGGAGGACCGTCTTCTCGCCATCGTTCCGAAGGACAGCCGCTTTGCCTCCTATCCGAAGTTTCCCCTCATCGAATGTGAGACCGAGCCTTTCATCAGTCTGCTGGAAAGCTCCGATCACGATGCCCGGAGAGCTCTGGAGGCCGCCGGGGTTCACCCGAACGTCCGCTTCTATACCAAAGACGATTATGCCATCATCGCCATGGTCGAGCAGGGTCTCGGTATCTCCATCATGCCGGAGCTCCTGCTCAAGGGCCGTCACGACGATCTGGTCGTCCTGCCTCTGCAGCCGGCCTCCGTCCGGACGATCGGACTCGCCGTGGCTTCAAACGGCCCTGCAACGAGGAGATTCGCCGAATATGTCGTTGACTTTGTAAAAAACGGAAAAGGAGCACCGGAACTGTGAACTATAAACTTGAGATCTGCTACGACGGAAGCCGTTATTTCGGCTGGGAACGCCAGCCCGGCAGAGAGACGATCCAGGGAAAACTGGAAGCCGTTCTCAGCCGTTTGGCAGGGACCGGCGTTGAGGTGATCGGAGCCGGAAGGACCGATGCAGGTGTGCATGCCAAAGCAATGATCGCCAACGCGCACTTCGACACAGATCTTTCCTGCGGTGAGATCCGTGCTTATCTGAACCGCTTTCTTCCGGATGATATCTCGGTCACGGGCGTGAGCATCGCCTCGGAACGCTTCCACGCGCGGTACAAGGCAGTCGGGAAGCTGTATACCTACACCTGCTATATCGGAGATGCGAAACCTGTTTTCACCCGCAGATACGTTACCGTTCTCGATCGCGTCCCGGATCTGGAGGCCATGCGGAAAGCAGCTGCCTTTCTTGCCGGAGAACATGATTTCAAGGCTTTCTGCTCCAATCCGAACATGAAAAAAACCACCGTGCGCACCGTTGACTCCATTGAGATCGTCCGGAGCCGGAACCGGCTGTATTTCAATTTTCACGGGAACGGCTTTCTGCAGAATATGGTCCGTATTCTGACCGGGACCCTTCTTGAGGTGGGCTTCGGCAGGCTGAAGCCGGAGGACGTGAAGGAGATTCTGGAAAAGCGGGACCGGAAACTGGCCGGGCCGACGGCTCCGGCTCAGGGACTGTGCCTGATGAAGGTAGACTACTGATTCCTGCCTGCCGCAAACAGAAACAGGATCCCCGAAGGCTTCCCCGGGGATCCTGTTTTTATGATTCTTTTCTCGTTCGGGACAGAAAGTCTCTCGTTCTCTCCTGCTGAGGGTTTTCAAATATCTGCTCCGGAGTACCCTGTTCGCAGATGACTCCGTCCGCCATATACACAACTCTGCCTGAGACCTCTTTTGCAAAACCCATCTCATGCGTCACGACCAGCATGGTCATTCCGTCATCCGCAATGGTCTTCATGGCATGAAGGACCTCTCCCACCATTTCGGGATCGAGTGCCGAGGTCGGCTCATCAAAAAGCAGGACCTCCGGATTCATCGCCAGCGCCCTGGCTATGGCCACCCGCTGCTTCTGTCCGCCGGAGATCTGGCGGGGCCTGGCATTGATATACGGTCCCATACCGACCTTTGTCAGATACTGCATGGCATTGGCTTTTGCCTCTTCTCTGCTCCGGTGAAGCACCTTCATCTGTCCGATCACGCAGTTTTCAAGTACCGAAAGATTGCTGAACAGATTGAAGGTCTGGAACACCATCCCGACTTTTGCCCTGTATGCCGGAACATTTGCTCCCCGGCGGGCCACATTCTCTCCGTGGAAGAGGATCTCTCCGCCTGTCGGTGTTTCCAGAAGGTTGATGCAGCGCAGCAGCGTGGATTTTCCGGAGCCGGAAGCTCCGATGATGCTTATCACATCCCCTTTGCAGACAGTGAAATCGATGTCTCTGAGGACTTCATTGTTCCCGAAGGTCTTGGAAAGATGGTTCACCTGCAGAATAAGCTCATCCAACGGGCTCACCTCTTTCCTTCCGTGTATTCGCCGCTGCGCTCGTCAAACGGGCTTCCCTTGACGGGATGATTGTACGTCCCGGCGGTCATGACCAGCTGATCATCGTTGACAAGTTCATAGCTGTCCGAGCCGTCCATCTTCTTCTCCACCCACCGCAGGATGAAGGAAGCGAGCAGCGTCATGCACAGATATCCCGCCATCTCGACCGTCGCACTGGGAAAATACTTGAAGGTCGCTCCCGCGGCCATCTTGTGCACGGCAAAAAACTCGATGAAACCGATGATGAACATGACGGACGTGTCCTTCACGTTGATGATATAGTTATTGCCGATCTGCGGCATGATGTTCCGGAGAGCCTGCGGGAGAATAATGTTCACCATGGTCTGGAAGTGGGTCATTCCGATGGACTTTGCCGCTTCCGTCTGTCCGGGATCGATCGAAAGGATGCCCCCTCTGACGGACTCGGACATATAAGCGCCCGTGTTGATGGATACGACCAGAATCGCAACTCCCCAGATGCTCGAAAACTGCATCCTGTTTCCGGAAAAGTAGGGAAGACCGTAATAGATGAATACAGCCTGAAGGATCATGGGTGTTCCGCGGAAAACTTCAACATAGATCCGGATGATCACCCTCACCGCTCCAAGAAGGAACCTCTTCAGAGCGCCGTCTCCCGGATTGAGAGGGATGGTCTGCAGTATGCCGCAGATGAAGCCGATCACGCATCCGATAAAGGTCGCAATGACAGCCAGCAGCAGCGTGCTTCCGGCGCCTTTCAGGTAGGCTCCGCCGTATGTATTCATCAGGGCTGCTATATCCCTGAAAAGCAGGGCAATTCGTTCTGCGAACATCTTGGTCCTCCCGGAGAACAGAAATCAGGTCTGTGCTGCGCTGTCAGCCGATGGGCTGGATCGCCGTGGCCTGCGCCATGAGTGCGTTAAAATCATCGGCGGTCTTGGTTCCGAGGACCGCATTCATCGCATCCAGAAGAACGGTATTGCCCTTTGCCACGGAAATGCCTATGTTGACCTCTTCCTCGCTCACTTCGAAATCATCCCCGCTCCCGGCGAAGTCAAGGATCACCATGTCCGGATAGACGATCAGCGCACCCTGCGCAGTGGGCATATCGGTGCAGACGAAATCAACGGTCCCGCTTTCAAGTGCCATGAGCATAGACGGAGCATCGGCAGCAGCCGTGGCAATGTTCGCCCCTTCTATCTGGGGCAGGCAGGAATCATACCAGATCGTTCCGCTCTGGCTGGTCGCCGTGCCGCCGGCCAGTTCAGACTTTCCCTGTGCAGAGGCAAAGGCGCTGTCCCTGAGCGTAAGGCAGACGATGGACGCATAGAGATAAGGGCCTGCAAAATCCACGGATTCCATCCGTTCAGAAGTCATGGACTGGCCCGCGATGACCGCATCGACCGTGCCCGCCATGACTGCCGGGATCAGGCTGTCCCACTCCAGCTGGACGATTTCAAGTTCCCATCCGTTTGCCTCGCAGATCTGCTTTGCGGTCATCACATCGTAGCCATTGGCAAACATATTGGTGCCCTTGATGGGGACTGCGCCATTCGAATCATCGGGCTGCGCCCAGTTATAGGGAGCATAGGCACATTCCATCGCCACGGTGAGCACCCCGTCCTCCACTCCAGAAGGAACTGCACCGGCGGCAGCAGTATCCGATGAGGAGGCTGCAGCAGGTGCGGCAGGCGCCGCTGCCGGAGAGGAGCTGCCGCACGCGGCAAGAGCCAGCAGCATGACCAGTGTGAGCAGTACAGCAAGAATTCTGACAGTGCGATTCATTTGTTTTTCTCCTTCCCTTTTTCGGGTAAAAATATCGGCCGAAGCGTTGTGCTTCGGCCGCATCCCTTCAAAAAGAAGAATCATAGCGCGAACAATAGCACTCCGCATCACTGCGACAGTCGTCAGGATATTCTCCAGCCGCCCAGCTCCGATCCTCTCAAACGGATCTTCACTTCGGCAAAACTCCCTTTTCCGCAACTTCAACGGTCTTTGAGGACCTCAGAAACGGTACTTATGAGTTCCGCGCCTCTATTATTGCTTCGGTTGTGCAACAATTTAGCATACTAAATCGATGCTGTCAAGGTACGTTCCTAACAAATAATCCGCCTTTCCCGCCGGATGTTCTGTGAATTTTACCGTCTTTTCCCGCAGGATGCACCGGGGTACGTCAGCTGCCTTCACGCGGAAGGGATGGATTTTTTCTTCGGCTTCCTGTATAATAAATCATCAGGACAAACAGCATCTCACCACGAATGATCCGAAGGAGCGAACAATATGAATATTTCCCGGAAAACCTGTTTCTTTTTCAGCGCATACGGCGGTACGGAACGTGTGGCAAGGCTGCTCAGTGAAAAGCTTGGCATAGAGAAATATGTCTTTAATTTCACATCCGATTCCGTTTTCCTCGATTTTCGGGAAGATGATCTTGTCGTGTTCTGCGTTCCCGTATACGGCGGAAGGATCCCGTCCCCCATTTACGACCGCATGAAGGATATCAGCGGTAAAAAGACTCCCGCTGTCGTCGTCGCAGTGTATGGCAACAGGGCTGTTGACGACGCCGGCATCGAGATGCGCGACCTGGTCAGCTCCAAAGGCTTTATCGTGGTGGGATACGCGGAGTTCATTGCTCCGCACAGCCTTGCCCCTCAGTACGGAGCCGGCCGGCCGGATGCTTCCGATATTTCGGTAATGGACCGTTTCGCCTCTGAACTCTCGTCCAAACTCGGGAAAGCGGAAAAACCTCTGCCGGTTACCGTCCCCGGGAACAGACCCTATGTACGTTACAACGGCTCCCCCGTCAAACCGGTCGTGAACCGCAGCTGCATCCAGTGCGGCGAGTGCGTAAATTTCTGTCCGGCCGGAGCTGTTGACCCCGATGAACCCAGACATATCGACGGCAAAAAATGCATCAGCTGCATGGGCTGCATCGAACGCTGCCTGCAGGGAGCCCGTTCCGTTCCAAAACCTGTACAGGCCGGGATCGCGCTTGCCCTTCGAAAGAGCTGTTCCGAAAGAAAGGATCCCCTGTTCGTTCTATAACAGGCAAAAGCAGGACGAAGGTGCGGAAAACGCACCTTCGTCCTGCTTTTCTGCAGATGCGGTGCTTTACAGTCCGCTCATCAGCTTTCTTCCGAAGGATACCGTCTTCTTTCCGCATCCTGCTCCTCCGCCTCGCGGATCATACGCCGGATCGAGAGAAGTGCGGGAATCGCCAGCGCCAGCGTGAGCACATCAGCTACTGCCTGTACGGAAGCAATTCCTTCCGCTCCGAAGAAGCGGGAGAGCGGATAGAGGACCGGGATGAAACAGCTCCCCTGCCTTGCCGTAGCAAGCAGGAGCGCAATCCTGGCTTTCCCGAGTCCGGCAGCCATGCTGTTCACGATGGCGACCCATGCATGGATCGGAAGGGCTGCAGCCTGCAGGCGAATGCAGAGGGTCCCCAGCCGAATGAGCTCTGCATCGCCGCTGGAAAACCACCGTATGATCTGCGGTGCGAAGGCCCCCGTGATCACAGCCATGACCAGGCCCCCCAGAAACGCAGTCCGCGAAGCAAAGCGGAAACTTCCCCGCACCCGGTCATATCGCCGGGCGCCCCAGTTAAAGCCGGCCACCGGCTGGAAGCCGTTGGAAAAACCGAGGATGATGCTGAAGCAGAACATCATGCATTTATTCGTCACTCCGATGCAGGCGAGAGCCGCATCCGATATCATTCCGGCTTCCTTGTTGATCAGAATTCCGGAAAGTATGCTCAGCAGGGTGCGAAACATGGAGGAGGAACCGACGGAGAGAACTTCCCTGAACATAGCAGCCTGAAAGACCACGTTCCGGATGCTCAGATGAAGCATGCTCCTCCCTCTAAGATAAGGAACGATCAAAATGACAAAGCCGATCAGTTTTGAGATCGCTGTGGCCAGGGAAGCGCCTGCGACCCCCATGTTCAGCCCCCAGGGCAGAATGAAAACCGGGTCCAGAAAGCAGTTGATCACTCCGCCGATCCCCATTCCGAACATGGAATACAGCGCACTTCCTTCCGCGCGCAGGCACTGGTTCATGACGAAGCTCGCCGCCATAAAGGGAGCTGCATACAGGACATAGGTCGCATAGTCAATGGCGTACTGTTCACAGGTCTCCGTAGCCCCGAAGAGCCGCACCATGGGCCTGCGGAAACTGACGCCGAGAAGCATGATCAGAACCCCCAGCACAAAAGCAATGCAGAAGCAAGTCGATACTGTCTGTTCCGCCTTTTTCCTGTTCCCGGCTCCGAGAAGGCGCGCAACATAGCTGCTGGCCCCAACGGCAAACAGGCTGCCGGCCACCATGATCAGGCTGTCCAGCGCTGAGTTCACGCTCACGGCGGCTGTTGCGTTCGTGCCGATGGAACTGACAAAATAGATGTCCGCCATGCTGTAGATCGAGTTGATCAGAAACGAGATGATTGTCGGGTAGGCCATCGTAAGAATGACCTTCGGCAGCGGCATTGAGAGCATCATGTTCTCCCGTTTCAGCTGCCGGATTTCTTTTCTGTCTGTCATAGAAATTCTCTTTTCCGTATCCCGCACTTTTTCCTATTTATTGTTTTATTATTTATAAAAAGTATACCACCTCCGGCGGTCCACGGTAAAGGATTTCTTTTCTGCACTCCCTTTGTGTATTTGGTAAAAAACCACCTATCCCCGCCGCATGTTTTCTGTTCAGAATTGTAGGAGCTGACGATTGCATTTTCCTGTTCCATCCGCTATAATGCCACACAGAAAACAGGTTTTTAAAAACGGTACAGAGAGACCGGCAAAATCGACATATGGTACAGCGCTGATCTGTCAGTCTGCTTATTTTGTGTCTTGCCGGGTACCGGCAGGGCATTTTTTCTTATTTGAGGTGCACATGAGAGTCAAAGCCAGGCTGATGGATGAAGCCGCCATGAACCGCGCCCTGATGCGGATCTCCCATGAGATCGTGGAAAAAAACAAAGGCGCTGAAAACCTCTGTCTTGTCGGGATCCTCCGGAGAGGATGGCCGCTGGCGCAAAAGCTTCAGCAGAATATCCTCGCAATCGAGAACATCTCCGTCCCCTGCGGAAGCGTCGATATCCGTTTTTACCGGGATGACCTCTCCCACATTTCCGATTCCCCCACCATTCAGCGTTCGGAACTGCCTTTCGATGTCAGTGAGAAAGACATTGTACTGGTGGATGATGTCCTGTATACCGGCCGTACGGTCCGGGCGGCCATCGAAGCGGTTTTCCGCTGCGGAAGACCGAAAAGCATCCAGTTTGCCGTACTGGTCGACCGCGGACACCGTGAACTTCCGATCCGCGCCGATTATGTCGGAAAGAATGTGCCGACTTCCCGTACGGAAATGATTGAAGTCCGCCTTCCCGAATACGATGGGGACACCGCGGTCTATCTGGTGGAACTGAGCGAATGAATCCGCTCTTTTTCATATATATTTTCATTTAAGATTATTTGGAAAGGTAACAATGAAAATGGGAAAAGACAAAAAAGTAATCGACGGCCCGATTTATGATGCCAGAGAACTCGGGACCCCGAGAATGCTCGTCCTCGGCGTGCAGCACCTGTTTGCCATGTTCGGCGCAACGGTCCTCGTCCCGATCCTGACCGGCCTGAGCGTTTCCGCAACGCTGCTGTTTGCCGGCCTCGCCACCCTGTTCATGCATCTGGTCACCAAGAGAAAGGTCCCCGTGTTCCTCGGATCCTCCTTCGCTTTCCTCGGCGGCTACTTCTCAGTCGTCGCCTCCGGCGCCGAACTCGGCCTCTCCCAGGCTGAATCCCTGCCCTACGCCTGTGTGGGCGTAGCCTGCGCCGGTCTGCTTTACCTCGTCCTCTCGCTGATCTGCAAAGCCTTCGGTTCGAAGAACGTCATGCGCTTCTTCCCGCCGGTCGTCACCGGTCCGATCATCATAGCCATCGGCCTGATCCTCGCCCCCTCTGCCATCAACAACTGCTCCTCCAACTGGTGGATCGCCCTGCTGGCCATCGTTGTGGTCATCGCCTGCAACATCTGGGGCAAGGGCATGATCAAGATCGTCCCGATCCTGATGGGCGTCCTGGTTTCCTACCTAGTCGCAGCCGTGACCGGTCAGGTCGACTTCAGCGGTGTGAAGGAAGCCGCCTGGATCGGTCTTCCCTTCCAGATGCAGAACACTGTTTTCAGCCTCTTCGGAGCTGAAAACTACAACCCCGGCCTTCTGGTCTCCTCAATCATCATGATCGTCCCGATCGCCTTCGCAACCATGATGGAGCATGTCGGTGACATCTCCGCCATCAGCGGTACGATCGAGAAAAACCTGATCGAAGATCCGGGCCTGCACCGCACCCTCATCGGCGACGGCGTCGGCACCACAATCGCAGCGCTCTTCGGTGCGCCTGCCAACACCACCTACGGTGAGAACACGGGCGTCCTCGTGCTGACCAAGGTCTATGACCCGAAAGTCGTCCGCATCGCCGCCTACTTTGCACTCGTCCTCTCCTTCTGCCCGAAATTCGCCGCCCTGATAGCCGCTATGCCTACTGCCACGATCGGCGGTGTGTCCATCATCCTCTACGGTATGATCTCTGCAGTCGGCGTACGCAACATGGTAGAGAACCACACTGACTTCCAGAAGTCCAGAAACGTCATCGTAGCGGCCGTCATCCTCGGTCTCGCGCTTGGCATCAATTTCTCCGGTCTCCTCGGTGCGAACATCACAACCGCCGGCAACAACGCGACCGGTGCCATTACCTTCATGATCGGCAATATGAAGATTGCCCTCTCCGGTCTCGCTGTAGCCTCCATTGTCGGCATAATCCTCAACGCCATCCTCCCCGGCAAGCGTGATGAATACATGCCGAACGAGGAGAACTCCGGCTCCCTCGGAAAGTTCTGATTCCGCCGGGACATCGGAGACCGCACTACGAATTCACAAGACCGCCGGGTCCGAAACCCGGCGGTCTTTCCTGTTTCCACCTTTTTCTTTTCATTTTTCCTCTCCGGTGGTATGATAGAGAAAAAGTATCAAATGTGAGAAAGGAAGGTCGTCCTGTGAAAAAAACGCTTACCCGCATTGCGGCATTTCTCCTTGCTCTGGTGCTGCTCTCCTGTGCGGCGCCTGTTTCCTTCGCCGATGACAGTTCTGTCGTCCCGGCGCTCATGAAACGCTTTGACAGCCGTGTCGTCAGGCCAAAAGCAGCCAGTGTCCTGGATGAGCCTGTCAGAATGGCTGTCCGTTCACGCTACGGAAATCTGATCTATGTGTACTCTTCTCCCTCCGGCGCTGTTATCAGCAGTGCAAAGGAGGGTTCTTCCGTAATCGTGTATGCCCGTCAGAACGGATATGCGCTCGGACTCGTGGAGAACACCCTGGTCGGCGGATGGATGAGCGAAAAACTACTGGTCGAGGCGGACGGCACTGTTCCCGATTCATACAGGATCGATCCGTCTGCGGCGATCAGGCCCGCTCCGGAAACTGCCGCCCCTCTTTCATTGGCTGACCTTGCCTCTCTGCTTGGAAAAGGGGTACGTGCTCCGAAGGAATCCGATCTGCTCTCTCAGGCGGAGATCCGTTATGTGGAGTCCACTTACGGCAACTGCATCTACGCGCTCAATGCGCCGCACGGAAGTATCGTTTCTACCGTAAATGAGGGAACAAAAGTAACTGTCTATGCCCGGAAAAGCGGTTTTTCTCTCGCCCGGGTCGACGGTAGTTCTGTTACAGGCTGGATGGCCGATATGTTCCTCGAACCCGTTTCCCGCGAAGGCCGGCCGAATCCATCGGATACTCTCGCTCTCAAAAAGGATGTGTACCGGCCGGAAAAAGGGGAATACCTGGATGAGTATCAGGACATGGTCGTAAAATCGAACCGGGGTGTGCGGATTTATGTACTCAATGACCCCAAAAAAGATCCGGATGAACGCGAAATCATCGGGTATGCCTATGAGCAGGAGAGCTGCAGGGTCATAGCCCGCGTCAACGGTCTTCTCTTCGTGATCACCGAGAGCGGCCTGAAAGGATGGGTCGCGGCCGAATATCTGGTTTTTGAATACTGATCCGGGTCATTTTCCGCGGTCCGACGCATCCGGACAAGGCTGCTTCTTCTGAAACCTGCTGTCTTTTCATATTCCTTTTTTACAATCATGATCAATTACACTTCAGAAAGTACTCCGGTTCATCCGGGGAAGAAAGGACGCTCAACATGAAAAGATCCGTTACCCGCCGCATTACCGCACTGCTGATCACACTTCTCCTGCTGCTCTCCGCCGCGCCAGCTTCCCATGCCGCGGATGACGGCGATGTTGCTGCGCTTATGAATTATTTTGAGAACGGCATCAGGAGACCGAACGCCAAAGATATGCTGGAGGAGCCGGTGCATATGACAGTCCGCTCCCGCAACGGCAATTATATCTATGTCCTTTCCGCCCCGAACGGATATGCGGTCAGTTCTGCGGCGGAAGGCGCTTCCGTCGTCGTCTATGCGAAGCAGAACGGCTTTGTCCTGGGCCTCGTGGAGAATTCACTCGTCGGGGGCTGGATGAGTGAGAACCGGCTCGTCGAGAATGAGACCCCAGTACCGGACTCCTATCAGATCCAGGTCTCACCTGTTTCGGGGCCGGAGACAGTTCCTCCGCTTTCCTCCGATGAACTGACTGCCCTCGCAGGCAGAACGGTTCGTATTCCCCAGGGGACCGAAATCCTGGAAAAGGCAGAGATCCGTTATGTGGAATCCACTTACGGCAATTGCATCTTTGCCCTGACAGCTCCCAACGGTGCGCTTATCTCCACTGTGAAAGAAGGCGTAAAAGTCACCGTCTATGCCCGTCTGAAGGGCTATTCCCTGGCTCAGACCGAAGACGGCGGCATTTTCGGCTGGATGTCTGATCAGTTCCTTGAACCCTTTTCGCGGGAAGGGATACCGAATCCGGCTGACACTGCGGGACTTCTGGAGGGAATCTACCGTCCGGTGAAAGGGGAATACCTGAATGCATACCGTACCATGTATGTGAAATCCACTTACGGCTACCGGATCTATATCATTGCCGATCCCACCAAAGCCCCGGAGGAGCGGGTCGTAATCGGGTATGCCAATGAGCAGGAAGCCTGCACCCCTGTCGCCCGCCGCAACGGTTTTCTTTTCGTAATCACCGAGAGCGGTCAGCGCGGCTGGGTCGCTGCTGAATATATGGTATACGAATACTGATCAGGAAACAGAAAGACCGGACTTCTGTACAGTCCGGTCTTTCTGTTTCCTGAAATAAAAACGTCCGCGGATCGCTCCGCGGACGTCTCCCGCTTGTACCGTACCGGCCGCATTATAACCTGCACAATTCGGCAGGTGGGTCGCCTAAGTTCTGTTTCGCTGCTTCCAACTTCCGGCAGAGCCGGGAGGCCTGCAATCCGCAGACTCAATTCGGCATCCCTTATAAGAGATGTGGGTTTAACGGGCCGAATATTCCGATTGGAATGCACGCGTACAGCAGGATCTTACTGTTTAAAGTTCGGTTCGTCTTCCTCATCGTCGAAAAGAAGCGCCATGAAACGCTCATAGACTTCTTCCTGCTCCTGATCATCATCCACCGACTCAAAGAGTTCCTCTCCGTTCTCATCGAACAGAGTACGAAGGATGATCATCCCGTAATCCGGGTCGTCTTCATCGGTATCCGCAGGCAGAAACGCCTTATACGCCTGCCCGTTGTATTCCATTTCGCCGAGCAGTTCCAGTTCGAACTGCTCGCCGTTTTCATCTTCGATCGTGATAAAGGTTCCTCCGAAATCCTCATCCATTTCCGAACACCTCCGTTTCTCTCTGAAAGCATTGTACCTTATGGTTTTCGATAAATCAACACCTTTCCTTGCACAGGCAAAATTAACAAATTATCTACCGTCTTTCTCTTCTTTGTGCTATACTTTTTTTAATTATCCTTAACGGGGGTTTTCATCCTTGAAAGAGCGGAAGTTTTCGGTGCGCCGTCTTTTCAGTTCCACAGCCCGCGCCGCCGACAGGACTGTCGATTTCACGATCGACACCATCACCGTTATCATCAAACTGGTTTTCTCCGTTCTGCTGATCCTTCTGATCGCAGGACTGCTTTTCTCGCTCATTTTTGCCTACTACGTAAAAACCTGCCTCACCCCGAACCTGGACATCAGTCTTGAAGAATACCGGCTGAGTGAATCAAGCAACATCTGGTATAAGGACCCCGCAGGGAACTGGCAGATCCTGGAGACCCTTTCCGGCAAGCAGAACCGTATCTGGGTCGATTATGATCAGATCCCGAAATATATGTCGCAGGCTGTGATCGCCATTGAAGACAAGCGCTTTTATGACCATAAAGGCGTCGACTGGTTCCGCTCCGGCACCGCTTTCTTTAAAATGTTCGCCACTATGCAGGACACGTACGGAGGCTCTACGATCACTCAGCAGCTCATCAAGAATCTCACCGGCAACAACGAAGTCACGGTCCAGCGCAAACTCGGTGAGATCTTCAGCGCTCTGGAACTGGAAAAAAAGTACCAGAAGGACGAGATTCTGGAGTGGTATCTGAATGCCGTCTATTTCGGAGAAGGATGCTGGGGCGTCCAGACCGCAGCCCGGACCTATTTCGGGAAAGACGTTAAAGACCTCAGCCTTGCCGAATGCGCCGCAATCGCCGGCATCACCAATCAGCCCACCAAATATGACCCGTTCTATAATGAGCAGAACAATAAAGAGCGGCAGGAAACGATCCTCCGTGAGATGTATGAACAGGGTTACATCGATTACGGCACCTATCACGCGGCAGTCGCCGAAGAACTTGTATTCGCTCACAGCGCCAATACCGTCTATACGCAGAAGATCTACAGCTATTATACAGAAACCGTCATCAACGATGTGATCGTCGATCTTATGAAAGCGCGGAACATCGGTATAGAGACGGCCAAGCAGCTGATCTATGGAGGCGGTTACCAGATCTACTGCTGCCTTGATCCCAATATCCAGCATACCGTGGATCTTTATTATTCCGATCCAGAAAACTTTGCCGCCTGGGGATCCAACAAACAGCTTCAGAGTGCCATTGTCGTAATGGATCCCTATACCGGCGAGATCGTTGCCCTGGAGGGCGGCGTCGGAGAGAAAAACGCCAACTTTCTCCTCAACCGGGCTGTGGACTCCACCCGTCCTACCGGTTCTGCTTTCAAGCCCGTGGCTTCCTACGGTCCGGCCGTCGAATGCGGATTGATCACCCCGAATACACTGGTGAACGATTCGCCGGATATCCGCCTGAGCGGAACAGACTGGTATCCGCATAACGACAGTTATGAAAACATGGGGATCGTAGATATCCAGACCGCTCTTATCAATTCTCTCAACACCGTAGCCGCCCAGATCGTGGATAAGCTGACTCCCGCTTATTGCTACAGTTTTCTGACCGAAAAACTGGGCTTTACTTCTCTGGTTCCCGGATCAGACGATTCCTATGCTCCCATGGCACTCGGTCAGCAGACCAACGGCGTTACTGTACGCGAAATGGCGCAGGCATTCTGTTCGTTTGTCAATGACGGAGTGTTCACCTATTCCCGAACCTACTCCCTGGTCACCGACAAATACGGTAACACCGTTATCGACAACTCTCCTTCGACGATTCAGGCTTTTTCCGCGAATACTGCCCATGTCATGACCTATATGATGAAAAGCGCCGTGGATTACGGTACCGGTTATGAAGCGCAGATCGGTTCCCAGCCTGTAGCCGGCAAGACAGGGACTTCCGGAGATTCCAAGGATCGCTGGTTCGTCGGCTGCACCCCCTATTATGTGGCCGCCGTCTGGACCGGATACGATACGCCCGAATACATCAATGTACGCGGGAATCCCTCCTCCAGAACCTTCAGCGCGATCATGGGCCAGATCCACAACGGCCGTGAATACAGGAACTTCCCGTATCCCTATATCGGCGGTGACACGTACGCCTTTGGCGATCTTCGTCAGGCTCTTGCCGAGCAGGAGGAGGCAAAACGTCAGGCGGAAGAGGCGGCTGCTTTTGCCTCTCTCTTCGGTCTGGGATGATTCGCTCCGGCAAATTCACTGTTGACAATACTCGTAAAATATGGTAACATTTCGGTTACATATGGAGGTAAATTTATGGCAGACTCTTTGGTATATAAAGGACACCCCCTCCAGAGAAAGGAAAACATCATCTATTACGGCAGCTTTGCTGACCCGTATGTGATCATGATGCAGATCCTTGAAACAAAAAAGGTCGGTGATCTCGACGTCGCATCAAAGGTTTCCGTACAGCTTCAGCTTACCGATTCCTCTGTGCGTTCAAGAGACCGGATCGTCAAAAAAACAGAAAAGGACGGTCTGTACGCCGCCATGGACGTTGCAGCGGTATGGCTGGAAAGGGCTCTCGCCGCCAAGTAACGATTAAGGAACGGATTATGCGAAAACATCTACTGAGGTTTATTCTGGTTTCCTCGCTCCTGTTTGTTCTTCTTGCGATCCACGCATTTGCCGACGAAGCTACAGTCACAGGCAGTGAGGTAAACCTGCGTACAGGTCCGGGCACCAATTATGCCATTCTCGACTGTCTTGAGAGCGGAGCAGTCGTCACGGTAAATGACTGTTCAAACAGCTATTGGTACAATGTGACCTACAACGGAATGACCGGCTTCATGTCTTCCTATTATCTGAACATCCTGCCTGCACAGGTCACGGAAACCGTGACGGAAAGCCCCACGGCAAACGGGTATATCAACGCTATGTACGTGCGTTTCCGGAGCGGCCCCGGTACAGGCTACTCCGTCCTCGGTGAATACAGCAACGGAACGAAACTCACCATCACAGGCAGTGCCGACGGCTGGACCAAAGTTGCGATCAACGGACAGGAAGGCTATGTTTTCAGTTCCTATGTCTCCGCTGAGACGCCGGCACCTGCGGTCCTTCCGGAACCGGCCCAGCAGCCGGAACCGGCCGCTGTTGATCCGGTCCAGCAAACTGAACCCGCAGCAGCTGATCCAGTACAGCCGGACCCTGTCCCCGCTGCAGAACCCGTTTCCGCGCCTGCCTATACCGTTCAGGCGGAGGATACCCGCACCGGTACAATCAGCGGAAACTATGTACGCTTCCGCTCCGGTCCGGGCACGAACTATACGATCCTTGCCGACTATAACTCCGGCACGCCCCTTACTGTGACCGGCAGCAGCAACGGCTGGTCAAAAGTGGTGATCTACGGCACCGAGGGTTTTGTATTTTCCCAGTATGTGAATCTCGATCCGGTAAAGGAGGATCCTCCCCAGGAAGCTCCTGCAGCCGCTGAACCGGTGGCGATCGTCGCCACCGCGGAACCGGCCTCCTCTCAGCCGAACGGATTCATCCGCGGCACCTGCGTGCGTTTCCGTGCCGGCGCGTCCACCGGAACAGCCATCCTCAACGAGTATAATACCGGAACGCCCCTGACCATTCTCGGGAACTCCGGTTCCTGGACACGCTGCATCATCAACGGGCAGGAGGGATACGTCTTCAGCGACTATGTGTCCGCCCAGAAGCCTTCCGTCAGCACGCAGGGTTCCAGCAAGGGTCAGGAAATCGCGAATTACGCGCTGCAGTATCTTGGCTCCCCTTACCTCTGGGGAGGCACTTCTCCCGACACGGGCTTTGACTGCTCCGGATTCGTCTACTATGTCTACGGGCACTTCGGCCATACCATCCAGCGCGTTGCCTGCAACCAGGCCCTGGAAGGCGTTCATGTGGATCATGACGATCTTCAGCCCGGAGATATACTCTGCTTCTATTCTTCCGGTGACTATATCGGTCATTCCGGCATTTACATCGGGAACGGACAGTTCATTCATTCATCCACCTACTCGACCGGCGTCATCATATCCGATCTCGACACCGATGCCTATGAAGCCAGAAGGCTGAATTGATTCACCCGTTGTCAAAATAACGAAAACCAAACTCCCGAAAAGCCGATTTCGGGAGTTTTTTTTCGTTATTTGCCTATGGATTTACAGCAAGTTTATGGTATAATCAGAGTGTTGGGTTAAACATTTGTCAAAATTTCATTTTCGGAGGAAAGATATATTTATGAAGAAGGTGCAGTTTACTGAAACAGCTCTTCGTGATGCAAGCCAGTCCCTCATCGCCACCCGCCTTCCCTACAGCAAAATGGAGCCGATTCTCGACACCATGAACAAGGCCGGTTATTATTCCGCTGAGGTCTGGGGCGGCGCCACCTTTGACGTCTGCCTTCGCTTCCTGAACGAAGATCCCTGGGAGCGGCTGAGAAAGATCCGCGAGCACATGCCCGATCTGAAACTCCAGATGCTCCTCCGCGGCCAGAACATTCTGGGTTATAAGCATTATCCCGACGATGTCGTCCGGCGTTTTGTCCGCTGCTCTGTGAAAAACGGCATCGACATCATTCGAATTTTCGACGCGCTCAACGACATCAACAACCTGAAAGTTGCCATCGAAGAAACCGTCAACAGCGGAGCTATGGCTTCCGGCGCCATCTCTTATACTACCAGTCCGGTCCACACACTGGCCAAGTATGTGGAGATGGTCAAGGAACTTGCCTCCATGGGCGTCAGCTCCATCTGCATCAAGGATATGGCCGGTATCCTCACTCCGCAGAACGCCTATGATCTCGTTTCCGCGATCAAGGATGCCGTCGATCTTCCGGTCGTGATGCATACGCACTGCACCACAGGCCTTGCTTTTATGACCTACCTCAAGGGTATTGAGGCCGGCGCAGATGTGATCGACACCGCCATTTCCCCGTTCTCCGGCGGAACCTCCCAGCCTGCCACCGAGACGCTGTTCTACACGCTCCGTGAGATGGGCTATGAGACCGGTCTGGATGAGACTGCCATCAACAAGATGGCAGATTACTTCAAGCCCATCCGTGCCGGATACATTGAAGACGGCACGCTCAACCCCGTCTCTCTGACCACGGACACCCGCTGCCTGACCTATCAGATCCCCGGCGGCATGCTGTCCAACCTTCTGAGCCAGCTGAAGAGCCTCAACGCCTCCGATAAGTTTGAAGAAGCGCTGATTGAGACCCCGCGGGTCCGCAAGGACATGGGCTATCCTCCGCTCGTCACGCCGACAAGCCAGCTCATCGGCACTCAGGCTGTGCAGAATGTACTGGCCGGCGAACGCTACAAGAACGTCGGTGCTGAGCTGAAAGCGTACTGCCGCGGTGAATACGGACGGACCCCGGCTCCCATCGATCCGGAGATCCAGGCAAAGATCCTCGGCGATGAGAAGCCTCTGGAAGGCCGTTATGCGGATACTCTCCCGACCGACACCTTTGAGAAAGCCCAGGAAAAGCTCGGAGACACCGCCAGATGCGAAGAGGATGTCCTGAGCTATATCGCCTTCCCGCAGGTAGCTGAGAACTTCTTTGAGAAACGCCGTGAAGCTGAAGAGAAGGTCGTACGCTATACGATCACGGAGGCATAATCTATGGATCTTGTAAATATCAGCCTTGGTAATGCCGGTGTCGTTGCCGTGCTCGGATATCTTGTGGTTTTTCTCGGTCTGCTCATGCTGATGGTCGTTGTCATGATCCTCGGCAGGATCATGATCGCAAGCAGCAGGAAAGCTGCTGAAGCTGCAGCTTCCGAGGTCCCTTCTGCTGAGCCGGTCAAAGCCGAGCCGGCTCCCGGGACCGCCGGTGATCTCAAACTTTATGATACCGATCCGAAAGACGCGGCCATGATCATGGCGATCGTGGCAGATTCTCTCGGCAAGCCCCTTAACGAGCTTCGTTTCAAGTCTATCAAGGAGGTCAAGGAATAATGAAATACAAAGTCACACTGAACAACAGAGTTTACGAAGTCGAGGTAGACGCAGGCGAAGCCATGCTCGTCGATGAGTACGAGGCACTTGCGCCTGCGGCTCCCGCTCCGGTCGTTGCAGCCGCCCCTGTTCCCGCTGCCGCCGCCGCTCCGGCTGCTGCAGCTCCTGCTGCCGCCAGTCTTGCAGCCGGTGAAGTCGTAAAATCCCCGATGCCGGGCAATATTCTTAAAATCAATGTGTCCGCGGGACAGAAAGTAAACGAGGGCGATGTGCTCATCGTGCTTGAAGCCATGAAGATGGAAAACGAAATCACCGCCACCAAGGCCGGCACGGTCGCTCAGGTCGCCGTTACCAAGGGACAGGTCGTGGAAACTGGCTCTCCTCTGGTCGTTATCGCATAAGGAGGCTGTCGAATGGATATATTCGGTACTCTTGCGAAACTTGCGCAGGAATCCGGTTTTGCCGGTTTCTTCATGGCCGGCGGCTGGAAAAACCTGGTGATGATCCTGATTGCATTCGTTCTTCTTTATCTCGGGATCGTGAAAAAGTTCGAACCGCTGCTGCTCTGCGGCATTGCATTCGGCTGCCTGCTTGCAAACCTCAGCTACTTCATTTCCCTGGGCGGCGCCAACGCCCTCTATCACCCGGAACTGTGGGCTGAGTTCCTTGATGAAACCAGTCCCTATTACCACAGCTACGGGCACATCATGCAGCACTGCGGACTGCTTGACTTCTTCTACATCGGCGTGAAAGCCGGCATATACCCCTCGCTGATCTTCATGGGTGTCGGTGCTATGACGGACTTCGGTCCGCTGCTCTCCAACCCGAAGAGCCTTATCCTCGGTGCTGCCGCTCAGCTGGGTGTTTTCATTGCTTTCTTTGGTGCTGTCCTTCTTGGTTTTACCGGTCCTCAGGCCGCTTCCATCGGAATCATCGGCGGAGCAGACGGCCCTACCGCCATTTACCTCACCACCAAGCTCGCTCCGGAACTGCTGGGGCCAATTGCGATCGCCGCTTATTCCTATATGGCTCTGATCCCGCTGATCCAGCCTCCGATCATGAAACTCTTCACGACCAAGGAAATGCGCGAAGTCAAGATGGTCCAGACCCGCGAGGTCTCCAAGACCGAAAAGATCATCTTCCCGATCGTAGTCTCCACTTTCGTTATTCTGCTCCTGCCCTCCACGGCTCCCCTGATCGGCTGCCTGATGCTGGGCAATCTGTTCCGCGAGTGCGGCGTTACTGACCGTCTTTCCGACACGGCGCAGAACGCCCTGATGAATATCGTCACCATCTTCCTTGCCACTTCGGTAGGTGCCACGATGGTAGGAGACACTTTCCTCCAGATCAAGACCATCTACATCATCGTTCTGGGTCTTGTGGCATTCAGCATCTCCACGGCTGGCGGTCTGATCGGCGGTATCATCATGTACTACACCTCCGGCAAAAAGATTAATCCTCTCATCGGCTCGGCCGGTGTTTCCGCGGTGCCGATGGCCGCGCGTGTTTCGCAGGATGTCGGCCGCCGCTACAACAAGACCAACTATCTGCTGATGCATGCCATGGGTCCGAATGTCGCAGGCGTTATCGGTTCCGCCATCGCGGCGGGCTTCCTGCTCTCCGTTTTCGGCTGAGCATCCCGGATCCTTCCGGAAAAACAAATACAGGGCTCAGGAGCTGGTATTCTCCTGAGCCTTTTTTTGGAGTAATGAAATGAAAAAAACAAGACTGAAAAAATACGCCCGGCTTATCGCAAAGGCCGGAGTCAATGTGCAGAAGGGGCAGGAAGTATTTATCCGCGCAGGTCTCGACCAGCCGGAGTTTGTCAAGCTGCTTGTGGAGGAATGCTATAAGCTTGGAGCAAAAAAGGTTGTTGTCGACTGGAATTATCAGCCTCTGGAAAAGCTGCATGTCCGCTATCGTTCCCTGAAAACGCTGTCCTCGCTGGACAATTATGAAGAAGCCCGCTGGCAGCATTATGTGGATGCACTCCCCTGCCGGATCTATCTGGAGAGTGATGATCCCGACGGTCTGAAAGGCATCGATCAGGAGAAGATGTTCAAAGCCAACCAGAAGGTCTTTCCTGTGCTGAAAGGCTACCGCGATCAGATTGAAAACCGCTATCAGTGGTGCATTGCCGCCGTCCCCGGCACTGCCTGGGCAAAGAAGCTGTTTCCGGGGCTGTCAAAAAAGCAGGCGGTAGAAAGGCTCTGGGAAGCCATTCTTTCCTGCTCCAGGGTGGATGAGGATCCCGTCAAAGCCTGGCAGCGCCACAATGAAGACCTTGCAAACCGCTGCCGCTACCTGAATTCGCTGAATATTGCCTCCCTTCACTACACATCCTCCAACGGGACCGACTTCACGGTGGGCATGATCCCTCAGGCCGAGTTCAAAGGCGGGGCAGACGTTACACTTCAGAACATCATCATCAATCCGAACATTCCCTCCGAAGAATGTTTCATCTCCCCCATGAGAGGGAAAGCGGAAGGGATCGTATACTCCACGAAGCCTCTCTCCTACCAGGGACAGCTCATTGAAAACTTTTCCATCCGCTTCGCAGAAGGGAAAGCCGTAGAGTGGCACGCCGAAAAGAATGAGTCCCTGCTCACGAAAATCATTACCATGGATGAAGGGAGCTGCTATCTCGGCGAATGCGCACTGGTCCCTTATGACTCCCCTATCCGGAATTCCGGAATCCTTTTCTATAACACGCTTTTTGATGAGAATGCTGCCTGCCATCTCGCGCTCGGCATGGGTTTTGCCGACAGCATCCGGGACTATGCCCAGTACACCCTGGAAGAATGCCGTGCAATGGGCATAAACGATTCCATGGTCCACGAAGATTTCATGATCGGTTCCGAGGATCTCTCCATCGACGCGCTGACCGCCGACGGCAGGATCGTCCCTGTCTTCCGGAACGGAAACTGGGCGTTCTGAACCGGTTCATTTGACAGAAAAAGCAGGCCGGAACATTCCGGTCTGCTTTTTCTTATCCGCTCTTCTCTTACTCCCGGTCCGGCAGGGTCATAAGTTTCAGGGTGAGCTCCGCACACCGGACCAGTTCGTCCGTTTCGGTATACTCCCTCACAGAATGGACCTCATTCATCGCGTTGGCCAGTACGATCCCTTCAATCCCATGCAGGGCGAAATTGTTCTGGTCGCTCCCTCCAAACGTGGAGACCAGCTGTGCCTCTCCATCCCAGAGTTCCCGCACCGCCTGCCGCAGTCTGTTCACGCTGTAAGCATCCGGTCCTGTCTCAAAGGATCGGACCTCTTCCCGAACGGTCACTTCCGCCGATGCTCCGAACTTCCCGGCATTTCTCAGGAAGACCTCCGTAATCTCCTCACTCCGGCAAAGCGCCTCAGCATGGATCAGGCTTCGTATCTCCCCGCTGATCCGGATCTCCTCGGGAACGATGTTCCGGCCTTTTCCGCCGCTGATCTGGCCGAAGTTCACAGTCGTATCCTCAGAGACGTGCCCTGTCCGGATCTCCTGCAGGGCTGAAGCGGCAGCGGAAAGCGCATTGATCCCTTCCTCCGGGGCAAACCCCGCGTGCGCTGCCTTTCCTTTTACGAGAATGTCCAGTGAAAGGATCGTAGGAGCACGAAGCGCTGCCGTTCCGATCCGCCCTGTCAGATCCAGGACATAAGCGTCTCTGGCCCGGACGCAGCCATAATCGAAGACAGAACTTCCCTTCCCGTAGAGCTCCTCTGCCACGGGAAACAGAAGTTCAATATCCGGGTGAGGAAGATCATCCTCGCGGATCACCCGGACCGCTTCAAGAATCGCTGCGATCCCGGCTGCGTCATCTGCGCCGAGTACCGTTGTGCCGTCTGAGCAGATTCTCCCATCTCTCTGAAATAACGCTTTTTTCCCTTTTCCGGGTTTTACGGTATCCAGATGCGAGGAAAACAGCAGCGGTCTTCCCGGAGAGTTCCCCGGTATCCGGGCATAAAGATTCCCCGCCTCTTCTCCGTACTCTCTCAGCTTCTGAGGTGCATCATCCTCCAGCACCTCCATCCCGAGATCGGAGAGCGTTTTTTTCATATAATCCCGCATGGCGCCCTCATGAAAGGACTCCGAATCGATTGCCACCAGTGACAGGAATTCCTGTAAAAGTCTTTCCTTGCTGACCATCTTTCTTCTCCGTTTCTTTTAACTGCGCATCCACAGTTTTATCCTGTATCGACGCGGTTATTTTAATCCCGATCATTCTCTCTGTAAAGCTTTCTGTTGGCCTTGATGATTTTCTTCCAATATGCTATTTTATGTGTAAAGACTAAACTAAACTATGTGCAAAGGAAGGCGAAACGGATCATGGCAACTATCAAACGGATCGGTGTCCTGACAAGCGGAGGAGATGCTCCCGGAATGAACGCGGCCGTTCGTGCAGTCGTCCGGACTGCTCTCGCGAACGGGATCGAATGCGTAGGGATCCGCCGCGGATGGCAGGGCCTCATTAACAGCGATTTTATTCTTCTCAACCGCGACAGTGTCGGTCATATCCTTTCCCGCGGCGGCACCATGCTGTATACTGCCCGCAGTGAGGAATTCATGACGGAGGCGGGCCAGCGCAAGGCTGTCGCTACCTGCAAAATGCTCGGCATTGACGGGATCGTCGCCATTGGCGGAGACGGTACATTCCGCGGTGCACTTGCCCTTTCCCGTCTGGGTGTCCCGGTCGTCGGTGTCCCGGCCACGATCGATAATGACATCGGCTGCACACACTATACCATTGGTTTCGATACCGCCTGCAACACAGCAATCGAATGCATCGACCGCCTTCGTGATACCATGCAGTCACACGAGCGCTGCTCCATTGTGGAAGTCATGGGAAGAAATGCAGGTTTCCTTGCTTTGTACGTCGGAATCGCTGTCGGAGCCACTTCCGTTCTGGTTCCGGAACGCGAAGTGGATTTCCAGAAGGATGTCGTGGAGCGCATCCAGGACTCCCGTCTGGCCGGCAATACCCATTTCATGATCGTCGTCGCAGAAGGTGCCGGCAGTGCGGTCGAAGTGGGGAAAATGGTCCGTGATTCTATCGGGATCGAACCTCGTGTGACCGTCCTCGGCCATATCCAGCGCGGCGGGACCCCCTCCGCACGTGACCGCGAGACAGCGACCCGCATGGGATACTCTGCTGTAAACGCGCTTGCGCAGGGTCGTGCGAACAGCATCATCGCGATCCAGGGCGGTGAGATCATGGAGATCCCCATAGAAGAAGCCCTTGAGATGAAAAAAAGCCTTCAGATGGAACGGTACCGCATCATGGAAGTCATGCAGCTCGGCGGAACAGCGAACCGCAGCAGCCTGTGACTCTGATTCGAAAGAGAGCCTGCTTCTCAGAAGCAGGCTCTCTTTTTTTCTCATCCTTCCCGGAGTTTTCCGCAGAGTTTTTCATTCAGTTTCCGGTAGATCCTTCGAACCATCCACGGTTCCGAAGATGCTTCCGGCGCCTCTTCCAGCAGGAACCAGCGCACAGCAGAATTCTCGCCTTCGCAGGCCTTCAGTTCATCGTTCTCGTCTGCTTCCAGCAGATAGGTGATATTCATATGCAGATGGCTCGATACGTATGCACCATGCTTCTCATGCCCATCCACAGTCAGGATCTCCAGAGAAAAGATCTCCTTTGACACCGGATTCCCCGAACGGATACCGGTCTCTTCCGCAGCTTCTTTTACAGCTACCGCCAGCAGATCCGGATTTCCGTCCGCATGGCCTCCGGTCCAGGACCAGGAATCATAAATGGTATGATAGCACAGCAGCACCTTTGTTCTCTCCCGGTTCACGATCCAGGAAGACGCCGTCATATGGGCGAGCGTGTTTTCCCGGGAAAAAGGGGCTTCCGCCATATCCAGAAAACGCAGGATCGCCCGGCGGTCTTTTTCCTCCTGATCATTCCACGGCTTGTAGTTTTCGATGTCCGCACGGATACTCATAACAACTCCAGATATCCTTCGATATCAAAATCGCAGGTTTTTTCGTCCGACCGCAGATACAGGGGATGATGCGGGTGACCTCTCCGGGAGCATTTTCCCGCCCGGAGCCAGCGTGCATTGTGCTCCTTCCCGATCTGCACCATATCTCGCACGCATTCTTTCAGCCATTGCCTTTTTTCGATGATAGTCCCCCATGCCGCCCACACGGCCGGACAGACTCCCGATTCCACTCCGGACAGGATGTGTTCGAAGGCCTTCATGTTCTCTTCATGCAGGAACCGGTTCATCTGCCGGTCCATATCATCCGGGTTCGTAGCCCGCTGCGCATAGACATTGAACATCATCCAGCCCCGGAAACCGTTCGCTCCTGCGATTCGTTGCACCGACTTGAGGGTATTGTCCAGATCGTCCGGCCTGGCTGTGGAGGGATTGATCCCGATGCAGATCAGGGGATCCGGCCCGCGGACTCCGAGGATATATCGGTATTCTGTGTAAAAATCCGGGACATAAAGCCATTTTTCCGTATCATATCCGCCGCTCTTCCCCGAAGCAGCAAGCGCTTCTTCAAACGGAAGGACCGGGACTTGCTGACTGTCCGACCGCGGGATGTGCATTTCCGTCTCCTCCATTCCGAAAGAAGAGCCGCCCCATTCTGTGGTCAGGAACCGATCCGGCGCAGAACTCTTCTCTCCCGGCTACTGTGCTGTCAGATCTCTTCGAGCACGCTTCTTAGCGCTTCGATCCTGTCCGTGTCTTCCCAGCGGACATGGAGATCCTCTCGTCCCATATGTCCGTAGGCTGCAAGCTTCCGGTAGATCGGACGACGAAGATCCAGATCTCGAATGATTGCAGTCGGTCTCAGGTCAAATACCTTCTCCACCGCTTTCTCCAGCCTGTCATCCGAGACTTTTCCTGTCCCGAAGGTCTCCACCAGAACCGAGACCGGTCTGGCGACACCAATGGCATAAGCAAGCTGTACCTGGCAGCGCCTTGCCAGTCCTGCCGCCACGATGTTTTTCGCCACATAACGGGCTGCATAAGCCGCAGACCGGTCCACCTTAGTCGGGTCTTTTCCTGAGAACGCTCCGCCGCCGTGCGGTGCGCTCCCCCCGTAAGTATCAACGATGATCTTTCTTCCGGTCAGTCCGGAATCCCCCTGCGGTCCGCCTATGACAAAGCGGCCTGTCGGATTCACCAGAATCCTGGTCTTTTCATCCAGCAGTCCGGCCGGGACCACCGGCTTTACCACCTGCTCGACCATGTCCTTCCGTATCTGTTCCAGTTCCGTTTCCGGAGCGTGCTGGGTGGACACAACGATCGTGTCGATCCGGACAGGCCTGCGTTCCTCATCATATTCCACGGTCACCTGTGTTTTGCCGTCTGGGCGGAGATATCCCAGCAAGCCGTTCCGGCGCACTTCGGCCAGTCTGCGGGCAAGCGCGTGGGAGAGCGAGATGGGCAGCGGCATGAGTTCCGGCGTCTCATCGCACGCATAGCCGAACATCATGCCCTGGTCCCCAGCTCCATTCTGCAGTTCTGCATCCTCTCCGGTTTTGTTCTCCATCGCGCGGTCAACACCCATGGCAATGTCTCCGGACTGTTCATCGATATTTGTAATGATCCCGCACGTATCACAGTCGAAACCATATTTCGCCCGATCATACCCGATCCCGCGGATGACTTCCCTGGCGATTTTCGGGATATCCACGTAGCAGCTGGTGGTGATCTCACCCATAATATGGACCAGCCCCGTGGATACTGTCGTCTCGCAGGCTACACGGCCGTCCGGATCCTCTGCCAGAATCGCATCGAGGATGGCATCAGAGATCTGGTCGCAGATTTTATCCGGATGCCCCTCTGTTACGGATTCACTTGTAAACAGATAATGACTCATGTTTCCTCCTGTCTGTTTCTGAACAAAAAGAAGCCCCGCCGGACGGCGGGGCATAAAAATCAGGTGCTGATCCTCATCTTTCGTTTCACCGCCGGATTTGGCACCTTGCTTATGCAGGTTGCCGGGCTTCACAGGGCCGTTCCCTCCACCTCTCTTGATAAGGCGTGTTCAGTTTTGATAACGGCATTATTATACCAAGGAAAACCCTTCTGTCAAGTCTTTTCCGTATTACCAGCAAAGGTCGACCGCACAGCCCGTGATGTCGTTCTGTCCCTCTCCATACTCATTCACCGTGTACCACGCAGACGTTGCCGTGTGCCCGTCCCCGTCCAGTTCCACGATTTCATAGAGATGAAGGGTGAATGTTCCATCCTCATTTCGCACTGTATCGCACTCCGGCGGGAACCAGCCGGTGCTGCGGAAATAATAGAACCGCGCCCAGCGGGCAAGTTCCTCTTCTCCATATGGCCCGGAAACGGACGGACGGAGATACGCGTGCGGTTCCATAAGATATGCCCCGGTGAGGATATTATCCTCCGCACCGCCGGCAAGCGTCTTCTCATTGCGTTCCACATTCATGAGCATCGCCCCCTGCACCCACGTGAGTGTGAAAGACCGGAACCACCGGGAAACGTCTTTTCCTGTGCTGTCAAAGATCCGTCCGATCTGTATGCTGTATTCGCCTTCCTGTTCGATGGAGGAGGGATCAAGGATGAAGACCTCCTCATAATATTCCGGATCCCCGGAGCGAAACATGCAGTGGAGTTCCGGCTTTTCCCGATTCAGATCCAGCCAGTACTTCAGCATGCCGGCGTCATTGCGGTATTCGAAAATGCCGCCGATTCCCACAGGACTCATGGCATAGACTCCGGTAAGGATATTGTCGTCTCCGCCGCCGGCAAGCGTGCTGCTGTCACGCCGGACCACCATAGTGATCTCCCCGTCATCCAGCCGTATTGAAAGTCTTCTGAACCAGTCCGAAACATCATCGCCTTCCTGGTCATACACGTCATGGAACGCAACGGTATTCGTCCCGGTATCGGCGGTGGAAAGATCCAAAATATACGCACGCTCATAAAACGTCGGTTCTCCGGAGCGGAAAAAGCAATGCAGGACCGGATCATCCGCAATCATGCCTGTGAAATCCAGCCAGTATTTCGGCATACCGTCCTCCTGGCAGAAGAGGTACCCCTCTGCAAGGTCCAGTTCAGCGCTCATCACAGCCAGTTCATTTGATCCCACCGTGAGGAATTCGGAGCCGGCCACCACTTCGTCGAGCAGGTTCCCGATCGTCATCTTTCTCTCCTCCACCTCTTTGGATGCGAACATGTAGATCCATTCTCCGCTCTCCGTGAAGATACGCCGGTCCCGCACTGCATATCCGCTCACGGTATAGCTGTAATCAATCTCCCAGCAGATTTTGTCGCCGATGATCCGTTCCCGGGCTTCTTCCGTTATTTCCAGATCCCTGTACTGCTTCTGCATCATCGGAGTAAAATCCTCCAGAATCTTCGGGACGGATTCATAGTGGTACGCCACCACCATCACATAAGGGATCGACCCTGTTTTCTGCGCATAGATATAGTATGCGTTTCCGTTCATCGCTGACGTCATCCCCTCAGGGACTTCGATCCGGATCCCCCAGTCAGCGAGCATATCATAGTTTTCCCCCTCCGCATATCCGAACGGGGCGAAGAGCAGTGCAAGGATCAGCAGGAGGCACACGGCCGCCGCTCTCTTCATTTTCTTTCTCCTTTCAAAAACCGTCATTCTCTTTTTCCCGGGCTTCTCTGGGATCCGGTTCTATTACATCAGAGGTGCGAGAAAACGCAGCAGACCGCCGAAAAACCGGTATCCCTTCTCTTTCCTCATCGTTTCTTCGGTCACCTTCCGGCATTGGGCCAGCGTTTCCTGAAAATCCCGTTCGATATCCGGGATACAGTCTGTTTTATAAAGATACGTCGCACACTCGAAATGATGGTAGAGGCTTCGGTAATCCAGATTGATCGTTCCGGTCACGGCCTTGCAGTCATCGCTGACGAATACCTTGGCATGGACGAAACCCGGTGTGTACTCGTATATTTTCACACCCGCACCGAGCAGATCCCGGTAGTGTGCCTTGGCCAGAGAATAAGCCAGTTTTTTGTCCGGAATACCGGGCAGAATCAGCTTCACGTCGATTCCCCTCTGGGCTGCATACTGCAGCGCCGTCTGCATCTCACCGTCCAGAATCAGATAAGGCGTCATGATGTGCACATAAGAGTTGGCCCGGTAGAGCATGTCCATATACACCGTTTCGCCCGCTTTGTCGCGGTCCAGCGGACTGTCTCCGTAGGGCATCACATAGCCGGAAGGATGCTCCGGCTGAGACGGAACCCCATCC
>JAEEGL013635312.1_pt1 | contig 29668 bp, 42 predicted proteins | sample 9134231 | NCBI WGS metagenome assembly JAEEGL01 (sample SAMN16246548, study PRJNA631951) | gut metagenome | biome: gut microbiome; feature: rumen; material: fiber-attached | host: Bos | place: Iran: Karaj | collected 2018-10
TACAAAATGATAGCCGTCAGCTTGACAGGTGTATTGGAAGGGGTATGTTATATGCAACGGGGATATATTATATGGAATATGAGACAATTTACAAATATCCGGAGTTCGAGAAGGCTCTGAAGGTAAACTCCGTCTGGATGTGCCCCGCCGCACCAAAGAAACGGCAGGGAACAGTTCTGCAGTTCAGAATGTCAGGAAAGGATTTGCCGACAGGCAAGTTCCTTCCATCGACGGATGCTTTTGACAGGCTTCGCCTGACCTTCGTGAACACGGGCGGTACCGAGGGGCCGAATCGGAAGGATATATGTGGCTTCGTCTGGGCCCTGACGACAACGAGGTTGTTACCAGAGCAAAGAAAGAAACGTTTAAAGGAGGTATTTGGAATGAAAATGACTCAGACCGTTGAGAAGAAATACGTGCCTTTTAACAATCTTTGGTAATTTTTGGTAATTTGAGGTATTTACACGTTCATTCGCTGGTAATTGCGTGACTTGGCGTTAAGTTAAAGTTGTTTCCCACGTAAATACAATCGCGTGAAAAACGCGTAAAGCGTAAAACAATCGGCGCGTAAAAACGCCAAGAAAACGGGATGCCGAGCATGAACATCGAGAAGACGCACATTACGACAAAGCTGATGAAGTCCGTCAAGCCTGGCGAGACGATGCGGTACTGCGACACGGAGCTGATGGGCTTCCAAGTCTGGGTCGGGAAGAAGACCGTCACCTATTATCTAAGGAAAAGGAGCGGCGGCAGGGAATACGCAATCCGTCTGGGCGACTGGCCCGGCATGACGGTCGAGGAGGCGAGGGCCAAGGCGATAGAGCGTCTGGGCGCGTTGGCGAACCACGGCGACATCCGCGCGGCTTCCGGACGAGCCGCGCCGACGGTCGGCGACGCGATTGACTTCTACCTGTCCGGACAAAAGGACAGGCGAAAGACGTTCACGCAGTCCAAGATGTACCTTCGCAAATTCGATTCGTGGCGCGACATCAGGATCGCGGACGTGACGCCGCAGATGATACGCGACTTCCACGCGTCGCTCAAGAACGTCCCGACGATGGCGAACAGATGCGTCGCGCGGCTTTGCACGGCGATGAGGCGTTTCTGCGACAACGAGGGAATGCCGTTTGTCTCGCCGTCGCGGGGGCTTAAATGGAACCATGAGACTCCGCGTGAAAGGTACATCACGGTTGACGAGATGCCGAGGTTTCTTGACGCTGTGGAGAGGATACGGGCCACGACGAAATACGGGATGGTGTGCGACATGTTCCTCATGCTGCTCTACACGGGCGCGAGGCCGATCAACCTTTGCCGGATGACGCTTGAGGACGTGAGGGACGGCTCATGGATAATCACGTACGACAAGTACAAGACTGGCCGTGAACACAGGATAGACCTTGGGAAGAACGAGATGGAGATCATCGGGAAGTACCGAGACGGCAGGACTTCCGGCTACGTGTTCCCGCACAAGAGCGACATGGCCCTGCAGCGTCTAATGGAGCTTGTCATGAAGGCCGTCTGCGCCATCGCCGGATTCCAGAATCTCCGCGTCTATGATCTTCGCCGGACGCTTGGGACTTGGATGCTCACGAACGGCGTTCCCATAGCGGTCGTGTCGAAGAAACTAGGCCACAGCTCCATCAAGGTTACGGAAACAGTCTACGCCCACATCATGCCGTCCGTCACGCGGCAGGCGACGGACGAGACGATCGAGATCATGAAAGGGAAGCAAGACAAGGGAGAAAACAATGAAAACGGATATTGAATGCCCGTTCTGCGGCGAGAAGTACGAAGTGGACGAATCGCAGGCCAACGCTCCTAGAATGGAATGCGGCAAGTGCGGCAGGAAGTTCGAGAACAAAAACTACGTCCAGAACAACAAGGCTGCGGACGAAAAGCCAAGTAGGAAGCCGACGCTTGCGGATTTCTCCACCCCCAAGACTGACATGGATGCCGAATATAATTCCGCAATGAAGATTGTATTGGTGTTCGACATAATCGCAATTATCGCTTTTGTCATTGGCATTGTCGCCATTCTTGCCGGCGCGTCGTATAACGAAGGAGGTGTCGTAGCATTAGGATTTTTCTTGGTAATAATTGCATTGTCGTCGTTTGCGTCAAGCAAGGTTCTCAGTGTTTTCATATTGTCGTTGCGTCACAGTTGCGAGGCCGAATGCATGACACGCGAGTACCAGCGGAAAATGCTTGAATACATGCAAAAATGAATGAATATTCTAGCTATGTATCTTGCAAATGTGCAGTATTAAATTAAAAATGATATGCAAAAAAAATAATAAAAAATCTCATTTTTTTAGTTTTATTGACTTGTAATCTCTAAAAACTGAATTATCTTAAGATCGTTTCCTTTAAAAGAGGGTAGTCGTAATACCCTCCCGATTCGGTGAGTACACCAATACTTCCCGCGTCACTTGCGACGAAAAGCGTCACCAGCGTTTGCCGCCGCCTTACATTATATTATATTTAATAATGCCGATTGAAAGCAGTCGGGCTGCACAGGTGGTGCTGACGGCCCTGGCGTTACGACCGCCGCTTTCAGTCGGCTTTTTTGTTTCCCCAGAGGAACACGGAAAATGCAAGTTGTCGTAGCTCGCACTTTTCGGACTGCGGAAGGCCACCAACCGGAAGCAGCCCACAATCTGGGCGCGAGAATCCGCGCCCCTACCCTGTCCACGCCATTGACGGCGCATGACCTTCCCCATGCGCCGCCAGTGGCTTTTTTTCGCCGTCCGTCGATTATACTAACATATATCAGTACAATCGGTGGTAATTTTGTTACATTCTCTGGTAAAAAACAAGTATGTATTTGGACGGCGATTTTTTCAAGGAGACAAAAAGCCGCCTACGCCGACAAAGCCGTCAACAAGGCGAGGCCGCAAGAACGGAGACAGAAATGGAGACGCAAGAAGACATCCCGCAAACTTTCACGAGAGAGAGCATCGTGAAGCTCCTGCACAGCCGGAGCATCGTCGGCGTTATCGACAGCTACCGCCTTGCCGCGCTGCTCGGCACGGTGAGCCAGCGGATGATCCGCAACTTCACCAAGGCAGGCGAACTCAAGCCGATAGACAACACGGCGACGTACTATGTGTACCGTGTCGAATCCGTCGCGGACTGGCTTCTCAAGTTCCCGCAGTATCTGTTCAAGTCCCGTTCGGAAACGTCGCTCACGATGGAGCGCATCAACGAGTTGTCGGAACTTACAAAGAACTACGTCAAGAAGTCGTGGCGCGGCCTGCTGACCAAGATGGAAATGGAAGACATCGTGTCCGAAGTCATCCTGCGAATCATGCGCATGAAACGCCGCAACGCGACGGACGCGACATTGATCTACCGTTCGCTCTACGCCATCTGGAACAAGACGAAACGTGAAGTCGATATAGACCGCGACATAAACGTGGAAGATTTGGAAGGCGACGACGACGACCAGTGAAACAAAACAAACAAGGAGACAAAATGACAATCAAACTATTGCACGAGAGCGAGGAGGAATACCATTCCCGCTCAAAGTCCGGCGAGATGCTGTCGAGCCACATGCTGCAGCTTTTCAGCCGTTCGCCAAAGAAGTACGCCATGATGGTGTACGGCAGCGTGGCGTTCATCGACAAGCCTGAGTACCATGTAGGCCGGGCGGCCCACAAGCTCATTCTTGAGGGGCAGGACGCGTTCGACATGGCCTACACCGTTTCCGACGGCCCGATCAACGAGCGCACGGGAAAGCCGTTCGGCAAGGATTCCCAGAGATACCAGGAATGGCTTGCCTTGCAGCGCGGCGAGATCATCAGCGAGGCCGACTACGCGGCCATCGACGAGATGCGCGGGGCCTGCCTCAGCCATTCCGGCATCGCCGAGCTTCTTTCCAGCGGCGGTGAGGCCGAGGGCGTCGTCCGCGCCGAACTTGAAGGCGTCGCCTGCCAGATCCGCATGGACTGGTTCGGCGAGAAATGCGGCATCGTTGACTTGAAGACGTGCCGCGACATCGAGTTTTTCGAGAAAGACTGCCGAGACTTCGGCTACGCCTATCAATTGGCGTTTTATCAATCTGTTCTGCAGAATGCGACTGGAGTTCGCTTCCCCGTCCACATCATAGCCGTGGACAAGACGGACTTCCATATCGCCGGACGGTGGGACATTCCGGACACCGTTCTCGAACAATGCGACGCCATCAACCGCGCCGCCATTCGCCGCCTTGCAGAATGCAGACAATCCCGTTCGTGGCCCACGGGCTACGAGAACACGCGTGTGTTTTCATTGGAGTTCTAAGACATGTCACAAAGCTACAAATACAACCATTGCGACAAGTGCAAATACAACGAAAAGGGCAAATGCCACCGCCACCCGCGCAGCGGGACGGGCTTCACGGCAGACTACCCGACTGTTTCCGACTTCGACTGGTGCGGCGAGTTCCAGCCGCGCGACATCGAGCCGGAAATCCCGCAGGAAATTTCAGAACCACAACAGGAAACCAAAAATGGCGACGTTAAAAGACGTAAGACGCGGAAAGCAGATTAAGCCGCCGCGCATCATCCTCTACGGCGTGGAAGGCATCGGAAAATCAACTTTCGCCGCCAACGCGCCAAGCCCCATATTCGTGCCGACCGAGGACGGCCTAGGCAACATCGACTGCGCCAGCTTCCCCATCGCGCAATCCTACGCCGACGTGATCGAATCCATCACGTCGCTTGGGCAGGACGAACATGAGTACAAGACCGTCGTCATCGACAGCGCGGACTGGCTGGAGCCAATGATCTTCCAGTCAGTCTGCGAAGACTACGGCGTGAAGTCCATACATCAGGCGGCAGGCGGCTTCAACCGAGGCTACGACAAGGCCGTGGACAAATGGGCCAACATCTGCGACGCCCTCAACTGGCTCCGCGATACCAAGAACATGGCCGTCATCATGATCGCCCATTCAAAAATCAAGGCGTTCAACGATCCGGAAAACCCCGCGTTCGACCGCTACATGCTGCGTCTCGACGCGAAAGGCGGCGACTACCTCATGGAATGGGCCGACGCGGTTCTTTTCGCGACGCGAAAGATGATTGTCGCGAAGGACGAGAACGGACGGGCCAAGGCGCAGGCCATCGGCGCGAACGGCGGCGAACGCATCATCCGCACGACGGCAAGCCCGGCCTGCTCTGCAAAGAACCGTTACAATCTTCCCGACGAACTCCCGCTTGACTGGAAGGCTCTGGAAGAGGCGATAAACAACAATAACAATAACAAGGAGTAACACACTATGGCTAATCTCTCTGGTTTCAATGCGGCGGAAGTCTCGCCCGTGTCGTTCGAGGCGTTGCCCAACGGCTGGTACAAGGTCATCGCGACCGAATCCGAAATGAAGCAGACGCAGGCCGGAAACGGCACGTACCTGCAGGTGAAGTTCGTCATCACGGAAGGCGAGTACAAGAACCGCGTCCTGTGGGGGCGATTCAATTTGAGCAACCCGTCGCAGAACGCCGTCGCCATCGGACGCGGCCAGCTTTCCGCGTTCTGCCACGCCGTGAATGTTCTCAACCCCAACGATTCCACTGATCTTCACAATCTTCCGCTCATGGTTCGCGTGACATGCACGAAGTCCAAGATCAGCGACGACATGACGAACGACATCAAGGACTACAAGCCGAAGGACTACAAGCCCGGTGTCACTACCGCATCCGCGCCCACCGCTTCCGCGCCCGTGAAACAGGAAGAGCCTGCGCCATGGAAGAAGCAGTAGTGGAACTTGAATTGCCGTGGCCGCCTAGCCTGAACCACTACTATCGGCATGTCGGAAGCAAGGTCTTGATTTCCGCTGCCGGACGAAAGTACAGGCAGGAGGTCATGTCGATTCTCGCCGCCAGAAACATCGAGACGTTCGACGGGGACATCGAGCTTACAGTCGATGCCTACCCGCCGGACAATCGGCGGCGCGACGCGGACAACTTGGAAAAGTGCCTCTGGGATTCGCTGACGGCAGGCGGCTTGATAAAGGACGATTCAAACATCAAGCGTCACACGACGACGATGCGCGAGGCCATGTCCGGCCAGGGCGGCGGGATATATCTAGTAGCAAGAAAATATGAAAAGGAGAAGTACAAATGACTGAGCAGGAAAAAATCGAAGCGTTGAAATGGCTGCAGGAAAAGAAGTTCACTCTTGAAGACGGAAAGTGGCGCAAGTCGCTTGACACTGTTTCCATCGACAAGAAGGACTTCGAGAAGTTCAAGGCCGAAGGCAAGAAGTACATGGGCGATGTCGTGCAGTCTCTTGAGCTGACTGTCGGGCTTGTCCGTCTGTCGAGCGGTCTTGAGGGCTTCCAGTGCGCCGTCGCCGCGAAACGCAAAAGCGGAAGCGTGTTCGCGTCCGTCGCCGAAGTCCCCGAAAAGGCGTACTACACGCCGAAGGCCGCGATCAAGTCGGCATGCCAGCTTCTGTTCATGGAAATCTGGCACGTCGTCAAGCAGGTTGCGAAATACGCCAAGTTCGACGTGGAGTACGGTAACAACACGGAGGACGAGGACTGATGAAGTATTTTGTGAAATACGTTAAAGTCCGCAAGGACGCGAAGCCGCCGTATCATGCGCATTCGCAGGACGCAGGCTACGACTTGTCCGTCTCAAGCATCATGCCCGTCGAAGGACAGCCGGACATGGTAAAGATCGGATGCGGACTTGCGTTCGATCTGACGGAAGTCGGTTTCGCTGACTTCCGCGTCCGCAGCTCCATCTACAAGCATCGTCTCGCCCTCACCAACGGCGTCGGCACGGTTGACCGCAACTATCGCGGCGAGGTCTATGGAATCTACCGTTCCATAGACAAGGATTCAACCATGTTCGCATACGGCGAACGCTACGCGCAGCTTATCTTCCCGCAGTTGCATCCGGAAGACGAGATCGAGTTCGTCGAAGTCGAATCCCTGTCGTCGTCCGAACGCGGCGAGAACGGTTTCGGCAGCACGGGCAAGGCCGAAACGGACGCTCACAAGAACGCGATGGAAGAGTTCAGAAAGACAGTCCAATCCTGGCCCACGGAGCGCATCGATGCCGAGATTAAGTCTGATTCCATGTGGTCTTCGGACAAGATGAACATCCTCATGGAAGAATACGACAAGCGCAGTCCGAAATGCGGCGGCTGCACAATGTAGCGGGAATCGTATTTGCGGAATCACGGCTTCCGCTGGCGGCGTGGAAAGACACGCGACTTAACAAAACAAGGAGACAAAATGCGTATAGACAATGTTAAGATCTACGGGCTTGAGGAATCTCTTGTAGCGTCCGGGCTGCCGATGACAGAGCAGTACAACAAGACGGAGTTCGAGGTAAAGGTTTTCAACCTGCGCCGTGCGCTTGATCCGGAATCGGACGTTACGGAAGACAAACGCTTCGGTTACACGAAGCCTTTGATCCGCATGAAAAATCTCGCGTCGTGCGCCGGCGGAGAATCGCACGATTGCGCGTTGTGCGGCATCGTCGTCCAGTTCAACGTCACCGCGCCGCGCTACTGGTTCCCTGAGTTCCAGCGGTATCATTTCATGGACATCGAATCTTCCACTTCCACGATGCACAAGCTGCTTGCGTTCGTCAAACGCTACAATGACTACACGTTTTCAGCGGCGAACGAAATCAGAGAGCATTTCTCGCCGCTCACCGACGCCAATGTCATCGCCGCGTTCTTCGACTTCGCCAAGAACCATATCGACGACGTTGAGGCCGTCAAGGCTAACCTGCCGGACGGCTTCCTGCAGACGGCGAGAATCACAACCAACTATCGGCAGCTCAAGACGCAGTACCGCCAGCGGAACAATCACCGCCTCAAGGAATGGCGCGACTATTGCGAATGGATAGAGACGCTCCCGTTCGCAAATGATCTAATCATCTGCCACAAGGAAGTGGCAACCATTTGACAAAAATAAGGAGACAGACATGGAAAAATCAAAGATAACAGGTTTTACGGTGCAGGACTTCAAGCGCGTGAAGTTCGTCGAAATCCAGCCGAACGAAAACGGGATGACGATCATCGGCGGCGACAACGGGCAAGGCAAGACATCCATTCTCGACGCGCTCGGCTACGCCTTGGGCGGCGAGGCATTCCGTCCGTCGTCGGTCAACAATACGGAAGGCGACGGAAACGCATACATCAAGGTTGAAATTGACGGTCTGGTTGTTGAACGCGCAGGCAAGAACGGCGCGTTGAAAGTCACCGACGCGCGTGGTATGCGCGGCAACCAGACGCTGCTGAACACGATTGTCAGCAAGTTCGCCATCGACCTTGGCACGTTCATGAAGGCGACGGACGCGGACAAGACAAAGATGCTTCTCGACATGTTCCCCGAACTGAAAGGAAGTCTGGAAGCCTTGAAGGCCGAGGACTTGAAAGTCCGCGAGGAACGGGCCGACATGAACCGCGACATCAAGCGTCTGCAGATCACGATCGACGGCATGCCGGAAATCGCCGACGCGCCGCAAGCGGAAACGAATCTCGACGACTTGAACGCCAAGCTGGCCGACGCTAACCGCCGCCGGACAGCCGTTGTCGCCAAGATAGAGGCCGAGAAGGCCAAGAAAGGCGAGGAGGCCGTGTTGCGCGAAAGGATCGCCGGAATCGACAAGGACATAAAGTTGTACGCCAATACGCGAGACGAGAACGTCGCCAAGAAATTGTCCGAACTCGAAACGCTCAAAAAGTCCGTCGATGAAATGCAGAAGCATATCGCCGACCTTGAATCGTCCGTGCAGCCTTACAAGGACGAGGCCAACGCCGCCATCGCGAAACTTGAAGAGCAGAAAAACGAGCTTGCCCAGAAGGCCGACGGCATCGTCTCCGAAAGCAATGACGTTATTCTGAAACTTGAAGACGAAGGCTGCGGCATCGACGACGAGATCGAGGCCATCAACTGGGACATGAAAGCCGCAGGCGAGAACAACGAGAAGTTCCGCAAGGCGAACGAGCGTCTGGCCAAGTTGAAGGAAATCAGCCAGCTTCGCGAACAGTCCGACAAGAAGACCGCCGAGCTGCAGGACATCGACCGCCGCCGGACGGAACTCCTGCAGCAGGCAAATCTTCCGCTTCCGGAACTGTCGATCGACGCGGACGGGATGCTTCTCTACAAGGGCCAGAAGTGGGATTGCATGAGCGGTTCTGAACGGCTCAAAGTAGCCACGGCCATCAGCATGAACACGAAGCCAGGCTGCGGCTTTGTCCTTGTCGATGGGCTTGAGGCGTTGGACGGCAAGACACTGCGCGAGTTCGACGCGTATCTCACCGAACGCAACATGCAGTGCATCGGAACAATAGTAGGCGAAAACAACGCGACTGTCGTCATCGAGGACGGCTGCGTAAAAGGATAGTGGCGTGTCTTTTTTGTTCATCACGCCATGAGGCGGCTCCTGACCGCCCTCCGCGGCATCGAATCCTCTACCGCGTGACAAGCAGGTGGCGTCCGGAAAGACGGATGGCGGCGTGGAACAGACACGCACTTATTTAATTATTATTATAATTCTATATAAGGGAGACAGACAATGAGCGAGAACAAGGACATCATCTACATGGAACTCGTGGGCGTTCAAGACATCAATTCGCTGGCGCAGGCGTTGATCGCCCTAGACCAAGATGAAGCGGAGCATGACGGAAGTGCGCATAGCCAATTGAAGGTAAAGGCGAACAAGAGCGGCCATATTCTTATCGGCTATTTCGCCGACAAGAAAAAGGAGGGCTGACATGGGAACGTTCGCGAAAGCCATATCGTTTGTAGTCATCATCGCCGGGATTCTAACGACCGTCTGGCTGACTGGCTATCATGAAGGCAAGAAGCATGGAATGAAGAAAGTCGCAGACGTTTCACTCCAAAAGTTGTTCGACATGCTAAGCGACGGTGCTATCCTCTGGATTCAAGGCGGGGCGATTCTTTTGAGAAAGGGCCATGCATTGCGAGACTACCTGCTTGATGTCATAGAAGGCAAGGAGAAGTAAAATGACAACAAAATTCGTTGTATATGACGGAACTGTCGTAACGGATTATCTTGACAAACGTAATTATGTCATTGACCTGAACGGCATGAACTGGCTGCAAGAGGAAATTCCGCTCGTCAAGGATTTCCAGTTCATTACCGGAGCAGAGATTACATGCATACCGATTATCGACACGGAAAACAAAGAGATAACCGTCGAAATTGAAAATGAAACCTTGAAACAGCTTGGTTTTGACAGCCCGTATAATCTTGCCGTCGGAATCGGACTGAACGCGAATAAATGCGAACCATATAAATCTGATCACATCAGAATAATCACAAATGAAAGAACATGCGAATGCCATGTCGAAGAGTATAAAGATTTGATGCTTTGCACTGAATCTGAACTTATATGCGTTTGGATTGGAAGCCGTAAGGAATATCCAGACGGAACAAAGAACTGCATTTGTCCGCGTTGCCATATCGACGGAAAATCATTGAAGACCTTGGCAGAGAACACCGCAAAAGTCGCCAATGCGGCGGCCATCACGTCTGAACAGCTAAAAGACATGGTGAACCACCCTTCCCATTACACAAGCCACCCGTCCGGCGTCGAGTGCATTCAGATAACGGAACACTACGACTTCTGCGTAGGAAACGCAATCAAGTATCTCTGGCGCGCCGGACTGAAAAGCGAGGAAGGCAAGTCCAACATCGAAAAGGAGATCGAGGACTTGCAGAAAGCCAAATGGTATATCGAGCGTGAAATCTCAAGACTGGAAGGTGAAAGGAAATGACATACCGTTGCGCAGATTTGTTTTGCGGCGGCGGCGGGACTTCGACCGGAATGATCGAGGCGTTCCGCAAGGCCGGAATCGACTACACGCTGATAGGCATCAACCATTGGCAAGTCGCCATCGAGACAAACAAGATGAACCATGAAGGCGACTACTACTGCGCGTCCATCGACGGTGTTGAACCTACCGACGTTGTGAAGGACGGCGTTCTCGACATCTTGTGGGCTTCGCCGGAATGCACCAACCACAGCCGCGCAAAGGGCGGCATGCCGAGGCAGAATCAAAGCCGTTGTCAGCCGGAAATATTGCTTTCATGGATCCGCAAGCTGATTGTAAAACGCCTCTATGTCGAGAACGTGCCGGACTTTCTGGACTGGGGGCCGCTGCTCGCCGTCGATACCGTCATCAACGGGAAGCTGTACAAGGCCGGAACGCCAGACCCGAGACGCAAGACGGTGTTCTTCCGCGACTGGATTGAAAGCATCAAGCGTTCGGGCTACCGCGTCGATTGGAGAATCCTCAACGCCGCCGACTTCGGCGCGCCGACATGCCGCGAACGCCTCATCGTGCAGGCCGTCCGCATCGGCACTGGCGAGAAGATCGTCTGGCCAATGCCGACGCATGCAAGCCAGCCGGACTTGTTCGTCAAGGACAAATGGGTTCCGGCAAAGGACATCATCGACTGGTCTATTAAGGGAAAGTCGATATTCGGGCGCAAGCATCCGCTTGCCGAAAACACATTGAAGCGAATAGAAAACGGGATAAAGAAATATTGGGGCGAGTGGGCCGAGCCGTTCCTTGTCCTTCTGCGCGGCACGAATCCGCAACAGCTTGAATGCACGGTTCACAGCCTGGACGAGCCTGTGCCGACTATTTCAGCGGGTGGAATACATGCCGGAATCGTCCAGCCGTTGCTCTGCTCTCTTCGCGGGACGGCGGCAGACCAGCTGAACCGTTCTTCACAAAGCGTCGATAATCCAGTCCCGACGATCACGGCGAACGGCACTCACATAGGGCTGATCCGGCCTTTCCTGACGCACTACCACGGCGGGGACGGCGGCGAGAAACGGACAAGCGACGTTGCCAAGCCTCTGCTCGTCTGCGACTGCAGCAACCGCTACGGGCTTGTCGAAGGCTTCATCATCGACATGGCCCACACAAAGGCCAACGGCGTGTCAAGAAGCATCGAAGAGCCGATGAACACAATCACATGCACTCACGGGACGCACGGTCTTGTAGAACCGCTTTTCATTCCGCAGCAGTCGGCGGGGAGCGTCAAGCCCGTTTCGGCCAGCCCGTTGCCGACGATAGCCGCCAAAGGCGCGATCTCAATCGTCGAGCCTTTGATCAGTGCCTACTACGGCAATAACGACGCTTGCAAGCCCGTTGACAAGCCTCTCGATACTATCACCACCAAAGACCGTTTCGGCCTCTTGGAAGGCCAATTGTTGCGGCTTCCCGACGGGAACACCTACAAATTGGACATCACCTTTAGAATGCTCCAGCCGCACGAACTGGCGGCGGCCATGAGCTTCCCGAAGGATTACAAGTTCTGCGGGACGAAGACGGAAGTCATACGGCAGATCGGCAACGCCGTCTGCCCGAAACTTAGCGAATCACTTATCAGCGCGGCCATTTCAGCGTAAGACAAAAAAATGCAAAAGGAGACGCATGAAACTTACAGAAGAACAACTTGCATGGCTCGAACAGAACGGATTTGAACACAATTCCGAAAAGAGCGGCACGAACAACACGACGTTCACCAGAAAGGCTGACAGTGTGCTGTCGCATCACGACATCAGCATACACGTAACCGAAACATCACGGCATGCCTTATTCTATGTCAATTTCAAATATTACGACGAGGAATACAAGTTCTGTTACTTCCTTGCAGACGTAAACGACTTGTGCATGGACATTTTCATTCACCACTTCAACAGTTACATCGACGACTTGCTGAGAAGAAAAAACTCAAAACTGTATATCAAAAACTAAGGAGACAAAATATGCTAACAAGGATAATTCTACTATTTGCAATGATCTTCGCGGCATCGTTAAGCTACGCGAAGGACTTCAAGATGGCTATCCACTTCTCGCCAAAGCTGCAAATGCACGGGCACAGGCACAATGACATGGTGACGCTTCACCATGACGGAAGACGGATAATCTGCCGATGCAGGCCGTCGAACGTCCAGGAACGAAACTGGCTAGCCGATACGCCCAAAGACACATGCTCGGCGATGTACTTGGAAGTCGCCTATGTCGATGGCGTAGGCACGGTGCTGATGCTTGCGCGCGAGGAATGCCCGGACGGCGAGGAAATGTGTATTCGCGGCATAGCCTATCTAATCCGCGCCAACGGCGAATGGGAACAAGGCGTGTTCTCCAAACGGACGCTTGGATGGGGCGAAAGCGAAAGCAGGATCTGGGGCGGCTATTCGTTCACGCGTCCGAAGTGGGACAAGCCAATCAGCATCGACACTTTGAACTGCTACGAAGTCAGAGACGGAAAGAAGAATGAAAGTAAGTCTAATTGACGTTGACGGTCACAACTTCCCCAATCTCGCCTTGATGAAAATTGCCGCATGGCACAAGGCTCATGGCGATATTGTTGACTGGTACATGCCGCTGTTCTCCCATCCGGACAAGATATACGCGTCGAAGGTGTTCACGTTCACGCCGGACTACATCGACTACAACCCGAACGACCCGCAACCGACAAAAGGCGGCACTGGCTACGACATCGAATCAAAGCTGCCGGACGAGATCGAAAGCATGCAGCCGGATTATGACATTTACCCCCCCCACCTGTACGACTTCGCAATTGGTTTTCTTACAAGGGGTTGCATAAGAAAATGCCCTTGGTGCGTAGTGCCGCGCAAGGAAGGCGGCATAAAGGAGGTAGGCGACATAAGGAAGATCGGCGTGAAAAAGAACGTCATTCTCATGGACAACAATTTCCTTGCGGCATCGGATGATTTCATTCAAGAACAGCTGCAGCTTTCAAAGAGACTGAATCTGCGTATAGACTTCAACCAGGCGTTGGATGCTCGGCTGGTCGATTGCAGGAAAGCGGCTTGGCTTGCAGGCGTGAAATGGATAATGTCATGGCAGAGGCAAGAAAGCGGCTGAACATTGTTTTCGACTTGCGCGGCGAGGACAGGCACGGGAGCGACATTCTGGACTTCGCGGAGGCAAGCGTAGCGTCCGCAATCGCCTCATGCGTCGCCAACTTCTCTAAAATGTGCAATCTTGGCGACAACTTCCCGCAAGAGGCGGCGTTGGAATTTCTGCGAATGGTAAGCCACGACGAGCCAGTCCATTTTGTCATGCCGAGACAATCCGATATTGAAAAGATACAGAAAGAAGAAGAAAAAGAAGAAGAGCAGGAGAACAAATGATGGACGAATGGACAAGAAACTTCATCAAGAAAGTCGAGAAGATGCGCGAATTGCAGAAGAGATTCTTAAAGACGCACGACAGGACGGTCATGGAAGAAAGCAAGCGTCTTGAAGCGGAAGTCGATGACTTGATCGTGATTTCAAAGATGCCGTCGGACATTTCGGCGGACAATTAGGAGGTTGACCATGTACGACGTTAAAAAAGAGTTCGGACTTGACGTTGAAGTTACAAACACTTTAGGCAAAGTTGGACTTGAATATTTTCGCAACAATGAAATTCCATACTACAAGTCTGGCATTGTTGTCAAGCATTTGAACAATCGCAAGCATCCCATGACGGCAAAGGAACGCAAGAGGAAGCATAAGAAATAAATAAGAGGATTGTATGAGCGGCCAGAAGTCATATTGCCCGTATCTTGAAATAGTGAGGATGATCGAAGACCTTGGCTATAAGAAGACGCAGGACAACGAGGGGATCGTCGTATGGGAAAGGGACGATCATGATTCAATCGACTACATACCTTATGAATACAGATTCGAGTGGAACGACCTGCTTGACTTGTGGCCTGGAACGATGAAGCAGTTGCTTTCAAGCATAATTGAATTGCGGAATGAAAAATTAATAAGGAAACTGCAAGATGAAGGTGATAATTGAGATAGACGGGAAGAAGTATGAACTTCGCCAATCCTATAAAGGAAAGAAATGTCTTTGCGATTCATGCGCTTTGGTTAGCATCTGTCAAAGGGCAGGTAAGAGAAGCAACAAGGCAAGAAAGATAAGCGCAATTTGCAGCGCAACAATATCAGGATTCAGAGAAGTAAAGGAAGGCAATAAAATCAAAACGCTTGCAGATGCAGACAAGCGTCTCAATCAGATAGCGCATGATTTTGATGTTTTGCATAATGACATGAAAAACGCCGGATTTATCGGTGGCTTCATGGAAGACATTGATAGCCTTATTTCTGGATTCGGCTACGCATCATTGGCGTTAAGTCAAGCAATGCATCCAGTAGATCGAAGTGATGATGATGTGTTTTAACCGTGAAATAAAGAAGGATGAATAATATGGATTGCACTGATATTCTTGTTATTGTGCTTGTTGTTTTCGTGTTTGTTTTGGCTGGAAGTGCGTGGTTCGGCGATCAAGTTAGTTCTCCCAAAAAGATTTCGTTTGAAGGACATGAATACATTTGTTTCAGGACATTTGTAATTCACAACCCGGACTGCAAATGCATAAAGGAATCCAAATGAAAGTAATAATTGAGATAGACGGCAAGAGACACAGGCTTGTAGGCAAATCGTATGTTTCCAATCCTTGCGAGAGATGTTCGATAAGGAAAAGATGCAACGGAAGACGAAGCAATATTACAAGAAACATTTTTCGTATATGCTGTACAAATTATAACGGGTTCAGAGAGATCAAGAAATAGGAGCGTAAACATGAAACTACAAGACATCAAGACACTCGACAAGCTGTTCGACTTCTTTAATGCTGAACATTTCTACAAAGTAGAAAATGAATTTCCATTTAGTCTTCAAGACATTTATAAAGTAGAATATCCTACCATTATATTGAAGCCTAGAGCAAAGGAAATCATGTGGCAAATAGATAAATACATGTCATTTGACAATTGCATATTATTCGACAATTACAATGAAGCCAAGGAATACGCCCTGCGTAAACGCATGGAATACTCCAAGAAAATGTTCGACGATGATAAGGCCGAGCTAAAGAAGCTAAAAGAAGGAGACAACCAATGAGTGAATACAAGGGCGGCTTCCAGAAAGAAGACGTTGCATGGCTTGAATCCAATGGTTTCAAGTATCTTGAAGATGAATACTATTGGAAAATGCCGATAACCAACGGGGCAGTAAGCATTATATATACAGAGAAAGGAATATTATGCACGATACATCAAGCCGTCCTGCATGAATATCCCAAGTGCTACGAGAAGACGGCTGAAAAGGCGTTCATGGGTGCTTTTGAACAACTGGCAAAGGCAGTAATGAGCCTAGATGCGACACATGTCTTCCTTTTCAGAAAATTCAAAACTGGATGGGGGAACGCCGAAAACAAAAAGAAAGTCAACACTGAAAAAGAAGAATATGACGAGCTTTGCAAAAAATACGAAACGCTTGTCGAGAATATTTCACCATGCCGTATATGCGGTCGAAAGCCAAAGGAGTTTTTCGCAGGAGAAACAATGGGATTGACTTGCGAGAATGATTTTTCAAACAATGTCCAGACAACAATATGCAAACGACATTCAACCATAAAGGACAATATTGAAAACGCGAAGACTGTCATAGCTCTCATAGAGGCTTGGAACGCAAAACAGAGAAACAAGTGAACAATAATCTAAAGGATGAAAACTAACATGAAGAAACAGCAAGAGGACATTTTCAAACGGATTACTACACCACGCGGATTCACATGGTTTAACTTCAAGGATTTGTATGACAATAAATGCTCGTTGAGCGAAAGCAGCAACGCTGAGACGGATTGCGTCTGGCTCGGCATCACGAAGCCTGAAATAATCATACAGTACAAGGACGCGCAGGCCGCAGGGCTGAACCTCAAGAAAAAGTACCCAGAGACGAACGAATGCGGCTGGTGCGATCTTCCGCTCCCGAAAGGCGCGATGGTTGAATCACGGATGCACTTGACGCGCGAGCAGGCCAAGGCGTTGGCCCGTGAGCTGAACTTCTTTGCGAAACACGGCTATCTTGACAGGAAGGAGAAAGACAACAATGGACAAGAACGATAATCTGAAAATAGCGGAAATGTCGGATAAGCCGGATTTGTCGCCTTGCGTCTGCAACGCCACAAGCTGCCATTTCAACGGCTTTCGTTTCGGTGGACAGCAAGGCTACTGCCATCTGAAATATATTCAATTGAACGGCAAAGGGCAATGCATCCATTTCATAGATCGTGACGAAGCCCAGAAGGTGTTCTACAAATGATTAAGCAATGCAGGAAATGCAAACGCGTCCTTTCGGACAAGGATTTCCACAAGGACGCGAAATCGCCGGACGGGCTGCGGCCCGTCTGCAAGCGATGCGCGATAGCCGCCGCGACGGAAAGCAAGCGTCGCGTGAAGGCTAAGAGCCACGGGCTTGTCGATGTTTACTACGACATCATCAAGCGATGCTGCGACCCGTCAAGCAAGTCGTACCAACGCTACGGTGGGCGCGGCATCACGATGTGCGACGAATGGCTTCATGACAGGCAGGCGTTCTTCAGCTGGTGCATGGCGAACGGCTACGCGCCAGGCTTGCAGATAGACCGCATCGACAATGACAAGGGTTATTCGCCGGACAACTGCCGATTCGTCACTCCGGCTGAAAACCAGCACAACACGTCACAGACGGCACTTTCCGAAAAGGCCGTCAACATCATACGCGGAAACAATATATCGCGCCGGAAGACACAGAAGCAGCTCGCCGAAGAACTCGGCGTGTCGCAGTCGAGAATCAGCGCGGTATGCCGGAACAAGACTTGGAAGGACAGAAAATAGATGGAATTGAAGTTAAGACCATATCAGCAGGAAGCCGTGGATGCCGTCTGGAACCACCTGCGGACGCGCGACGACAACCCATGCGTCGTACTCCCAACGGGTACGGGCAAGAGCGTAGTCCTAGCGAAAATAGTATCTGACGCAGTATCTAAATGGCAAGGGCGTGTGTTAGTCCTAGCCCATGTAAAGGAACTGCTTGAACAGAACTCGGACAAGATACGGAAGCTATGCTCAAATCTGAAAGTCGGAATTTATTCGGCGGGGCTGAAAAAGCGCGACACGAAGGACAACGTGATCGTCGCCGGAATCCAGTCAGTCCACAAACGGGCCTGCGAACTTGAGGCGTTCGACATCATCATAATCGACGAGTGCCATTTAATTCCTCCGGACGGCGACGGGCAGTACCGCGAGTTCCTGCACGACATGAAGATAATCAATCCGAACGTCCGGCTGATAGGCTTCACCGCCACGCCGTTCCGTCTGCGCGGCGGCCTTATCTGCAAGAAGGAGAATCTTCTGAACTACGTATGCTACGAGGCCGGACTAAAGGAAATGATCGTGCAAGGCTACCTTTCGCCGATCGTCCCGAAGGCCGGACGCGCTGAGGCCAATCTTGACAACCTGCATATCCGTGGCGGCGAGTTCGTCGCCGACGAGGTTGACGTAGCAATGAACAACGAGCGGCTTGTATCGTCTGCCTGCGCCGAAATCGTAGAGCAAACGAAGAACCGCAACGCGACGCTGATATTCGGCTGCTCCATCGACCATTGCAAGAAGATAAAGAAGAACATCGAGAAATACAGCGGCGAGGAATGCGCCTTGGTGACTGGCGACACGCCTGCAGGTGAACGCGCGGAAATCCTTGACAGAATAAAAGGGGTGGAGATACAGGCCGACTTGTTCGGGAACAAGAAGCCGCGCCTGCGCTACCTTGTCAACGTCAGCGTCCTCACAACCGGATTCGACGCGCCGAACATAGACTGCGTGGCGTTGCTGCGTCCTACCGCGTCGCCCGGCCTGCTCCTGCAGATGGTCGGGCGCGGCTTGCGGCTGTCGCCATCGACAGGGAAATCCAATTGCCTTATCCTAGACTACGGGCAGAACATTCTGCGCCACGGGCCGCTTGACGCGATACGCGTAGAGGAACATGACAGAAAACGGAACGGGGCGGCTGGCGAAAGGCCGGCCAAGGTATGCCCGAACTGCAAGGAGCTTTGCGACATATCGCGCGGGATATGCCCGTCGTGCGGCTACGTATTCCCGCCGAAGGAACTGAAACACGACGCGACGGCAAGCGAGGACGGTCTGCTGACGGGGCAAGTCGTGGAGACGGAATACGCCGTGCGGAAGATAACCTATCAGAGATGGATGAAGAAGAACGCCGCAGAAGGGACGCCGCCGACCGTCAAGATCGAATACGAGCTTGAAGGACTGAACAAGTATTTCAGCGAATGGATATGTCCGGAACACACAGGATTCGCCAGACGGAAGTTCGAGGCATGGTGGCTTGAGCATCGCCAGAACGTCAACATGGACATTCCGCAGACTGTTGACGAGGCGATAGCGATGGCCCAGAGCGACGCGCTGAAATACCCCGTGAAGATAACGGTTAAGCATGTCGCCGGAGAGCGTTTCGACAGAATATCAAAATACGAATACGGCGACCCGCCGGAAACGCAATTCACGGAACAGCCCTACGACGGTTCGCCAGAGGACGACGACGTTCTTCTCGGCGACGGGATGAAGCCCTACGAGCCGCCGCCGCAGCTTGAGTATTCCGGCTTGGACATGGAAGACGATGATGTGCCGTTCTAGCGGCAAAGGAGACGTAATAATGGTACATATAGCTGAAAACATTGTTGGAAGGGTCATCTCTGAACGAGATGTTACCAGATTCATAAGCGAAACGAGAAGAAGCATCGTTGAATCAAGGACGCTCAACCAGCGTTGGATAAAAAGGCATCTGCGGCGTCAGAATACCTATTACAAGTTTCTCAAATCACGCGGCTACGACGTTGACGCGGCAAGGAACTGCATGTACAAAATATCCGATTCGACGCGGATCAACGTCAGTCTTAAGAACTGGACTGTCGCCGTGTTCATATATCCGGTGCTAGGCGGCTCGCCAGTTTCAGACCTTGCGCAGTATGTCGAAGGCTTGGTCCTTCTTGAGACGTTCCGCGAGTGCGCGAGAAAATACAACGCGCAGGGAATCTACTACTACAATCACGGCGTAACAAAACAATTGTCGATATCTGAGAATCCATGAAAAAGCCCCGCGCGACGGAGAAGAAGAAGAACGTCACGCGGGGCGGCTTGACCGCAGGGGAATAAATGAAGAAAAAAGCCTGCGGCCAAGACAAAGGGCTTATTTTAGAACAAGCCCCGCCACAGCCAAGCCTGTGGCGACAATCCATCCAAGCCATTCCCTGTACCACTTGGATTTCTGCATCATGAGATTGACCTTTTCCTCTAGGGCTGCGACCTTCTCGATCAGGCCGGGCTTGCCGTTCCCGTGCAGCGCATGGAAATCATTGTCCAGCTTAGTCTCTATGCGGCCCAGACGGTCAATCACATCCTTCTCAAACTCCGACACTGGCATTCGCTTCCTCCTGCTGTCTTTCCTTGATTGCGTTCTTGTAGGCGATGCCGCCGAAAGCCTGGCATAACGCGGAGAACTTCACGGCTGAATGACGGGCGAGATAACGGCGCGGATCATACCATTTGTAGAAGTAGTCGGCGACCTTGCGCCCGTTTTCGCGGAAGTTGTCGTTCGCCTTCTTGAAGCAATGCGTAGTGCCGTCGCCTTCATAATACTGCAGGTCATGAATCATCCAGACGACTTTCAGAGACTTGTGAAGTTTCGTGATAGCGTCGCGGATGACTTCCGGAAACCAGCTCGGCCCTATTCCGTTGCAGATTTTCTGAATCAACGCCATCGGCGTGGAAAACAGAAGCGACGCGCCTTCAAGTTTAAGGTCATGGGCGAGTTTCCGCGCTTCCTCGATGTCTTCATAGGTTAGGATCATAAGCACTCCTTCGCGGGAGGCCGTCAAGCCCCCCGCATCGTCGTTACGGGTTATTCACGTTCAACGATTTCGGGGATGTCCTGACATCCGACGCATGTAACGTCGAACTCCTTGACTTCGCCAGTCTCTTCGTCGGTGATAAGGATTTTGAACTCGATGTTCTCAAGGGATTTGACATCCTTCCCGTCTGTCCCCTTGACTGTCTTGCACTTGAACCTGCTGATGTAAAGCGCAGTCGTCTTCACGCCGAACTTTTTCAGAATCTTGCATCGTTCGATGAAATCATAGACGTTGTTGTAGTCGGATTCTGCCATTCCTTCACGCGGCTTGTCCGTTTTCTTGACCCATTTCTCGTCGATTAGCTGTTCGGCCACGGCCCGCTGGTATTTGACAGACCTGTCCGTCAGAATGATGTCGCAGTTGCCGCCGTCGCACTCGAAAGCCTTTTCCTCGACTTTCTCGACGGGCGTGAAAGCGTCCGGCGGCAAAGCCGCCAACGCCGCGTCCGCGCCGTCTTTGAAGCCCTTGAGGAATTGTTCGGCGGCGACTTCATCGACCTTCTTGGCGATGATCCTGTCGGCGACCGCGCCGCCTATTCTGATTCCCGTGGTGATTAGACTGGCCTTCGCATAGCCGTATTTGGCGGTAAGAGCGGCCTGCGCGACTTCAAGCGCGAGAGTGTTCACGTTTCCTGCAGTAACACCGCCGTCCGCCTTCTTGAGCGCATCCCACAAATCTTCCATTTTCGTGGTGTATTTGTCGTATTTGGGATTGCCTTTCAGAATCGTGTAGGCGGCGACACCCATGTCGCCGACTGCCTGCCCGGCGGCGTAGTAGTCGTCGCCGACAATTACTTCCTTGACGCTTCCGAGAAGCGACTTGCCCGTGGACGTGCAGCCAGTGAAGGCCGCGATGGCGATGACAAACGCCATAATGAACAACAATGCTTTTTTCATGATTTGTTCTCCTTTTCTTTTAATGGTTGATATGTGAAGCGCGGCTGCGTGGCTCCGCCGCGCGTGGATTGAAGCTATGCCTGCGCAGACTGTTCGATGATTTCCTGAATCCACTTGGCGAAACGCTCCTTCAAGCCAAGCCAGCATTTCTCCCATGTGCCGCCTTCGACAGCCTCAAGCTGCCACTTCATAGGCGTAAGCGAAAGAATGAGTTTGCTGAACTCTTCTTCCGGCACGCCTTTCTCCTTCGCCAGAGCCTCAAGGTTCGGAATCGTCACGTCCTCGATTGCCGCAAGGTCTTCAATCGCATTGTACTTTCTCGCCAGAGCGACGATGACGGAGACGATTTGCTTTTCCGCAGCGTCGCGTTCAGCCGTCTTGTTCCTCGCCGCGGCTTCAGCTGCGCGGGAGCTACGGTCTGCATTCGCCTTTTCGGGCGTTACAATAATTGATTCAGCCATTGCTTTGTTCTCCTTATCTTCTTGTATGAGTTACCCTGCTCCGCGTGTGCCTTCCACGACGTGAAGCTGTTCAGGACATCCTTTCTTTCCCGTTCGCCGTCATGGTATTTCCTTACCAGTCGGCGCAAACGATGCTTTATTCTCGACAAGCTCTTCCTGTTCAGAATCCTTATGACTTTTCCAGTTGCAGTCAGCTTGAACTTGAACTTAAGAAAGTTGATTCCCTGCGACAAGGGATGTATCGCAGTCTTCGGATTCAACGCAAGCCCGTGTTCGTCAACGCTTTCGCAAATCATCGCGCTTACATTCTTGATATGTTCAAGACTATGATGGATGCACACGAAATTGTCCGAATACCGGATATTGCAGAACACTATGAAATTCTCGACAATGGCATGGTCTAGGTCGGACAGATAGGCTATCGCCAGCAACTGCGAAATCTGCGACCCCAGGCCGATTCCGGGATCGTTGAAACTGTCAATCACTTCAAAGACATACGTTCTGAACTCCGCGTTAGTCACCTTGCGGCACACCATCTCCTTTAGTCTGAAATGAGGTATGCTGTCAAAGAACTTGCTTATGTCGCCGCTGATAACCCATCCGGCGATTCCGTATTTGCGGAAGTACCGCTGCATGTAACAGGCAAGCCTGTCGGCGGCGAAAGTCGTTCCCTTGCCAGTCTGGCAGGCCGCGTTGTCGTATGTGTTCGATCTAGTCAGATCGTGGTAAAGCCCGCGATTGCACATCGCGCGCTGGACAACCCTGTCGCGGAATTTCGGGGAGCGTATGGTGCGGCGTTTAGGCTCGTAGATTTCAAACACGACGTAGCCGCTGAGATGGTAAGTCCCGCTTTCAAGCTCGTTCCAGAGCTTGAGGCAATTCGACGCGATGTTTCGCGGATGAACCCATGAGGCGATCGAATCCTTCCATCGAACGCCACGGGCGCATTCAAGCGCGGCTTTCATCAAGTCGTCAAATGTCAATGTCGTTCCCATGCTTGTTTTGTTGTCCCTTGTTAAAAGTGGCCGGAGTTTACAGGCGTTCTGGCCGTTCCCGGCCAACGCCATCTCGGCCTTGTTCGCCGATTTTTTTCAATCGGACTGGCCATGCGCTCCCAGTGCATCGCGAGGCAGTTTCGGAAGACGATAGCAACTTACTTCTTGCCATGAGATTTATGCATTGTCGAGCAGGAGCGCGTAAGCGTTGTTCGCGTTGTTGTTGTTGGATGCACCGCTAGTGTTGATGTTGTACACGTTGTTCGTGTTCGTTGCGTTAGCGGAGCGAAGCCACGCGTTACGCGCAGACGGCAAGTACAGCGCATTGCCAAAATCATTCAGCTATCTTGTTTCTCTTTCTTCTTGTGTCGCTTTCCCTCCATGCTTTAATCAACTTGACGACTTCATCGACAAGGCCAGTCCAGTACGCGTGTTTGTCGCCGTCGAAATGAGACTGCTCACGCGCGACATAGACTAGCGTACGCAATGAAAACGCCTTCGCTATCGCCAAGTCCTGTTCGGAACGCCGCCTTTCGGCCTCGTCCGGCAAGTCAAGGTTCAATGAGTTCGCAACGTCGATATGCGTAGCCAAGTCAAGCGCGGAGCCTACAAGCCTGTCGCCTATCGACCAGCGGTTTCGCTTCGACACGACCTTTTCCTTGCTCGCCTCCGCTACGGTGTAGCTTACAAGTTTCGCCGCAAGCGTCTGGACTTCCATCCGGCCTTCCTTTCTCTCAGGCTCCCTGACCGACATTCCAAGAACCTCCTTTCGTCTCGACGTAATTGACGGGGAACATCTTCTTGCCCTTCCCGCATCGCTTGATTACGCAATCGAACGACATGTCGGTTTCGCCGTTCTCGGCTTTCTTCGCCTTTATCCCGTCCAGTTGCTCCATGATGATTCCAGAACCAGTATTCGTGAAGAACTTCGCGTTGTCGATGACGCAATACAGCCTTACGAACATTCCGGCGTATTTCCCCTCTCGCGGACAGTCCTTGAACCCGCTTGTGAGAAACTCCCATCGTTCCACGCTCAACGGAATGTTGAGAATGGAATTGATGCTTCTGAACGGATAGCCGTCAACGGTGTCGAAATCGAGATATTCTGATATGTCCTTCGGCATTTTTGCCTCCACGCGCCGCCGCTGGACGCGGCGGCGATTGAAGATTGTGATTGGCTACGCGATGCACATGGCGAGCAGGAGCGCGTAAGCGTTGGACGCGTTGGCGTTGCTGGATGCACCGCTAGTGCTGATGTAGTACACGGCGTTCGTGAGCGTTGCGTAAGCGGAGCGAAGCCACGCGTTACGCGCAGTACCACCTTCATCATATTGGATTCTGTCGGCGTTCGCGACGGCTATGTTCTGGAAATAGTCGAATTGTTCGCCTTCCGCTATTCCGTTAACGTTGGAGCCGAATACTTCTTTCAGCGACGGCAGCCACAGCGTGTCAAGCGTCGTGTCGTAGCCACCGCCGCCGCCGCCGTCCTTGACTGCGATTGTATTACGCGCCGTCTTGTTATAGACTGGCATGACAAGTTCAAGAAAGTCCGCGTTGAATCCTGACAGCATGCCGACGCTGAAATCACTGTACGACGATTGCTTGTCGTAGATGTTCTGCTGCTGGAAGTAGTCTGTTCCGTAAGCGTTCATCATCTGCCGCCTGTTCGACATCTTCCAGCTGTTGCAACCGTTGGACACTCGGTTGGCGTGGTTCTTCGTGTAAACGTCAATCGAATGCGTCTCGCTCCATTGCGCGATATTGTCGCCAGCAGTCCAGTCGGTGTTCTCGACAAGAGCGACATAGCTTGAATCGACGAGCTTGTAATATGCTTTCGATGTAATGAAAACCTCGTCGTCCGTGATTGCATACGACAATTCCGGCGCGTCGAATTGAGACTGAAGGGCGCTGTCCGTTCCGGCATTGCAAGGCAGGTACTGCGGAATGAACACGGCATTGTGCGTGAGCGTATTGTCATGCATGGTGAAGCCGTGGTAATCGTTATGAACCAGCTTCCATCTCAGTTTCGGGAAACGCGTTGAAGTCTGGATATTCACGACACCGCCGACATTCAGCCCTATCGTCGAAAGCGGGATGCCGGAGCGGATCATCTGCCGAATCGTCGCGAACGTGATGTAGTTGATTGTGAAACGCGGCGCACTTTCGCTTGTGTTCCACAAGTTGCCAGTCGTGCAAGTGAAAATCGCGAAACAGTAGTTCGCCGTCACGCCCATGTCGAACGTAAACGGCGTATCGCTGTACTGGTTGCGGACGGTGTTGTCAACCAGCACGACACCATCGTTCTCGTTTTCAGGGAAGCCGCCGATCTTGTAGATAAGACGCGTCTTCTTCCAATAAGCAAGCGTCGCGCCGTCGTCCGTCACGTTGTCCTTCGGGTCTGTCCACGTAACGCTTACGACATTGTTGTTTTCCGTAACGCCGATGTTGTAGGCATGCCCGACCGGAATCTGGATTATTTCAAGCATGCTTGCGAGATTCGCGGCGCAGGCACTCGCGGAATCAGCCGCAGAATCCTCGCTCGACTTCGCGTTGTCCTCGCTTGTCTTCGCCTTGCCTTCGCTTTCAAGCGCGGCGGCTGCCGCAGCCGTGGCTATGCCGGCTTTTGTCGTCGCAGTCTGCGCCGCCTCCGCCGATTCGACCAGTCCGGCGGCAAATTGCTCTTTAGTTCCAGTGTAGCCTGCCTTTTTCGCCAAGCCGTAGGCTGTCACCGGGCCGAGATTCTTGATTGTAGCAGTCATGTTCTTTTTCTCCTTTTTATATTGTCTCAAAAAGCAAATCGCCGTCTTCCGAAATATCAAAAGTTATTGTCGTAGTTCCGTACTGCGACAGAATCAGCTCGTCGTCAGCGTTGACCGTTATGTCAAGCATCTGCGTATTGTTTGATATGTACTCATAGGCGATTTGCGCATTGTTCGCGGCCTGCGACGCGGCGGCTTGGCTGTTTGCGGCGGCGTTCGCGGCGTTCGTTGCCTGCGTCGCCTTCTGCGTCGCCGTGCTTGCCGCAGTGACGGCGGCGTTCTTCGCGTTGACGGCGATTGTTTCAGCCTCTACAACGGCCTGCTTCATCGTCTGGACTTCGCCTTTCATTTCAGCGACGGCGTTCTTGTCGGCAGTCACCTGCGTTTTCGCGCCGTTCACAGTCGCGACGGCCCCGTTTGCCGCAGATGTGGCGTTCTGCGCGGCTGTCTTCGCAGCGTCGGCGGCTACTGCGCTCCCCGTGGCGGCGTTTGCCGCGTTCGTCGCGATCGTCGCCTTCTGATTAGCCGTCGCCGCCGAATTGGCGGCGGCGTTTTTCGCGGACACCGCCAAAGCCGCGTTTCCAGCCGTCTCAACGGCTTTTTGCGTCGCGCTGGTATTGGCGGCCGCCGCCGCGTTTTTAGCGGTCACAGCCGCGTCTCTAGCGGCCTCGGCCTTGCCTTGCGCCGTCTCGGCCTTTCCTTGCGCCGTCTCGGCTTTCGTTGCGGCTGTCTCGGCCCTTTCGACCAATAGTACGATGTCGCTACGTTGAAAACGAATCGAATCGCTCCAAACCGCCGTCTCGACGGCTGGATTCTTAAACCGCAGAAAAACATCCGCGTCCGTCTGCTCGTCGTGCCACTCTTCGCCGTCTTCCGAAAACTGGAACACGACAGCCGTGGCGAAAATAGCGTCAACCTGCTCCTTCGTATAGGCGGCATTTGGGTCTAGGATATAGACCGTCGCGCCATTGACATAGACAAGTCCTTTCAGCATGCATCTGTCGTCAAGAAGCGTCTGGCGTTCGGCAATATCGCCGCCGACGTAACGGACAAGCTGCATCTGACCCTCGACGCATCCGGCCTTGCCGTTCACGGCGTTGAGGAACTTCTGCGTGTTCGTCGCGATGCCTTCAAACGACACGGTGTTGTTCGCCGCGTCTATTGTCGCAGTCTCCGACAAGGCGCAAAGCCCGTTGCCGAGAAATCTGTCAACGTCAACGGCCAGGCAGAAACTGTCATCGGCCGACACGACACCTGCAGGAAGGACGAACGTGATTGAAAACCCGTCGCCCCATCGAAGCATAGGCAAATCCTTGTCTCGCAACGCGACACCCGCATCGCTGACAAAAACGCCCTTATCGTTTACCTTGAAGCTCATTTTTCATTCTCCTATTAATCGCTTGATCTGGCTGACGACCAGCTTGGAATTGATAGCCGTGGAGCATTCGCACATCCCGTCTTCACGGCACGGGAAACTCTTGCCCGGCGTGTTCCAGCAACCGTGGCAGGCATGCCAGTTCAGCACTCTGTACGGAGTATGGAACTCATGCCACGGCTCGGTGAAGCCGGAAAGAAGAATCACGGGGACTCGGCAGGCCCACGCAAGCCATGACAAGCCGGAAGACATGCCAATGAAGAAAGACGCGCCTTTAATCAGGCTTGCCCGTTCGACAAGCGGGATGTCGCCCGTGAAGTCCTCCGCGCCATGCAAGTCCGTCTTCTCACGGTCTATCAGCAGGACGCGGAAGCCGCGCGATTTCAGATAGGCGACCGTCTCGTCTATCGCCTCGCCGTTGTTCCAGCATTTGGCCTTCATGCTTCCGTTGATAGCAAGACAGACGTACTTCCCGCATATTCCGGACTTTCCAGCGTCGGCGATTATGGGCGGCGCGGGATTGTCGAACCCGACTTCATTCTCAAGCCCAAGATCGTAGCCTATCAGCTGCGCAAGCGGCATCTTCCAGTAGTTCATCTTCTGGAACTTCTCGTTGCACTCGTAGTTGATTCCAAGCCGGAACGACGCATAAGGCGCAAGAATCTTCTCCGTGCCGCGCGGGAAGAACTTGATATGCGGGTAATTCGGCTCAAGCAACGGGCGCAGCTGATTCCCGATGACAACGCCAGTCCTGCAGCCATGCTTTCCGGCGAACATGAGGACATACGGGAACCACGCCATTGTGTCGCCTATCGCGTCCGTGTTCAATACGAACAGGACTTCACGCCGCCGCGCGTCGAAGTCGTGAATGAAGACATTCCACCATTCGCCGTTTGTCTTCCGGCCTATCTCGATTCGCCAGTTGACGAAATATCTTGTCTCGCTTCGGAACTTGCCGCCGTCGCACACAATCGTGTCCTGTACGCATTCACCCGTGTCGCGGTCTGTCAGCATGACGCGATGCTCGCCTAGCCCGTTCGGGAAAAGGATTCTCACGCCGTCGCAGAAATCGAACTTGATTCCGTCAACCGCCTCTTCGCCAGGTATCACTGGCTCTGAAAGGAAGAACTGAACTCTTTTCTTTAACATCAATTGCCTCCTTGCGAGACAATCGAGCCAAGATCGTTCCAGCCGCCGATGAACTGAGGATTGACATTCAACGTCATGGAATGGTCTTCGCCGTAATACGTCCACGTCTGGCCGGACAACTCCCACGGCATGACATCATAGGAGCAGCTTGGCGAACTGTAAACGAAACCGTTCATGTTGAACGCCCAGCTGCCCGTACTCGTGCCGTTCCAGTAAAGCGAATAGCTGTCCTCGTTTGAAGTGCCAGTGTCCGTCCATCTGTTGTCGCTTCCGACGCGTTTCAAGAACTGCGGCGAAGACAAGCCCCACTGGACGAAAACAATATCGGTGTTGTATGCTTCGTTTCTTTCGTACAGATGGCATTTCAACGCGGGGTTGACTTCCGTCACCGGAGCGAAGAACCATGTCGATGACGACACGGTGTAGCCGCCCCACGGCTGCCCGTCCACCGTAGGAGACGAAATAACGCCAGCCTGACTGTACTGCGAATCCGGATCCATGTATTTGCTTTCAAGAATCCACGAACCGTTGTCATAACGGATTCTATAACTATGATCCATGTAGTCATATCCAAACCAGACACGGGCAGTGCCAGTGGCCGTCGCGTCCACTATCGCAAGATCAAGATACGAATAGCCGTCGCCGTGATTCTGATAAGTTCGCAATGCGCCTACGTAACCGTCGCCGGACACGTTGGCGCCAAGATATAGCAGGAACGGCTGTTTCGATTTATCAGCGGCAGGCATTTCAACAGCTATCGGGAGAGCCATGACGTTCACCGCTCCGCCCGACACTTGCTGAGTTTCGCCGTTCAGATTCAAAGAACCGATCTTGCCGTCCAGCGTATTCTGCAGGTTTGAAACGTCTGAAATCGCGTGGGAATGAGAGGACGCGGCCTTACCGTCCAAGGCGTTCTGCAAGCCGTTTACGCCGCTGATTTCATGGGAGTGGCTTGAACTTGCCTTCCCGTTCAATGCGTCCTGCAAGCCGGAGACATTGCTTATTTCGTGGGAATGGCTGAAAGCCGCCTTGCCGTCCAATGCTGACTGTAACCCAGTGACATTTGCGACAGTATGCGAGTGGGAAGACGGAGCCGCGCCAATATCCTGCAATGATATGTCGGAACTTCCGTCGAAGTCGGCATCGCCGATCTTGCGCGCCGTTGCCAGTTTGTCTGCCTCGTCGGCGGCATCGACCTTGCCATCGTCATTCGTGTCGTAGTCTTCTTTCTGCATGTCGCCTTCGCCGCCGCTTGGCTCGTCCGGCAGATACTTTACCCA
>JAEEGL017377082.1_pt1 | contig 29666 bp, 39 predicted proteins | sample 9134231 | NCBI WGS metagenome assembly JAEEGL01 (sample SAMN16246548, study PRJNA631951) | gut metagenome | biome: gut microbiome; feature: rumen; material: fiber-attached | host: Bos | place: Iran: Karaj | collected 2018-10
AATACTATAGACGGTTAGAGAGCGTTATCGGAGTATTAGACGAGGTGGTGCAGGAATGAACAGCTTATATGAATTATCTCAGGAATATATCAATGCCCTTGACTCCATTGAGATAGATGAGGATACCGGCTTAGTCCTTAACATGGACGCGCTTATAGACATTGATGATGCGCTGGAGAAAAAGGCCGAGGCTGTCGCTTTGTATATCAAGGATCTTGACGCATTCCGTTGGTCATTGGCTGGAGAGATCAACAAGCAGAAGCGGAGGCTGGAGAGTACCGAGTCGAAGATAACCAGCTTAAAAGCATATCTGTCCATGTGTTTAGCCGGTGCGGGCAAGGATAAGATTGAGACCGAGAAGACAAGGATCTCCTTCCGAAAAAGCACGGCGGTAGTTATACACAATGAAGCCGCCATACCGCGCGACTATATCATTGAGAAGGTGACGTCACGCGTGAACAAGGAAGCGATTAAAAAGGCGATAGCTGAAGGGAAGACCGTTCAGGGAGCGCATGTAGAGGACAGAAAGAACATTCAGATTGTTTAGGAGGAAATGAAAATGAAGGATTTTATTATTCCGCTGTTGACCGAGAAAGATATAGACTGCCGCGTACAGTCTTGCAGTAAGAGCCAGAAGACCGGTAAGGTCGGAGCTATACTCCTGCTCTATAAGGACGCCCGTGTAGACATGAAGATCCTTGATCTGGTATTTGGTGCGGGGAATTGGCAACGTACCCATGAAGTTATCAATGGTAATCTGTTTTGCAATCTGGATATATGGGACGACGACAAAAAATGCTGGGTGCGAAAGCAGGATGTAGGAGTCGAGTCCAACACGGAGAAGGTCAAAGGAGAGGCGTCCGATGCTTTTAAGCGAGCCTGCTTTAACATAGGCATAGGCAGATCCGAGCTCTATTCGGTGCCCCTTATCTATGTGGTGCTTAATGAGGGAGAATACTCCGTAGATAAGCGCGGCAACGAGGAAAAATATAAATGCTATCAAACCTTCAAGGTAAGCTCTATAGCATATGATGATAACCGCGAGGTCAATGATCTTGTTATAGCAGACAGAAGCGGGACTGTCCGCTTTGAATATCACGGCAACAAACCAGCACAGGAAAAGAAACCAGCAAAGGTATCCGCGCCGAAGAAGGAATCTCCCGCTGTCCTCAAGTGTGAGACCTGCGGTAACGACATAACCGAAGCCGAATACAACTACAGTAAGAAAGTCTACGGAGTACCGGCTTGCCGTAATTGTCAGAAGTTTATGCCGAAGCAATAGGAGGATCTAATATGCCGAACAGAATCATTAAAGAATCCATTTGCACAAGCGAGGAACTTGCCAACATATCCGACGCGGCACAGGTACTATTCTTTAGGTTGATAGTAAAGGCCGATGATTTCGGCCTTTACCACGGCAATCCGAAAATAATAGCCTCGCTGTGTTTTCCATTAGCCGTACCGCCAGCCTCTAAGGTAACGTCATGGCTGAATGAACTGCGTAAGGTAGGGCTTATATCTACCTATCAGGCGGAAGGGAAAACCTATCTGAAACTGATGTCATGGGATAAACATCAGACGCGGAGATCCCAAAAGAGCAAATTCCCATTGCCGGAGAATCTTGATGAATATGATGTCTCTTGCAATCAATTGCATGCAGATGAAAGCAATTGCAATCAATTGCATGCAAATGTCTCCGTAAACGAGAACGATAACGATAACGAAAACGAAAACGTATTCGTAAACGAGAACGAGAACGTAGTCAAAAAGGTTTCGCTTAATGATTTGTTTGAGCGATTCTGGAGTAGTTATCCGCGTAAAGTGAATAAGAAGGAAGCGTTAAAAGCGTGGAACAGCTTAAAGCCTTCCGAGGATCTGACGGATGATATCATAGCCGGCGTTACCTACTGGAAGGGTAGTAAGCAATGGGGGAAGGATAACGGACAGTTTATTCCTCATGCTTCTACCTTTATCCGGGGAGAACGCTGGAAGGAAAGGGACACGGTAACTGACACCTTTAACGCAGACGGAGAAGGAAACGACTATGAGGCGTTCCTAGCAAATTACAAGCCAAAGTTAAGGAGCGTGGCGGGATGATGTATGCGAATGACTATGGCGAATATACGCCAACAGTCTTATACGTTGATAGATACGATGAATATAGCCCCGTGTTTTATCGAGTCTGTCCCAACTGCGGAAGATTTGTTAAGGCGGATGAAAAAACACAGATACCTGAATACTTGGGAGAGAAGCCTAACGCAACATGTAAAAAGTGTGGAAGGGTACAGATGCCGTTCTGTTGTTGGTATTCAGAGATAGATGATGAGGAGGATCTAAATGACAGATAAGGAGCAACAGCTTATTGATGAGCTAAAAGACATTAAACGCAGAGTAAGTGATCCAATCCGCAGAGATATACTTCAAAAGACTTTTCTACATGATTATCTGTTTAATGCATTATTAAGCGATGAAGCGAAAAAAGCTATAGCCCCATTATTGGAGTCGCAAATAAATACTGATGAAAGCACATTACGCTTTAGGAGGATATCAAGATGACAAACGCTGAGAAATGGGCGAAGGAGATAATTGAGATAGCAAGGTATGGATACCTTGTAGCTGTGAGTCAAGGAAAGCCCGCTAGGTGCTGTGGGGAAATATATTGCGGCGACTGTGACCTGCATATTTATGCTGGCGGTATTGGCAAGTGCCGAACAAAACGGCTCGAATGGTTTAATGAGGAGTACGTTGAACCGTCTGTTGATTGGAGCAAAGTGCCGATAGATACGAAGGTGTTAGTTTCTAATGATGGGGAGCATTGGTATAAAGGTTATTTCAAGTATTATGTGGATGGCATGATAATAACATTTGCTCATGGTGCTACTTCATGGTCAACAGATGGTTGTGACAAATGGTGTACTTACGCCAAACTAGCAGAGGAGAATGAGCATGAAGATTGATTTAGGTTATCCCATTAATAAGCATCACGAGACAATGGAGTATGAGAAGTATGCCTTGATTTTAAAACATTATATGACAGAGTCATCAGGGAACAACGTCATGGTAGATGAGCCGCTAGTGGTTACTTTTGTTACGCCAATAGGACAAGCATCCTTTCATATGGTTAATGCGATTTTTGAAAGTCTATGGCAGGGCATGAAAACTTTGATTTTAGCACAGTATTACAAGGAGGATGATTATGAGGATTAAGGCTCACATTAAGCTCCGACCGTGTAAGTATTGCGGGGAAGCAGCTGAAATACTACCGCACGAAGATAACTTTATCGTTTTCTGCAGCGAATCTTTTTTTCCATGTTGTTTTATGAACAGGATAATGTGCCCTACCGAACACGAAGCACGGGTGGCATGGAACAAGGAACAGGAGGAGAATGAATGAGCGAATTAAAACCTTGCCCTTTTTGTGGGGGAGAAGCAGAAATAGTTGTGCTGGATAGATGGTGGGGTGATGATTTAAGAGACTTTTATAAAGTCGCATGTAAGAACAAGAAATGTAATGTTATTGTAGAAACAATAATAGAATATGAAAAGAAAGATGCTATTGAAGCATGGAACAGGAGGGTGAATGAATGAGGCTGATTGATGCGGATGCAATGATTACTTACGCAGAATATGACGTATTTAGTGATGATTGCATTAAAAGACCCATGACAATTAGAGAATTACTTGACATGGTAACTGAAGAAGGATGTCCAATAAATTATTATAATTCGCATAATGAATGGTTTAAGGAACACATAGAACAGAAAGGAGAAAATAAATGAACACCGTATGCTTAATAGGGCGGCTGACGAAGTCGCCGGAGCTGAAGCAGACACCGGCTGGCGTATCAGTAGCACGGATGACGCTGGCGGTAGATCGGAGATTCAAGAAGGGAGAGGTCGATTATATCGACGTGACAGCGTGGAGGAACACAGCGGACTTTATAAGTCAGTATTTCTCCAAGGGATTAAGGGTCGGAGTAGTCGGATCTATTCAGGTCCGCAGCTACACCGATAAGGACGGCAATAACCGTAAGGCTACGGAAGTGGTAGCCGAGCAGGTATTCTTTGCGGATGGTAAGAAGGAAGTAACCGTCAACGAAAACGAATATGAGCAGGTGGAGTTCAGCGCGGACGATGATCTGCCGTTTTAAGAAGGAGGCGGCAGAATGAGAGACACGCCAGCGAACAGGCACAGAATGTGGGCATGTCCCTTTTTCAAGTGGGACGGAATAACGAGTATCAGCTGTGAGGGAGGACGCTTTGTCTTCCCTGACCGGGAGGCAGCTGACGAATATCTGACTTTATACTGTGCGGCAAATCCTGATTGGAGGACTTGTAGTGTGGCGGCGGCTCTATTTGCGTATTACGACAGACAAGAGGAGGATGCGGATGAGAAACGTAGACAAGATAAGAACGCTGGAAAATCAGAATGAGCTTTTAAAAAAGCAGATAGATGAGCTTCGCGCGTATCAGAGCAAGTATGACAACCTGCAAAAGGTTTACAATGCTTTGAATCTATCCAACATGGCAATTATGATCGCGGTAGCGTTACAGTTTGGGGACCAGGCGGAGGACGGATACAAGCTGGTAATGCCTAAAGTTGAGGTAGAGGCTCTGCTCAAAGAGTACAACATATCAGCTGTCAGAGGCGAGGACAACCGGCTGATAATAACGGTTAAGAAGGAGGAACAGCATGACGAGGCTGACATACAAGGATCTGAGGAAGCTGCAGGAGGAGGAAGCGAAAAGGCCGAAGCCGACAAAGTACAAGAACCGGGCATGTGACTACAGATTTCCTGACGGCAGCGTGATAAGGTTTGATTCTGAGAAAGAGCGTGACCGATTCGCGGAGCTGGTGATCCTAGAGAGAGCCGGTGCTATCAGTAAGCTGGAATGCCAGAAGGAGTACGTCCTTATTCCTTCCCTTGTCAGGGAGGACGGTAAGAAGGAGAGAGCATGCAAGTATATTGCGGACTTTGTGTATATTGAGGACGGCAAGGAAGTAGTCGAGGACGTGAAAGGCTACAGAGATCCGAAGAGCGCGGGGTATGCGAAGTTTGTTATCAAGAGAAAGCTGATGCTGAAGGAATACGGAATAACGGTGAGGGAGGTATAAGCATGGAAAAGGTATATGATACTGCGATGGCTAAGAAAATAAGGGTATTGCTGGCGGAAATGGATATGTCGGAATCACAGCTGGCTAGGGACGTAGGAGTATCACAGGCGGCTATATCATCAATATGCAGAGGCAGGTCAAGCCCACGGGCGGATACGCTGACGATGATATGCAAGCGGCTTAAGGTATCAGCGGATTATCTTCTAGGATTGGAGGATATGCAATGAGCCCAAGATGCTATGGCTGTAAGTATCGGAAGAAGTTACCGGGACTGAACATAACTGCATGCCATTATGCGGTGGAGGCAAACAAGCCGGACGAGATAAGAGGCTGTGATCCAAGCGTATGTCCGCACAAGATAGTAAAAAAGTTTAATCGACAGAATAAAGATTAGGGAGTCCTACGGGACTCTCTTTTTTTGAGCGACATTATTGAAAGAGTCTGTCATGATGATAAAAAGCCATAAAGGGGAGGGCTGAAATGGCGAGAAGTAAATATGAGACGCACGTTCAGCCTTATCTCGATAAGATAACGGAATGGCTGAAAGCAGGTGCGACTTATAAGGAGATCTGCGATAAAAACCATTTGAATGTAGGACATACAGCGTTCTTTAAGTACATGAAAGAAGCTGAAGAAGGTAATGATAGATACAAGGATTTAGCGGAAGCAATCGCGAGTGCGCGGGAAGAACCAAACGAAAAAGTAGAAGCTGCTTTATTCAAGCTGGCATGCGGTTATAACGCTACTGTCAAGAAGATGTATAAGGTCAGGAGATACGTTTATGATCCTTGTACCGGCAGGAAGATAGAAGAGTATGACGAGCTTGTTCCGGGCGAGGAGGAGGTCCATGTAGCCGCGAATGAAAGAGCACAGGAGTTTTGGCTGGCTAACATGCACAAGGAGAAATGGAGCTATAAGCCTGAGACTAAGGCAGATACAAGCGACGACAGTAAGGGAATCATAGAAATGCCCGCTGTTATGGAAAAGCCCGCTGATGAGCCGAAAGAAGGCGGCGAATGCTGACTATATGGAAGCCCCAGCCTAAACAGGCGATATTTATGTCACGCTGGGAGGATGAAGCGTTATACGGCGGCGCAGCAGGTGGCGGAAAGTCTGATGCTCTCGTCATAGAAGCATTAAGGCAGATACACATTCCTCACTATAAGGCTCTTATCATAAGGAAAACATTTCCGCAGCTGGCGGAGCTGATTGATAAGTCATTGAATTACTATAAGCGGGCGATACCTAAAGCCCGCTATAACGGTACGAGCCATACATGGACGTTTCCTTCAGGAGCGAAGATCGTATTCGGATCTATGCAGTATGAGAAGGACAGACTTCAGTATCAAGGTCAGGCTTATGACTTCATAGCATTCGATGAGCTGACACACTTCACATGGAACGAGTATAACTATCTCTTTTCAAGGAACAGACCAAACGGTCCCGGAACGCGGGTGTACACAAGAGCAACAGCGAATCCCGGAGGTCCGGGGCATTCATGGACGAAGGATAGATTTATAACCGCCATGCCTCCCATGACAACAATCTACGATGACGTAGATATAGTCTTCCCTGACGGACATACAGAGCAGAGAAGAAAGTCAAGGATATTCGTTCCTTCATCCGTATTCGATAATCCTGCTTTATTACAGAACGACCCTAACTATATTACAAGGCTTGCCTCAATGCCGGAGGCAGAGCGCAAAGCTCTGTTATACGGAGATTGGGACACCTTCTCAGGGCAGGTGTTTACAGAATGGCGAAACGACCCTGAGCATTATCAGGACAGACGGTGGACTCATGTTATCAAGCCGTTCCGTATCCCGGAAGATTGGCCTGTGTGGTGTTCGCTGGATTGGGGCTATTCACGTCCGTTTTCGGTTTGCTGGTTTACGGTAGACAGAGACAGACGGCTCTATCATATCCGAGAGTATTACGGCTGCACAGGTACGCCTAACACCGGCGTTAAGCTAGAGCCTAGCGAAGTAGCACGAAAGATAAAAGAGATAGAGGCTGATGATCCGAATCTTAAAGGTAAAAGAGTACGCCGGGTAGGAGACCCGGCTATATGGGGAAGTGACGGCACAGAGTCTATCGGAGCTTTGATGGAGCGCGAGAGAGTCTACTTTGAGCGTGGCAATAACGCCCGTATAGACGGCAAGATGCAGATACATCACCGGCTTGCCTTTGATGAGGATGGTATTCCCATGCTTTATATATTTGATACCTGCAAGAACTTCATAAGGACAGTACCTGCATTAGTCTACGACACGAAAAACGTAGAGGATGTGGACACGGACGGTGAAGACCATATCTATGACGCTTGCCGGTATATCTGCATGGCTAATCCCATTGCTCCGAGACCTAAGATACAGAGACAGCCTAAACCTTATGACCCGCTATCAACAGATGATATGACGTACGACAGGTACGCATTCTATAGAAAATATTAGGAGGTAAACCAATGAAGATAAGCAATCCTACCTATCGCACAATCCCAATAAGAGCAAATACCATTACCTTCCCGCTTAAGGAAGGAACACCCATGAATCAGTTCGGCAACGTCGCCAACGACGCTACGGCAATAGGACTTATCACACAGACCCTTAATGAGCCTCAATCCTCTGTGGATATCCTTGTAGCCGGTGACGTTCAGTTAGACGAGGTACAGACAGCCTACGGTTCGAGCCTATCAGCTGACGCAGTTGCCGCTATGGCTGGTATCAACTTCTATCGTGCAGACGGAAGCGTTATAGCCGTTGTATCAGACGAAAGTGAACTTCCTGAAGTAACAGCAACCGATAACGGCGATATTCTTCGTGTTGTCGGCGGCGTTTGGTCAAAAGCAGACGCTGAACTTCCTGCTGTTAGCTCAGATGATAACGGCAAGCTGTTAGGAGTCTCCGAGGGAGAATGGGGACTCGTTAATGCTCCTTCACCTAGCGGTGGCGGTGACGGTATGTTTACTGTCATTTTGACCTGTACTGGTGAAGGTGGAGCGCTAGAGATATCAAGCAGTGATAAGACCTCTACAGAGATTAATTCCGCAGGATTAGTCGGCAAGCCCGTAGCTATTATTTTAAGGGATTCCAGCAATTATTTTATCGGAAGCGTCATCGGCCTCGGAAAAGGCGACATGTTCCAGCAATTCAGTGGCATTAACGGTTTGTTCACCTACTACGATTACGATACTGATCTAGGCTGTTATGCGCTTTATGTATATCGTGTAGTATATGACAGGAACGGAGTATCTGCTAACACATGGACGTTAATCCATGTTATGACCTTAATCGAAGGCAGTAGTGGCGGTGGTAGCGCAGAAGGTGGATGGTAAGAGGCAGGTGAAATAAATGGCTACAATTTACGGACGTGTGCCACCTCCTGAAATGCAACTTGAATTGCTGAATCGGCAGGAGACACAGCAGGTCATAGGCGAAAAGGAAGTCTCCGAGGCTATCAATACCCTTACTCAGTATAAAAGCGGTAAGGCTAACCTTGAGAACCGTATCGTGCAGGATGAACTATGGTGGGAGCTTCGCCATTGGGAAGCCTTAAAGGGGAAGAAGCAGAATGAAAGCTCCTCTCCTGAGCCTTCCTCCGCATGGCTGTTTAACGCCATTATCAATAAACACGCTGACGCTATGGACAACTTCCCTGAACCTATCGTGCTTCCGCGAGAGAAGGATGACACAGCTTCTGCAAAGGTGCTGTCATCCGTTCTGCCGGTAGTAATGGAGTATAACGAATTTGAGGACACATACTCCTCCAACTGGTGGGAGAAGCTCAAACACGGCACAGCTGCATACGGTATCTTTTGGGACAGCCGTAAGGAAAACGGACTAGGCGATATAGCCATCAGAGAGATAGACTTGCTTAAGCTCTTTTGGGAGCCGGGCATAACAGACATACAGGACAGCCGTAATCTGTTCGTAGTTGACCTTGTAGATGAGGATATCCTTGATGAACAGTACCCTGAATACAAGGGACAGCTGGGAGGTAACACCATAGACGTAAAGAAGTACATCTATGATGATACCGTTGATACCGAGAATAAATCGGTAGTAGTCGATTGGTACTACAAAAGGGTAGCACCTGACGGAAGGACTATCCTGCACTATGCTAAATTCGTAGGCAAGACTCTGCTCTATGCTTCGGAGAATGACCCTCAATACCAGCAGAGAGGCTATTACGATCACGGCAAATATCCCATAGTGCTGGATTGCCTTTTCCCGGAGAAAGGTACGCCTATAGGCTTCGGCTATGTGGCAATCTGTAAAGACCCGCAGATCTATATCGACAAGCTGTCAGGGAATATCCTTGAAAATTCAATGATGAATACAAAGAAACGATTTTTTGTTTCGTCTGCAACGAACATCAATGAAGATGAGTTTCTTGATTGGAATAAGCCCCTTGTCCATGTAGAGGGAGAGCTGAACGATACAAGGCTTAAGGAGATAGTCTGTCAGCCTTTGGGCGGTATCTATCTGTCGGTAGTACAGCAGAAGATAGAGGAGCTGAAGGACACAGCTGCCAACAGAGACGTGAACAGCGGCGGAGTCGGCGGAGGCGTTACTTCAGGCGCGGCTATTGCCGCCCTTCAGGAAGCAGGAAACAAAGCAAGCCGCGACATGATATCCGCTTCCTACAGAGCATATACGCAGATATGTCATATCGTTTTGGAGCTGATGAGACAGTTTTACGATGAAGCACGGAGCTTCCGTATCACCGGCACAGCGGGACAATATGAATTTATCGACATGGATAATTCAGCTATCCGCGACCAGCAGATAGGAACAGATCCGAGCGGAGTACCTCTGTATCGCAGACCTGTATTTGACCTTAATGTAAAGGCTCAGAAGCAGAATCCCTTTAGCCGCATGGAGCAGAATGAGATAGCCAAAGAGCTTTATCGGCTGGGCTTCTTCAATCCTGATAAGGCGCAGGAAGCCATGATCGCCATTGACATGATGAACTTTGAAGGCATTGACGAGATACGCGAGAAGATCATGCAAGGACAGACATTGCAGAATGTATGTCAGCAGCTCATGATGGAGAATCAGCAGTTGAAGTCCATAATGATGATGGCAGCGGGACAGCCCGCCCCACAGCCGCCCGTAGGCGGCGCAGGACAGCCTTCTGCTCCGGGCAATGCCGTACCTTCCGCTTCAGGCGGAGGGGCATCATCAGGGCTTGCAAGCCTGTCTGACAGCGTTATGGCAAGCAGAAGACCACAGGCAGGATATACGCAAAAGCTGGTACAGCGAAGTAAGACCGACATGGACAGAGCGACCAATAAAGCTATGCCGGGAGTGAGATAAATGACGAAAGTCATAATGGAAAAGCGGGGCGAAAGGTACAGCGTAAGAGCTATAGACCACGCCAAAACAGAAGCGGGATGTGCCGCTATATCTACCTTATGTTACACGCTTGCCGGTTTCCTTCACAACGTAGACGCTGTCGAGATCGTTGAGGAACAGCTGGAAGACGGCAACGTAAAGATAGTATTTGATACCGGTCCTGAAACGGAAGCGGAGACAGCATTTGACATGACATGTTTAGGCTTTTTGTCTCTTGCTAAAGACTATCCTGAAGAGCTGGAAGCGGGATTCGTAGAATACTGTTAGATTATTGAGCGACATTTTTGCAGAAATATGTTAGGTAATAATTGTCCTCCTGCTGCACAAATGGGATAGGAAGTGTACGCCGCACGGCACTTCCTTCCCGTGCAGTATGGAGTCAACATCGGCACACGGAGTCGTTAAGTCCGCGAAGGAGGATATATATGAAGTTATTCAAACTGTTTAACGTGACCTTAAACCTCTTTGATGGAGCAGCTGCCGCAGGAGGAGACGGAGGCGCGGGAGCAGGAACAGCCGCAAATGGCGGCGCACAGGGCGAGACCACAGGGCAGGTCCCCGCTAACACCCGGCGGGGTAAGACGGGCGAATTTGATAATGTTGTATTCGGTAAGCAGATGACTACCGATGCAACGGAAGGAAGTAGTCAGGCCGCCGCTGATGAAACAGCCAAAACAGACGTAAAGACTACGTCAAGCACTCTTGAAGACAAGCGCAAGGCTTTCCAAGACCTCGTTAACGGTGATTATAAAGATATATACACCGAAGAAATTCAGCGTATCATTAACCGCCGTTTTAAAGAGACGGCTACCTTGCGTCAGCAGGTCGAACAGTATGAACCTCTTATAGAGACATTAAGGCAACACTATAACATCAAAGACGGCGACGTCAAGAAGATTATGGAAGCCCTTGATAATGATAATGCTTATTGGAGCGAAGCCGCCGATGAGGCGGGCATGAGCGTCGAACAGTACAAAGCATTTCAGAAGTTACAGCGGGATAATGCCGCTCTCCTGAAAGCGGAGGAAGCAAGACGCGGACAGCAATTCGCACAGAACCAGGCGCAGAAATGGTATCAGGAATCGGAGGAACTAAAGAAGAAATTCCCTAAGTTTGATTTGGGAACAGAGCTTCAGAGCGATAACTTCCGAAGAATGATACAGGCGGGAACGCCTATCGAGCATGCCTATAAGGTGATTCACTACGATGAGCTGATGCAGGAAGAAGTAATGAAAACAGCCGCCAATGCTCAGAAAGCTGTCATAGACAACGTAAGGGCAAGAGGCGCGAGGCCGCAGGAAGTCGGCACTACAGGTCAGAGTGCGTTCACGATAAAGGACGATGTCTCCAAGCTCACAAAGAAAGAAAGAGCGGAGATCGCCCGCAGAGTTGCACGCGGCGAGACCATCAGCTTTTAAATAAAGCAGAATATCTCCCGTCGTGCGGTAAACAACATTAACGAAGGGAGAATATTACAATGACACTTTTCAATATCAGACTTAACCTGTTCGATGGAAATACCAATGTCACTACTGATATGGGTCTTTCCGACGAGATGAAAACCTATTACTCCGACTATCTGATAGATCTTGCAGAGCCGGAGCTTATACATGACCAGTTTGGTCAGAAGCACCCCATTCCTAAGAATGGCGGTAAGACCATTGAATTCAGGAAGTATGACCCGCTTCCTAAGATGCTTACCCCTCTGACTGAGGGCGTAACTCCAAACGGTCAGAAGCTGACTATGGGCGTTATCACCGCTACCGTGGCACAGTACGGCGGATTCGTAGAACTCTCCGATATCCTCCTGCTGACCGCAATAGACAACAACCTTGTACAGGCTACCGAGCTGCTTGCTTCACAGGCAGGACGTACCCTTGACACCATCACCCGTGAAGTCCTTAACGGCGGTACTAACGTACTGTACGCGGGCGGTAAACTTGACCGCTCCCTCCTCGTTGGAGGTAATGGTACTGCGGCTCTCAACAACTACCTTACTGTTGATGATGTCCGTAAAGCGGTCCGCGCTCTGAAAGTACAGAACGCACAGAAGATAAACGGCTACTATGTTGGTATCATTCATCCTGACACGGCATACGATCTGATGACCGATCAGAAATGGGTAAATGTTAAGACCTACTCTGATCCTGAAGGAATCTATGAAGGTGAGATAGGCAAGATCGAGGGTGTTCGCTTTGTCGAGTCTACCGAGGCTAAGATCTTCCACGCAGCTGACCTTACCGAAACTGACGGAACTGATGCCGGTGTTCGTACTCTTACCGTAGCGTCCTACAACAGCGGCATAAAGACCGTAACCATTGATGAAAAACTTACTACCAATCAGGCCGCAGGTCTTGTCGGAAGAAAAGTTATCATTGACGGTGAAGTTTCCGAAATATCTGCCGCTGCTGCCGGTGCTGCCGGTGCTGCAACCTTCACCCTGAAGGATGCCCGTACCGAAGCACCTGCTGACAACGACGTGGTATATCCCGGCGAGGCCGGAGCTTCCGGACGTGATGTATACTCTACCCTCATTCTTGGTGCTAATGCCTACGGCGTAACCGAGATAACCGGCGGCGGACTCCAGCACATTGTAAAACAGCTTGGTTCCGCTGGTACGGCTGACCCTCTGAATCAGAGAGCAACAGCGGGTTACACTCTTGCCTTTGCGGCATAAATCGTACAACCAGCCCGCTTTAAATCTCCTTTAATTGACTCGAAGTTCCAGAGATGGATAACGAGGCGCAAGTTTAAATACAGCGTGAGAGACTAAATAAGGGGACATCCGAGAGGATGATGCAATAGTCCGTACTCCGACTATAATCTAACAATGAAATCGGAGAGCTACGCAGAAATGAGTAGCCGCTTATCCAAGTTTATAATCCATGCATGGCGGCACATATTCAGCAATGATATTTCTGAATAGCTTAGATTCTGAAGCATTGACACGAAGAACGAACTGATTATTTCTTCTTCTTTCCAACTTTGCATGAATCGAATAGTTCTTCTCAAGGAAGTCAATCAAAAGAGATTGCTCCTCTACTGAGAAAGAATTAGTACAGAAGACAATAGTTCCGTACCGCTTATTCAGAGAGCCGTCATCAAGATACCATACCGCAAGTGACAACGGAGACAGTAGCTTAATCCAATCTTCAGTAATGACCTTCTTTCCATTCGGATATACAATGCTTTGAGCCTTGTCTATTTCAGGATGAGTAATAGTAGAGAATGAATAGGTTGGAGCATTCCCGTGAAAAGGATGAGAGTATTTATAAGGGGTTTTAGTAGCCACAAAGTTATCAAACTCCTTCAGCTTCCAAAGTAAATAGTCTAATTGCTTCTCCCCGTGAGTAAAAGACAATGCGCTGGAAGCCTTCCCCGGACGGATGTAAGCGTCTCCAAGAAGTGACCCATACATGATATCCTTTTGACGCTGTGTAAACTCCACGGCACGAAGATCATGATTAACGGAATAATCAAACTTAATTCCATAGTCACGACAGTATTTATAGATGTTAGACCAGCCGCCGCTTGAATAACCAAGTTTATCAGCGATCTGATAGGGAGTCATGCCGGAGGCAATCATGGAAGCAAGTTCTTCCCTTGAGGGTTTAAGTATTTTCCGGGTATTTCGTGATTTTATCATAGTAGTCACCTTCCATAATACTTGTTGTTTATTGGTTAATTAGATTATAACATATTTTGGATAAGTCATCAAGTAACAGATGAGTGGAAAGCAACCAAAGTTGCAGAACGTCTTGTAGAACAGTATATGATCCGTGTAGAGACCGCCTCTACCTTCAATGACATCGGTGAGAACTAAATAATAACTATAGCGGGGGCTGTGAGATACCAGCCTCCGCTCACCCAAAACAAGGAGTGCTTTATATGTTTAGCTTGATCAGACAGAAAGGCTATGAGGGAAGAATGACGGATGAGTACGTCTGTACTTCTTCAGATTCTAAACCTACTACAAATATGGGCAACGGCGATTGCGCCATCGAAATTAATACCGGCAAGATATATTTCTTCAATGCAGCTTCTTCACAATGGGTAGAATGGGGCAATTAGATTATGATATTCGACAGAGGAATTGCTGAAAGGCTTCTACTTAAAAAGATGTTCGGCGGTCTTCCGACCGGCTACACGAAGATAGCTGGTGTAACGATAGCTAATACGAGATTCGTCATAACGGATTTCTATCTTACCGGCGCGGATACGCTGAAATTCAGTTTTAAGACTTCATCCAGCGGTAATATAATCGGCGGCTATGACTCCAACGACACGACAAAGAGCTATTCTTTCTATGCGACTACTTCAGCGTCAGGCAAATATCTTAGATATGACGGCGGCACATACAGCAGTTACAGCGCAAATAATAAAAAATACGATGTAGTTATATCGCCTACTGGAAGCGCTGGCGTAGAGACCCCCTCACAATGGGAAGAAAAAGATTTTACGACAGTTGTACCGCTGAGTATAGGAGCTACTTCGCCGACTGGCACGCCAACAACTGGAACATCATACTACGGCAACATTGAAGTAGCGGGACGGATTAAGCTCATACCGTGTATAGACGATGAGGATAAGGTGTGTTATTACGACACTTATAGCAAGAATACATACTACCCTGATGATCAGACAAAGGTCACAGCAATCACAGAATAACAGGAGGATTATTTATGGCAGAAAAGAAAAAAGCAACCGAGGAAGAGATCGAAGAAATCAAAACACCGAAAGATCCTGAAGCATTTCTAAAAGAACGTGTACCTTTTTATGCTTTTAAAGACAACGGTAAGTACAAAGATGACATTACCGTAGGCGTGAACGGAAGAATCTTCCGTATCAAGAGAGGCGAAACAGTATATATACCGAGGTATGTTTACAATGTCCTTATGAACAGCATGGCACAGGACGCGAGTACGGCTGATTATATCGACCAGCAGAGCAACGCATACGCCCGTGAAGCTAAAAGCTGGGGCATGTAACTGAATATACCGCGAGACACTAACACAGACAGCACTACGACACGGCGTAGGTAGATGCACTCTATCTACCCGTGCCGTTTTTTATAACCTAAACTACAGAAAGGAATGGGAAAATGGCGACAAGAATCATACCCTGTAATGTAACGCAGGAATATATACAGGGGTCAGGCGTAGTCGTAGGAGCAGCTGGCAGCCATGATGATGTTATATTACGGCTAACCTTCAATGACATGTGGAATGACCTTTCCATATATGCTACCTTCCGTGACGCTTTGGGCGAAAATCCTACAGTAGTCGTTATCGTCGAGACTATGGCTGTTGAAGGAATGCCTAATACCTACGACTTACCGATACCCGCGCTTCCTAAAGGCAAAGAGGGACGCATGATGCTGACGCTGTCAGGTTATTCGATAGTTAATGATTCTCTTGAAGATACCGCTACCGTAACCACGACGGCGTATTTCCGCGTTATGCCGTCTGACTATATTCTGCTGGACGACGGTAGTATAGACGCGACTATAGCACAGCAGCTGCTGACCGCTATTAATTATGCTTTATCACAGAGAGGTCACGTCATAGTCGATAAAGACGGAAATGAAATGACACAGCGGAATAAGCTGAAATTTGCCGGTGAATCAGTAGTTACAGACGACGGTGTTCATACCATTGTAAGCGCCGTAAGAGGTCCGCAAGGCCCACAGGGGCCGGAAGGTCCTGAAGGTCCGCAAGGCCCGGGCGGTGAATCATTCACTATTAAAGGCTTATATGCTACTTTGTCCGCTCTTGAAGAAGCACATCCTATAGGCAATGCGGGCGACGCATACGCTGTAGGTACTGATGAATCCAATACTATTTATATTTGGGACGTAGATCAGGAAGAATGGACAGATATAGGCGGCATACAAGGTCCTGCCGGTGCAAGCGGCGTTCAGTACGAGATTGCCGTTACAGGTACATCTCTATCTTCTGTATCAGCTAATAAGTCATTTTCTGAAATAGCCGCAGCTTATGAAGACGGAGATGACCTGATCGTCAACTATAACAACGGTTATCTGCTGGCGCAGCTGGAAGCTATATCTTCATCGGCTATAACCTTTGTAACGATAGTAGACAACGTGGCATATAAGTTTTCCGTATCGAGCGCAAACGCATGGACAGCCGGATCGGTAACAATGGAAACAGCATCTAATAAGCTGGCATCATACTCCGCGACTTATGACGCGTCAACTACTGTTTATCCTTCAATGGCCGCAATGCTGGGATATATAGCCGCAATAAAGGCAGCTGCTTCAGGGCTTGCATCTCTTGACAGCAATTCAAAGGTAACAGCTTCACAGGCGTCAAGCCGTATAGTCGCAGTAGCCGCAAACAAGACGCTAGGATTGTCAGATGCAGGAACATTCCAAAACGTGAACAGCTCCAGCAACTTAACTATTACCATTCCTCTCAATAGCTCCGTAGCATTCCCTACAGGAACGGAGATAGAGATATACAGAGGCGGCACGGGAACTGTCACGATTGCCGCGACTTCAGGAGTAACCCTTAACTCTCCTGACGGAGCGGATGAAATATCAGTAAGGTATGGCTGTGCTGTCCTTAAAAAGATAGATACTAACGTGTGGGTGCTGGGTGGTGTGATCGAATGAGAATGTCACGCAGGTTAGGCATATACGGAAGCGGCGGTAACGCCTTTGTATTACCTTCTTTTACCGGCTCATATTCAATATTCGGCAATGCCGCAAAAGGATATATCGAACTATACACAAGCGGTGTGCTGTCGCTGGCAAAAGCATTGTATGAAGTATTCGTAGTCGGCGGCGGAGGCGGTGGAACCGGCGGCTCAACTACAGCGGGAGGCGGCGGAGGCGGCGGATATACTGCTACCGGCGAGCTGGACCTATCAGGGTCTGCGACATATACCGTAACGATAGGCGCGGGCGGTAACGCCGAATCAGCTGGTAGCTCATCAAGTATCAGCACTATAACAGCGGCAGGTGGTTATCAGGGCAGGTCAGGAACGTCAACAGGCGTAGCTAATGCCTCTAATGGCGGAAGCGGCGGCGGTCAAGGCGGAAGCAGCGGTAATGTTCAATCCCGCCGTAACGGTGGTGCCGGTGGTACAAACGGAGGAAACGGCTACGATCAGACGGGAGCCATAGTTACTACAGGGTCATATCACATAGGACAGGGTACTTCTACACGGGCGTTCAATGATGATACTTTTAACTTTTATTCAGGCGGCGGAGGCGGCGCAGGAGGATATATCTCCGGCGCAGGTAACGGCGGAGCTGGCGGAGTCGGCGGAGGCGGAGCAGGTGGTAAAGGCTCTAACTCTACGGGCGGCGCCGGTGTAGCAGGAACTACCAATACAGGCGGCGGAGGTGGCGGTGGAGCGCGTAACGCTGCCGGAGGAGCAGGAGGAAGCGGAATCGTTATAGTGAGGTGGGGATATTAATGAGTATGAAGAAAGCAATCATAACAAACAACACAGTTGACAACGTCATAGTATGTTCAGACGAGGGACTTCAAGGCATGACTTTCCCATTAGGCACTACAGTTTGGGACTGCGGTCAGTACGAGGTACAGATAGGAGATACCTTTGATAACGGAGTGTTCAGCCGTAACGGAGTACCCCTTGAACCAATCAAAACAGCAGAAGAACGACTTGCTGAACTTGAAAATATGCTGATCGCTTTACTCGGAGGTGAAGAAGATGAATAAAGTACAGATGATGGCAGAACTCCGAAAGGCTGTTCAGATATTTCTTTCACGGTTAGATCCCGAAGAAAATGAGGAACTCATTATAAGTGTTCCGACAGTATTCCCAGCTTATGAAGTAGATAAGCTGTATAAAGTCAAAGAAGTATTCAGATATGGCGAAAACGCTGTAGGAGACCCCCAGCTTTATCAGGTATTGCAGGAGCATACTTCGGCAATCCAATGGAAGCCTGACGAGGCGGTCTCACTTTATAAGAAGATAGGAATAGCAGAAGACGGTATCCCTGAATGGGTACAGCCATTGGGAGCAATGGACGCCTATAACACGGGCGATAGAGTACACCATAATGAAGCCGTATGGGAAAGCACGGTAGATAATAACGTGTGGCAACCTGGAGTATACGGTTGGCAGGAGGTGGTCGAATCATGATCGAGATAGCCGTAGCCGTCATAACGGGAGTAGCAACAGTCATAGCCGTTGTTCTGACAAATGGGAGGAATAACAGAGATATGGATGCGAAATTAGATAAATCCCTCGCCGTAACACAAGCTAAGCTGGAAGAGCTTACCCGTGAAGTAAGGGAACATAACAATTTTGCCCGCAGGCTTCCCGTAGTTGAAAAACAGATAGAAGACATAGAAAGGCGAATTGAAAACCTTGAGAAGATAGCATAGGAGGGCAGAACATGTATCACGAATTTATAGCCCAATACGGAACCATGATTATATATGCCGTGCTGGTTTTCGTAGCCGGTATTATCGGCAATGAGATCAAAAATATATATGAGAAGCATTGTGATGACAAGCAGAAAAGAGCTGTAGTCAAGAGCGTAGTTAAAGCGGTACGGCAGATGTATAAAGACCTTGACGGTCCTGAAAAGCTGGATAAGGCAATCGAAGCCGCAAGGGAATGGCTGGACAGCAAGGGCATAAGCTATACCGACCTTGAATTAAGGATGCTCATTGAGGACGTATGCGACAGCTTTCACGACGGCCTTACCGGGGAGGAAGAAGCAGAAGATGAAGATAAGTGAAGCTATAGTACAAGCCGATACCATGAGGCCGAACGCGATAGATGATGAGCAGAAAGTACGCTGGCTTTATGAACTTGATTGCGAACTGGCGGAAATGTGTGAGGTAGATAAGCCGGTATTTAATTGGCCTGTCGAAGATAAAGTCCTCGTTATGGACGCGCCGCATGACAACGTATATCCTTTATACCTCATGGCAAAGATAGACTACTATAATCAGGAATCGGCAATATATGAAAATGATATGACCGTGTTTAACACGGAATATGCCAATGTTATGGCATGGTGGAGAAGACATCACAGGAAAGAATGCAAGGGGAATTGGAAGGTGATGTAAATGGCTATACTTCCGCAGATCCCACACAAAGTAAAGAAATTCAACAGCGACATAATTGCATTAAAGGGTATAAACTTTTCTGATAATTTCCGCGAGGGAGATCTCGCAGAAAGCAAAAACATATCCGCTAGGAGATACCCTTATATATCAACGAGAAAAGCAAGAGAACGGCTTGAGGATTATTCGGCTGTTACAGCTTTGACTTCATGGGATAAGCTGGTAGCCGTTCAGGGTACAGACCTATTATTTGACGGCGAAGTGGTAGGAACCGTCAGCGAGGGCGAAAAGCAATTCGCTGTAGTCAACACAAAGCTGGTTATATGGCCTGATAAGAAATACCTTGACCTTAATACACTTAACGTGTATCCGCTCGGAGCTGAAGTCAGCGGGACCGGCGCGGAGTTTGGTACAGATACCATAACCGTCAGCTGGAGCGACTTTGACTTTACGGAATATTTCAAGGTCGGTGACGGCGTAGAGATAAGCGGGTGTACCGCAGAGGAAGGGAACAACTTTCAGAGCCTTGTTATCAAGGCAATAACAGCGACCACGCTGACCTTCAGGGATGATGCTTTCACAGAGGCGACAGAGACGGGTACGATAAAGTTTGCCCGTAATATACCTGACCTTGACTATATCTGTGAATCGGAAAATAGATTATGGGGATGCAGTAACGATACGCAGACTATATACGCGTCAGCTCTCGGTGATCCGACTAACTTCTATGTATCGCAGACTCTATCTACTGACAGCTGGGCTGTACCCGTAGGAAGCGAAGGAAACTTCACGGGGTGCATAAAGCTGTCGTCTTCAATCCTGTTTTGGAAAGAGACAAAGCTCCATAAGCTGTTAGGTTCATATCCTGCTGAATATGCTCTCTATTCCTATGATATGGAGGGACTCCAGGACGGCTGTTATAAGTCAATGCAGATTATAAATGACGTGCTGTTCTATATGGGACTTCATGGCGTGTACGCCTATTCAGGCAATACGCCGTCACTCATATCCGCCAATTTCGGAGAGAAGCACTTTACTGAAGCTATAGCCGGGAATGACGGAGACAGCTATTACCTGTCGGTAAAAGACGGCGATAAGTACAGACTCCTTATATATGAAGCGACATACAGGCTGTGGGTGCATGAGGACGACATAAGGTGTATAGACTTTGCAAGGATAGGTAAAGACCTTTATTTTGCCGACGCTGACGGAAACGTATGGCTGGCTGTAGCAGACCATGACGATCCTGACCTTGAATGGTTTGTACAGTTTACGCCCTTCTATGAAAGTACCGGCAGAAGGAATACGGTGAATCAGACCGTACTTTATAACAAGATTTATTCAAAGCTCCTCCTGCGTGTGCAGCTGCCGAAAGGCTCACACTTCATCATATCGGTACGGCAGGACAGCGGAGCATGGCGCGAAGCTGGACAGATTGTCGGCGGCAAGCGTGATGTGGTAAGCATAAGAATACCGCTGACACGGTGCGATATGTTTGAAGTGAAGTTTTCAGGTCAGGGACCGTGTACCATACTTTCTTTCATGAGGGAGTATTCGATCGGAAGTGAGGTGTAAGCATGGCGGTATTTCCTGAATCAATGAACATGCTCGATACCGAAGATACAAAACGATCTCTGACTATAATCGACAGCTATATCCGCTATATGGCAGAACGTATAGAGTTTGCTATGTCGAATATGACTCGGACGGTATCGGAAGCGGGCATATCGAGCGTAGAAATGTATATCCTGCTTACGGCGGTACAACAGCAGGTAGCGACACTACAGAGCAACGTATCTACATTACAGGGCGATGTAACCAATATAGGCAGGAGCGTAGCGGCTATAGAGGCACGGCTCGGTACATTTGAGGAGACAGACCCTACCATATCCGCCACGCTGGCAGACCACGAGAGCAGGATACAGGCTCTTGAACAGTAAGGAGGAATTATGAGCAACATATACATTGGCGTAGGACACGGCGGTATAGACAGCGGAGCTGTCGGCAACGGCTTAAAGGAATCCGATGTCGCGCTCGATATAGCATTATCCTGCCGTGACTACCTTCTTTCCGCAAAGCAAACGGTAACTATCTCCCGCACGACAGACGTATATATGTCCGTAGCGGAGAAGTCCGCACAGGCTAACTCCCTGACCCGCGATTGCGTACTCGATATTCATTGCAATGCGGGCGGAGGCAAAGGCTTTGAAGTGTTCTATCAGAATAAAAGCGCAAAGGCTCATGACCTCGCGGAAGCTATCGAAGCGTCCGTCATTGATGAGATAGGGCAGAAGTCAAGAGGATGTAAGACAAAGCTCCTTGCAAGCGGGCATGATTATTTCCACATGTTAAGGGAAGTAAAAGCTCCCTCGGTATTAGTCGAGTGCGCTTTTATTGACAACAATGATGACGCTATGAAATTCCTATCGACTCATGCGAAGCGACAGCTTTTCGGCATAGCGATAGGTAAAGGCATATTAAATTATCTTGGCAAATCAGTACCTGTAACTACTCCCACGGCGGGCAAGAAGACTATGTACATTGTTCAGGCAGGTGCTTTCAGCACTAAGGAAGCCGCCGAAGCCTATGCAAAGCAACTTACAAAGTACGGCATTAAAACAATTATTAAAACAATGGAGGTATAAAAACATGGCAGTACCTGAGACAGGAGTTAAACCGATTCAGTATTTTGATGATCCCGCGGATTATTTCCGTCAGCTTTACGATGACGAGAGAGACGTCAGCTATCATCTTGCCGATTGGCAAGCCTACAAGGCAAGCGGTCTTTCACCTTCTGAATATTATGGTTACGATACCGTAGAATTTACCGGTCCCACATCCATAAAGAAACACGGCAGCGACGTCAATCTTCTTGAGACAGGCTACGGACAGAACTCCTATTCTACTCCTACTTATAGATCCGAATGGGATAATACAGCGGACGCACTTGCAAAAGCCGCGCTGGAAATGAATTATGAAAACTGGCAAGGTTCAGATCAGTACAAATCCCTTGAGGATATGTATAGAGAACAGGGCAAGCTCTCCATGCAGGATATATTAGGACAAATGGCAGCGCGTACCGGCGGCCTTGCTTCCTCATGGTCGGAAGCTGTAGCCGGTCAGCAATACAATGACTATATGGCACAGCTTCAGGATGTCGCCCGTCAGATGTATAACAATGAGCGCGCCTCCGCTATAGAGAACGCACAGATGGCTGTCAGCTATGCACAGAATGATTATCAGCGTTACCTTGATGCTCTTAATCAGGCGACCTATGAACGTGAATGGCAGAATCAGCTTGAACAGCAGAACTATGCTAGAAGTCAGAACGAGATGAACAGCGCGAGAGACAGAATATCCGCATTCCTTCAGTTAGGCGGAAGCATTAATGATATAGATCCGTCTGTACTCGCGGCAAGCGGTTACTCAAGCGCGGAGCTGGCGGCTTTAGGCGGATATTATACTCCGACTACTACTACGACAACGAAGACATCAAATAATCCCGCTCCTGCTCCTAATGCCTCAAGTGGAAGTCTTAAAGGCGAAGCGGCTATGTTATACAAGGAAATAGTCGGAAAGAGATCAACAGAAGATGCTATGTTTTCTGAAGTAAGAAAAGCAAGAGCGTCAGGTAAAATCACTGAAGCCGAAAAAGAAGAACTGATGAATTTAATATTAGAAGAGTATAAATAGGATTAAGGAGCGTGAGATAAGTTGACCTATGAAGAACTTGTCCGTCAACGCATTGATAAAAGGAAAGAGGACAGTCAGCCTGGTCCTACTACCAACACAAATACGGGAGCAAGCTACGAACAGCTTGTAAAAGACCGCATACAGGCACGGAAGTCCGCACAGAATCCTACAAATGATGTAACAAATAATCCCGTCATTAATACCTCGACCAACATTAATAAGGTCACTCCCGGCGTACAGACACAGCAGGATACGGACATAAATCCTATACTTGAGCGCGAAGCCTTTGCCCGTAATCAGACTACTATGGGAAAACTGATAAGCGCGGCAAACGAGATGGAACAGCAGGATGCTTTACGCCGTTATGAGCTGGAGCTGAAAAACGGCAACTATAATCCTGCCGCCTATGGCGGAAACACCTACGGCGGAGCATTGGACGCGCAGAGACTTGCGACAGGATTAAAGGGAGTAGGCAAGGGCATTGTAGCCGCGCCTCAACTCTATATCGAATCCCTCAAGCAGATGATAGAGGACTCCAATAACTCAAAGGATTTTGAAAAGGCTTACGGAGAATGGTACGAAGCCCGTCATGGTATTCGCCCTTCCGAAAACGCGGAGGATTATAACATAGCCAATATAACCCCGTCTTCCGCTGACGCAATGCCCGGTACTCCTATACTCAATTCCGGGGATGCCATAAAACAGGCACAGGCTGATATGAGCAAATACGGAACTGTCCTTACTGCGGAGAACAGCGAGGGCATGAGAAAAATGCAGGAAGTAAAGGAACTCCAGTCTAAAGCCCTTGAAGGACTTGATTCAGGAAGCCAATGGGTAGGAGAGCAATTAATGAGCGTAGCGCAGAATATACCCGCTATTGCTCTCGGTATCATTCCCGGAGTGGGTCAGGCTTTATCTCTTGCTGTAATGGGCGCGATAGCCGCTGGCGACAAGGTATATGAGATAAGCGAAAAAGGCGGCAGCGCAGGTGAGGCTTTTGCCCGTGGCACTATGAGCGGAGCTATTGAGGCAGCTACCGAAGTAGTATCATTGGATAATTTAGTAGGTATACTCAAGGGCGAAGCTAAAGCACCGATTAAATGGGTAGCGAAGCTCTTTGACAATGAAGCCGTACAGGTCGCCATAAGCAACATTATGAGGCAAATGGGGTATGAAGCAAGTGAGGAAATGGTATCCTATATTGCCAACTATGTCTATGATAGGTCTCTTGCAGACCCTGACGCTGAATTTACCATTAAAGAACTTCTCGGATCAGGACTGGGAGGAGCTTTCTCCGCTGTTATTCTCGGCGGACTCGGTATCGGTATTCGCGGAGGCATAAACCTTATCAATAATTCCAACAGCGTAAACGTGCAGAATGAAGCGCGCAATGCGCCCAATCCTGCCGAAGCCGAAGCAAACGACCTTGCAAGCCAAAATAACGGTACTGCGCCTCCACAGTTGGGCAACGAGACGGCAAATACAGAAAACGCGTTACAGAGCGTTACAGAAGCCGTGAGAGCAGAACGCTCCGAAGCGGAGATACAAGGCAGAGTAGCTGAAGTAAGAAGGGCAGCTGCTTCTCTCGGAGAGAACGGAGCGAAAGCACTTACCGCCGCTTATGATGAGAACATGGCAAGGATGGCAGACCCTATACAGGCGGTGGATGTATTCAATCAGGTATACAATTCCGCATTAAAAGGAGAACAGCTTTCAGCTGAAGCAGAGTCAAAGGCAGCTGCATTGCCTCAATCCTTACGGATAGCCGCAGAATCAGCGGGGCAGAGAGACGCGGCAAGAGCCGCTCAAGCTGCATATTTCGGAGAAGACACAGGACTCGTTCGTAACAAAGCCCTTAGATCAATGCACCTTTCCAGCCGTACCATCAGGGCTTTGGACGCTGTCGCAAGGATAAGAGGAGTCAAAACAGAAATAGTCGATGAATTATTAGATGCTAACGGCGAAGCCGTCAACGCGCAGTATAAGGACGGAGTCCTTCAGATAAGTGCCAAAGCAAAGAATCCCGTAAGGGCGGCGTTCACACATGAGATAGTTCATCAGATAAGGGAGTCAAGTCCACAGGCATATAAAGAGATGGCTACCTTTGTACAGAATAATATCAAGCAATTCCGCCCTCTGCTGGAATACACCTACGGCACAGCCTATGAGACAAGCGATATCAATGAGGTCACAGAGGAGATCGTAGCTGACGCATTCGCTACCATTACAGAACACAGCGACCTTCTTGATAGGTTTGTTCAGGATAACCGTAACGCGGGACAGAAACTGAAGGACGCTATCCATGACATGATCGCCGCCGTGCAGAGAGCTTTAAATAATCAGAATCTTCAGATTAATGAGAATCAGCGGAAAGCATTTTCTGAGCTGATGAAGGACGCTTCCGAAATGGAGAAGCTCCTTGAGAATGCGCTGAAGACGGGTACCAATACTACGGAAGCAAATGCAGAAGACAATACTTCCGAAAGCGTGAAACACAGCAGGAATGTAGACTTTCAAGGAGCAACATCAGTAAATAATACAATGTCAATGGCGCAAGCCCGCGATATGGTGCAACGTGCATTTGTATTAGCGGGTATTAAAGATTGGTATGAGGGCGAGTACCGTAACGGTGACGAATGGCTAAAGGCTCAAGGTGCTGACGAAGTTGCTATGTATATCGAAAACGAGTATACGTTACAGGAAAAGTACCTTAACAAAATACCTGCACTTATGGATGGAGATATTTCAGTAGAGGATATACTTGAAGCGTATGTAGCCGGAGAACTTCAGGGCACGGTAGAAAAGCCTAAAGCACAAAGGCTTGATACTACACAGAATACTGATTATCAGGACAGCAGATTCTATGCGCCTAAAGATACTACAGGTGAGGACATTGCTTCTCTGTATGATAAGGCCAATCAGAAAGTAACAAAAGCCAACAGATCCGAAGTAAATGAGGCAAGGGCAAAGCTGTTATTTGCCGCACATAATACAAACGTGGCGGAAACACTTGGCATTACTCAGGCAGAATTTAATAAGAAGTTACGGACATGGAGCAGATACAGTAACAAAGCTCTTGAAATGAGCAAGCGCATAAATCAAAATGTTCCCGTTGCCAACAGGTGGACGGGCATACAGAATTGCGCCATCATTAACAAGGTAAATATAACAGATGATGATATCCTTATGATGGTAAAGGATATCTCAGGAAAAAGCACAGAATACAAGCGACAGTATATAGCTCGTACTATGTTGGCATTAGACACTCACATAGATTGGAGCAAACTTTCGTTTGAGTTTAAGAGCGGAGGATTTGAAAACAAATCTTCTACAAGAGGCATGTATTCTCAAAACAAAATAGCGATAGCGAACTCAGGTTATGCTAATACTGTTGCTCATGAGATGGGACACGCGTTAGATGCTATATGGGGCAGAGATTTATTCGGCAATGAAAGGGCAGGAAAGGGAGATATATTCCTAACTGATACCGCATTTAGAGTTGACTTAATAACTGATCCTGAAGCAAGACAGTTTTACTATAACTTCCGTGCCTTTGTTGACAGCATTACAGATACTTCAGATATCAGAAGCCAATATACTCAAGATGTCAAAGAGGTATTTGCTAGGTTTATTGCAAAGTTTGTGGAGTTTACCGATGAGACAGCAGGAAATACTTTCTACCATGAGAGTCAGACCTACAGCGACCGTTTTACAAATGCACAGTTTATTGAATTTGCAAGGCTATTGCAGGAAAAGGCTATGCTCGATGCGAAGAAAGCAACAGCACCTAAGTACAGTCGTGCTATCGATACCAGTGAGCGGATGGATTACGATTCTATCTATCAAGAATACAATAAGCCTATTACGAGAGAAGACATCAAAGCAATTCAGGAAATTGTAAAACGTCACCCAAGGCCGAAAGGTCAAAGGCAAGAGGTAAGTGTTAACGACTTTACCTCTGCTGATTTGCAAGCATCTCAAAAATGGGCATATCAGTACTATAATGAATTTGAAAAAAATAAAAAAGGCAATGGGATAAAATCTCCTTTTTTCCGTTCATGGTTTGGGGACTGGAGAGCTGCCGACATTACACCAGTAGAAATAGCCGATATACCGGAATATACACCTACAAATGAGTTTAGAAAATCCAATAGAGGAATTTATAAAAATACCGATACAGGATGGAATGTCACAGTGTCACGAGAAGGAGAAACAAATACTATCCATCATGGAGGTAAGGGCTTACTTTCAGAGTATGGGTTATCAGGTATCAGAAAACTAGTAGAAAATGCTGTTCTTTTAGATACAGAAGCTCATAAGCCCCACAAAAACAATGTGCAAAGTGATCCCGTGGCGTTTGACCATAAACTATATGCGTTAGGACAAAATGTGGATGGAATTGCTCTTTACAAAATTACAGTAGAAGAATACTTTAGCGATCCAAGACACACCAACCAGAAGAAATTTCACAATCTGATGTATATAGAAAAAGTAGCTGATATTGCCGGCGGGCGCGACACTGGAAATAACCAGACTAGCGTATCCACAAATGGCAAATCAACTACCACCTACACAGTAACAGATTTATATGATTTTGTCAAGCAGTACGATTCAAACTTTACAGCTGCGCCGGAAGTCAACCCCTCAATGCTTAATAAAGACGGTACACCGAGATATGTATACCATTGGACGAATGCAGACATTACCGAGTTTGATTCTGAAAAAAGCGGCTCAAATCAGGGAATGACACACGGCGACGGTATATATGTTTCAACGTCACCTAACGAGTTTTCTTACGCTGGAGACCGTCAAATGATAATGTATGCCAGAGTAACAAAGCCGTTTGAAATGCAGCTGACAAAGAAACAGGCACAGAAAGTGTATAACGAGTATTTCAAGCCTTACCACGAGGATAAATACCACACATACGAGCCACATGTACTTAGCAAGCTACAGACCCCGTCAAGGGTATTTGATTATCTGAAAGAAGCAGCGAAAAACGGAAATACAAAAACAAGCAAAATATTACAAGACCTCGGCTATGATGGTATTCATGACGGATCTGAATGGGTAGTATTCGATACCAGTCAGCTTAAATCGGCTACGGACAACATAGGTACATTTGACAGAAGCACTGGTGATATCCGCTACTCCCGCGACATTGGTGAAGTCCTGAACAGCCAAAGTGAGACGCTTGATAAGTTAAGCGTTGAGCAAGCCCTGAAGGATCAGATAAACGAATATGCCAAGACCGTAAAGGAACTAAACAAGGCACAGCAGAAAGCTGACTATTGGAAAGGTCAGACCCGTCTTACCAAAGAGCCGAGCGTAAGAGAGAGCGATGTAAACAAGCTGGCTCGTAACCTTGTCAAGGATTATTCCAGCAAGGTAAAGACCGCCGATATAGCTGACAGAGTCAGAGATTTAGGAAACTTTATCTTAAGAGGCCATGACGGCGAGACCGAGATGACATGGGATGAGGTCAGACGGAGAGCGACAGACATAGCCCGTGATGTTATTAACAACGCGACAGCCTTAACCGACACCGGCTACGGTGATTACTATGCAGAGATAAAGAATCTTCTGAAGGACACCCAGTTGAGAATAAGCCGTAAGGACGCGGCTGACATAGCCGATTATAAGAAATGGCGGAAGCATGTACCCGGCTATCTCAAGCTGAAGTATGCCGAGACAGAAAACAGCGGTAACATAGATCAAGTGTACACCGACCTTCAGAGAGCGTACCCGTGGCTGTTCGATGAGGAAGTGACGGGCGCGGCTTCCCAGCTCCAACGTATTATCGATGTTATGGAAGAGATAGCTCCTCTCTATGAGAATCCGTATAATCAGAACCTGTCGGAAGCTATAGAGACGTGTGCCAATGATATGATATACGGCATGATGGAAAACGTACGGCAGACCGCCCCCACCTATGCTGATCGTCAGCAGACCAAGCTGGAGAAGCAGAAGGCCGTTAACGCGGAGAAGCTGGCAAGGCAGAAAGCCAAGTCAGCGGAGAAACTCAATGCTGTTATAGCAGAGAACAGAAAGCGTACAAAGGAACTTCTTACACAGATAAGGGCAGACAGAGACGCGAAGCTGGAAGAACTCAAACAGCATTACAGAGAAGTATCCGAAGCGAAGCGGAACAGAAAGACGGAAAGCGAAGAGCGAACAAGACTTCTTAAGGTAGCCAAGCGGTTACAGAAAATGAAGACGACCGAAGCAAACCGTACTCTTATCAATGAGCTTGTCGGAGATCTTGATACTGTAGCCAAGTCCGTAACGGGCAAGACCCTTGATAGGCTGAACGAAATACAGGCGTAGTACGCGGATCAGAAAGAGAATAATTCTAACTACATCGAAGACCCACATACCGGGAAAGCACTTCAGAGGTTAAGTCAGCGGCATATATCTGCCCTTACCATAG
>JAEEGL015051323.1_pt1 | contig 29665 bp, 21 predicted proteins | sample 9134231 | NCBI WGS metagenome assembly JAEEGL01 (sample SAMN16246548, study PRJNA631951) | gut metagenome | biome: gut microbiome; feature: rumen; material: fiber-attached | host: Bos | place: Iran: Karaj | collected 2018-10
CCAATGCTGCACCAGGGCGGCTTTGAGAGGGTATGTGTCAAAACGGCCCGTCTCATGCAGGATTTTTACAATGTACATATCGTGATCTTCAGCTCCAAGGATATCAACTACGATGTGACGGGGCTGGATGTAATTGACATAGATGTGCCCGCCAGAAAGGGCATCGTCAACAAGGTACTTAACGTATTTAAGAGGGTAAAAAAGGTTAAGAAGCTTAAAAGAGACCTGGGCTGCGATATCGCCTACAGCTTTGGCTCCAGCGCCAACTACGTAAATGTACTGTCGGACGGTCCGGGCAAGGTACTGACCGGACTTCGTTGTCAGACCGACATGGAGAACCCAAGGCAGCTTCGCCTTTTCTGCAGAAAATCAGATCAGGTTCTGTCCTGTTCCAAAGAGATCGTAAGACAGCTCCTTGCTGATTATAACTATGATAAGAGCACCTATATCTACAATCCGCTGGATATTGAGGACATAGAGAAACATGCGGCAGAGCCTGCAAACGACATACCCTTCGCTGCAGGGAGAGCAGAGGGCAATGTCAAAGTCATCTCCTGCACAGGAAGAAACGACTACATCAAAGGCATCTGGCATCTCGTCAAAGCCTTTTATCTGGTTCAGCAGCGTCACCCCGAGGTTCGCCTTGCCGTATACGGAGCCGGCGACTGGTCAGGCTACAAGGAAATGGCAGAGAAGCTTGGAATTGCGGACAAGACCGCTTTTCCCGGTGTTAAGAAAAATGTATTTCCCTATGTGGCAGCTTCGGACATATATGTCTGCAGTTCCAACCACGAGGGATTTCCCAATTCGGTCCTTGAGGGAATGGCACTCAGAAAGCCCCTTGTCAGCACCGATTGCAAGACAGGCCCCAGGGAGATCCTATTGTCAGACAGCGAGTATGAAGAGCTGATAAAGAGGAAACCCGACGGCAGCAGCACCGACAAGGTTATTGAAGGTGCCTACGGAATCCTTGTTCCCGATATGAGCCCTGAAGTTAACATGGATCCTGAGGTCATCACCGATGAAGAGAAGGTCCTTGCAGGGGCGATAATAAGGCTCCTTGATGATGAGGCTCTGTTCAAGAGCTATTCAGACAAGGCCTATGAGAGAGCACTTTTTTACACGCCTGAAAAATACAGAGATGCCATACACTCAGTGCTGTCACACTACGAATAACAGGAAGAACATATGAAGAGCATAGCATTTCATTTAAACTGTCTGTGCCAGGGCGGCGCCGAGCGTGTTGTGTCCAATCTTGCCAACCGCTTCGCCAAGGAGGGCTACAAGGTCTATGTGGCCACCGAATGGACAGACGTAAACGAATTTGAACTTGTTCCCGAGGTCACCAGAGTTCACGTGGGACTTCACCCCGAGGATGAGAAAAAGGGCAGGGTAACCAAGTTCCTATTAAGAGTTAAATATCTTAAAGAATTCACAAGGAAGTACAATCCCGACATTCTGGTAGCCTTCGCCCACAGAGCCAATTACAGAGCTCTCATGGCGGCCGGAAACAGTGATATTCCGGTAGTACTGTCCGTGAGGATCAACCCCATCGGCTACTACGATGCCTTTTCAGATAAGATCCAGATCAAATGGCTCTTTCCAAAGGCTGCGGGCTGCGTGTTCCAGACTGAGGAGCAGAGGGATTTCTTTAAACCCTACCTGCAGGACAATTCAAGAGTTATAATTAATCCGATAAATCCTAAGTATTTCGGTGTCACACATCCTGAAAACAAGGAAAAATGCGTGATGCACCATGCAAGACTTGTGGACTTCAAGAACCAGCCTATGCTGGTCAGAGCATTTCTCAAGGTTCATGAGAAGCACCCGGATTATCAGCTCAAGATCTTCGGACCTGATTCCCAGGACGGAACCAAGGAAATCCTGGAACAGCTGATTGCAGAGAACAACGCGCAGGACTACATCCATCTCATGGGACCCTGCAGCGATCTTGAAAAAGAGATTCCAAAGGGTGAGGTATATGCCTATTCCTCAGACTACGAGGGAATGCCCAATTCGCTCCTTGAAGCCATGGCCATGGGAATGCCGGTGGTATCAACGGATTGTCCCTGCGGTGGCCCCAGAGCGGTTATAAGGGATGGGGAGAACGGATTCCTTATTCCTGTGGGAGATGAAGAGGCTCTTACAGACCGCATCTTAAGGCTCATTGAGGACAAGGAGCTGGCAAGTCGCTTTGGAGAAGAGGCAAGAAAAATTGAACAGGTAGCCGGCGAGGATGCCATCTTTTATCAGTGGAAAGAGTATCTTGAGTCGGTCTATGATAATGCCACAAAGAAGTAAGATCACACTGATACCAAAAGCAACGATAGATAACAATAGTAGAAATCAGCAATAGATAACAGCAATAGAAACCAACGATAGGAAACGAGCAGCTACATGTGCGGAATTTGCGGATATATTTCCAGAAACAGAATAACTGAAGAAGAGCTACGGGTCATGAACGATACCATGTATCATCGTGGTCCCAATGACAGCGGCGTTGAGATCTACGAGGGAAAGGACGGCTACAGTATCGGCTTTGCCCAGAGGCGTCTCTCAATCCTTGATCTGTCACCTTTGGGTCATCAGCCAATGCATTCGGCGGACGGAAGGCTCACAATCACCTATAACGGAGAGATCTACAACTTTTTGGAGCTGAAAAAAGAGCTCTCCGATTATCCTTTTAAATCAACCTGCGACACAGAGGTCATCCTTGCAGCCTATCTTAAGTGGGGTATCGACATGGTGGATCACATCAGCGGAATGTTTGCCATGGCGATCTATGACAGGGATACTCAGGACGTATATCTTGTCCGTGACCGCATAGGCAAGAAGCCTCTTTTTTACTGGGTAGACGGTGAGAACATTGTTTTTGCCTCAGAGCTTAAGCCCATTATGAAGTGCCCCGGATTCAAGGGGGAGATCAGGCGCGAGCTGATACCAAGGTTTTTGTTCCAGCAGTATATCATCGCTCCCGACACGGTCTTCAAGGATGTGTACAAGCTTGAAGCCGGCGGAGTTCTGAAGTTCCATAACGGAGAGATCAGGAAGTGGAAATACTGGGATATCAAAAAGGTATACGCAGAGAAGTCCCGGGAGCCTGTAAGAAGCTATGAGGAGGCTAAAGAGGGCCTGAAGGAGAGACTTAAGAAGTCTGTTGCGGACAGAATGATAGCGGACGTTCCTCTGGGAACTTTTTTGTCAGGAGGTTATGATTCCTCACTGGTTACAGCTATCGCTCAGGAGCATTCGAATCAGCCTGTTAAGACTTTCTGCATAGGCTTTGACGTTCCGAGATACAACGAGGCGGAATATGCCAAGGAAGTGGCACAGCACCTTGGCTGTGATCATACGGAGCTGTACATTTCCGAGAAGGAGATGTTTGAGCTTGTCAGCAGCATCCCCCAGTACTACGACGAGCCCTTTGCGGACAATTCCCAGATCCCGTCCATGCTGGTAAGTAAGCTGGCCAAAAACGATGTGACGGTAGCCCTGTCAGGAGACGGCGGAGATGAGTTCTTCTGCGGCTACAACATATATGACAACGTGGCTCAGGCCCAGATGCTGGAGATTCCCGGAGCCATTGCCTACGGCGTGGGTCAGATTCCTGTGGGCGGCGGCAAGCTCCTTGATAAGATGCCCTTCAGAGTAAGGGTTGTGGCAAATAACAGAGATAAGGAGACCAAGACCCAGCTGGTGTCCGGCAGCTATATAGAAGCGGCAGCAGCCTTCGTGGATACAAGGGATATAACTCCTATTCTGTACCCTAAAGAGAGTAGCTACGGAGTTAACAATTTCCAGGTAAGGCGTATGCTCCTTGATATGGATACTTACCTTCCCGAGGACATTCTGGTGAAGATGGACAGAGCTTCCATGAAGTACTCACTGGAGGCCAGATGCCCTATCATGGATACTGAGGTTATGGAGTATTCCTTCAGGATCCCTCACAAGTTCAAGTACTGCAAGGGCGACAAGAAGCACATCCTCAAGGATATCGCCTACGACTATATTCCAAGAGAGCTCCTGGAGAGACCCAAGACCGGCTTTGGAGTTCCCATGGACGAGTGGCTCAGGGGCCCTCTTAAGGAGCAGCTCCTTGACTTCAGCAGCACTTCTTTTCTTAAGAAACAGGGAATATTCAACAGTGATTATGTTTCGAAATTTATAAATGACTACGTGGTAAAAGGAGACGGCGGCCCCGCAACGGGAGCTAACTTTAGCAAGATTGCCTGGTCCTTCTTCATTTTCCAGCAGTGGTACAGTTTTTATAATATCTGATCATATTAAATACTAAGGAGAATACATTGACTAACCCCGTTAAAAAGGACAAACCCCATATCGCCATGTACATCGGATCTCTTCAGAAGGGCGGCGCAGAGCGCGTCATGGTTAATCTTGCGGATTACTTTTTTGAACAAGGCTATAAGGTGTCACTGGTTACGACCTATCTGGCACCGGAGGAATATGAGGTTAAGCACGCAGCCTGGAAGGTAGTTCCTGCAGGGCACGACGGCGCAGTCCTTGTAGCCGATACGGAGGAAGGTCCTGCCTGGGTGGATCCTGAAGGAAATGAGCCCGGCGGAATCAGGAGATATTTTTCCGCACTGCTAAGAAACGAGCAGGAGGGGAGAGGCAAGAACCTCAAGAAAAGGAGCGACAAGCTCACTGCGATCTGGAAAGAGCTTAAGCCGGATCTGATCCTTAGCTTTATCGGCAAAAACAATATCATGGCACTGTCCACCGCCACCAGAGAGGATATCAAGGTGGTGGTATCGGTGAGAGCTGACCCCCACATGGAGTACGACACCATGGCTCTTAAGAGCGGAATGCTGGCTACTTTCGGCAAGGCAGCAGGTGTGGTGGTTCAGACCGAGGATGCCAAGAAGTTTTTTCCTCCGCATATCAGAAAAAAATGTACTATCCTTCCCAATGCCATCAATCCGGCATTTCTTCGTAAGCGCTATGTGGGCGACAGAGAAGGCAGCATCGTAATGGTGGGAAGACTTGATGAGAACAAGAATCACGCCATGGTTATGGAGGTCTTTGCAGAGGTAGTTAAGGAAGGCTATAAGAACCTGGTGTTCAAGATCTACGGCGATGGCCCCGACAGGCTGAAGCTCCAGCGCAAGGCCATAGCCCTCGGAATAGACAAAAATGTAGTATTCGTAGGAATGGTCAGCAACGTGGCAGAACATATCGAGAAGGCTGACCTCTTTGTCCTTGCTTCCAGACAGGAAGGAAGTCCCAACGCCCTTATTGAAGCCATGGCACTGGGTCTTCCCTGCATTTCCACGGACTGCCCCTGCGGCGGACCCAGGGACCTTATTAAGGATGGCGAGAACGGCATTCTCATCCCTGTGGATGACAAGGCTGCTCTCAAGGCAGCAATGCTCAGGATCCTGGGTGACAAGGACTTTGCGGAAAAGATCGGTATGAATGCCACCAAGGTACAGGAGAAATACTCTCCCGAGGCATCCTACAGGAAATGGGAAGAATATTTTCAAGGTATCCTGAAAGGGTAAGTTTTTATGCAGTTTAATTCATATATTTTCATATTGTTTTTTCTGCCCCTTACGCTTATTGGGTACTTCGGACTTCACAGGCTGGGCATGGAAAAGCCGGCTAAGATATATCTGCTTGTGATGTCGCTGTGGTTCTACGACTATTTTAACGTGTTGTACCTTTTCACCATCAGCCTTAGCATAGTAGCCAACTACTGCTTCGCAAAAGGGATGAAGGGCAGCAGCGGCAAGACAAGAAAAACCGTGCTTACGATGGGGATTCTCTTTAACGTAGGCATGATCTTTTATTTTAAATACAAGAATTTCTTTATAACCAATATCAATGCAGTCTTCGGAACGGATTTCAATATGCGAAATGTGTTCCTGCCCATTGGTATCAGTTTCTTTACCTTCCAGCAGATCGCCTTTCTCGTGGATGTATACAAAGGAAATACAAGTGGGGATGATTTTGTGGACTATGCGCTGTTTGTGTCCTTTTTCCCACAGCTGGTGCAGGGCCCTATAGTGCTGCATTCCCAGATTATTCCGCAGTTTAATGACAGCAGTAATTACAGAGTAAATTACGATAACCTCTCCAGGGGACTTATGATGTTCACAAGGGGCCTTGCCAAGAAGGTGCTTATCGCAGATATGTTCGCAGGGGCTGTGGACTACGGCTTTACCCAGGCAGGGATCATCGCTGTGGGTGAGGGTGCGCTGACACCGCCGGAGATCCTTATTGTGATGCTGGCTTATACTTTCCAGATATACTTTGACTTCTCGGGCTACAGTGATATGGCGATCGGTGTTTCATCTATGTTCAACATTGAGCTACCGATGAACTTCGATTCGCCCTACAAGGCACTGTCCATCACGGATTTCTGGAAGCGGTGGCACATGTCACTTACAAACTTCCTGACCAGATATATCTACATTCCCCTTGGCGGCAACAGAAAGGGAACCGCAAGGACCTATCTCAACATCATGACAGTGTTCCTGATAAGCGGTATCTGGCACGGCGCCAACTGGACTTTCATCCTCTGGGGCGTAATTCACGGATTCTTCCAGTGCATCAACAGAGCAGGGAAGGGACTGTATGAGAGTATAGTGTCGGGGGCAAAAAAGCTGCCGGCGGCTCCTGTATTTACCGGCATTATCAAGGCTGTATCCTGGCTTGTGACCTTCATTATCGTAAATGTGGCATGGCTCCTGTTCAGGTCAGATAGCATTACCCAGTTCATTCAGCTGATGAAGAGACTTACGGTATATAACTACGATATCAGGACAGAGCTTCTTGAGAGCTTCAGAATACCAAAGATAAGGTATCTGTTCGCAGCTGTCGGAGCGGATCCTTCGGATATGTTCACCCTTGGATTCTGTACTGTAGCTGTGATGGCAGCATCCCTGGTGATGGTGCTGTTTTTCCCAAATACGGGAGAGTGCAGGTACAGGAAAAATATATCGAATGTCATCGTAACAAGCGTGATATTCGTTATCTGCGTGGTGTCACTTGGCAGAGTCTCCACGTTTTTGTATTCTAATTTCTGATTGTTTTGAGGATTGTGATGACAGGCAAAAAATTCTTTTTATCAAGCCTCATATTGATTATTGCAGTGTTGGCGGTGCTGGCGGGTACCGTCTTCGTTGTGGACCCCTTTTTCCATTACAGGGCTCCCAATCCGGATCTATATTACAGGCTCTATGACCAGAGATCCCAGAACGACGGCATTACAAGGCATTTCTATTATGACAGCATTGTTACGGGAACCTCTATGGCTGAGAATTTCAAGACTTCACGGTTTGATGATGCCATGAATACCAGGTCTGTCAAGGTGTGCTACTCAGGTGCAACCTACAAGGAGATTAACGATAATCTGAAGGTAGCTTATGAATCCGGCCACAGCGTCAGATACGTATTAAGGCCCCTTGATTATTCTCTTTTGTTCAGAGATAAGGATGTACTTCGAGAGGATATGGGTGATTATCCGGATTATCTCACGGACCGCAACCCCTTCAACGATGTGAAGTATCTGCTGAACAGGGACGTTGTCATCAATTATACGCTGCCTGTTCTGGGACATTTGGTAAAAGGCGACGCGGCGGGATATACCGATTTTGATGAATACAGCTATACAGACAATGACAACGTGTATGGCAGAGAATATGTGCTGATGGGTATTACAGGTTTTGATGCGCCTAAGCAGGAGGAGGTCAATCCGAGAGCTATGGACACTCTTCAGGGTAATATCGAACAGAACGTGGTAGCCCTTGCAAGGAACCATCCGGAGACCACTTTCATTTATTTCTTCCCGCCCTATTCCATGGCTTACTGGGGAAGTATCAGAAGCGAAGGGGCTCTCGCAGCTATGCTGGAGGGCAAAAAAGCTGCCATAGAGCAGATGCTGGAATGCGACAACATCCATATTTACAGCTTCTCTTTTTATACCGACATCACCGGAAACCTTGATAATTACAGGGATCCGGCCCATTACTGCGCTGAGGTCAATGACCTTTTGATGGACAAAATGACACAGGCAGAGGTTTCAGGAGAGGCCACATATGATAGAATAACCAAAGATAACTACAAGCAGTATCTGGAGGATGAAAAAGAGCTGTTTGAAAACTACGATTACAACAAGCTCCTTGCAAACTAGGGGGAGAAGAGGCTAATATGTGCGGAATAGCAGGACTTATTAAATACAAGGGCGATGCCGGAGAGAACATTCACAGAATGAACGAGCGCATGCTCCACAGAGGTCCCGACGATGGCGGAATATTCATAAGCGACGACGGGAATGTGGCGCTGGGACACAGGAGACTGTCCATTGTGGATCTGTCCAAGAACGGAGCTCAGCCCTTCGTATCGGCTTCCGGAAAGACTGTAATGGTCTACAACGGCGAGATCTATAACAACAAAGAGATCAAGGACAGGCTCGTAAGAGAGGGCAAGGTTAGCACCTTCAGGTCCACTTCGGACACAGAGGTTCTGATAGAAGCTATAGAAGCCTACGGCATCAAGGAAGCCTTGACCATGAGTAAGGGCATGTTCGCACTTGCTGTCTACGACAAGGAGAAAAATACCATTACCCTTGCAAGGGACAGAGTTGGAGAAAAGCCCCTGTACTATGGCAAGGTGGCAGGTGCCTTCGGATTTGCTTCCGACATTGGATGCCTTCGAGTTGTTGAGGGTTTTGATAACAAGATAAACACAGGGGTTCTGGATATTTATTTTACAGAAGGCTATATTCCTGCGCCCTATTCTGTTTACGAGGGTATTAACAAGCTGGAAGCCGGATGTATTCTGGAACTTGATGTAAATACACTTGAGTATAAGACTTATCCCTACTGGTCCATGTATGAGGCAGCCAGAAAAGGTCAGGAGAATCCCTTCACAGGCAGCAGGAAAGAAGCTGCGGATGAGCTGGAGAGACTCCTTAAGGCCTCCATCAAGGATCAGATGGTGGCTGATGTTCCTGTCGGAGCTTTCCTGTCAGCGGGCATAGATTCCAGCACTATCGTATCTCTTATGCAGGATCTTGCGCCGGGCAAGGTTCGCACCTTCACCATCGGTATGGAGCAGAAGGAGTACAATGAGGCGGTTTATGCCAAAGAGATCGCGGCGCACCTTGGAACAGATCACACAGAGCTGTATATCACAGAGAATGATGCCAAGGCCGTTGTCCCCAAGCTTGCTTCTATGTTTGGTGAGCCCTTTGCGGATTCATCACAGATACCGACTTTCCTTGTAAGTAAGATGACAAGGGATCATGTTACGGTGTCCCTCTCCGGTGATGCGGGAGATGAGCTTTTTTGCGGATATACCTCTTATAACTCCGTATCAAGAATATGGGGCAAGATGAAGAATATTCCGTATTTTATCAGAAAGCCCGCCAGTGCACTGGTGCTTCACAGCCCTCTCGCCAAAAAGGACATCTACAGGATTAAGGGTACGCTCCTTGGAGCCAAGGGTCCCGGCGATATTCACAGGCTGGAGCATGAGACGGATCCTCTGACCAGGAAGATAGCGCTGTCACAGACTGTTTTACCATATAAGTACACAGAGCTTGAGAAGATACCGATGGATGAGGTTAATCATCAGTGCATGCTGATGGATATGCTGGTGTACCATCCCGATGATATTCTGGTGAAGGTGGACAGGACAGCCATGGCGGTGTCTCTTGAGACAAGAGTTCCTATGTTGGACAGAGATCTGGTGGAATTTGCCTGGAGGCTTCCAATTGACTATCTGAACGACGGACAGACGGGCAAATTGGTTCTTAGGGACGTTCTGTACAAATATGTGCCCAGGGAAATGATGGAGAGACCAAAGAAGGGCTTCGCAATTCCCATAGACACCTGGCTTAAGGACAAGGGCCTTAGGGAGTGGGCAGAGAATCTTATCGAGGAGAACAAGTTAAAGGCTCAGGGAATCCTGGATCCTGCGGTGGTTAAGCGCATGTGGGAGGACTTCACACAGAAGGGCATCTACAGGATTGAGATCTGGTACATTCTCATGTTCCAGCAGTGGTATGAGAACGAGTATATCGGAAACGTTGAGTAATAGGCTATTGTAGGTTATAATGATTAGGAATATATTGAGTTTTTTCGGTTGAGGGGCCATGTATTTATGATTATCATTCAGCTTAAGGGCGGTCTGGGGAATCAGATGTTCCAGTACGCTCTTTATAAGGAACTGCGCAGCAGGGGTAAAGAAGTTAAGATCGATGACGTTACGGGATTTGTTGACGACGAGCTGAGAATCCCGGTACTTCAGAGATTCGGAATTGAATACGACAGAGCAACCAAGGAGGAAGTGGTTAAACTCACCGATTCCAAGATGGATATCTTCAGTCGTATCAGAAGGAAATTGACAGGCAGGAAGACCTGCAGAATAGATGAGGAATCAGGAACCTTTAATCCCGATATCCTCGAACTTGACGAGGCCTATCTTGTGGGCTATTGGCAGAGCGATAAGTATTTCAGGGACGAGGATGTTATCGCGCAGCTTCGCCAGGAATTCCAGAAGAGACCCCAGGAGATCATGACGGATTCAGCCAGCTGGGCTACGCTTCAGCAGATTGAGTGCTGCCAGTCAGTGAGTCTCCATATCAGAAGAACCGATTACATCGATGAGGAGCACAACCATATCCACAATCTGTGCACGGAGAAGTATTACAAGGGTGCGATTGACAGGATAAGGAGTCAGTATCCAAGTGCGGTGTTCTTCATCTTTACTGATGACAAGGAGTGGTGCAGAAACCACTTCAGGGGACCGAATTTCTTCGTGGTTGAGCTGGCAGAGAAGGAGAATACGGATATTGCGGAGATGCTGCTGATGAGTTCATGCAAGCATCATATATGCGCGAATTCGTCCTTTAGCTGGTGGTCGGCGTGGCTGAATGATAGCCCGGAGAAGATCGTGATCGTACCCAATAAATGGATCAACAACCGCGATATGGATGACATCTATACCGACAGAATGACAAAAATGGCGATCTAACCCGGGGGTGAAGTCCGGGCTGTGGAGTGGCGGTGTGCTGTGCACATTTATAAAGCTCATCAAACCGAACATTCCGATCAGCCCTAAGCGGCAATCTTCGCGTGCATAAGGCACTTGAAGATTACCAGGTCTGATCTCCATGGTTTGACAATCGCTTTAGAAATGTGCACAGCACACCGCCACTCCACAGCCCTCACTCCTACCGGGAGAGATTGATTTTGGACATTCAATACGGTAGAGATGTCGCAATCCGTATATCATTCATACAGTAGAGGAATTATATGAGCAGTGAGAATAATAAGAAGGCTGGCGAGGTCAGCCTTTTTTCTAAGATTAACTATATATTTGACAAGAAGCAGAAGAGGCAGCTATTTGTGCTGGGAATTCTGATTCTGATCGGCGGTGTATTTGAGACGCTTAGTGTATCGATGATGCTGCCGGTGGTGTCGACTATAATTGACCCGGAGTCGCTCCATAAGGCAATTGATAAGAGTGAGAAATTGCAGTGGGTAGTGAATTTCTTCGGGTTGTATGATGATGTGAAGATTGCAATAGCGCTGCTGGTTCTGTTGATGGTTATGTTTGTGGTTAAGAATGCATATCTTCTTTTCCTTATTCACAGGCAGAATACGTTTGTTGCAAGAGCACGTAATGACATGATCAGCAGGGTAATGAGAGAGTTCCTGAACAGGCCCTATGAGGACTATCTTGGAGCTGATATACCCACTGTTTTCAGAATAACGGATTCAGATATTCCAAGAGTCTTTTCACTGGTTCTTGCTATGTTGTCCTTATCCACGGAGCTGGTGGTGTCGACCTGTCTAGGAATCGTGCTGTTGTTTGTTAACTGGCAGATGACGGTGCTGATGGTGTTTGTACTTCTGGTAATGACCTTTATCAGTACCAAGATACTTAAGCCAAGGCTCAATAACATCGGAAGAAAGAATCAGGAGACCCAGTCAAGGATAGCTAAGTGGAGAATTCAGGCTATCTATGGTCTTAAGGATGTTAAGGTACTTAACAGACAGGACTTCTTTATCAGGAACTATTATGAATCAGGTAAGACAGGAGCAAATATTGCCAGGGACTATGCGGTTCTTAATTCTGTTCCAAGGCTTATGATCGAGACCGTGTTTATGGTCACTGTGCTTATGTTTATCCTGGTTTATATTGTAAGGGGCGGAGACGTATCTCAGCTTATCCCTCAGCTGACAGCTTTTGGTGTTGCGGCGGTTCGTATCATGCCTTCCGCAAACCGTATAAATACCTATATTACAGAGATTGCCTATGAGCAGTACAGTCTTGATTTCGTATATGAGAATCTGACTGAGTCTATGAAGACTGACAAGGCTATGAGAGCTGAGAGAGCTGCAATTGCAGGACCTGAGCTTCATCTTAAGGACAAGATCGAGCTTAAGAATATTACTTTTGCATATCCCGATGCGGATACGAACATTTTTACCGATGCCAATATGGTGGTGCCTAAGGGCAAATCCGTTGGTATCATGGGTCCTTCCGGCGCAGGTAAGTCCACTGTAGTAGATATTCTCCTTGGACTGTTGCATGTTAAGAGCGGCGAGATCCTGTGCGACGGCAGCAATATTTTCAGTAACTATGAGTCATGGCTTGCACAGATCGGATACATTCCTCAGTCTATTTATCTGGTGGATGAGTCGATCAGGGACAATATCGCCTTTGGTATTGATGCTAAGGAGATTGATGATAAGAGAATCTGGGAAGTATGCGAAGAGGCACAGCTTGCTGACTTTATCAGGACACTGCCTGAAGGCCTTGATACAACAATCGGTGACAGAGGTGTAAGGCTCTCCGGTGGACAGAGACAGCGTATCGGTATCGCAAGAGCTCTGTATCACAATCCTGAGATTCTTGTATTCGACGAGGCTACATCTGCTCTTGATAACGAGACAGAGGCAGCAGTTATGGAGGCAATCAACGGCTTCCACGGCAAGAAGACAATGGTTATCATTGCCCACAGACTTAATACCATCGCAGACTGCGATATCATCTATGAAGTTAAGGATGAGAAGGTATTTGAGACTTCATTAGAGGGCAGAACGATTATACAATAAAAGATCAACCGATCAGTATTAGATTTATTGGTGCAAATATGATAGGAACCGAATTAATTAAAGGATATGGGCTTGGGAACCAACTCTTTTTCTATATAGTGACCAGATGTATCGCTGAGGAAAAGGGCGTGCCCTTTGGATTTGTGAATCCCGAGCAGATAGGCAATGTTTTCCATTCCAACAAGGGAATGTACTTCATGGATATCGACATGGGCACTGAGATTCCCAGGGAGGATATGGAGAAGTTCAAGATATATCATGAGCAGGATGACAGGCTGTTTATGGGTAACTCAGTTCATGATATGACAAACGGCTGTTACATCAGCGGCGCAGATCCACAGCTCATGGGAGTTGAGGATAACACCATTGTATACGGCAATATGCAGGATCAGTCCTATTTTGAGAAGTACAGGGACAAGATCCGTGAATGGCTCCATGTAAGGGAAGAGGCAGAATCCTACGAGTACACAGCAGATGACCTCTGCATTATCAATATGCGCGGCGGCGAGTATACGAGCTGTCCGGAGCTGTTTCTTGACAGGCGCTATTGGCTGAATGCCATAGGGAACATGAAGAAGATCAATCCCAATATGAGATTCATGATCGTCACCGAGGATGAGGAGGCAGCCAAAAAGGTTCTTCCGGAGTATGAATGTCATCACTTCGACATGGGCAAGGATTATGTGACCATCAAGAACGCAAGATATCTTATCTTGTCCAATTCCTCTTTTTCACTGATGCCTGTTATGTCCAGCACGGAGCTTAAATATGCCATTGCTCCCAAGTACTGGGCAAGACACAATATTTCGGACGGTTTCTGGTCTTCGGAGCAGAATATATATACCTTCCTGACTTACCAGGACAAAAAAGGCAGACTATTCTCAGCAGAGGAGTGCAGGAAGGAGCTTGAGGAGTACAAGAAGAGTTCGGCGCTGTATGCAAGACGAAATGTACGCCCGGGCAAGGTGAGAACTTTCTTCCAGCATATCAGAAGGAAGCTTATCTACGGTGTGTTCTATGGGAAAAAGATCTGGCGTAGCCTTCAGAGAAGAACAGGGATTATTAAGACTTATGCCGGCTGACAATTACACCTAAATTAATAACTCCCGCAGCCATCAAAGATATGCGAGCCAGGCTCTCCATGACACAGAAGGAATTCGCTGAATTCATCGGTGTTTCCAAACCTACGGTAGAGAGGTGGGAAATGGGAGATGAGGAAATATAAGTATTTGTTTAAATAGGAATATATGGATAAAAAGAAGATACAACTTCCGAATGTGACTCTGGCGGCCATGACCAGTGTTGATATATATGAGACGGTTAAGGCCATGAAGTACAGTATGCGGGGCATTGAGTTTGGAGACGCAGTGCTGATAACTCATAAGAAGCCCCGGTACTTGCCTAAGAATATCAGATATTCACATACGGACAAGCTTGATAATATTGACAAATTTAATTACAAGATGACCTACGAACTGGGGGATCATATTAATACCGATTTTGCCCTAATAGTTCATGCGGACGGCTTCGTTATACATCCGGAGAACTGGAGAGATGAGTTCCTTGAGTACGACTATATCGGATCTCCCTGGCCGCTTCCCCGGAATGATTATGCTTACAGGGACAGCAATGGCAATATCTGCCGCGTCGGCAACTCAGTATCCATCAGGTCCAAGAGGCTTATGGAGTTTCCGAAAAAGTACGACCTGCCCTGGGTCAAGGTCTATGACGGCTTCTACAACGAGGATATTTTTATCTGCTGTCATTCCAAGAACCGCATGGAGGAGGAAGGCCTTAGGTGGGCGCCCTTCGAGCTGGCGGTTCAGTTCGGAAGAGAGCATCCCCTGCCGGAGAATAAGGGCGTGGAACCCTTTATCTTCCACAAGTGGTGGGGAGAAAATGAGGGCTATCCCAGATTCTACAGCCCGAAGAAACGCCTTAAGAGGATGATCAGACCCCTTCTTTTCTGGAGAAAGACCAGAAAGTGGAAAGAGGAGCACGGTATTACATGAGTGTGAAGTTTACGGTGATTGTGCCCGTTCACAACGGTGAGAAATACATAGACGATCTGATGGGCTCTGTTCTGTGTCAGGTGGACGAAGAGGAAGATAACTTCGAGGTCATCCTGGTGGAGAACGGCTCCGAGGATGTTTCGCCCGCTATCTGCGACAGATATGCAGAAGGATATGAGTGTGTCAGAGCGCTTCACTTTGGTCCTATCGGTGCCTACAGAGCCCGCAGGGAGGGCATGAGAGCAGCGAGCGGCGATTACCTTGTTTTTGCAGATGTGGATGACATGGTGTCTGACAAGCTGATAGATGAGCTTACCCGCTACATTCTTTTTTTTAACGAGAGAGGGAAAAGACCGGATGTCATATTGTACAACGCAGCTACGGATGACAATAGGGATAAGCGGATGTTTGGCTTCGAATTTGAAGAGAACAAGCTCTACTTAGATAAGACGGCCTTTTACAAGCTGATGCAGCTTAACGATTCCCTGAATGCCATGTGGAACAAGGCAATTTCATCGGGGCTGGCAGCAAGGATACTGGAAGAGGAGAGCGGTTCCAACGAGGAAAAGTCTTTTAACCACGGCGAAGACCTGCTTCAGACCGCAGAGGTACTGGATAAGGCAGGTTCCATCGCATATCTTGACAGTATCCTGTATTATTACAGAGAGAATAACAGCGGACTTACAGGGGGATATCATCGCGATGCGCTGGAGAATCAGGTCAAGGCCTGGAGCGCTTTCGATGAGTATGCAGCCAAATGGTCCGGTGATACTTACCTGGGGCTTATAGATGAGAGGAAGACTCTCACCTGCTGCATTAGTGTGGCCAAGCTGATATATTCCGGGATTCCCGGCGGTGACAAGAAAAGAGACCTGGCCGCTATTTTGGAGGATCCTTTCTACAGGACCTATGCTGCGGGCAAGCTCCCTGACTGGGCTCCGGAGGAGAGCGTTTTTGTCCACAAGCTGATGATGGCGGATAAGCCAATGAAGGAACTTCTTGCTTCAGGCAGGAGCTTTTGCTTCAGACAGACCATCAAGGGTCTGATCAGGAGAAAGAAATGAATTTATGAATAAGAGCAGGTAATTATGGTTTACGATTGCATACCTTTTTTTAACGAAATAGACATACTTAAGATGAGGCTCAGGATACTGGATCCTTACGTTGATAAGTTCATCATTGAGGAGTCTACCATGACCTTCTCCGGAGAGGATAAGGAGCTGTGTTTTGAGAAAAACAAGCACCTCTTCAGAGACTACCTTCACAAGATAGAGTACGTGGTGGTGACGGATACTCCCAAGGTCGCCAAGACCCACGAGAGGGACTACTTCCAGAAGAACTATCTGCTGAAAGGCCTTAGGGCAGCGGGAGCTACGCAGTCGGATGTTATTATATTCGGTGATTGTGATGAGATCCCAAATCCCAGGGTACTTAAGGAGATTATCGATAACTTCGATGCGACCAAGGTCTATCACCTGGCGCAGCGTAACTTCTACGCATTCCTCAATATGGAGGAGAAGTCGGGCAAGCTCCTTTCGATAACGGGCGATTTTCCTAAGATCAAGGAAGAGGACAGGAAGTGGCTTGGAACCAAGGTCACATCCCTTCAGAACATTCCTAAGGAGGGGATCGTAAGACTTCGCGATCTGGTGTCGGTGTGCGACAAGAGGTCCGTCAGAGTTGCGGACGGAGGCTGGCACTTCGGTTACATGGGAGGAGATCATGAGACCAATCCGGTGGAGCGAATCGGAGTCAAGGTCAAGGCAGCAGCCCATCAGGAATACAACGACAGAGAGATACTGGCGGAGACCATGGACAGACTTATCCTTGGACAGGACATCTTCGGAAGGGACGCCAGATTTGAGAGGGTGGAGATAGATGAGTCCTACCCTGAATATATCAGGGAGAACAAGGATGAGCTGAGCTATCTTATAATGCCGCCTATTACTGCTTTTTCCAGATTTACACACAAGCTGGATATCACAGTGGGGAGGTTTCTTAGGAAGGCATATCATAAGATACTTAGAACAATAAGACGGGGAAAAGTTGCGAAATAACCTATGGACGTTTTGATGAGATATTTCACGGAAACTAACAGAACCAAGATTGCCAGATTCTTCTTTGACCTGGCCCTTTTGGTGGAGCTGGTGGAGATGATAGCGGAGAAAAGTGAGCTGGTCTTCTCCATGGAGAGTCATATATTCAGGATAACTTTCCTGCTCACCTTCGCTGCGGTGCTGCTTAAGAAGCATAACCTCAAGGAATGGGCGATCATTCTGGCAGTGTGGGTGTTCACATTTATCTGCTACAGGATCACCGGCCGCAATGAGCTGCTGAGATTTGCGACCTTTGCCATGGCAGCCTGCGACATCGATCTTGAGAGGGCGATGAAATATACCTTCTACGTATGCATGGCGGGATTTACCGTGATAGTGCTGCTGGCGGTGTTTGGAATTCTGGGTAATGTCAGTATGGTTGCTGACTACGGAAGAGATAATGCGCAGGAGCTCAGGTACGTATTTGGCTTTGGCCATCCCAATACTCTGTATGGCTGTGCCTATGCACTGATCCTTCTGTGGATATGGATATATGGCAAAAAAGCGGGGCTGTGGCAGTTCATCGCGCTCTTTGCCGTGAATGTGGTGCTGTATTATGTGACTGTATCAAGAACCAGCCTTGCGATTGGAATGTTCACTCTTTTGATGGCAGTGATCGTGAGATTTGCAGAGCCCATAAGGAAATGGTGGATAACATATGTTATGGCCGGGCTGATCACTCCTATCGCCTGCGTTGTGTTCTCAGGGTGGGCAGCAAGTGTCAGTGAACTTCCAAGATTTCATATGGACACCAAGAGAGAGCTCAGAATCAACAAGCTGGACGTAATTCTCAATAACAGGATTCAGGATCTGTACAGAGGAAGCACAAGACATGCCGGTTCTCTTGAGACCTGGAAGCTTTTTTCGGACAGACTCAGCGAAGAGTATTTCGATATGGGCTGGGTAAGACTCTTTTACTGGTACGGAATAATACCGACGGTGCTTATATGCCTGCTGATAGCCATGATGCTGTATGTCTGCTACAAAAAGAGGGATATGCAGACCGTGGTTGTGCTGGTGTCAATGTCGGTGTATACGGTGATCGAGGCAACCTTTGTTTCGGTTTACATCGGAAGAAATTTCATGCTCCCGGTGCTGGGAGTGTATATGTGGCAGCTTGTCCGTGGGCAGCTTAAGGCTACACAGCAGCCGCAATAAGTAAGTATTTGCTAAGTTAAGAACGGGGAATAATATGACACAGAATGTCAGAAAGACGCTTTTTTACATATTGATATTTGTGACCTTCATGGGGGTAATGATCTATGAGTTTCTGACGCCCTACATGTCCGACGATATAGTGTACGGAGATGCGGTGGCGGGAGCGGGGAACTTCTTTGATCTGTTTTCTCAGGAATATGCGCATTACATCGATCATACCGGTAGGAGCGTTGCTCATTTCATGCTGAGAGTTTTTCTCTTTACCGGTGCCAAGGCAGTGTTTAATGTGGGCGCAGCTGCAGCTTTTACCGGACTGGCCCTTCTTGTTTATTCCAATGTATCGGGCAAAAAAGAGAGCGATGTAAGGCTCTTTGCCCTGATAATCCTCATGTTCTGGCTGCTTGATCCCGCCATCAGCAACACGGTGTTCTGGGAGTCGGGAGCCTGCAACTATCTGTTCACAACAACGATAATAATGGGATATCTGACCCTGTACAGGAAGAAACCGGGCAGTAATATTCCCTGGACTATAGGGATGTTTGTATTGGGAGTTCTGGCGGGCTGGTGCAATGAGAACACCTCCGGCGGGCTTATCCTTTTTGAACTGATCCTTGTGGGCTATATGTATTTTCATGAGAAAAAGAGCCTGTCCTTCCTTACGGCGCCTATGGTCAGCGGATTCGTGGGAACTGTGGCGGGATTCGTAATGCTCCTTTTATCCCCGGGTAACTACGGAAGGCTGGACATTCTTGAGGAGGAGCACACCGGGCTGATGGCTCTGGCGGCAAGATTCCTTAAGATAACACTCAATATCAAAAACAATTATCTGGTGCTTGTGATCACGCTGATCCTGGGGCTGGTGGTTATTTTCTATTTATCCGAGGATGCCAAGGAATTTTGGGAAAAGAGTAAGAGCATCATCATGTTCGGCGTGCTGTTTGTAGCTACCTGTTATGCGCTTATCATGGTGCCTTCATCAGAGCTCAGGTCCTACTACGGAGCAAGCATCTTTCTGATGACTGGAGTTTGCCAGGCGGTTGTAACGACTATGGAACTGCTTATTAGTAAGAGCAGAGAGAGCGTTATCAAGAAGCTGTCGGAGTCGGCCTATACGGGACTTGTGATGTGCGGTCTTATTTTCCTGGTGCTGACCTATATTGAGGACGGAGCCAATCTTGCCAGGATCAAGAGAGAGTTCGACGAAAGAGATGCATACCTTCAGCAGATGGCGGATGCAGGCGAGGTTGACGTGTATGCGCCAAAGCTTCGCCCTGAGTGGGATAACAGGTTCTCAATGGCCTATGTATCGGATATTGAGGCGGACTACCACTACTGGATCAATACTTTTTATGCAAGTCACTTCCACTTAGACACAGTCTCGGGAGTTGAGAGAGAGGACTGGACAGAGTACTGATGGGAGATAATAAAGAAGTTTTGTTTAGCATAATAATCCCTGTTTATCAGGCAAAAGGCACACTTAAGCGGTGTGTCTTATCTTGTTTAGACCAAAAGTATGTGGAAGACGGGGAGATGGAGATAATCCTTGTGGATGACGGCTCCACCGATGGCAGCGGAGAGCTCTGCGATGAGCTGGCAGGGGACTACGGGCTTACGGTGGTGCATACCGGGAACTGCGGGGTATCCCATGCAAGGAATATCGGAATTGAGCGGGCCACAGGAAGATTCGTGGTGTTCGTTGACTCGGATGATGAGCTTAAGGATGAGTTTCTGGATAACTGCCTTAAGTACGCGGATGAGGGCACGGTACTGGTGGATGAGACCGATAGCTACAGAAGTACGTCCAAGATAAGCGGATACGGATATATAGAGAATTCAATCTTAAATGCCAATACCCATGTGTGGGGCAAGCTCTTTAGCCTGGAGGCTTTGAACTCGGGGAAGGTGAGGTTCCCTGAGGGGCTGACTATTGGCGAGGATCTGATATTTTTGCTGGATTTTGCACTGGCGCAGGAGAAGAAGAGAAATATCAGGTGTATTTCTATGGAGCATTATGTGTACACGGATAATGCGGAAGGCGCCATGAACAGGGCCTTCAAGGAGAGCTATCTGGACCAGATAACCTGCTGGAAGATGGCGGAAGAGAGGATACTGCCGGCAGCGGAGTTCATATCGCCCTATACACTGGTGACACTGGCGACCTGTCAGATAATGACTGCTATGCTGGTTGTAGAGAAGCTGGCAATGGCAGGTCAGGGCAAGGTGGACAAGGATATTGCGGGGCTTGCCGTTACGCAGGTTAAGGAGCAGATAACACATGCTCTTAAAACGAGAGGAGCCTATGCGGCACTGCCTGCGGCTCACAAGCTTAAAGTTGCGGTGTTCAGAATAAGTCCGGGGCTGTATATGAAGCTCTACGGAAGACATAAGGGAGTTAACTGATCTTGGAAAATATTAATCTTAACAGACCAATTATCATGTATATGCACGCCGGAAGCGGCAATCACGGGTGCGAGGCAATTGCTGACAGTACCTTAAGGCTTATCTACAGGCTCAGGAAGGAAAGCGAATTTCCCGGAGCCTGCACGGCTTATCCCGTCATTCTTGTGACCAACAGTGAGGCACAGGACAGGAAGTATTACCTCAAGGATTTGGAGGATATGGGACTCTGCGTCATTGTGGAGGAGAAGCATATCGACAGGAATTTTATCAATCATGTGCTGTACTACGGCTGGCGCAAGATAACGGGCGATAGGGAATCCTTCCAGAGATATAGGTTTGCGCCTGCTTTCAAGGAGTACAAGGCTTATAAGCAGGAGGGGGTTAAGCCTCTTGCAATCTCAATTGGAGGAGATAACTACTGTTATCCGGAGATGGTACAGGATCTGATTCTGGCGGACAATGTTTTTCGCAAGAGGGGATTTGAGACCATTCTCTGGGGCTGTTCTATTGAGCCGGATTCACTTAAGGACAAGGCTCTTTTGCAGGATCTGATGGGATTTACGAAGATATTTGCGCGTGAGTCCATAACATATGATGCGCTATTGTCGGCAGGGTTATCTGCGGATAAGCTGGTGCTTAGAAAGGACCCTGCGTTTGAGCTTGAGACTCAGGCGCCGGAGAAGTATCCTGAGGGCTTTATACCGGGCAAGATGGTGGGCATTAACTTAAGTCCCATGGTGCAGGAGAGGGAGTCGCAGCCGGGAATTACCATGGAGTGCTACAAGAATCTCATCCGTTATGTATTGGATAACACGGATAATAATATTGCTCTGGTGCCTCATGTGGTGTGGGCAGGAAGCGATGACAGGAAGCCTCTTGGGGAGCTGTACAAGGCTTTTGCAGATACGGGAAGAGTTGTGATGCTGGAGGATGCACCGGCGGAGGAGCTTAAGGGCTATATTGCTGCCTGCAACTTTTTTGTAGGAGCAAGGACTCATAGTACTATCGCAGCTTACAGTAGCGGGGTTAAGACGCTGGTCATCGGATATTCTGTTAAGAGTAGGGGAATAGCCAGGGACCTCTTTGGAACCATTGACGGGTACGTACTTCCGGTGCAGGAACTGTCCAATCCGCAGGCACTGGTTGAGGCTTACGTTAACTATAAAAAGTGAGGAGATGAAGGATGCTTATTATTCAGATAGCAGGCGGTCTGGGCAATCAGATGCAGCAGTACGCCTTATACAGAAAGCTCCTTAAATATCACCCGGATGGGGTGAGGCTGGACCTGTCCTGGTTCGACAGCGAGATTCAGGAGAATATGCTGGCCAAAAGAGAGTTTGAGCTGGCTCTTTTCAAGGGGCTTCCCTATATTGAGTGTAAGCAGGAGGAGAGGGCTGCTTTTCTTGATAGGAACGCTGCTCAGAAACTGACGGGGAAGGTGCTTAAGAAGCTGGGACTTTTGGACAATGCCAATCCCAATGTCTTTGAAGAGAGCAGGATGTTCCATCCGGAGATCTTTGAACTTGATAATAAGTACATCATTGGCTATTTTGCATGCCAGAAGTACTACGACGATATAATGGGGGATCTGTGCAATCTTTTTGAATTCCCCGAGCATTCGGATCCGGAGCTGGAGAAAAAGAATCTGGAGCTTATTTCCAAAATGGAGAAGGAGAACAGCGTCAGCGTTCATATCAGGCGCGGTGACTATCTTGATCCGGAGAATTTCAAGATTTTGGGGAATATTGCGACGGATGAGTATTATGAGAGTGCGATGAAGTATTTTGAGGACAGATACGAGAAGGTGCACTTCTATATTTTTACCAGCGATCATGAGTACGCAAGGGAGCATTTTGCCGATGAGTCCAAATATACGATTGTGGACTGGAATACGGGAAAGGACAGCCTTCAGGATGTGAGGCTCATGAACCATTGTCTGGGGAATATCTGCGCCAATTCAACCTTCAGCTTCTGGGGAGCAAGGCTGAATCAGAGGCAGGACAAGGTCATGATAAGGACCTACAAGATGAGGAACAATCAGCCGGTGGATCCGGATACCATGCATGATTACTGGAAGGGCTGGATTCTGATCGACGAGACAGGCAGGGAAGTATAAATGGGAAGAACCAAGCAGGCGGCAAGGAATATAGCATTCGGATATGTGGGACAGATAGCGACAGCGCTGATGTCGTTTATTTTGCGTACCATTTTTATCCACCATCTGAATGAGGAGCTGCTGGGAATCAACAGTTTGTACACCAATGTGCTGTCTATTCTTAATATGGCGGAGCTGGGAATCGGAACGGCGCTTAATTTCTCGCTCTACGGGCCGGTGGCCAGGGGTGAGAAGGAGAAGATCAAGTCCTACATGCAGCTCTACAGGAAGGCCTATCATGTGATCGCTATGGTGGTAGCGGGTGTGGGCCTTGCGCTGGTGCCTTTTTTGGAGTACATGGTGAAAAAACCGGGGTGCATAACCAAGAGGGACATGGTGCTGTACTACCTGATCTTCCTGTTCAATACGGTCAGCAGCTATTTTGTGGCCTATAAGTACAGCCTGGTCAATGCGCAGCAAAAGAATTACATTCAGACGAATATCAATACGATAACTAAGATCGCAGTGGTTTTTTGCCAGATTATTGTGGTGCTGACGACGGGGAATTTCTATCTGTTCCTGATTGTTGATGCGGTGCTGCAGCTGATACAGAAGATATTTGTGTCGAGGTATCTGGATAAGCTCTATCCGTACCTGAGGGAGCGGAATATTGATCCGCTGACCAAAGAGGAGAGCGATACCGTATGGAGTAAGACCGGGGCGCTGGTGTTCCATAAGGTGGGGGATGTGGCGAGGCTTCAGACCGATGCGCTGATCATTTCCTCTTTTATCGAAGTTACGATGGCGGGAGTTGTGGACAACTATAACATGGTGGTCAGCACGGTTTCCAATTTCGTTAATATCATCTTTAATTCGGTTATTTCGGGATTTGGCAATCTTATTGCGACGGAGTCCAAGGAAAAGCAGTACGATATGTTCAGGGTTTACCGCTTTTTGGCTTCGTGGGTCTACGGCTTTTCGGCGGTGGGCTTTATGGTGCTATTGACGCCCCTTGTGAAGGTGTGGCTGGGAGGTAGATGGATACTGGCTCCGGCGGCGGTGTACTGTTTTTTGACGGATTATTATTTTAAAGGGGACAGGATTGTCCTTAGCAACTATAAGACGGCGGCGGGAGTGTTCGAGCAGGACAAGTATCTGGCGCTGATCCAGGGCGCTGTGAATCTGGTGATCTCTATTGTGCTGGTGCAGACGCCGCTGGGAATCACGGGTGTGTATATTGGCACGGTGGTTTCGGGACTTATCGCCAATATTACCAAGCCGGTGATCATTTATAAGGCTTGCTTCAATAGGGGCGCCGGGGAGTATTTTGTGGATACAGTGAAGTACCTGGCGAGTATGGTGGCGGTGCTGGCAGTGTGCAATTATGTGAGCACTTTTGTGCTCAGGAGCATGAACTATGGCACTATCGTGCTGATGGCGCTTATCATCACCGTGATCTTTAACGGAACTTATTTTGTGCTGTACGGACGCACCCCTGAGTTCAAGTACCTCGTGGGGAAGGTGAAGGAGAGACTTCACTTTAGCTAAATAAAGTGCCTGTCACTTTAGTTAGGCAAAGTGCCTGTCACTTTAGCGGATGAAAGGGAGTCGGGATGACGAGAGAGGATACGGTTAAGAAAATAATACATGAAGCGGCGAGGCAGCTGCATGATATAATGAATGTTACGCCGGCGCAGGCGGCGAAGGATGTGGTGAAAAGGGCAATCGGGAGAAGTACGAGGACCAAGGATCCGCTGTTTTGGCCGGCGGGAATGCTGATGCTGGGGCTGGTGCAGGCGGCAAAGTGGTGCGAAGAAAAGGCTGTGGAAGGAAAGGCTGAGGCCGCAAGCGGGAACGAGAAGTTTATTCAGGTTCGTGATGCTATACTCCATGCACTTAACGCACATACGCAGCTGTGGCTTCAGAAGTATGACGGAAGGCTGGACTATGTGGATGATGCCCTGGCGGGAGTGGCTTTTGTCAGGCTCTATGAGATGACAGGGTATGACCAGTACAAGAAGGCTGCGGACAGGATCGCGGAATATCTGGACAAGGCTCCGGTGGATGCTGAGGGTGCGATATTATATAACGGAGGCAGGAGCAGGAATATTTTTGTGGACGGCATCGGGCAGGTCAGCATGTTCTATGCGGTGTATTCCGGGATGAGCCCTGAGAATGCAGGATATCTGGACAAGGCGGCTAAGCAGCTTCTTAGTTTCAGAAAATATGGAATGGATCAGAAGTCAGGACTTAACTATCATGGCTATGAACTGTTGGAAGAGAAAGCAGGGTCCGGTGAAGGAGATGGATGCAGATGTGAGAAAAAGGGTCTTCTTGGCTGGGGCAGGGCCTTTGGCTGGCTGATGATGGGACTGTCGGAGACGGCAGCTCTCATGTATGACAGGGTTGGTGACCGCGGGGAAATAATAGGCTGGTACAAAGAACTGGCTGAACTTGCGGCGGAGTATCAGCGTAGCGACGGTGGTTTCAGCTGGCAGCTGCAGGCGGTTGAGGGGCATATTGATATGTCGGCGACCGGAATGATCACCTATGGGCTGGAGAGGGGCTTGCAGGCTGGGATCTTGGGAGATACGGCTGTGGAAGGAAGTGGTTCTGAGGATTCTGTTCCGATTCGTGAAGTTGTTCTCAGAGCGCAGAAGTCTATGTATGCCAATTCTACAAATGGTATTGTAACGGAGGCTCTTAGTTCCTGCGATGATTTCGGAGTTCACTATCAGACCTATGGAACGTATCCCTGGGGGCAGGGTGCGGTGCTGCTTACGCTGACTGCGGAAGCGTAAGGCGATAGTGATATCTGTATTAACATGAATACATAGAAAAGCCAGAGACCGGTCAACCTGGACGTCAGCCTCTGGCTTTATTTTTTTGTTTAGTTTGTGCTGTATATCTATGCTGCTTTGTTCATGCTGCTTTGAATAAACTTGCAAACCCGATAACTATTAGAATCGGGAGTGCTATGTAGACCATTCCGCCCAGAACCATTCCCACCAGAATAAGGGGCAGGAACATGATGAAAAAGATCGCCTTCATCAGACTCCAGGACGCTCTGAAAGCAAAATTTATGAGCTTTCCGAAGATTATGAAAAAAAGAATGAAGAAAAGTATTTCCATAACTCTCACCTCCTTATTGTGTATAGAAACAACTATTTCTTTATCTGATGAAATGATTATAGACTGAATGATGATATACAAAAATATTTGATATCGAGAATTACAGGACTTTATTTCCACTTTTTTGCCAATGAAAATTAGCGAAATATGGGGAATGTGGACAGAAGCGAAGCCGGACGACGGGACAGTCATCCGGCTTCTCATGTGTTGTGAAAGATTGACCTATGCATAGTCAATTGTAGCGATATTGCGAGTATCGCTAATACTATTATACGATATTATGAGTATATTTCAATCGGGTAAGATATTCTGAGGAGGAAGTTTGTACATTTTTTGGTTTGCTATGTACTTTTTTAACATATAATTAATATGTCGGATTATGCAGAAAAAAGGAGATTCTATGCGAAGAATAATATCAGCGCTTGTTGCGGTTGCAGTTATATTGGGAAGTCTTGCGGGGGCAAGGCCGATACAGGTCAGGGCGGAGGAAGTCACGGCTTCTTCGGTGCATGCGGCGATTGGGACCGGGTGGAATCTGGGGAATTCGCTGGATGCGCATCACAAGAAGAGCATGAAGGTGGGGGAGCCCAATCTTGATCACGAGACCATCTGGGGGCAGCCCAAGGTGACTAAGGCACAGATAGACTATGTGGCGTCACTTGGATTTAATGCCATCAGGGTGCCGGTGACCTGGTACAACCACACCTACAGGGATGCTACGGGCACGTTGCACATCAGGCAGGAGTGGCTGGCGAGGGTCAGGGAGGTGATTGACTACTGCCTTGCGGACAATCTCTATGTGTTTATGGATACGCATCATGACAAGGATCTGATCTATGCAGGGGTGTCCGAGGAAGAACTGGCGCAGGTTAAAAGCGATGCGGCGTCGCTGTGGAGGGAGATCGCGAGCTATTTTGCAGACGCTGATCACAAGTTGATTTTTGAGAGCTACAACGAGGTTGATAATCATGTGAAGTACTGGCAGTACGGCGAGAAGGCGGCCAGGCAGATGAATGAGCTGAATCAGGTTTTTGTGGATACGGTTCGCAGCACCGGCGGCAAGAATGCGGACAGGGTGCTGATGGTGCCGACGCTCCTTAATCATAACGGCGGAGAGTCGCTGAACAAATTTGTTCTTCCGAAGGATACGGTCAAGGACAGGATTCTGGTGACGGTGCATTGCTATTCGCAGCAGTATGATCAGGCGGTGGAGGGTGTTTTCGCAGGGCTGGAGAATTTTTCCAAGAGGATTGGTGCCAAGGTGATAATCGGTGAGTGGGGATCCACGACGAAATATGCGCCGGCGCAGTACAGAGGAATCCACGCTGCCAACTATGTGGCGAGGGCGGCGGCTCACGGTATCAAGTGCTTTTACTGGGACAACGGCAGTAATTATGCCATTGTGGATAGGACGGCACTGACCTGCAATCAGGGTATGATTAATGCGATCATGAATCCGGTGGCGTATACTTCCAATGGTTCGGAGATCGTTTTTGACGGTTCGGATTACCTGTACAAGACTCTTGATCAGACTACGGGCGCCATCAAGGAGGACAAGAGCTGGGGAACGATTCTTCTCACCACCGACGGCTCCGGCAATATCCCGGTTGCCGAGGGGAGCAGCAATTTCTATGTGCAGCTTGTGCGCAGCGGGTCTATGGCGACTCAGGCGATTCATTATATATACATGTTTGATGCAGGGGGGAAGCTCCTGTCCAAGGTAAATGACTGGGGCGGCTTTACCGAGAAGACCGTGGAGATCCCGGCGGGCTGCGCCTACATCCGTATAGGCGTCAATTCCGCCCAGACGGCCACTTCCAAGGCCGCCTATGAGGCAGCCTTCGCCTCCGGCGAAATCGTTGGCTACCTTAAGTTCCGGTAAAAAATAAAAAAATTGGGGTCAGACCCCAATCACAGAATGTTCACAATTTGAAAGGAGAGGGAGATGCGTAAAAGGTTACTGAGTGGAGTGTTGGCTGTGATAACGGCTGTGTCCATGTGTCCGATGACTTCTCATGCGGAGGAGGCAGTAGGCTCCGGTGAAGAGATCATGCTGGAGGAAGAGGTAGAGGTGCCAAAAGAGGACGAGCTTACAGAAGATGTCGAGCTAACGGAAGATGCCGAAGCGCCGGAGGATATTGAGGATATTGAGGCGGCGGATGAGGAACTGACTGCGCCTTCTGAAGAGAGGCCATCCGGAGAGGGACCTTCTGAGGTTACGGAATACTATGTGGCGCCTGGTTTTGAAGGCACTTATACCGTTGAGGAAGTAAAAGAGTATTTCGAAAACGAATATGACCTCTATGCGGGCACTGATGAAGACTCCGAAGAGGAAGCTGAATTTCTTGCCAGCGCTGAGGATATCAAGAAGGTCATGAAGCGCAGAGCTTCTTCCTATAAATACACGGATAGCAGCTTCAACGCCAAGTCGCTGATAGAGGGTGCCATGGTGGATTCCAATGAGACAGATCCCACCGGCGGCGATTATATCAAGGGTAATCTTATCGCCTACAGCGCATCGGGCAGAGGTAACAGCTCAGGCTGGACCATAGAGATCAAGTTCATGTGGGCTGCCTACGGCGACGCAGCATCTGAGGAAGCAGCGGTAACCGAGAAGGTTAAGGAGATCAAGGCTGAGCTTAACCTGACGTCATCTGCACTTTCCGATTATGAAAAGGTATGCGCGATCGATGACTATATGCAGAAGAACATCGAATATGACTATTACAATATGAGTGCTTACGGTGCCCACGGAACATATGCAGCTCTGGTTCTTGGTAAGAGCGTATGCCAGGGCTATTCAACAGCATTTTTACGCCTTGCCAGAGAAGCAGGAATCCCTGCCAAATACATTACCAGCAAGGAAATCAACCACGCCTGGAACATCGTCAAGGTAGAGGGCGGCACCGACCCCGAGAGGCCCTGGTACAATATCGACACCACCTGGGGGAGATTTTTGGAGAACGATGTTCAGTTCATGGACCACCCAAGGGACAAGGACTACAGAACTGACAGCTATAAGAAAAAACACCCTGTATCCAGATACAACTGGGGTTTGACCACCGCAGGTCTTAACAAGCCCAACCGGGAATTCGTCTTTGACGCTGTTGACGGCAGCGTTATGACTTCCACTGTGGATCCAGAAACCAAGAAGCCTAAGATTATAGTTCTGTATGACTACGGCACCAACAACAGATCGGCATATCCCGCGCAGCTGTTCAAATCCCTTGAGGCTCACAAGATTCTTAAGAGTAAAAAGATTGAAGTCTATGCCATAGATGTTAACGACGATGTGAATTCGGTAAAAGAATATATGAAGGCCAACGGCCTTGGCGCAAACATCAAGTTTGCCGGCTGGAACCAGGGTTCCAACGATGCCTACACATATTACGGCGTAAATCTGTCACCTTTTGTGGTAATGATAGATGAGAACAACGTGGTACAGTTCGCGAATGCCTATACCAGCGACTATATAACCAAGACCTTTGCCGCGTATGTCTGGGACACCTTCATGTATTACCTTGTGGAGGACTGGGATCACACAGCAGTACTTAAGTCCATAACCCTGGACAAGGCCACCATGAGTCTGACCAATGGCGAGTCCGATACCCTTGAAGTATCCTATAATCCGACAAAAACCTGTGATGACAAGACCGTAACCTGGACCAGCTCTGACGAAAC